>ERZ1048872.776-NODE-776-length-31546-cov-4.593439_pt1 | contig 31546 bp, 31 predicted proteins | sample MGYA00383100_ERZ1048872 | MGnify/ENA primary metagenome ERZ1048872 (study PRJEB29581, sample SAMEA5548370) | metagenome | biome: marine; feature: coastal; material: water | depth 50 m | study: Short-term variability in the microbial, nano- and picoplankton...
TAGGAACCGATTGGCTCACCCCTGACCTTTTTCGTTTAGGAGCTTCCAGCCTGCTTAATGATGTGCTGCAACAACTGGGCAAACTTGATACCGGCCGATACTCCGGCCCCGACTACGTGACGGTGGATTAATCATGACCACAGAAAAATTTGACTTAGATTACGCTTCGGCTCTTGAATCAACGGCGGTAGTCAACATTGCCAAACAATACGGTTTGTTCGTTAACGGTGAGTTCGTAAAAGCTCGAGGCGGCAAAACCTTCGCCACCATCAACCCGGCCACCGAAGCCCACTTGGCTGACGTTGCCGAGGCATCAAAAGCCGACGTAAACAAAGCCGTCAAAGCAGCACGCCACGCTTACGAAACCACTTGGCGAGACATGCCGGGCCGCCAACGAGCCCGCTACCTGTACCGCATCGCCCGCCAACTACAAGAACGAGCCCGAGAATTTGCGGTGCTCGAAACCCTTGACGGCGGGAAACCCATCACCGAAAGCCGTGATTTCGACTTGCCCCAAGCGGCGGCCCATTTCTTTTACCACGCTGGGTGGGCCGACAAACTGGACTACGCCTTTCCTGGTCGCAAGGTCACCTCGCACGGGGTGGTGGGGCAAATAACTCCTTGGAACTTCCCCATGATGATGGCCGCTTGGAAGTTGGCTCCTGCATTAGCCACCGGAAACACCGTGGTATTCAAACCCGCCGAAACCACCCCGCTAACCGCTTTGCTACTGGCCGAAGTACTCCAAGACGTCGACCTTCCCCCCGGCGTGGTCAACATCGTGACCGGCGCCGGCGCCACCGGCCAAGCCTTGGTAGACCACCCCGATGTAGACAAGCTGGCTTTTACGGGGTCCACCGGGGTCGGCAAAATGATTCAACGAGCCGCCGCCGCTCGCCGACTGCCGCTTACTTTGGAACTGGGTGGAAAAGCAGCCCACATTGTCTTCGACGATGCCGCCATCGACCAGGCAGTAGAAGGCGTCGTAAATGGCATCTTCTTTAACCAAGGTCACGTGTGCTGTGCCGGGTCACGGTTGCTGGTCCAAGAGTCCATCGCCGACATGTTTATTGAAAAACTCAAACGACGGGTCGACTTGTTACGCATCGGCAACCCATTAGACAAAAACACTGACGTGGGGGCCATCAACTCGGCTGCCCAACTTGGGCGCATCGCCGACCTGGTTGACGCCGGGGTAAACGAAGGCGCCGAAATCTATCAACCAGATTGCACCTTGAACAAAAAAGGCTTCTGGTTTGCTCCAACAATTTTCACCGGAGTGCAACAAAGCCACCGCATAGCCCAAGAAGAAATATTTGGCCCAGTGCTGTCGGTACAAACCTTCCGCACCGCCGACGAAGCAGTGGAAAAAGCCAACAACACACCGTTTGGTTTGTCGGCCGGCATTTGGACCGAAAAGGGCTCCAAGATTTTGTGGATGGCCGACCGTCTCAACGCCGGGGTGGTGTGGGCCAACACCTATAACCAGTTTGACCCGGCCAGCCCCTTTGGCGGCTACAAAGAAAGCGGCTTCGGCCGAGAAGGCGGCATGCAGGGGCTTTCAGCCTATGTGCGTACCGATAACGGAGGTCGAGCATGAACGAGCATCTTCCGGTAGATAAAACATTCAAACTCTTTATTGGCGGGGCCTTCCCTCGCTCAGAGTCAGGTCGTACCTTTGCCGTGCGGGACGCCAAAGGCGCCCTGCTGGCCAATGCTTCGCAGGCTTCACGCAAAGATCTGCGTGAAGCAGTAAGAGCCGCTCGGGGCGCTCAAGAGTCATGGGCCGGACGAACTGCTTATAACCGGGGGCAGATTCTTTATCGAGTTGCCGAAATTATGGAAGCCCGCCGCCCCGAGTTTGTGGCCGTACTGCGCCAGATAGGGGTGACCCCCAAAGCGGCCGGCAAACAAGTAGATCAAGCCATTGATCGCTGGGTTTGGTACGCCGGTTGGGCCGACAAAACCCACCACGTGTTGGGCACCGTGAACCCGGTTTCTGGTCCGTATTTCAACTTCACTTTCCCAGAACCCACCGGGGTAGTGGGGGTTATGGCTCCCGATCAGCCTGCTTTGCTGGGTTTGGTTTCTCGTTTGGCTCCGGTAATCGTGAGCGGCAACACCGCCGTAGCAGTTATTGAAGGCCCGGCCTCTTTGGTGGCTATCACCTTGGCTGAAGTGCTGGCCACTTCTGACTTGCCGGGGGGCGTGGTCAACTTGTTGACCGGACAAAAAAATGAACTGTTGCCGTGGATGATGAGCCACCTCGACATCAACGCCGTGGACCTCACCGGGGCCCCCGAAGACCTCGACCCTGAGGTTTTGGAAGCAGCAGCAGTCAACGTGAAACGCACCGTGTGGGGCGACCCGGTAGCGGAAAGCCTTTACGCCATTGCCGATTTCTTAGAGATGAAAACGGTCTGGCACCCTATAGGCAAGTAGTTAGCCTTCTTTGGTGATGCGGTCCACAATGAGGGGCCGAACCGTTGGAGCATTTTCGCTGATGCTGAGGGCTCCCTCCAAAGCAGCGAGGGCCGGGCCAAAACGGTCAGCATCGTCGCTGTGAAGTTCTAACAAGGGTTGGCCGGCTTCTACTTTATCGCCGGGTTTGGCCAGGCAAATGACGCCAGCGGTGGGGCTCACTGGGTCTTCTTTGCGGGCCCGTCCAGCCCCCAGGCGCCAAGCGGCTACCCCAACGCTGCGGCAATCTAAACGGCTCAAATAACCCGACTCTTGAGCCACTACCTGCTGCTGATGCTCAGCGACCGGCAAACCAGCGCTCAAGTCGCCTCCTTGGGCGGCCACCATTTTCTCAAATACTTCTAATGCCGCACCGGAGGCCAACACCTCGGCTGGGTCAATGTCAATGTCTACTAAGGCCAGCATTTCTCGGGCTAAAGCTACGGTGATTTCAATAACGTCGGCTGGGCCGCCACCGGCCAGCACCTCTAGCGACTCGGTTACCTCTAGTGCATTGCCGGCCGCTCGCCCCAATACGGTTTCCATATCGGTGAGCAAAGCCACGGTACGCACCCCGTGATCTTCGCCGAGGGCCACCATGGCTTCAGCCACTTGGCGGCCTCGTTCTACCTCAGGCAGAAAAGCCCCGGCACCCACCTTGACGTCCAGTACCAGAGCGCCGGTACCTTCAGCAATTTTTTTCGACATGATAGAACTGGCGATGAGCGGAATAGAACTCACCGTGCCCGTGACGTCGCGCAAAGCGTAAAGGCGCCGGTCAACCGGGTTGAGGTCGCTGGTGGCCCCGGCAATAATGCCGCCGATCTCGCGTAACTGGGTGACCATTTCTTGAAGGGAGAGCGAAGCCCGCCACCCGCTGATGGCTTCCATTTTGTCCAGCGTGCCCCCAGTGTGTCCCAAACCGCGGCCAGACAGCTGGGGCACGGCGGCCCCGCAAGCGGCGACCAGTGGCACCAGGATTAACGAAACTTTGTCGCCCACCCCGCCAGTGGAGTGTTTGTCTACCGTAGGTCGGCCTAAGTTGCCGAGTTGTAAAGACGCCCCAGAGTTGATCATGGCCCGAGTCCACACGCTGAGTTCATCGGGTTCCATGCCTTGAAAATAAATAGCCATAGCGAGAGCCGCCGCTTGTTCGTCGGCAATGGTTTCGCCTTGGGCATAGTTGCTAATAAACCACTCAATTTGCTGGTCGCTTAGACGATGCCCGTCCCGTTTAGCAATGATGATGTCGACTACGTCCATGGTTTCCGCCTACGAATTGTTTGAAGTGTTTAAATCTTGAGGGATGAAAGGGTCGGCCAAGAGTTCCAAAATATTTTTGGGTCCGCCCGGGCCATCCACCATTAGTTCTGAGCCGCCTGCCTCAATGAGCACCTGTCGGCATCGGCCACAGGGGGCCAGTGGCTGGCCAGCGGGGTTGGTGGCTACCACGGCGATGAGTTTTCCTCCACCGCTGCGGTGCAGGTCAGAGACAAGACCACATTCGGCGCACAGGGTTAACCCGTAAGAAGCATTTTCTACATTGCACCCGGTAACAACTCGACCGTCATCGGTGAGGCCAGCGGCCCCCACAGCAAATTTAGAATAAGGGGCGTAAGCCTGTCGAGCAGCTTGGGCCGCTTCGGACCGCAAAGCAGTCCAGTCAATGTTGGTCATAGGAGGAATCCATTCTTTATTAAAGAGGGAGCATCATCCTAAGGGCAGCGAGGCGCCAGTGACACCTCTGATTTTAGGAACAGGCTTCCGTATGGAGGTCAGCAGAGAACTGGGACAAAAACTCTCGGCTGGGCCTTAGGTCAAGCCCATGCTGACACCGCCAACTCGGCAAGGGGAAAAATGTCGGAGCCGGTGTCGGCGTCGGTTGTTTGCTTAAGAAGGTCTTGGCTAAGTGGAGTAAACGCTTGGGCGGCGGCAAAAGATTGTTGGGCGGCCGTGGGGTCGCTGGGCGTACAAAAAGCATGCACCCCGGGTATTGACAAGGCAAAGTTCACACTGTTTTGTATGCCTTCGGGGGTGCGATGCGGCTCGTACCAACTCAGGGCGTCGGGTTTACGGTCGCCCCAAGGCCGCCAAGCGGTGGCTTTAATAATCATGACCCCCACGTCTCGTTGGGCGCAGGTCTCAAGCAAAGACTCGGCATCGGCCCGGTAGGTGGGGTTGGCCCACAGGTGAGCATTAAGCGGAAACATCACCGTGTCAAGGTCGTAGCGTTCTACCGCTGCTTGCTGGGCTTTGGGGGTGCCCAGGTCGTGGCCGGTGATGCCGACAAAACGAGTGAGCCCTTGGTCGCGGGCTTCAAGGATCACCTGAAACGCTTCGTCCCGGCGGTCGAGTTCTTCCAGCGAGGTCACCCCATGGGCCTGGTAAAGGTCAAGATGGTCAACTTGTAAGCGGTTCAGAGTTTTTTCTAAACGAGAAAGTGCCCAATCTCGTTCGGTTTCGGCGGTTTTGGCAGCCACAAAAAGTTGATCCCGTACCGCCGGTAAATGTGGGCCAATGGCTCGTTCGGCATTGCGATAACCCGGAGCAATATCTAAATGGTTGATGCCGCACGCTAAAGCCTGGCGAAACAGCGGCTCCGCAGTTTCTGGGGTATCTAGAGCAAAAGCCGCCCCCCCCAGCACCGCCAAGCTGCTGGTATGCCCGGTACGTCCCAACCGACGTGTCTCCATAATTGAAACCTAGTCTCCCCAGAGATGAAACGTGGGGCCTGGCCCCATGTTTCATCTCTGGAGCGGTCTTTTTGTAGGGGAGAAGTGGGTTAGTGCCCCCAAGAGTGGAGCGGCTTGTGGCAGTATTTAGGCCGTGAAACGTACGCTGATAATTGCTTTGACTTTTGTCCTGCTGGCTTCTGCCTGTGGCGGTGAAGAAACCACTGCTCCGCCGACCACCACGGTTGGAGACCTCTTCGCCGACTCCCAAGCATCGCCTACTGTGCCGCCCCTCGAAGTCCCCGGGTGGGAAAAAATAGAACTCCCCGAAGCCCGAGCAGCAGCAGAAAGTTGCGTAGCCAGCGCCCGTCCGCCCGAAATTGTACTCCCCGACGAAGGCCCTGAAACAGTCATGGTGGAAGCCGGCGATTCGCTCGGGAAAATCGCTGAACGTTTCAACAGCACCGTCGACGCATTCATGCGGGCCAACGCATTAAACGACCCCAACAAACTCCGGGTTGGACAAATGCTGCTTATCCCCCGAGAAAGAGAAGACGAAGTAGAAGGCCAAGTGGGCCCCGCTATCACCATGGAAGAAGTTGACTGTGTTATCAGCACTGGGGTGGACGCTTACGGGCCCACCGGGGAACCCACCGGCACCACAGGAAGAATCGAAATCGCTATCACCTGGCCCCGCATCGAAGGCCCCCGAGAAGCCCCCCAGGTAAATGGGCGACTGCTGGGCCTCACCCAAGGGGCAGTGAACGAGTTTCTTGACGACGCCATTAGTTCCGTCGAAGACAACGGTTACGCCTGCCGAGAAGGAGTAACCGGCCGGTGCGTCTGGCTTGAACACGAATACGAAATTCTGCTTTCCAACGACGAATTGCTCAGCATGCGCAACACGGTCAGTCAGTTGGTGTCCGGAGCAGCAGGAGAATCAGCAACCATCCGTACCGAAACCTTCGACCTGTTCACCGGCGAACCGCTAAGCATCGTTGATCTGTTTGACCCCGAAACCGACTGGGTGGAAGCAGTATCGGCCGAAGCCATCACCCGGCTTGGGTCTGAGCCCTGGGTTGATGAGCGCCGCTTTACCGGTGCATCCCCGGACGCCATCAACTTCACCCTCTACAACCTCACCCAAGGCGGTTTGGTGCTTTCCTTCGCTCCCTATTCGGTGGGGGGCTCTGGCTCAAACACGGTGTCTATCACTATTCCTTATCGATCCCTTGAGGGTTACTGGGTACCCAACGGGTTGGTAGCCGACCTGCTGGCAGCTATTGAGTAGGCATGGTTTTTCCATCAAAGTCAGCAACAAGCCTCAGCCAATTAGTGAAAGCTCTTAAAGTTGAAAAAGAGTAAAGGAACGTCGCTGACCCTAGTTGACTTCGGTCTCGGGCCTTATGTGCATGGCACCCCCAGCAAACGGTTCCCGGTATACACCCGAGGCAACGTGGGAGAGGTCTACCCCGAAGTGGTGTTCCCCTTTAGCGCTTCAATATCAACACTGATAAGCAGCGACCCGGCTGTAGAAGCCATAGAACAAACCGGGATTTTGACCAAACGAGAGAATCAAGAAAACGCTGATGTTCATATGGGCGCCTTCGGTGGGTACAGCTATGTGAACTTATCCGTATCACGAATAATTGCCGTGCGCACGCCAGGGGTAACGGTGGAAGAAGCCGATGCCACATTTTTAGGATCCGAAGGACTGGCCCCGCCCCATGTGCGGCAACGAGGCGACCGCAACCTCCGGGCATCTTTGCGGGGAATGCTTTATGGGCTCAAAGTGCTTAGCGGTAAACAATTGCCCGACTTAGAAAAAGAGCAACAAGTAGCACGGGGATGGCAAAAAGATCTTCCCAAAATTGCCGATGCCACAAACCAGCAGCTGTTAGCAGTATTTGTTGAGGCGGTCCCGTTGATGGGCCGTCTCTTTCGCAACCACTTATTGATAACCGGCGGCGCAGGCGCTGGTCTGAGCCTGTTGAAAATATCTTGCGAAAAGCGGTTGAACGACCATACGTTGGCACTAACGCTGCTAAGCGGTATTGGCGAGGTGGATTCAGCTTTGCCTGCGCTGGCCTTATGGGAACTCAGCAGAATGGTCCGGGAGTCCGAAGAGCTCACTGGTTTATTTGACCAAGGGTTGGACGGTTTAAACGTACGGTTGTTGGTTGAGTCCTCTGAGGTCCTGTTTGCTCAGCGTTTTCGAGAGTTTCTCATGCGCTTTGGTAGTCGTGGCCCCAACGAGTGGGAGGTGGCCTGTGAGGTTTGGGGCACTAACCCACAGATGCCGCTGGCCATCATTGACCGAATGCGCCACGCAGAAAATGACCGCGCTCCTGTTTTAAAAACTAAAAAATTAGCCCAAAATCGTGAAGCAGCAGTAAGTCGGGTACACGCCAAATTCGGCCCATTGGGGCGATGGAACTTTGATCGGGCGCATCGCTGTGCAATGTCTTACAGCCAGGCCCGAGAACGATCCAAAACGGTGTTGGTGGAAATCGTGCACGAGTGCCGACTGGCTTTACGCGAACTGGGGCGGCGCATCGCTGCGGCGGGCGGTGGTCAAGCAGACGACCTGTGGTACGTGCTGCTCGAAGAATTCGAGGACTATCAAAATGACCCCGTATCAATGGTTGAAAAGATTGCCGAAAGAAGGGCCACCCGGCAGGCCCTCTCCGAATTACTTCCTCCCTTTTGCTTTACTGGGCAAATGCCCGCCCCCAACACGTGGGAAAAACGCAATGCCGCCGCCGGGCCTCCGTTGGGCCCCGGTGACGTAATTGCCGGCATTGCCGGCTGCGTAGGTAAAGCACAAGGGCGAGCCCGGGTGGTTACCGACCCGGCCGACCCTGGCGACCTCGGGCCGGGCGACGTGTTGATCGCCCCGCTTACCGACCCCAGCTGGACCCCGCTTTTTGTACCCGTAGAAGCGGTGGTGGTAGATGTAGGCGGGCAAATGAGTCACGCCATTATTGTTTCTCGAGAACTTGGTTTGCCCTGTGTGGTGAGCGCCACCGATGCCACCAAACGCATCCCCGAGGGAGCGCTTATCGAAGTTGATGGGGCCGCCGGCACGATCACCGTGCTTGAAATTTAGTTTTCTTGTTTGAGGCGTTCAATGCCGTGGGTGGGGAGCCCAGCGTCGGCAAAGCGCTGGTAAAGCTCAAAAAAAGCAGGCCCGAAAGGGTCAACCCCGGTAAGGGGCATAGCAGCGCGGACAATGGTGAAATCAAATGGAGCAAGCTCGGCGGCTTGGGCAAAGTATTTTTGCGCCGTTTCCTCTTGCTGGTTTCTTTGGGCATGTACGGCGAGGCGAAAATGAAGATGAGCAAGTATTTCCTTTTCGCTTAGCTCGGTTACTTGGTGGCTGGCGTCAGCAGGCAAGTTCCCGTTGAGGATCCAGTCACTTACTTGTTCCATGTGATCAGCGCAGGAAATGCCGGTGAAATCAATAAACATGTCGCAACCAAATTCGGTGGCGTTGGGTCGAACGATCTGATCGTGTTCATCTATCCACAAAACAGTGGGCACATTAGTAATGGCATAGAGCTCAGCTAACTGATGTTCCGTGTCAACTAACACCGGATAAGTGATCCCTTCTGCTAAAGGAATGACCGCTTCGATGTTCTCATCGAGGGCAACGGCGATGACCGTAAAATTGTTCCCAGCCAAGGTTTGGTGAAGTTCCTGCCACCCGGGCAGGTCAAATGCGCATCCTCACCAACTGGAAAAAGCCACCAAAAGACGCCGAGTGCCCGACCATTCGGTTAACTCTCGGGAAGCGCCGTCAAGGTCTCGCAAGGTCACGTTAGGAACCTGCCTACCCACTAAAGCATTTTCTCGTTTTTCAGCGGGGGAGCCGATAACGACCCATTGGTTCTCGGAGTCAACCAAGGTCGGACGGTTTAGTTTTTCTGCAGCGGCTATTAAATCCAGCCCATCGGAGGCCATTAAAGATGCTGCATCAGGCACCGGGATACACAAAGAACCTTGACAGAGGCCTTCGGGTTTGAGTTCCCAACCGAGGATTTCTTGAAGTGCGCTGGGCTTCACCAGGGGCCTTTGGTCTTGCCAAATGGCTTCGGTGGTGCTCGTCCAGTCGGCCAAAATGGTGGTTTCTTGAGATTCGTGCATGGTGATCCTTTACCGCGGCTAAAGGCCAAGTTACCCCATGAGATGAGAAATAAAAAATTGGATGACCCGATAAGAAATTAAAGAGAAGAGTAGGCCAGACTTACCTCATGGCAGACACTGACCCCATCCACAAAACGGTGACCGATTGGCATCAGTACCTTTCAGAAAAAGGGGCAACGTCGCTAGAAGACCTCTTGCACCCTGACGTAGTATTTTGGTCGCCAGTCTTATTTAAGCCCCAAGAAGGCCGAGTACTAACCATGATGTACCTCGAGGCGGCGGCCATGGTTTTTCCGGGCGGTGCGCAGCCTGAGGCATCTGAAGAAAGCTCAGTCGCCAAAACGAGTTTTCATTACACCAAAAAAATACTTGACGGGCATCACGCCGTTTTGGAATTTGAAACTCAAATGGGTGAACTGCAAGTCAACGGAATCGACATGATCACCTGCGATGACCAAAGTCTCATTACCGAATTCAAGGTGATGATTCGACCATTTAAAGCCATTGAGGTAGTGCGCGACCGCATGATGGCCGCTTTGGGCTAAGCGTTGGTGGCTTGAAACTCAGTCATAAAATCGGTTAAGGCAACAACGCTTTGTTGGTCCAAAGCGTTGTAGACGCTGGCCCGAATGCCGCCTACGTCGCGGTGGCCTTTCAGGTTCACCATGCCAGAAGCTGCTGCTTCGGCCACAAACTGTTTTTCTAAGTCTTCGCTAGGCAAACGAAAGACAATGTTCATATGAGACCGACTGGCGGCATCAACCGGTGACCGGTACCAGCCTTCGCTTTGTTCAATGGTGCCGTAAAGTAAATCGGCTCGAGCGGCCGATCGCCGCTCAAACTCTTCGAGCCCGCCTGCTGCTTGCATCCATTTCAATACTTTGCCCATCACGTAGATAGCAAACATGGGCGGCGTGTTGGCCATGGAATCGGCTTTGTCGTGGGTGCGGTAATCCATGTAAGAGTTAAGAGTGCGTTCGCTGCGCCCCAAAAGTTCTTTACGTACTACCACTATGGCCAAACCGGCCGGGCCAAGGTTTTTCTGGGCGCCGCCGTAAACCAGGTCAAAACGGTCCCAGTCAATAGGGCGGCTCAAGAAGTCGGAACTCATGTCGGCGACCAAAGGCAGATCTACCGTGGGGTATTCGGGAAAACGAATGCCGCCGATTGTTTCGTTGGTGGTGATGTGCAGGTAGCGGGTGCCGGGGTGTAAATCAAAGTCGGAGGTGGAAGGCATGCGGGCGAACCCTTCGTCGGCCCCCGTCCATGCTTGGTAGGCCTCGCTCACTAATTGAGCGTCGGCGAAGGCTTTTTTACCCCAGGTGCCGGTAGTCAAGTAGGCGGCACTTTCTTGAGGTGCTAAAAGGTTCAACGGCACTTGAGCAAATTGCAGCGAAGCGCCGCCTTGTAGAAACAAAATGCTGAAATCTTCTGGCACCTGAGCCAGAGAGCGAAGATCAGCCAGTGCTTCCATGTGTACAGCGTCATAAGCAGGGGCCCGGTGGCTGCTTTCGATGATCGACATGCCAGTGCCGCCAAAGTTCAACATTTCGTCACGGACTTCTTCCAACACAGAAACCGGCAAAGTGCAGGGTCCGGCGCAGAAGTTGTGGACACGGTTAGCGGTGGTCATGGGATGCTCCCTTAAGTGCGCTCTAGCCGGCGGTTTTGCGGGCCAAAGGTCACGGTTGTAACACAGTCAGGGTATCGCAAAGCGCTTAGGGGAGGGTGGTTCGTCGTTCAATGGTTGGTTCGAACACCGTCGCCGTGCGTTGTGCCGCCTCAAGCAAGATGACGCTGTCGACGCTCGATGGTTCGTCAAGGCCCAGCAAAGCAATCTCGTAGGTGGAGCGGTCAACCCATGTGGGGTAATAGCCGGCCTCGGCAACTACCAAGTCTCCGTCGTTGTTTTCTGCAATGTCAAACCAAACCATGACCCCATCTTGGGTGGCTGGCGGGCATTCGTTGCAGCGCCGTCGTTGGTCGCCAGGCTGGTTAGAGAGAAAATTTCCCATGCCCGCCACGGCGTATTTGCCATTATGAATGATGACCGGTTGGGGGACGTGCGCCCCATGGCCAATGATCAGATCAATACTGTCTGAGGCCAAAAGAGTAGCCGTTATCTGGTTTTGACGGTCGGTAAGAGCGCTGACGTATTCGTCTCCCCAGTGGATGCTGACCACCACAAAATCCGCCCCATCGGCTCGAGCATTTTCTGCCGAGGCCATGACCAAACTAGGGTCAAGCGAAGCCACCAACCAAGCGGGGTCGGTGGGCAAAGTAGCCCCGTTAAGCATGTCGGTAACCGAAAGATGAGCCACCGTTACCCCGTTGGCTTGGTAAAAGGCTGGCCCGGCTTGTTCAGGCGAGGTAGCCATTCCCGCCGCTCCGATGACGGCATTTTCTAGGTGGTTCAAGGTGCTGGCTGCTCCGGAGGTACCGGCATCCAGACTATGGTTTGATGCGACCGAACACCCGTCATAGCCGGCTTGGCTTATGGCTTGGGCGAGTTCAAAAGGCACGCTAAACCCGGGGTAGTAAGACAGGTCTGAATTGTCGGCCGAAAGTGGGGTCTCGAGGTGGCAGAGTGCCAGGTCGGCTGACTGGAGCACCGGGGCCACTCGAGAAAACATGGGAGTAAAATCCCATTGGGTGCCGTCGGTTGATCGGGCGGCGTCGGCCACGTATTCGTGCACTAGGAGTTCTCCGCTGGCCACCAAAGTAAAAGACCGCACCCCTGGTGTTTCCTCAACCAGCGAGGTGGTGCTGGTGCTGGTAGTGCCGGAACTTAAGGAAGGAGGGTCAACGGGGGCTTGTTGTTGACTTTTAAAGGAAATTGCCAGCAAAAAAAATGCACCAATGATGAGAAGTTGAGCGAGCCGCCAAGCCGCTTGGCGTTCTTGTGGTGGGGTTAAGGCGGTCATGTCTCTCCTCGAAGGAGCGGCACACCCGGCCGTTTTGTTTTATCGTTTTTTTGGTTACGGCGTACGATTTGCCCATTTACTATGACGTGGTGCACCCCAGTGGATTCTTGCCCAGGGTTTTCGAGATCAGCGTTGTCGATAATGGTTGTGGGGTCAAAAATGGTGATGTCGGCGATAGCTCCACCTTGTAGCCGCCCCCGTTGAGCAAGGTCAGGGCTCGCCGTTTCAAGCAGTTGCGCAGGGTAAATGGTCATGCGGGCCAAGGCATCAATGAGCGACAGAACGCTTTGTTCCCGAACGTAAACTCCGAGAATACGACTAAAACACCCTGCCGAGCGGGGGTGGTTGTTGTGGAGTGGGCCCAAAATTGCGTCAGAGCCGATCATCATCCAGGGAGCTTTTAGGGCGGTGGTTATGTCTTGTTCGCTCATGGCAAAAGCTGCGGTAAGTAGGCCTTGTTGCCGAATGGACGGCCATTCGCTTTCGGTGACTCGTTTGGTGGTGCCTGCTACTTGCAGGTCGTTGTAGGTGATGCCAAATTTGTCTTGAAAATTGTCGAAGCGAGGAGTGCCGGCGTAGGTAGCCCAAAAAGTGTAGGGGTAGGTGCAAGCGGTAATGGCCAGCCCCTCAAGGCGGGCTGCTTCAATTTGAGCGATAGCTTCGGCCATGCGCCCAGTGCCACCAGTGGAATTAAGGTGTTCGATGTGCACCGCACACCCGGCTTGTCGGGCTACTTCTATGGCTTCTGTTACTGCTGCTTTTTGTAAATCTGGGTCGCTGGTTTCGCCGGTTCGTATATGCAAGCAAAGCGGTACGCCATATTGAGCAGCCACCGCCCCGTGCCCCAGCATTTCTTCGAAAGTTACCCCTGGGACGTATTCGGGTTGTTCGTGAATGCCTAAAGCGCCTGCTTCTAGGTCGAGGGCTGCCCGTTTGGTGAGATCTTGGAGGGAAACGTCGTCCACGTCGCGGAGGTAGTCAATGTTGGCGCCGGTTATTTTTCGGTGTTCGTATTGGTCAGTGGCTCCCCCGTAATTGAGCGGGGGGTCTTGGGTGGCGGCTTTTTCGAGAAAGTCAACCATGGGGTCATCTATGCCGTGTAGGCAAAGGTTGGAGGTAACGCCGTCGGCTATTTTGAACCACTCGCCGTACCCATTGGGCGGGTAAGAGAGGAGGTCGATGAACCCGGGAGAAACCACAAGGTTGCGGGCATCAAGGGTGTCGCGTCCGGTGAGGGTCTCGTTTCCGAGGTAGGTGATGATGCCTTGATCAATGCCGATATCAACTAAGGCGTCAAAGCCGCTGGCGGGGTCAATGACTCGACCGGCAGTGATGACGGTGTCGAAAACATGGTTGACGGGATCAACCATGGAAGCGGCATTGAGTATCGGGGGAGAGGTGGCAAGCGAGGCGAGAGAGGTGGTGCTGGTGGTGCTGGTGGTGGAACCGGTGACGAGTTGGTTTGTTGGAGCGGCCGGTGTTGGGTTGCGAGTACCAAGGCGGCGAAGGAGCGCCAAGTTGGCTGCGCCGAAACCAAGGCCCAGTAGCATGCGTCGACGCCCAAGGCTGGCCTCGCTGGGTAGAACTGGTTGTTCGTTGGTTTCTTCTTCACTCACAAGGGGCGACGTTACCGGGCAAAAGCAGGCCGGTGGTGGCGCTGCGGCCTTTGCTTGGTTTAAAGAAAGTACGGTGGGCACATGAACTTGCGGGTGCTCTCTTCGTTTGGGGTGTTTGGCCTTCTTGTTGCGGGGTTTTCTTTGGTGGCGGTTCTTACTTCAGGTAAACAAGAAATGATTATTCCGCAGGTTTCGGTGGTGCCGATTTCTGCGGTATCGCCAACATTGGTGACGGATGTTTCGTTGCCTCGTTCGGCGGCGGTGTACGACGGGCTTGGGGCATGGGTTGACTCGTATGACCTGGACCCGGTTTATGTGCAAAATCCTACGGTCACCTCAAAGGACCCTAAAGAGATGGTGGCTGTTGGGGTGAACACAGTTTTTTTGCAGGCCGCTCGTTCTGATGCTCGGGCGGCTTGGCCGACCAGCGACCCATGGTTGTTGGCGGAGTTTTTGTTGGCAAGCCACCAAGTTGGCCTTGAGGTAGTGGCTTGGTATCTGCCGAAATGGTCAGCCGACGATGAAGACCTCAAACGGTTAACTGCATTATCGGACTTTTCCGTTTTGGGTCAACGCTTTGATGGTCTTGCCGTAGATATTGAATGGAACAGTGACGGGCTTTCTCCTGAGGTGCGATCGCTGCGTTTGATTAAGTTAAGTGCTGATCTGCGGGCCCATGTGGGGTCAGACCCTTTGGGAGGCATCGTTATGCCGCCGGTTTTGACCGATGAAATTAATCAAAAGTTTTGGCCGGGGTTCCCCTGGATGGAGATTGCCCCGTTTTACGACGTGTGGATGCCCATGAGTTATTGGTCGTTTCGTACCGAAGAACACGCGGACCCGCTTTATTACAGCGGGGAGAGTATTCGCCTATTGCGTAACCATTTGGGCGACCCGGCGGCGGCGGTGCACGGCATCGGGGGCATTGGGGCGGCGGATGGTACCGATTTGCCTGACCCGGGTGAGCCGTTGGCCAGCGTGGATGACCTTGAGGCTTTTGTGCTTTCCTTAACCGAAAATGATGTGGTAGGTGGGTCAATCTATGATTGGGCCACCACGGGGGATCAAGCTCGAGGGCGTTTGCAGGAACTTTTTGCTGCCTCATTCAACTGACCCCGGCTCGAGGAGTTGCGGCGCAAGACCCAAGCATTTTCGGCAGAGATCATTTAGTGGGCCAACTGCTTGGTAGAGCTGTTTTTGGTGGTCTTTTGTTGAGCACAGGGTGAAGGTTTTTCCTTGGCGGTCCACCAGATGGAGTAAGCCTTTGGTGGTGCCGTGGCAAAGCACTGGGGTGACGATTCCGACAATCCACCAGTCGGGGGGTGCCTGCCAGGAATCGAGGCAATCTAAATCGAAAAGGGGAGAAAGCGTTGGTGCGGGGAGGGTGCCGCCGATGAGGTAGAGCCCGTCTAGGTGGGCAAAGGTTGAAATGAACGGTGGCGGGTTGACCATGGGTGCCTTTAGGTAAGAGTTTTAAAGGCGTCCGGAGCAGGCCGCAAAGCATGAACCCATTTTGCCTGAGGGGTGTGACAATGCTGAACAAGAGATTGCGTTGCGCGCTCTAAGCGCGTATAGTGTCACGGTGAGTGATCATCAGAAAAAGCCCAGCAAAGGCACCGCAACCACAGCATTTGGTGTAGGACGCCGAGAAAGCCACGACGCATCTGCGTTCTACGAGCGCTTCACCCCGCCGGTGCTCACGGACGACGAAACCGTCAACCCCGTACCCGACCTCGGCAACGGATGCCTCCAAGGCGACGCCCGCAACATGCACCACCTGCCCGATAACTCGGTGGCCTTGGTGGTTACCTCACCGCCCTACTTCGTCGGCAAAGAATACGAACTGGCGGTGACCGGTCAAGAAAACGAAGGCCGCATCCCCACCTCCTACTTGGACTACCTCAACATGTTGCGCGAAGTCTTTGCCGAATGCACACGAGTGCTCGAACCCGGCGGACGCATCGCCGTAAACGTGGCCAACCTGGGGCGCAAACCCTACCGCAGCCTCTCCGCCGACATCATCGGTATTCTCCAAGACGACCTGGGATTGCTGCTCCGCGGCGAAGTGGTATGGCAAAAAGCCGACGGAGCGACCGGGTCCGTCGCCTGGGGGTCATTCCGAAAAGCCGCTAACCCCGTGCTACGCGACATGACCGAACGAGTCATCATCGCCAGCAAGGGACGCTTCGACCGAGCCCGCCCCGGCCCCCGACGCCAAAAAGAAGAACTACCCAGCGAAAGCACCATCACCACCGACGAATTTATGGAAGCCACCCTCGACCTGTGGCGCATAGATGCCGAGTTGGCCAGTCGAGTAGGGCACCCGGCCCCGTTTCCCGTAGAACTCCCTCGCCGGCTTATTGACCTCTACACCTACAAAGACGACGTGGTGCTCGACCCTTTTATGGGCTCGGGAACCACCCTGGTAGCGGCTACACGTTCTGGACGCCGGCCCGTGGGCTACGACCTCGAAAAAGAATACGTAACGCTTGCCACCCAGCGAGTAGCCGAAGAACAACAACGCCTTCGAGACGGAAAACGTGCCGCCTGGCGTCGACGAGACCTCGCCCAATCGGGAAGCCAAGCTGACCTATTTACCAACGAAACGGCGTTAGAAACCGCAGAGCATGTTTTAGGCCAAGCCCACCAAAGCGGCAAAAAAGCCGCCGACATCGCAGCCCAAGTATTGGAATCTGCTGGGTTTGAAATAGTTAAAGAAAACGCCACCTTGCGCAAACTTGGCGTAACTTTTCCTTTCTTGGTTACCGACCAAGCTGACGGCCTTCCCTGGTACGTGGAAGTATCCGGCACTTTCACTACGGCCCGGCCCGGCATGCGCCGCGCCGATGTGCTCTGGAAAACCCTCGGCCGAGCCCACGTGCTGGCCACCGCCGGCGAAGAAACCCCCCGATTGCTGATCCTCACCTCACACCTGCCCCGAGTAAAAAGTGAAGGCGATCGTGCCCTCCGGGCGGTCGGCGGCACCGGTTTCTTTGATGCCATAGAAATGTTCAACAACGACGCCGTGGCTCGACTCACCCACTACGCCAAAGTGGCTCCCGAGTTGCCAGACCCCGGCTTTTGGTCAGAAAAAGAAATCGCTACCAAGTTCGCTTAAGGCTGAATAAGCGGAACCCCATCGGCAGGCACAAAGGTCACCTCAAAAAGAGTTGGCCAACGTTTACCGGTAAGAAAAAAATGCCCAGATTCGGCATGAAAAGCGATGCCGTTGAGCACATCATCAGAGCCCAACGAAGAACGATCCACCGGCAACATTGAAGCATCCACCTCATGGGTAACTGCACCAGTAACCGGGTCTATGCCCAGCAAAAGGTCGGTCTGCCAAACATTGGCCCACACCGTTCCATCAACACATTCCAACTCATTGAGCCGGTCCACGGGTTGGCCGTTTTGGGTTACCTCGACTTGGCCCAATCGCCGAAAATCTTCAGGGGAACGCAAGGTCAAAGACGATGACCCATCTGACATGACCAAAGTGGTGGAGTCCAACAGGCAAATGCCCCACCCCTGGCCGCCGTAGGACCAAGTAGCGGCTAAAGAAAACGGATCGATGTCCCACACTGCGGCTCGCCCGGATTTCCACGTCAACTGCACTAAACGGCCATCGGGCAGAGCGGTAAAGCCTTCACCAAACCATGTGGAGTTAAGAAAGCCCCACCGGCGAGCTAACCCCAAGGAGAGATCAATCTCGCGAATCTGAGATTGACCCACCAAACCAGTGCTTTCAAAAAGGCGACCATCTACGAATTCCAAGCCTTGAGTAAATGCTTCACCGTCATGAGGAAATTCGGTGACTACCTCAACGATCATTTGTTGAACCGGCAGAACCGCAGCAGGTTGGTCTGTTGGAGACCCACACGAAATCAAACCTGACAAAAAACCTAAAACCAAAATGCCCCGGGTGGTCAAACGAAGAGCGAGGAGACCAAACTGCACCATAATGAAAAAGGATAAACCATGACGGCGCATGAACCGGCAGAGGGTCAAATTTCTCATGCGGGTTTGGCGCACGCTTGGCTGGACTGGGGTGGCTCTGGCCAACCACTCATCATGCTGCACCCCAATGGTTTTTGTGCCGGCGTCTACCACCCCATAGCCCAACGCTTACGCGACCAGTTTCGAATAATCGGCGTAGACCTGCGAGGTCAAGGAGCAAGCGAAAAAGTAACCGAAGAAGCATTGTTGGGCAACGACGCTATGGCTCAAGATATTTTAGCGATTGCCGACCATTTAGGTCTTAACAGTTTCTCGCTACTGGGTGTTTCGCTCGGCGGGGGAGTAGCGATCGAAATAGCGGCCGCTGCACCACAGCGAGTACAAAAAATGTTGCTCATCGAAGCCATAGCGTTTTCAGGGCCCGACCGAGAATCCCAACACTTTGACTACGGCACCGGTAACCACCCACTGGCTATTGGGGCCCGTAAACGCCGTGCCGTGTGGGAAGACCGCTCCACCGTAGTGGCCTCTTACGGGGCACGTCGCCCCCTCAATGTCTTAGATCCAAAGGTTCTTGAGGCCTACGCCCGATGGGGCTTCGTTGACCGCCCCGATGGCCAAATTGAGTTGGCTTGCGACCCCGAAACCGAAGCCTTAATTTTTGATTCACACCGCAACCACGGGCCCAAAGAAACCTTTGACCAACTGGCCAGCATCACCACCTCAACCACCGTGTTGCATGGAACGCACAGCGATCTCAGCCCAGCATGGTTTGAAGAACAAGCCCAGCAACTTGGCACCACCGCCCAGGCCATTGAAGGTTCGCATTTCTTTTTCTTTGAAAACCTAGAACGAGCCGAAGAACTGGTTCGCCAACACCTAACCTAAAGGAACCACATGACCGCCGTAGACCCCGTTGAACTCTCCAATCGAATAATTGATTCAGGAAGCGCTGAACCGCCCCACAACCGGGTCACCGAAGAACTCGTCGAAATAGACGACGGTTTGGCAGTAGTGGAATCTTTCTCTCACTGCTGGGTGCGCAAAACCGATGAAGGCCTGATTTGTATCGACGCCAGCGGCGTGCAGTCGGGCACCGCCGTAGTAGCCGCCTTGCGTGGTTGGACAAACGAACCCCTGCATAGCCTCATCTACACCCACGGGCACATAGACCACGTGGGAGGCAGCGGCGCTTTTATGGCCGATGCCGCCCAACGCAGCGACCAAAAACCCACCGTGGTCGCTCACGAAGCAGTCGCCCCTCGGCTCGAGCGTTACCGCCAAACAAGCGGGTGGAACCAAATCATCAACCGGCGACAATTCGGCGGCGTGCGGCCCCTAGGGAACTTCGGAGTGGGCGGGGTGGAAGAAAGAAAATTTGTCCCCGACGATGTGGCCGAACCAGCGTTCACCTACAGAGACAAATTAGACCTGTCGGTTGGTGGTCGTGACCTCGAGTTGCACCACGCAAGAGGCGAAACCGATGATCACACCTGGGTATGGGACCCCGCCGACAAAGCGGTCTATGCCGGGGACTTTGTGACCTGGATTTTCCCCAACGCCGGAAACCCACAAAAAGTACAGCGCTACCCCATTGAATGGGCCGAAGCTATGCGAAAAATGTTGTCCATGGGAGCCGAAAAGGTTTACCCCGCCCACGGACTACCCATTGTGGGGCGAGCCCGAGTAGAAACCGTGCTGGGAGATATCGCCGAATCGTTGGAGTACCTCTCAGGAGCCACCCTGGACTTAATGAACCAGGGGGCCACCATCGATACGATTATCCACCAAGTCACCCTGCCCGAACACTTACAAGACCGCCCTTGGATAGCGCCCCAATACGACGAACCAGAGTTTGTGGTGCGTAACGTCTACCGCCAATTCGGTGGATGGTGGGATGGCAACGCCGCCAACCTGAAACCTGCGTCAGAAGCCAAACTGGCCGCTGAAATGGTCAAGTTGTCTGGATCAATCGAAGCGCTTACCGATCGAGCACAAGAATTGGCCGAAGCCGGCGAACTCAAGTTGGCTTGCCACTTGGTTGAAATGGCCGTTACCGCTGAGCCTCTGCACGAAGGAGCGCACCGGGTGCGAGCTGCTATTTACTGGCAGCGCCGAGCCTCTGAACGTTCGCTCATGTCGAAAGGCATTTTTGCTTCGGCCGCTCGAGAATCTGAAGTGGTATTCGGTGAAGAAACCGGTCGCCAATCCATGAAGTCAGCGTTAAAAGACTCCATGCCTTAAGTCAGCGATAGATGCCCGTTACTAATTGGTAACGGGCAGCCGAGGTCCTGGGTAAGGAGTTCGGCGGTGGCCAGGCCGGGGGAAGGGGCGCTAAGGCCCTGGGCCGAAGCAAAATGAGCCGCCAACTTAACGCCGTGCGAACTTTCAAGTAGCGAGGTGACCACCACGCCGAGGCCCGCTTGAGCAGCCATGGTGGCCGCTTGCTCGGCAACCACAAGGCCACCAATGGCCGAAGGTTTAAGAATAAAAAAGTCGCCAGAGCCGAGGTCAATCGCTTGGCGCAGGCCAGCTAAGTCCCCGGCGCTTTCGTCCACCGCAACCGGAAAGGCTGCCCCTTTACGTACTTTGGCTAGCCCCGCTAACCCAGCGGTGGGCTCTTCAATAAACTCAAGGGAAAAAGGAAACAATTTCTCTATGTTGCGAAGGGCTTCATCGGGGGACCAAGCGCCGTTGGCGTCAAGGCGCAAAGCCATGCGCCCCCCAACCGCCGAGCGCACGGCAGCCACCCGCTCAAGGTCCACCGCAAACGAACCAGCCCCTACTTTTATTTTTAACGTAGCGAAACCCTCCGCCTGCTTCTGTAAAGCCTGTTCAACAAGGGCGTCTGTTGAGGAGCCGGTAATGAGGGCAGCCACCGGCAGGCGACTAGGGCTTTCTGGGTTGAGGTGCTGGTGTAAAGAAAGGCCACGCTGCTGAGCGTGAAGATCAAAAAAAGCGCCATCGATGGCAGCTCGAGCAGTGGGCAAATCTGGTGGGCCTTCTGGTTGATCCGCAGAAAACCACTGCCGAATAGTTGCTTCCGATTGGTCAATGTTTTCTGTAGTGAAACCATTTAAAGGGGCGGCCTCGCCGAACCCCGTATTTCCCTGATCATCGCTTAGCGCTACCACAACGACCGGTCGTTGAAGTAGTTGACCGTGTGCGGTGACGATGGGAGAGTAGTACGACAAAACATGTCGAGTTATCTCAACCCGGGTGACCTCAGTCATGGTTGGTGCTCAAAAACTCTCGTAAAGCAGCAACGGTGGCCTGCGGGTTTTCTACGTGGACTGCGTGACCTGCTTGGGCAATAACCACGGTCTCGCTTTGGCTTAACCCGGTACTCAACCGCATGGCCAAGCGCCGAAACTTAGTGTCTTGCTCACCTACTAGCAGCAAGGTAGATGCCGATATCTCCGACAGGCGCCCCCACAAAGAAGGCTGCGCCCCGGTGCCCGCTCCACGCAAACTGGCCGCCAAACCAACGGGGTCATTGGCCAATCGTTGCTGCCGAGCGGCCGCCAAAACATCGGCCGCTAACCCCTGTTGCGACGCAAAAAGTGGTTGGGTCATCCAACGATCCACAAAGGCCGGTAAACCGTCTTCGAGAAGTTCGTCGGCCAAGGAACTATCAGCCTGTCGTCGGGCCAAACGTTCGCTCTGCGAAGCCAGCCCCGCCGAGGCCCCAATAAGCGTTAACTGGCTTACCAAATGCGGATAGTTGAGGCTAAGTGCCAACGCCAAACGGCCCCCCATGGAGTACCCCAACACGGCCGCCGCATTGAGATTTCTTTCCTCAAAAAAATCGGCCAAAAGATCAACGGTGGCCAAAAAATCGTAGAGGCCAATATCGCTTAAATGGCCAGTACGACCATGGCCAGGCAGATCAACAGAATAAACAGTAAACCGATCAGCCAGCGCATGACTTAACGAACGAAGCGTGGAGGCATCACCGGTAAACCCATGGAGCAGAACCAACGGCGGGCCTTCACCGGTGGCCGTAAAACACAGAGGATTACTCATCGGTCTAGAGCCTCCACGGCCGCCGCGGAGGCTTTTCGATGAAGATCAATGTTGTCGACAGCATCAACAAGCACATGAATGAGGTGCAACCCGGGGTGACCTAAAGACATGGCGAGGGCTTCTTCGAGATCTTGGCGGTGAGAAACCCGGTGATAGTTGGCCCCCACTAAGGGTGCCAAATGAGCGAGGTCAAGGTCGTGTGGGGTGTGGAACAAACGGCGATGATCGACATGGTTTTGGCCAGCAATAGGTAAGAAAGAAAAAATGCCACCCCCGTTGTTGTCAACCACCACCACGGTGAGGTCAACGCCTAAGCGCCGGGCCGCTGACCAGCCACTGAGGTCGTGCAACAAGGTGAGGTCCCCGGTGAAAAAAACCGTTGATTCATCGTGCCCGGCCGCCACCCCGAGAGCGGTAGAAACTTGTCCATCAATGCCGTTGGCGCCACGATTAGCGTAAACCTGCAAGGGCTTTGGGCCAGCGGGCAGAAAAGCATCAAGGTCACGAATAGGCATGGAGTTTCCCACCACCAAAGCGGTCTGCGCTGACAATTGTGCTCCGAGAACATCAACCACCGCGGGGTTGTTGAAGGGGGCGTGAGCGGAGAGATCGGCAACCGCAGCGGCCGCAGTGCGTTCAGCCTCTTGCCAAGCCTGAGACCAAGAGAGGTCTTTGGTGTGAGCCACAGTCACTCGGGCGGCCCAATCTGCGGGTGCTAAATCAATGCGTTCGGTCACCAGAAGCAGTGGGTCGGGGTGGCGGCCCGCGTGGTCTACGGTGATGATCTGAGCAGGTCGGGTGCGGTCTAACCAAAGACGGTAAGCCTTAGAGGTCGGCAAAGCACCGAGTTGCACCACTACCTCTGGGGTGTGTTGGTCGGCCCAGGCCGAACGAAAAATGTGTTCACCGGCCGATAACACCAAAGCTTTATTGGTGTGGGGGCCGTGGCGCAGGCTCGATGCCGGGTCGGCAATTATTGGCCACCCGGTTGCCTGAGCCAAGGCGGCAATTGCTTCTTTTTCTTGGGTATCAAGGTCAAGGGGACCAACGACCAAAAGCCCGTGAGGGCAGTTTGGCAAAGGCGGGCAAGGGTGGACCTGGGCCGGCGGGGTGGTTAACAAGGCCACTGGTTCGGGTTCTTCGGGTGGGGGCTCTAGGGGTTCGCGTAGCGGCCAGTTCAGATGCACCGGGCCGGGAGTTTCTTGAGTGGCCAGTTGCACCGCGGCCGCCGCCAAAGCAACGGCTTCGCTGGGGTGTTCGGTGCCGACCACGGCTGGCTGGTGAAACCAGCGCACATGGGTGCCAAAGAGTTCAACTTGGTCAATGGTTTGAGGAGCGCCTCGGCTTTGAAGTTCTGGCGGCCGGTCAGCGGTAAGAACCAAGAGTGGCACACCGCTGTGAAAGGCTTCAATAACTGCCGGAAGGTAGTTGGCGGCCGCCGTGCCAGAAGTGCAAACCAAGGCAACCGGCTGTTTGGTGGCTCGTGCTAAACCCAATGCAAAAAAACTGCCCGCCCGCTCATCTAGGTGGATCGAGACGTCTAGCCCGGGGGTTTGGTCGGCTGCCACGGTAAGCGGGGTGGAGCGTGACCCAGGAGACAAGGCGACGTGTTGTACCCCGCTGGCCACCAGTTGGGCAAAAAATGCTCGCAGGCTGGCGTGGACGGCTAAGGGATTTGAGGCAGTCATTTGTTGCTCGCAGTAGCGACGATGGGGGCCAGCATGGCTTGGAGTTTCATGTCGGTTTCTAAAAGTTCTCGGTCGGGGTCTGAGCCTTTGACAACGCCTGCTCCGGCGTACAGCGTGGTGCCGTTTTCGGTCAGTAATGCGGAACGTAAAGCAACGCGAAATTCTCCTTGGCCTGCTTGGTCAAACCAGCCCAAGGGGCTAGCGAACCAGCCGCGATCCATCTCTTCGTGTTGGGCTCGTAGTGACGCTGAAGGGGCTACGGGGTGGCCGGAAACTGCAGGAGTGGGGTGCAAGGCGCCAACGATGTCAAGCAAGCCGGTGCCTGCGTCGAGATCGGCTTCAATGGGGGTGTACAGGTGTTGAATACCGTGCAGGCGAAGTAACTCGGGGTGCTCGGGGTGTTGGGGGTTTATTTCAAGTTGGCGAAGCGAGGCATCTACGGCATCGACCACCACGGAGTGTTCGGCCCGCTCTTTTGGGCTGGTGATGAGGCCTTGGCCGAGAGCGGCGTCGGTGGCGGGAGCGGGGTGACGCGGCGCAGACCCTGCGAGGGCTGCGGTAAAGAGGCGCTGGTCATTGACAGCAGCCAAACGTTCGGGGGTGGCGCCGACGAAGTTGGTGGTGCCTTGACCTACGCAAAAGGTGGCGCAAGCGGGGTAGGTGTGGCGCAGCGTGGACAACAATCGCCCGAGGTCGGGGCGGTGGGGCACGGCGAGAGATCGGCAGGGCACGGCTTTAGAGATGCTTCCGCCTTCGATGATGTTTAATGCGGTGCTGACCAAGTTGCGGTAATGCCGGCGACTGGCTTCGTTTGACCAGTGGGCGGGGTCAACGTCGGGGAGTGGGTCGGGGGCCGGAGCGGGTTGGGTGGGGAGCAGTTCGGCTGTTTTGTCAATGGTGGTGAGCCAGGTTTTTCCTTTGTGGCGAAGCACCTGTACTGCTGGTAAAACAACCAGACCGGCTCCCAAAGATGCCCAGGGGCCTTGGTTTCCGTGGTCGTCAAACGAAAAACCGGCGGCTAACCGGGGAGCGGGTGCACCGGTTGGGGCGTTTACGGTGAGGTTGGCAAATGTTTGGTGGGCAAATTGGGCGGCCTGGTCAAAACGGGACTGACCACTTACTTGTTGAACCTGGGCTTGGCCGAGACCCACCCAAGAAATATCGTCGTCGGGTATTTCCCAGTACCAGTGGGCTGCGTCGGCTGGGGCGCTGCTGAGCCAGGCCAAGGGGTCGGTGGCGGGGCCTGAGTCGATGGCCACCGTGGTGGCAATGTGATTCGAGTGGGGGAGGGGTTGAGCGGTTAGTGCCATTGGCTGGTCACTACCAATTGTTCTGGGTTTACGGATTGCAAGGCTTCGGCTAGGGCGTGGCTTTGGCCATCGTCGGCTCGGGCTAGAGCGTGGCTTACTAGCGTGCGGTGGAAGTGTTGAGCAATGAGTCGGGTGACTGCCGGGAGCAGGGTGTGGATGATGGCTACCAGGTCTTCGTCGGAGTCGGCGGGGGTTTTGATGTGGTGGTCAAAGAGGGTGATGGCTTGGTCCACGATGTCGTCAATGTTGGCGGCGTGGTCGGCAGCAAGGGCGACCAGCTGGTCGAGGGGGACCCCGGCGTTGCTGATGGCTAACCCAGCTTTGACCATGGCTACTTCACTTTGGGAAAAGCGAGGTTGGCTCGCTACCACGGTGGGTTGGAGTAAACCGTTGTCGCAGAGCAGGGCGACCAGGCTTTCGGGAACACCGGCTTGGTCGGCTACTTCGGTGCGGCTCAAGGTGGCGCTTTGGGTGAGGGGTCGCACTTCGTTTGCTTGACCGGCGGCTAGGTCGGCAATTTGGTTGAGGGTCAGGCCGGCGGCGGCCAGTTGGCGAATTTCTTGGAGTCGTTCGAGATGCTGAGGGGTGTATTCGCTGTGGCGGGCGATGCGTTGCGGTGGGTCAAGGAGGCCGCGGCGTTGGTAATAGCGCACGGTGTCGACGCTGAGTCCGGCGGCGGAAGCCAAGGCGTCGACGCGGTAGGTGGCGGGTTGGGAGGACATCGTTTAAGTATAGGAGTAGTTACTCTCAAAGTAAATGCTCTCTGTTTTGTCGGCTGGTTCGCCTTCGGGCTTCGAACGTGAAACAATGAGCCAATGAACGCTCCCGATAAACCAGTTGATTACATCGCCCGAACCCGCGAACAATACGACTCGCTGGGTTATCCGCCTTACTTATGGGCCGAACGGCCCGACACCCCACCGTGGACACCCATAACCCGCCCTTTGGCGGATTCAACGGTGGCTCTTTTGGGTTCAGGGGGCGGCTACAACCGCGGTCAGGTGGCATTCCATTGGAAAGACGACACCGGGATTCGCCTGTTGCCCAGCAATCAGCCAGCTTCTGATGTGCGGGTAACGCATTTCGCTTACGACCTCGAACCGGCCCGAGCCGACCCCAACATTGTGTTTCCCCTAGACCGCCTCAACGACCTGGTAGACGAAGGGTTTATTGGAGCGCTGGCTTCACAATCCATAGCTTTTATGGGCGGTATTTATTCGGTACGACGAGCCGAAGGAGAACTCACCCCGGCCATTCTTGACGCCGTTGAAGCTCTAGCGGAAGACATCGACTTGGCGCTATTCGTACCCGTTTGACCGGTGTGTCACCAGACCGTGAGTCTGGTCGCACGAGCACTTGAAGCGGTGGGAGTCCCCACCCTCACCTTGACTGCCGCTTACAGCATTACCGCTTCGGCCAACCCGCCGCGGGCCGCCTATGTAGAAATGCCTTTGGGTCATACCGCAGGCCGGCCCGGCGATCGCGAGTTTCAGTTGAACTTATTGCGTAAAGCGTTGACCCTTGGAGTAGCCATCGAAACCCCGGGCACCATTGTCGACACCGGCGTGCGTTGGAGCGAAGACCGCTCGTGGAAATCGGCGGCCTCAAGCGGGTTAAACAATGGGGTAATTTCTGCCAAAGGAGACACTCGTCAAGAACGGGTGGACACTCCGCAATATCAAAGCGAAGACGACCGCCTCGCTGCCGAAGCGTAGAAACGAGAACCTGATGCCTCTGGACCCCGCCCTTGAACCTCTGCTGGCCTTGCTGCCCTCTTCGGGCGAAGACCTCAGCCTGGTCACCCCAGAAATGATGCGCGCCAATTATGAACTGATGGCCGACCCCAATGGCCCGGCGGTTGCTTCGACAGAAAACCTCAACATTCCCGGCCCACGGGGTGAAATCTCTGTGCGTATTTACCGTCCGGAGGAAACGAACGACTTGTCTCCGGTCATCATGTTTTTTCACGGCGGTGGTTGGGTGATCGGCAATCTCGAAACCCACGATGCGCTGGTGCGATCCATGGCCAACGAAACCGGTGCAGTAGTGGTTGCCGTGGACTACCGATTGGCCCCTGAACACCCTTACCCGGCAGCGGCCGACGATTGCTATGCCGCAACTTGCTGGGTGGCAGACCACGCCGACACGTTGCGGGTAGATGCGCAACGTTTGGCGGTGGCCGGTGATAGCGCAGGCGGCAATCTGGCGACTGTGGTGGCTTTGATGGCGCGAGATAAAGACGGCCCGGCTATTGCTTTTCAATCACTGATCTACCCAGCGGTAGATATGGACAGCGACCGTTGGCCCTCCATGATCGCCAACGCAGAAGGCCCCCTGCTTACCCGCGAGGCCATGCATTGGTTCTATGAACATTATGTGGGGCAGCAAAAATTTGTTGACGACCCTTACGCCGCACCACTGCGAGCCGACAGTTTGGCTGGGTTGCCGCCCGCTCACGTAACAGTTGCGCAATATGACCCGTTGTGTGACGAAGGCTTGGCCTACGCAGAGGCGTTATCTGGTGCGGGTACAGCATGCGAAGTTGAATGCTTTGACGGGCTTATTCATGGGTTTATGAGTTTTGTTGCTTTGGTGCCAACCGCTGCAGCAGCACAACAAAAAATCTTTGCTGCACTTAAAGCGGGGTTGGCTTAAACATTTATGGAAGTTCTTTTTGTTTGCACCGGTAACGTCTGTCGCTCGGCTATGGGTCAGGCGTTACTGGCGCACAAAGCAAACGATGCGGGGCTCGACCTTTCGGCAGTTTCGGCCGGCACCGAAGCCGCAACAGGTGACCCAGCGACTGATTTGGCGGTTGACGTTTTGCAACAACGAGGTGTCGACTTACAAGGCCACTCGTCTTGCTCACTGACCACAGAGATGGTGGGGTCTGCTGACTTGATTGTGGCCATGACCCGCCGCCATGAGGCAACTATTGTGGCTCTCGACCAAGACGCTCGACCCCGTACGTTTTTGGCTGGCGAATTAATCCGCTTGGCTGGGGCACGAGGGCCAGTAGGGGAGAGTTCGGTAAAGCTCTGGGTGGCTTCTTTGCATGAAGCGCGAGGTGGACACATGACCACCGGTCGCTTAGCTGATGAAATTCCCGACCCATGGGGTGAGCCGATAGACGTTTATCGCCAAACCGCCGACCGTTTAGATGGGCTGACCAGCGCCCTTGCCCGCCTCCTCGCCTCCTAACCTGCTTACCTGGGGTCAGACCCGAGGTAGCAGGTGGGGTCAATTGGAAGGTAGGTCGCTAACCTCTTAGCGGTGAACCCACGTGTACGATTTGCCCCATCGCCAACCGGCTACCTCCATGTAGGGAGTGCCCGAACGGCTCTTTTTAATTGGCTTTATGCCCGCTCTACCGGCGGTACCTATGTGTTGCGTGTCGAAGATACCGATGCCGAACGTAACCGGCCTGAGTTAACAGAAAACTTGTTGGCTGAGTTGGAGTGGCTGGGGTTGGACTGGGACGAAGGCCCGCTCTATCAATCTGAGCGCCGTGACCGTCACCGGGCAGTGGTGCAAGACCTCTTGAACCGTGAGTTGGCTTACCTGTGCGATGCCGACAACCAGGAAGTAGCAGGTCAAGAAATAACCGAGGGCCTTGCGGTACGTTTTCGTATGCCGGTTGGGCAAACCGTGGCCTTTGACGACTTAGTGCGTGGGCCGGTGTCGTTTGCCACCGACGATCTTGAAGATTTCGTTATTTGGCGCTCTAACGGCACCCCCATGTTTTTGCTGGCCAACGCCGTGGATGATGCCGACATGGGCATCACCCACGCCATTCGTGGCGAAGACCTTCTGTCTGGTGTGCCCAAGGTGCTGTTGTTGTTGGACGCTATTGGTGCGCCTCACCCGATTTACGCTCACTTGCCGCTCCTAGTTAATGCGCAGCGCAAAAAACTGTCGAAACGCCGTGACGATGTTTCCATCGCTGATTACCGCGAAAAGGGCTATCTGCCTGAAGCCATGGTCAACTATTTGGCTTTGCTTGGCTGGGGGCCCCCGGACGATGTAGAGGAACGCCCCATTGCTGAGATTGCTAAACTTTTTGCCTTAGAAGATGTCAACAAGGCACCGGCTTTTTTTGACCTAAAAAAATTGGAGTTCATAAACGCCAGTTATCTGCGGGCCCTCAGCAAAGAGGACTTTATGGAACGAGTCACCCCCTGGGTGAGTGCTGAAGCAGCGCCATGGCCGGCCGAGAACTTTGATGCAGGTAAATATTCGATCATGGTGGATTTAGTACAAGAAAAACTTCGCACTTTGGCTGATTTGCCTCGTTTCGTAGATTTCCTCTTTTTGGAGGAGCCAGTCGACGACCCAGACTCTTGGCACAAAGCCATGGTCAAAGGTCCGCAGGCTGTTGAAATGCTTGATGGGGCGGCGGTCGTTTTGGCGGATTGCCCTTGGGAAACCGAAGCCATAAAAGATGCAGTGGCTGCCGTGGGCGAAGGACTCGGTATCAAACTTGGTAAAGCGCAAGCACCTATTCGAGTGGCCTTAACTGGGCGCACGGTGGGCCCGCCTATTTTTGAGACCATGGCGCTGTGTTTTGATCGACAAGTGGTGCTAGATCGAATTGCCCAAGCCCGGTTACGTCTGTAGTTGGTCAGATGGCGCTTTTTTTGGTTGTCTTGCGCCGTGTTCTGAAATGGCTTCCTGGGCTTTTGATTTGGGGGTTAGCCCTAGGGATCCTCTATTTTGGGGCAACTTATGTGCAAGTTTGGTTGGCTTCCGGGGCTGATGATTCCCAAGAGGGTGCTGACGCGGCGGTAGTGCTGGGCGCTGCTCAATACGACGGTGAACCTTCCCCAGTGCTAGCGGCCCGGCTTGATCGGGCGTTTGCTTTGTACGAAGCCGAGTTGGTTGCGTTGATCGTGACCACCGGAGCAAATCAGCCTGGTGATCGTTTTACCCAGGGTTACGCCGGCTACGACTATTTGCGTGAAAAGGGTGTGCCTGACGAAGATCTCGTGGTCATTACTGATGGGGCGAGTACTTACGAAGAGTTGGCCGCTACTGCGGTTCAGGCCAGCCACTATGGCATTACTACCGTCTTGTTGGTTTCCGATCAGTACCATTCGTTTCGATTGCGACAAATTGCTGAAGAGGTTGGCCTTGATGCAGCACTGGCCCCCACCGCTGGTTCGGTTCGCCTTACCCGTATGGGGCGAGAAACTTTGGCTGCCGGGTTAGGACGCATCTTTGGTTATCGCCGCTTAGACGCTTGGGGTTGATGGCGGCTTTAGGTGTGGGGCAGGAAGAGAACCGTTACGCTTACCGTGCCTTCACCGGCACCTTCGGAGGTGGTGTAATTGGCAACACAACTGGTTCTGGTCCAGTTATTAGGGGTTCAAGTCCTCTCCTCCGAGCCAACGGCAACACCAGGTGTTGCCCATAGAATGTGGTTGGCATTGGGAAACTAATGCACACTGCGCCCCGTTCGTCTAGAGGCCTAGGACGCCAGATTCTCATTCTGGTAGCACGGGTTCAAATCCCGTACGGGGTACACGACAGAGCCGACCCAAGTGGGTCGGCTCTGCTGGTTAGTGGGCAAGGAGAACTATGGCTACAAAGCCAAGCATGGCGCTAGATATTTTGATGAGCAGTTGACGCAAGCGAGTTTGTGCGACGCATCCAACTGATTAGGTAAAGCAGCGAGGCCAAGGGCAACAAAATAAATGGGTTGGCCAGATGCCACCAAAGCCCGGGGTCGATGAGGTCGCTCATGGCGAAGTTGCGGGCCATGGGCAGGGCAGGCTTTCCAATAGAGAAACCTAAGGCCAAAGGTAGAGCGATTAAAAGAGCCATTGCCCCGGCCGTGGCGCCAATGAACTGAGGAGTAGAAGAGGTGCGAGTATCTCTTGCTTGGGAGGGTTTTATGGCGAGAGCGCCAGCTCGATAAAGCGAACGCACGGCCAGTAACCCGGCCACGGTGGCCACGGCATTTACGGTGAAATGCCACCACACCCGGTGCGTTGAGAGTTGGCTTCCCCCAAGGGTTCCAAACAGTGTTGAAGCACCCCACCCGGTGCCCCCAATGAACATAGTGGCTGTTAAAAGTACGTGTTCAGCTAAGTGGAAACCTTGAAAAATCAATGTTCCGGTGGTCGCTCGGCTACGTACTTTGGCTGCCGCGGCTAAAACAACCATGGCGATGACCCCAGACATAAACAAGGTGTTGCCCACGAGGTGAAGCACCTCTACGCCTCGGTTCGTTGTTGCCCCTTTTCCGGGGAGTATTTGACACCAGTAAGCCAAGCCGTTTACCCCGGTTTCGGCCCAGGGAGTCAACCAAGGCTTGGTGTGGGGGTTCAGCATCCAATAACCAAGTTGGAGGGCGTGTTCGAATACGTGAAAGATCTGAAAAGCAACGGCCCCGAAAATGACTCCGGTAAGCACGGTACGTCGTTTCTCACCACGGCAACGCATTCCGTAAATAAGGGCGGCGATGGATCCTGCAGTGAGTAGGTAAAGGGCGAGGCCAGAAAGTGGCCCGGGGTTAATCCAGTTCATGTTTTCCTTTGGGGTTTTCTTGTGAACAGACTAGTGAATGGTTCTATGGTCGGGTAAATATTGGGGGTTCGTCGGTGCAAATGGCACCGGTTGGGCAAGGCGGGGCTTCATCGTAGATCAGGTCACCGGGGTTGGGCATGTAGGGGAAGTCGTCGGGTTCCAGCGGTTCGTCGGTGCAAATGGCACCGGTTGGGCAAGGCGGGGCTTCATCGTAGATCA
>ERZ1048872.777-NODE-777-length-31440-cov-5.910499_pt1 | contig 31440 bp, 30 predicted proteins | sample MGYA00383100_ERZ1048872 | MGnify/ENA primary metagenome ERZ1048872 (study PRJEB29581, sample SAMEA5548370) | metagenome | biome: marine; feature: coastal; material: water | depth 50 m | study: Short-term variability in the microbial, nano- and picoplankton...
GGATTCTGAGCCATAGCTTGTCTTAAGTTTTCTCTTGTATTGTCATTGGTTCTATCCCAATCACCAACATTGCCAAAAACGTTGTATTTAACATCGGTTTTAAATCCTAATTCATTTTGAATATAATAGTTTATAGCTGGAGTAAAAGAATGTAACCATGAGGTTAATTCTGCGCTGTAATCCGGACTTGTGCCAGTTTCAACTTTATCAATCCCAATATATCTAGAATCTAAACGACCAATAGTTTCACCAGTTGTATCGCGTAACAATTCTTTCCAGAAGAAACGGTTAGGTACATCTAAATTTTGTTGTAAAATCACCTTTTCAGATAACCCTGAGTAATAACTCATTTGCTTAGCAATAGCTTTTTTTTCATCCTCTGTAATAAAACCACCTTTAGCAATAGCTGGCATTAAATCATTAACCGCAAATTGTTCCGCTTCTGGCAGAATATCCAATAGGTCCTTTTTTTGTAATGCATCTGGCAACATATTATGATACCAAGCTGCTGCTGTATAGTATGGTAAGTTTAAACTAGATGCTAATGGTCCGCCAACGCGTAATACTTTATAATCTGCAGGTGAGACCATAATAACACCATTTAAGTACATCCATTGTCTGTTCTGTAGTTCTAAAGATAAGCCCATAACACGTGTTCCACCATAACTTTCGCCTATGATATATTTTGGTGATTCCCAACGGTTATGACGCGTTGTAAAGGTATTCATCCAACCCGCTAAATAGGTAACATCTGCATTGACTCCAAAAAAGAGTTTGTCTTCTGGCATTTTGCCTTCTTTGTTAGCTACTTTTCTTGAATATCCTGTATTAACAGGATTAATAAATACAATATCAGCTACATCTAAAATTGAATTTGGATTATCCTTTACTCCATAAGGTTGCACAGGATAACCTTCTTCATCAATTTTTAAAATCTTTGGTCCAGTATAGGCAAGATGCATCCAAAGGGAAGCGGAGCCAGGACCACCATTAAACGAATATATAATTGGTCTTTTTGTGCCTTTGTTAGTATTGGTGCGTTTGTAATAAGTGTAATATAAAGAGGCTATAACATGGCCTTCTTCGTCCCAAACGGGCTGAAAACCAGTTTCTGCTTTATAATTAACTTGCTTCCCTTTTATGGTTACAGAATTGTTCGTAACAAAAGATGTATCAATTGGTATTTTTAAATCTTGAGAAAAACTAAGCGAAAAGGAGAATAGGAGTAGAACCGTAAATTTAATTTTCATTTTAGAGGGTTTTTATTGAAAGCTTAAAGATAGCCAATACGATTCTAATTTTAGAATCCTTCAAAAACACCCAAGCCAAACAATGCAAAATCGTATTTAACCGGATCTTTTGGGTCTAGTTTACGTAATGCTGCATCCAACTCAAACAAAGCCTTACCGTCGTTTTGCTTGCGTTTAAGTAAACCTAATTTGCGCGCTACATTTCCAGAATGCACATCTAACGGACAACTGAGTTGCGATGGAGACAATGAATCCCAAATACCAAAATCCACACCATTATTATCGTTACGCGACATCCAACGCAGAAACATATTAATACGTTTGGCCGCCGAGTTTTTAAGTGGATCGCTCACGTGTTTTTTAGTACGTTCTAAATGCGGTATTTCAAAAAAAACAGATTTAAACTGATGAATACTTTGTTGTAACGAGTCTTCCTCAGCATGTTTGGCAAAAGCAGCTTCTAAGCCTCGGTGCTTTTGGTAAATATGTTGCAGACTTTTTACAAACTGTTTTAAATCTTTACTATTAAAGGTTCGATGCACAAAACCTTCAAAACGGTCTAAGTCATTTTCTTGGTGTTGCATTATAAACTCAAAAGGGGAGTGGTCTAACAACTCCATCATCTTATTTGAATTGTTAATAATACTTTTACGATTTCCCCAAGCAATAGTAGCCGTTAAGAAGCCAGCGATTTCTATATCTTCTTTTTTAGAGAATTGATGAGGTATTTGTATTGGGTCACTCTCAATAAACTTGGGATTGTTGTAAAGAGCAACCTTGGTGTCTAAAAATTCTTTAAGTTCTGCTTTTTTGAGTTTCAAGTATTGAGAGCAATTATTTTATACAAAAATAAGGCTTCTTTTACGGTTTAATACATTTCGATTTTTAGAGTTTCATTATTTACCATATAGCTGTACAAACTTATGTCTATAACATTGAATAATGTCTGAATTGTACTTGAGAAGTATATAAAAGATTTTCGAATAGTGCCATCAGATTTATATATGGTTTTTGACTTCTTATTTAGTTTTATTGGTAACCATAAGGTATTATTATTGGCTTCGTATTTTAAAGATTTTGGGATGATCCTATAGCCTCCATCAAAAAAAAGAAGATCTGTGGTAAATTTGGTATTAAAACACTTAAACTTTTGAGCTTTAGTAACTTCACATAAGTAAAAGGCTATTTTTCCTCGAATGGTAATACGTTCATTAGGTGAATTAGAAACCAACTTTATAGTACAATCATTTATTGATGTGTTTGCTATGTCTATCCATGCCATTGCTTTAGCGTACAATTCTTCTTTTGTGAGACTATCATTTTTCACTGTCAGTGCTGCAGGCTCTAATCCTTTATTTGAATACGTAAAGAGTTCTCTATCTAAGATTTTATCTTGCGTTAAGCCTGGTAACGGTAGGAGAAATAGCGCAACAATGAATAACTTTTTCATAATAATGAGAATATTCTATAATTTAGAGATATCCCAGAATACGACCAATGATAATTCTCACTTTAGAGACTAAAAAAGTTTTATAATCCTAATTTTTTAAGTTTCAATAGTGGTGTTTTGGTACAAAAAAATAAGCCGTCTTTCAAATAAAAATACGCAGTGCTGCGCATTGATATTGTGCTGTAAAAAAAATAACTTCGCTTGATGAGTGATATAAGCCATTAATACGGGCTCTTGTCACTAAGTTAAGCGAATTCAAAACAACTAAGAATTATAAACCTGATTTTCCTGCTCAGCCACACGTATAAACGTAGTGCGTTTTGTTAGTTCTTTTAAACGTTGGGCACCAACATAAGTGCAGGTACTGCGTAATCCACCTAAAATATCTTGTAAGGTATCTTTAACATCACCTTTGTAGGGTACTTCAACGGTTTTTCCTTCGCTAGCTCTATATTCTGCAACACCACCAACATATTTATCCATGGCAGTCGCGGAACTCATGCCATAAAATTGTTTGTATTGCTCGCCATGTCTTAGTATGAGTTCTCCACCACTTTCGGTATGGCCAGCAAACATGCCACCCAGCATAACAAAATCCGCACCTGCACCGAAGGCTTTAGCAACATCACCTGGAGTGGCACAGCCTCCATCGCTAATAATTTGGCCTCCCAAGCCATGTGCAGCATCAGCACATTCGATAATGGCAGATAGTTGTGGATATCCAACACCTGTTTTAACGCGAGTTGTACATACACTACCAGGTCCAATGCCAACTTTAACAAGGTCTGCACCAGATAATAGCAATTGTTCGACCATCTCACCAGTAACCACATTACCTGCGATAATCACTTTATCTGGATATTGATGTCGTGTTTGCTGCACAAAATTTGCAAAATGCTCAGAGTAGCCATTAGCAACATCTATGCATATAAATTTTAATTGAGGGTTAGCGTTAAAAACGATTTTTAGTTTTTTAGAATCGTCACTACCAGTACCTGTACTTATGGCTATATAATCTTCTATACCTTTTGGGGCTGAAGCTAAAAATACATTCCATTGGTCTGCACTGTAATGCTTGTGAATCGCTGTAAAAAGGTTTTGTTCCGATAAAGCTAAAGCCATTTCAAACGTACCAACAGTATCCATATTAGCTGCCATTATTGGTATGCCTTGCCATTTAGCTGAGCTATTTAGAAAACTGAAATTACGCTCTAAGGTCACTTGAGACCTACTTTTTAATGTAGAACGTTTTGGACGAATCATGACATCTTTAAAGCCTAGTTTTATATCGTGTTCTATTCGCATTGTAGAAGAAAATTTGGTTACTATCAAAAATACGAGTTTTGTGAAAATAGAAGCGTATTAACTTATAAGATATAAAATTGTTTTATCAACAATTGTTTAGAATGCTACTATTGATGTTTGTACTACTTGATTCTTAGATTTCAAGCACTATTATTAGTGAAATGAGAAGATCATAATAAATGAAAGAGTGGTAACCTATTAATTCAAATTCATAAATAGATGTTATGTTGCTGCTGCATCTAAAGGATAATTATATCAGATTCTGAATCAAGTTCAGAATACCAAAACAAATGGAATTGATGAAAAAAGCTGATTGCTTCTACACCTAAAATAGTTGTCATGCTGAAATCGAAGATTCAACGAAGTTAATTTTGTTTAGCATCTCAAAATAGTAACTAAGATAATTTACTTCACTGCAATCATACTAATCTCTACATTAACAAACTTAGGTAAGTTAGCGACTTCAACGGTTTCTCTTGCCGGAGCAGTGGCTTCATCAAAATAACTTCCATAAATCTCGTTTATTTGAGCGAAGTCATGCATATCATTAATAAATATGGATGTTTTAATGACGTGTTCAAAGGTCATTTCAGCCGCTTCTAAAACAGCTTTCATGTTTTCCATGACTTGCTTAGTTTCAGTCTTAATATCACCAGTAACTAATTCCATGGTTTCAGGATCTAAGGCAATTTGTCCAGAAGTATATAAGGTATTTCCTGATAATACAGCTTGATTATATGGTCCTATTGGCGCAGGAGCTTTGGTGGTGTTTATTATTTTTTTCATCTTTTAGCAACCGTTAAAACGTGAGTCTCTTATTAAGTTAGTTATTATTCAAATTTAAGATAAATCTTTGAAAGAAAAGATTGCTGCATCCAAAGTCCTGGCAATGAAATTAACATTTTTATTAATTACCAACGCGTTGATCTGGCTGTCGACGTTGATCGTATTTTAAATCTTTTAGTAAGTTAGATTTTATGCCAATAAAGAAATTCCATGAAGAACGTTCACTAAAAGGAACCCAAGTAAAATTCATTCTCCAGCTCAGTAAATCGCGCTCAAAACGCAATTGTGTATAGGTGAATCCTTGATTTAAAAAATCGTAACCAGAAGATGCACCAACAGTCCAACGTGGTGATAATTCAACATCACCAGAAAACATTAAGGAATGCGAAGATATTTCATTCTGCCGTTGCGTATTGGAATAGTTTGCTGCATACGCAAAGCGAATAGACCAAGGCATAGCGTAATTATAGAATTCGTTTTTTTCTTCATCATCCTTGCTTTTATCGTTATCTCCTAAGCGCCTGTCTGCAAAGTCTTCTGTTTTGCCAAAAAGGCCATCGGTTCGTCCTCCAGAGCGCGCGGCTTCTTTAGATGAAGCCTTATCTGAATCAGATTCATCACCAGAAAAACTTTCATTAGACAGTGTGTAGCTCATGTTAATATTCGCAGATGTTAGACGAAACAAACTGCCTCCATTATCAATATTAAAAGTGTTAATCACCTTGTTATTGCTGTCTAGAGCATATGGATTTAGCGTCATTCCGAAATTGATGCTCATTTTTTTGTTTAAAATTTGAGTACCACCAGAAACTCTGACAGGACTCCAATTAAGCGAGTCTGCAGCTAAGTTATAACCTGTGGAAAAGTTAAGGTTGTTCAATATAAACACTTTTTCAGGTTCTGTTTTTGTAGAATCTTTAGAGCGTACTTTAGCTTCTAGGTTATTGCCTAGTGTAATACCTATATTGCTGGAATATCTATTACCTGGTCTTCCGTAGATAGAGTTTTCAAAACGTGTATATTCAACTTGGTCGGATGTTGTGCCATCTGCATCTATTACGTCATAGGTTTCGTAATATTGATCGAATGCCGGTGTTACACTATAACTAACGGAAGGCCGCATAACATGCCTAATGGCTTGTATTTTTGGATTTCCCCCCTCTTTTTCAAAGTTATACATCCCATATATAGACGTTCCGATACTTGCTCCAAAATTATAAGTTAAAAAGCGATCGAATCCGCTTTGGTCAATAGTAACGACTTCTTCATTGGTTGCATCATAAGAACGATTAATCGTTTTGAGTGTCCAGGTTTCTTCAAAATTTGCATTGGTACTCACACTGAAATAATCAAATACCTTAAAGTTGGTTGTAATAGGAATACTGTGACGCATACCCGCTAAAGCATCGTCAAACATTTCGCTTTTTCCAAATATTGAATCCGTAGTATTGATACGATATTCACCGCGACTATTGAGCTGAAAATTAATATTTTGAATTGCTCCTTTCTTAGAACCTGTTTTGGGTGCAAAAGGATATACTCTACTCATAGAAGCTTGCATGGTTGGCAAGGTTAAATTTATAGCTTCTGTATTTGTATTTTGTGAATGTGTTGCAGATAAACTTAAGTTTACCTGAGGTTCTCCTTGAAATGATTTAGAATATGATACAGAAGAGGATAATGTATTATTTAAGAAGTTAGCCTGATTCAACTGATTTACAGATTGCTGATAATATGTGCTACTCCCTAAGTTTACCGAAGCAGAAAATCTAGAGCTGGGATTGGCTTTACCATCTTGACTATGGGACCATCTAAGGTTATAAATCGTTCTTTTTGCAAAATCAGGAAAACCACGTTCGCTAGTGAGTAAGTTTTCGTATCTAAAACTAAGATTCCCTCTAAATTTATAGCGTACAGCATAATTGTTTTCTATCCTAAGTCCATAACTGCCATTGGTATAATAATCACCTAAAACGGCTAAATCTAAGTAATCACTAATCGCAAAATAATATCCTCCATTTTGTAAAAAATAACCTCTGTCGTTTCCTGTATCTTCACCAAATGAAGGAAAAATAATACCGGAGGTTTGTTTTTTAGACATAGGGAAAAAAGCGAACGGCATTACGATTGGCGTTGGTACATCATAAATATACATTTGACTTAACCCAGTAACTACTTTTTTGTTAGGTACAATCTTTGCCTTATTCATCAAAATATAATACTCTGGGTCTTCCAAATCTTCGGCAGTCGTAAACTTTCCTTTATTAATAAAATAAACAGAGTCGTTTTCTTTTTTAGTTTTTTCGGCAATAATTGTTCCACCACTTTGTTCAGTAACTGAATTGTATATCAGCGCTTTTTTAGAATCTGTATTAAAAATGATAGAATCGGGTTCAATAACATTTGGACCTTGCTTAAAAACAGGTTTTTGGGAGTACCCTGTAGAATCCTTTAATCGGCCAGCATACACTAAGTTTTTGCTATAATCAATAACAATAACTCCAGACGTTATTTCCATATCCTGATAAATGACTTGGGCTTCATTATAAAGATAGATTTTCTGTTTTTTCTGATTTATAGACACATAATCCGTCGCTTTATATTTTACAACGTCTTTTAAGAATTCAGTAGTCTTTACGGAATCTTTTTTGGTAGAATCTATTTCTTTGGTATTGATAGGTTTGTTTAAAAGCGAATCAAGAGAAACTGATGTAGTATCTTTTGCTTGTTTTGCAGAAATTGAAATATTCTTTTTTGGTAATTCTTGTGCGAAGCTAAACGTGTTGATAAACACTGTAAAACTCAAGGCAAAAAGTATGTGTAGAGTATTTGTACGCAATCCTTTTAAATGTATTTTTGTAAAAGTATGGCTCGGTTTTTGAAACGCCAAAAGTACAGTTATTTTTTATGATTAATTTATTAAAATAATCAAAGTTTAAAAATACTGTTTTATACCATATTACTTGGTTAAACTAGTAATTCATTAAAACGTGTAATAATCCAAGCTTGTAAATCGTTAAATCAAATATGCAAACGAAGTCTAAATATAGAATAGTATTCTTAATAGTAACATTTATTACTTCTTTAACACCTTATGCGTCATTGCACGCACAAGAAGATAAATTTGTTGTGGTTTTAGATGCTGGTCATGGTGGTGGGGATTCTGGAAACGTTGGAAATGGACACAGCGAAAAAAATATAGCACTTAAAGTAACTTTAGCAGTGGGTAAGGCTTTAGAGAAGAATCCAGATATAAAGGTTATCTACACACGTAAAACTGACGTTTTTATTGAATTACATGAACGTGCAAATATTGCAAATAAAGCTGATGCTGATTTATTTGTATCTATACATTGTAATGCGCATAGTTCTCAAGCAAGTGGTACAGAGACCTTTGTCTTGGGAGAGAAAAACACTGGACGAAATTTTGATGTTGCAAAACGTGAAAATGAAGTGATTTTTTTAGAAGATAACTATAAAGAAAATTATGCTGGTTTTGATCCTAGCTCTCCAGAATCTACAATAGCTATTGGTATTGAGCAAGAAGTGTATGTTGAACAAAGTATCATTTTGGCGCGTAAGATTGAAGACAATTTTATTGGTAAGGCTAAGCGTAAAAGTCGAGGTTTAAAACAAGCGAGTTTATTAGTAATTCGAAATACTTATATGCCAAGTGTCTTAGTTGAAGTTGGTTTTTTAACTAATAAAAAAGAAGGAGCTTATTTAAACACAAAAAATGGTCAGTCGAAAATGGCAAGTGCTATTAAAGATGCTATACTTGCGTATAAAAAGGAGCTAGACTTAAATGTTGGAAGTCAAATATTTGGTTTAGAAGCAGAGATTGAAGAAAATAATACATCTAGAATTATTAATGATGTTACTTTTAAAGTGCAGATTGCTGCGAGTTCGAAGGTGTTAGAGGCCAAGTCTTATAATTTTAAAGGATTATCTGATATATCGAGAGAAAAATCAGGCGTCATGTATAAATACTTTAGCGGAAACACTTCAGATTACACTAAAGCAAAAGAACTTCAAAAAAAAGCCAGGTCTGGAGGCTATCCAGATGCCTATATTGTAGCTTATAAAGACGGAAATAGAATTGATGTTTCTGTAGCATTGCAAGAAGCTTCAAATTAATTTATACTCTTATAAAATTTATTCCTAATTTTGTTTCAAATCAAAGTCAGGCCCATTGAAAATCTCAAGAGAAGTTAAAACAGCTGTATTAGTATTATCTGGTATCGCTCTGTTTATTTATTTGTTTTCATATTTAAAAGGTGAAGATTTATTTTCAAAAACTGAAACCTATTACACAGAGTTCGATTATAATGCACTGAGCATGTCATCTCCAATTACTGTAAAAGGTAATAAAGTGGGTAAAATTGAAGATATTAAATACCAATTTAAATCAGGAAAAACAAGAGTGTCTTTTTCCGTAAATCCAAAATTAAAATTTTCAAAAAATAGTGTTATTCGATTGTATGAAACTGGTCTAATGGGTGGTAATGCCTTGGCTATTGTAAATGCCAATGATGGTGAAATTGCCAAACCAGGAGATTTTATTCCATCAGAAGTTCAGCCTGGATTAATAACATCATTAAAGAATAATTTTTCTGGGATTAGTTCAGATTTAGACAGTACTATACGTACTGCAGATACATTAATGACGAGTTTAAATGCCTTAGTTGTAGATGAATCTGAAGAAGGATTAAAAAGTACAATTGCTGAGTTAAATGCGACACTAAAGTCGTTTAAAAACCTTTCTGTCTCAGTAGAAGATGTAATTAAAGCAAATGACAATAAGATTGCATCTGTTTTAGATAATTTTGATAAAACAAGTACGGACCTAAGTGCATTAGCTAATGAATTAAAAGAAGCAGGTCTTTCCCAAACCTTAGAAAAATTAGATGGTACTTTAGATGAAATGCAGGGGATTTTAGCGAGTATTGCTGCTAATGAAGGCACCATCGGAAAACTACTAAATGATGATTCCTTATATAACAATTTAGAAGCAGCAACTAAAGAAATGGAATTGTTGTTATTAGATATAAAGCTTCATCCCGCAAGATATAGACGTATTTTGTCTAAGAAAGAAATTCCTTATCAAGCACCAACTGAAGATCAAAAGAACTAGATTAATTCTACTATGGAATATTTACCTAACATACTTTTTGCAATTATTCTTGTAACAGGTATTGGCTATTTTGCCAATAATATAAAAAAATTGATTCGTAATATTAAATTAGGTCAAGCGGTTGATGCTAGTGATAATAAAGCACAACGTTGGTCTAACATGGCCCGAATTGCATTGGGCCAAAGTAAAATGGTGAAACGACCAATTGCTGGCTTGCTTCATATTATTGTTTATGTTGGGTTTATTGTAATCAATATAGAAGTTCTTGAAATTATTATTGATGGTCTTTTTGGAACTCATCGAATAGGTTTAAAAGTACTACCAGAATCTGTATATGGCTTTTTAATAGGCTCATTTGAGATATTAGCCGTGTTAGTACTTGTTGCTGTAATTGTGTTTTGGATTCGAAGAAATGTTATTAAGTTAAGACGATTTTTAAGCTCAGAAATGAAAGGCTGGCCAAAGAGTGATGGTAACATTATACTATATTTCGAAGTCGTATTAATGAGTTTGTTTTTAATAATGAATGCTACAGATACTTCGTTTCAGGGCATAGCATCTGGTAATGTGATTTCGCAATTTATTTCACCTTGGTTCGAAGGTGTATCAGAAGATACATTGCACACAATCGAGCGAACAGCTTGGTGGTTACATATTGTAGGTATTTTAATTTTCTTAAACTATTTATACTTTTCCAAGCATTTACATATTCTATTAGCATTTCCAAACACCTATTACGGAAGCCTCGATCTTAAAGGAAAATTCAATAATCTTGAAGCAGTTACTAACGAGGTAAAACTTATGATGGATCCAGATGCAGACCCATTTGCAGCACCAGCAGAAGGAGCTGAAGATGAAGCACCAGGAAAGTTTGGTGCTAGTGATGTAATGGATTTAAGTCAGATTCAGTTACTAAATGCATACACATGTACGGAGTGTGGTCGCTGTACATCTGCTTGTCCTGCTAATCTTACTGGTAAGAAGCTATCTCCGCGTAAAATAATGATGGATACACGTGATCGCATGGAGGAAGTAGGTAAAAATATCGATGCAAATAAAGGTGAGTTTAAAGATGATAGCAAGCAATTATTAGGTGACTATATAACTAGCGAGGAATTATGGGCATGTACAACTTGTAATGCATGTGTGGAAGAGTGTCCTATAAGTATAAGTCCTTTATCTATAATATTAGAAATGCGTCGTTATTTAGTAATGGAGCAAAGTGCAGCACCTATGGAACTAAATAATATGATGACCAATATAGAAAACAATGGTGCACCTTGGCCTTATAACCAAATGGACCGACTAAACTGGAAAAATGAATAGAAAAGGATTTGTATACATCGGAACGGGATTAGTTATTTTAGGAATGGTTTCAATGATTATTCTTAATGACACTGACTATGGTAATTTCATTGGCGGACTCATTATTGGTGCAGGCATAGGATGCCTCTCAGTTTTATTTTCTAAAAAAATAACAAGCCTTTAAATTAAACGAAATGGAAGAGCAACTAAAAGTGCCTACAATGGCAGAATATATGGCAGAAGGTAAACAACCAGAAATTTTATTTTGGGTTGGTTCTGCTGGTAGTTACGATGATAGAGCAAAGAAAATAACTAAGGCATTTGTTAAGATTTTAAACAAGGCTAATGTTGATTTTGCAGTTTTAGGAACTGAAGAAAGCAATACTGGTGATGTTGCAAAACGTGCTGGGAATGAGTTCTTATTTCAGATGCAAGCAGTAATGAATATTGAAGTGCTTAATGCTTACGAAGTAAAACGCATTGTTACTTGCGATCCACATTCTTTTAATTGCTTAAAAAACGAATATCCTAGCTTAGGCGGTAATTATGATGTGATTCATCATACACAATATATAGAAGAATTAATGAATTCTGATCGTTTAAAATTAGATGGTAATACATTTAAAGGTAAACGAATTACATTTCACGACCCTTGCTATTTAGGTCGAGCAAATAGCGTTTATGATGCCCCCAGAGATGTGCTTAAAAAAACGAATGCCACTTTAGTGGAAATGAAGCGACATAAAGGAACGGCTTTGTGTTGTGGTGCAGGTGGAGCTCAAATGTTTAAAGATGCAGAGCCTGGTGATAAGGAGATTAATATTCTTAGAACTGAAGATGCATTAGAAACAAAACCAGAAATTATTGCCACTGGTTGTCCTTATTGCAATACTATGATGACTGATGGTATTAAAGCTAAAGAACGTGAAGACAGTATTAAAGTATTAGATATTGCCGAAATTATTGCTAATTCATAGTTTTAAGACTAATAGATGTCTGTATTCGAAAACGATCAAATAACCATTGCTTCTTTACCTCAGGCTGAAGAATTAAAACTTCATCCAATTTCACCAAAGTACTTTTACATTGTATTAATTAATATTATTATTTCATACGTTTTCTTGTTAGCTATTGTTTTAACTCTCAGAAGTTTTGCTGATGATGAAACTCTTGCTAATGTTTTTGTTTATAGTGCTCTAGTGCTTGGCATTAGTTGTATTATTAATATTTATTTAAGTTATTTAGGATTTAAAAAACGTAAGTATGCTATTAGAGATAAGGATATGACCTATTCTCAAGGTTATCTGGTAAATAAGACGTTAACTTTGCCTTATAATAGAATTCAACATATTGAAATTGCACGTTCTTTTTTAGCGAGAAAAATGGGCTTATCTACATTAAAAATCTATTCAGCTGGTCAATCTGGTGGAGATCTTGCGATAAAAGGTCTGCCAAAAGATATTGCAGATAAACAATATGCCTTTTTAACGAAAATTATAAATGAGCGCGTTTAATTTTGAAACCCCATCTAGGCAGTCCGCTAAAGGTATCATTGTAATTTTTGGAGTTAGTGCTTATAAAATTTTAAAAGGCTTAGCTATTGCGTTTATAGCGCTTTTTCTTAAATACATAAAAAGTGACAAATCACCCGATTTAACCAGTCCAATATTTATTCTTAGTTGTATAGGCTTAGTCGTTTTATTTCTTCTTATTGCAGTTCTTCGTTTTTTGAATTTCAAATTTTTTATTAAGGACAATTATTTTTTTCTAAGAAAAGGAATTTTTAATAAAGAAGAAATTTCTATTTCTAAAGATAAAATTCAAAATGTATACATTAAACAAAACGTTATACAGCAACTTATTAATGTAGTTTCACTCTCAATAGAGACTGCAGGTGATGATAAAACAGAAATAGAAATAACAGCACTTTCCAGAGATAAAGCCCTGGCGTTGAAAGAGTATTTGCTTTCTGGACTTAAGTTAATAGACAATAAAGATGTGCAGATAGCAGAAGAGACTGTTTACTTTAAAGCTTCTGTAAAGAAATTACTATTAGAGGGTATTACCGAAAATCACTTTAAAAGTTTTGTACTAATATTTGCATTTATAGTTGGTATATATAATGATATTAAAGAATTTATAAGCGAACTAAACTTATCTTCAAAATTTGGCAAATGGTTTCAATTAGATAATGAATCTATTATTGGATTGTTGCTGATTAACGTTACACTAATAGTCACATTATTAATACTATCATTTTTGCTATCCTTGATAAGGATGTTGATTCAAAACTTTGATTTAACCGTTAAAATAAAGCCTAATGGTTTAGAAATTTCAAAAGGATTATTAAATAAAATCAATTTAAGTTTAACAAATAGTCGTATTCAAAATACAATTGCGTCGACTAATAGAGTAAAACGAGCATTAGGTTTATATAAACTTTCATTTACTCAAGCCATGATTAATAAAAAGCAACAATTAAAGTTTAATATTGTTGGATTAAGTAAGTTGCAATTAGATGAATTGATACAACAGTTTTACCCTAATGTTCAAAACAGATTAACAAAACACAAGCCTCAAAAATATTTATTATATCGAATGCTTTGGATAGGTTTTATGGTAATAGCTATTATCAATTTAGGCCTTTATTTTTCACCAAAATTATTTTTATTAGCCAATATTCCTTTTATTGCTTTCGTAATAGCTAATGCTATGATTACGTATAAAAAAGCCTATTTTCATATAGATGAAGAATTAATAGTAGTTGGCTACGGAATGCTAATAGAAACGCATACTAGTTACTTAGAAATTAAAAAAACACAAGCTGTAACATTAAATCAAACTATTTTTCAGAAAAGAAGAGGTATAGCATCAGTAGTGGTTAATTCTGCATCAAAATCCATAACAATTCCTCATGTGGATTTGCAAACAGCAAATGAGATTAAAAATTATTTAATTTATAAAGTAGAATATGAGAATAAAGATTGGATGTAAATCTCTATTTTTGTTCTAGATAATTAAAACAAAAGATGCTAGTAAATTTCGATACTTTACCAGAAGAATCTCGGGTTTGGATATACCAGGCCAATCGTTCATTTTCTGAATCTGAACTTTCTCAATTAGAAGACCAACTCAAAGTTTTTATTGAAGCTTGGACAACTCATGGCAAGGATTTGAAAGCAGGTTATAAGATTGTTTATAAGCGATTTATAGTTATTGCATTAAATCAAAACTTAAATAGTGCAAGCGGTTGCTCTATTGATTCGTCAGTCCATTTCATTCAAGAATTAGAAAAACAATATAATGTTGATTTAATGGATAAAATGAATGTGTCGTATAAGCAAGGTGAATTCATTGCCTATAAACCATTACTTGATTTTAAAAAAATGGCGCAACAAAAAGCCGTTTCAAAAAAAACAATTGTTTTTAATAATCTAGTAACCAATATTGCTGAGTTTAAAGAAAATTGGGAAGTTCCAGCAAGTGAGAGTTGGCACAAAAGATTTATTAAATAGAATAATCATATTACGAATTTTATAGGTTTTATGAGTTATTATTATAGAATTCTCACCCACAATTATTTTTATATATCGAATAGAATATTGATTTTTACCATAATTAAAATTCAATAGTGGCTAAAGACATTTTTTTATTAAATATTTCAGGACAAGATAAACCAGGGCTAACCTCTAGTCTTACAGGTGTATTAGCAGAATATGATGCTAAAATATTAGATATAGGTCAAGCAAATATTCATGACACCTTGTCCTTAGGTATTTTATTCGAAATTGAAACAGGTAAAAAATCAGCATCAGTTCTAAAGGATTTATTGTTTAAAGCATACGAGCTGGGTATAACTGCTAAATTCTCACCAATTACGCTTCAAGACTATGAAAAATGGGTTGGTCTGCAAGGTAAGGATCGCTATATAGTTACGATACTTGGTGAAAAACTAGCAGCAGAACAAATTTCTGAAGTCACAAAAATAATTTCTGATAAAAACTTAAATATAGATTCTATAAAACGATTGACAGGTCGATTGTCATTGGTTAAAAAAGAGGAATATCCAAGAGCATCTATTCAGTTATCAATTAGAGGGAAAATTGATGATAAGACGGATTTTACAAAAAAGATGATGGAAATATCAAAAGATTTAGATGTTGATATTGCCTTTCAAGAAGATAATATTTTTAGAAGAAACAGACGTTTGGTTTGTTTTGATATGGATTCTACTTTAATTCAAACTGAAGTCATTGATGAATTAGCTGAATTAGCAGGTGTTGGTGATCAGGTTAAAGCAATTACGGAATCTGCTATGAATGGCGAAATCGATTTCAATGAAAGTTTTGAGAAACGAATGAAGCTTTTAAAAGGATTAAGCGAAGATGTTCTTCACGATGTTGCTGTAAACTTACCAATAACAAAAGGTGCAAGAAGACTTGTAGATACATTGCATAGTTACGGATTTAAGACTGCGATTCTATCGGGTGGGTTTACTTATTTTGGACATTATTTAAAAGAAAAACTAGATATAGATTTTGTTTATGCCAATCAGTTAGAAATTAAGGATGGAGTCTTAACAGGGAATTATCTTGGTGAAATTGTTGATGGAAATAAGAAGGCTGATTATCTGAAAAAACTTGCAGAAAATATGGGAATTGATATCAGTCAAACAATTGCAGTAGGTGATGGGGCTAATGACTTACCTATGTTAGATCTGGCTGGATTAGGTATCGCGTTTCATGCCAAACCTAAAGTAAAAGATAATGCACAAAACTCTATTTCTAGTATAGGATTAGATGGTGTATTGTATTTGTTAGGCTATCACGATCGTCATATTGATTTAATTGAATAGGATTTGTTTTTTTTCCTTTCCTTCACAATTTTATTTTTAATTTTTTGTTATACATTTAACTACAAATCATTAATTATGTTTAAAATTAAGTATTTCATATTTGCATTTGTATTAGTTTCAATTCAAGCATTTTCTCAAGAATGGCAAACTGATATCGAAGACTCTAAGCAATTGGCATCAGCGGAAAATAAAGTGATTATCCTAGTTTTTCAAGGTTCTGATTGGTGTGGACCATGTATGAAATTAGACCGAGAAATTTGGAGTACTAAAGAGTTTCAGGATTTAGCAGAGGATAAATTAGTTATGCTTAAGGCAGATTTTCCAAGACGTAAGAAGAATAAGCTGTCTGACGAACAGCAAAAGCATAATAATCAATTAGCTGAAAAGTATAATTCTAACGGTTATTTTCCGTTTGTTATAATTTTAGACTCTAAAGGGAATGAACTCGGTAGTTTGGGGTATGAAAAATCCACTCCTAAAGACTATTTTAAAAAACTAATAGCTTTTGCAAATTAGAATATTTATAATTACGTTTTTTTGTTGTTCAATTGGTTTTGGACAAGACGTCTATAGCAGGACTGTGAAACTAATGGGAAGTCGTTTTGATATTTCTGTGGTCGCTAATGATTCTGCTCAAGGTAAAATCCATATTAATTCTGCGATTAACGAAATATCAAGAATTGAAAAGCTAATTTCTTCATGGGATTTAAATTCACAAACATCTGAAATAAATGCTTCAGCAGGAATAAAAGCGATAAAAGTTGATAAAGAATTATTTCAGTTAATTGAACGTTCTGTTAAGATTTCCACATTAACCAGTGGCGCATTTGATATTAGTTATGCATCAATGGATAAAATATGGAAGTTTGATGGGTCTATGACAGAAATGCCATCTAAAAAAGTCATAAAGCAATCTATAGCGAAAGTTGGATATCAAAATATAGAATTAAATAAAGCGAACCAGACTGTATTCTTAAAATTGAAAGGAATGAAAATAGGTTTTGGTGCTATTGGTAAGGGTTACGCAGCTGATGAAGCTAAGAAGCTACTCATAGAAAAAGGCGTTTCTGCTGGTGTAATTAATGCATCTGGAGATATAAATACTTGGGGAACACAACCCAATGGTAAAGATTGGACAGTTGCTATAGTAAATCCGCTAAATAAAAACAAAGTATTCTCATGGATGCCAGTAAAAAATAGCGCTGTGGTTACTTCTGGTAATTACGAAAAATATATAGAGTTTAATGGTGTTTTATATGCGCATATTATAGATCCGAGGACAGGATTTCCATCTACAGGAATATTAAGTGTTACCATTTTTACGTTAACTGCAGAACTAGCAGATGCTTTGGCAACTTCAGTTTTTGTGATGGGCGAAGAAACTGGGTTAGATTTTATCAATCAACTTAAAGGTGTAGAATGCGTGATAGTTAATAAAGACAATAAAATAGTTACATCAAATAATATTGAATTACAAACTACTAACGAATAATGAAAAAACTAGCAACAATACTTCTTTTAGTAAGCTTTTTAACATCTTGTACAGCGGTAAAAGAATATGAAAAAGTAAATTTAAATGATCCAGATATGACGTTAGCTCAGAAAAAGTTAAAACGTTTTTCTACGAGTTATCAAGTGTATCGAGAAGGTGCGTCTGGTGCTAATGGAGGTAAGTCTGGTGGTGGTTGTGGTTGTAACTAAATAAAGTATTTTAATGAAGAGTAACATTGTTTATATAGTTTTTTTAGTTTTTAGTGTATCATTTGCACAAAAAGACTCTACAAAAGTTTATAAGAAAAAGGTATTAGAATCGACAGAGGTTGATTTTCTTAGTACATATTATATGCAAGATGGAAATAATGCATCTGTGACTGGTGGTATTGGTAATGAAGAATTAACTGACCTTACAGGTACTATAGTTGTGAGTATACCAATGAATGCAAATGATGTACTTACAGTCAATGCTGGTTTTTCTGCATACACTTCAGCCTCATCAAGTAATGGTAATCCTTTTGATCGTTCTGGTGCGTCAGGTGACGATGATGATGATGATGATGATGATGATGATGATGATGATGATGACAGAGTTTCATCAGAAGGAAAAATAGGAAGTCCATGGGTTGCATCATCAGGTGCATCAAAATCTGATGTATGGACAAGTGTAACTGCAGATTATTCACATAGTTCAGACGATAGAAACACGATTTGGAATGCTAATGCATCTTTTGCTAATGAATATGATTATATGTCTATTGGTTTAGGTGGTGGTTTAACGAAATTATTTAATGAAAAAAACACCACATTAGGTATAAGCGGAAATGTATACTTAGACACTTGGCGACCGATATACCCAACGGAATTAAAGGCTTTTAGTGATACAGAAGGTGATTTAAATGACGGTTTTTTTGAAGATGTTACTATTTTAGATCAATCTGGTAATCCTTCAATGGCTTGGAGTCCTATTAATGGTTTTCCTACAATCTCGGACAAATCTCGAAACTCGTATTCGTTGTCCATTAGTTTGTCTCAAATATTAAGTAAAAATGCACAGTTCTCAATTTTTGTTGATGTTGTAAAGCAGCAAGGTTGGTTAGCTAATCCATTACAACGGGTCTATTTTGCAGATGTTGATAATTATTTTATTGGAAATGCTGAAAGTATTCCAAATTACACGTCGAGTAGCAATAGAGATGTATTTCAACTAGCCGATGACATAGAACGTTTACCTTCAGATAGATTAAAATTACCTATTGGTATGCGTTTTAATTATTATTTAAATGAGGTAGTTACTCTGAGAACTTATTACAGATATTATTTTGATGATTGGGGAATTCAGTCTCACACTTTTAATCTCGAGGTTCCCATAAAGATTTCTCAAAAATTCACTTTATATCCTTCTTACAGGTTTTACAACCAAACTGCAGCAGATTATTTTGCTCCATTTGATGAACATTTATCAACTCAAAGCTATTACACATCAGATTATGATTTATCTAAGTTTAACGCCAATCAATTTGGCTTAGGTGTAAGTTATACAGATATTTTTACAAAAACGCATGTTTGGAAATTTGGTTTGAAAAGTATTGATTTTCAGTACAATAATTATAGCCGTAATAATGGTTTAAATGCTAATTATTTTGGTATTGGTGTTAAATTCATTCAAGATTAAGTGTAAAAACTTGTTTATAATTCTATACTAAAGTCTTTTTACTTATTGTTAAATATGCTATTTTGGCATAGTATTCGTTATTTAACCTATAAACAGTAAAAAATACTAATGCGTTACTTGTCCCTTATACTTATTTGCAATTGCTTTCAGATTAATTTCGCGCAAGAAATTAATAACAACCCTTTACATACAGAAGACCCAATACAGCAGCAGCAATGGGTAGATAGTTTATATAACTCTATGTCAATAGATGAGCGAATTGGGCAGCTCTTTATGGTTCAGGTTTTATCAGAGAATAGTGCTAAAACAAATAATAAGGTTCTTGCTCTTATAAAAAACCAACATATTGGTGGTGTTATTTATTCTAAAGGAGGACCTGTAAGACAAGCAAGATTAAATAATGATTTTCAAGCTGCAGCAAAGGTTCCACTGTTAGTTGGTATGGATGCAGAATGGGGTTTAAGTATGCGATTAGATTCAACTTATGCATTCCCATGGAATATGACACTTGGTGCTATTTCAGATAACAAACTTGTAGAACAAACAGGAAGACAAATAGGTGAACATTGCCAGCGTTTAGGTGTTCATTTTAATTTTGCACCAGTTGTAGATATAAATACAAACCCTAAAAACCCTATTATAGGAAACCGTTCTTTTGGAGAAGATAGAGACAATGTTACAGATAAAGGTTTAGCTTTTATGAAAGGTATGCAAAGTGCTGGAGTGCTTGCTAATGCTAAACATTTTCCGGGTCATGGAGATACCGAAGATGATTCGCATAAAACATTACCAACAGTTTCTTTTAGTAAAAAGCGTATCGATTCTGTCGAGTTATATCCATACAGAAAACTTATCGACCAAGGGTTATCTAGCGTAATGGTAGCACATCTTAATGTACCAAGCCTTGAGAAAAGAAGAGGTTTTCCTTCGTCTTTATCTAAATATATTGTTACAGATATTTTAAAAGAAAAATTAGGGTTTAAAGGCCTTATTTTCACAGATGCACTTACCATGAAAGGAGCTGCCGATTATGTAGAGAAAAGTATTGATGGTATTACACCTAGGAATGATTCAAAAGGTGGTGAAATAGATTTAATGGCATTTCTTGCAGGAAATGATGTAATGCTTATGTCCGAAGATCCAGAAAAAGGAATTGCAAAATTTATTGAAGCATATAACAATAAAAACATAACAGAAGAGCGTTTAGCGCATTCGGTTAAGAAAATCTTGATGGCCAAATACAAGGTTGGATTGAATAATTATTCACCTATCGGAATCTATAATTTAGAAAAAGATTTGAATAGAATTAAGGATGATGTTCTTTACGAAAGCCTTATGGAAAGTGCAATTACAGTTGTTAAGAATACGAATTCATTATTACCACTTCGCGATCTAGAAACTAAAAAGATTGCTTATGTGTCATTGGGTGATGATAATGGCTCTGATTTTTTTAAAGAATTAAAAAAATACGCAAAGGTTCATGAGATTAAAGCTGATAAATTAGACGGTATTATTGCTAAACTTCAAAATTATAATACTATAATAATTGGGTTTCATAAGTCTAATGATAATCCATGGAAAGGTTATAAGTTTTCTCAAAAAGAAATGGCATGGCTCTATGAAATTGCAAGGACCAATACGGTGATTTTAGATGTGTTTGCTCGGCCCTATGCGTTAAATGATTTATTATCGGTTGATAATATTGATGGCATTGTAATGAGCTATCAAAATAGTAGAATCTCTCAAGAAAAATCTGCTCAACTCATTTTTGGCGCAATAGAAGCCAAAGGAAAATTACCAGTGAGTACAGGTGATTTTTTTCAGGTAGGTACAGGAGAATCGTACAACACTTTATTGAACTTAAGTTACGGATTACCAGAACGTGTAGATATGGATTCCGAATTATTGAGTAGAATTGATTCTGTTGCTAATCACGCCGTAAATAAGCAAATGACACCTGGTATTCAATTATTGGTTGCAAGAAAAGGGAAAGTAGTGTATAACAAAAACTTTGGGTATCACACGTATTCAAAGAAAAACAAAGTCGATTTTGACGATATATATGACGTAGCTTCGCTTACAAAAATATTAGGCACATTGCCTGTTTTAATGGAATTAGAAGAGAAAGGATCTATATCATTAGATTCTAAATTAGGGACTCTAATTCCGGAACTTAAAAATTCCAATAAAAAGAATATTTCACTTAAAAAGATGTTATCCCACTATGCGCAATTGAAGCCTTGGATTCCTTTTTACTATTCTACATTAGATACGATCACAAAAAAACCAGATTCCGAATATTACAGAAAAAAAAGAACAAAGGGTTTTAATGTAGAAGTAACAAATACGCTTTTTATGCGTAATGATTACAAAGATTCCATTCAGAAAATTATAAAAGAAAGTGATTTGTTATCAAGGTTGCGCTATCGCTATAGTGATTTACCTTATTATATTCTTAAAGATTACCTAGAAGGATTTTATGACAAATCGCTCAGTGAAATTACACAAGACCGCTTTTATAAAGCTTTAGGTGCCAATTATACGACGTACAATCCACGTAAAAAATTTAGTTTAAAAGATATTGTTCCAACAGAAGTGGACAATTATTACCGCTATAAAAAAATTCATGGTTATGTGCACGATATGGGAGCTGCAATGCAAGGTGGAGTAGGTGGACACGCAGGTGTTTTTAGTAATGCAAATGATGTCGCTAAAATCATGCAGATGTATTTGCAAAAAGGATTCTACGGTGGAAAGCGCTATTTTAAAAATGAAACAATAGATAGATTTAATCATTGCTATTATTGTGAGAGTGACAACAGACGTGGTATCGGTTTCGACAAGCCTCAATTAGGGGATGAAGGCCCAACCTGTGGTTGTATTTCAATGACTAGTTTTGGTCATTCAGGCTTTACAGGTACTTACGCTTGGGCTGATCCAGAAGAGGAAATTGTATATATCTTTTTAGCAAATCGAACCTATCCAGAAGCTGGAAAAAACATGTTGCTTAGAGAAAATATAAGAACAGAAATACAGCGTTTAATCTACGAAGCTATTATTGAATAATTGAGTTCTTTTCGCCATACGTTAAAATGGACTTAAAGTTGAAATCCAAATAGGTTTAATATTTAACTTTATAAAATATTTATGGGTTGAAAGGATTACAATAAACTTGAGACTTTATGTACTTATAACTAAATAAACTTTTAACTTTTACATGAAAATAGGAATTGTATGTTACCCAACTTTTGGTGGTAGTGGTGTTGTTGCAACAGAACTAGGAATAGAACTTTCTAAACGAGGTCATGAGGTACACTTTATAACATATAAGCAACCCGTACGGTTAGAATTGTTGAGTAATAATGTCCATTTTCACGAAGTTCACGTTCCGGAATATCCTTTATTTCATTACCAACCCTACGAATTAGCCTTATCTAGTAAATTAGTAGATATGGTGAAATTACACGACATTCAATTGTTACATGTACATTATGCAATTCCACATGCATATGCTGCTTATATGGCACAACAAATGCTGCTAGATGAAGGTATACTTGTACCTATTGTTACAACTTTGCATGGTACCGATATTACGTTGGTTGGAAGTCATCCGTTTTATAAACCAGCAGTTACGTTTAGTATTAACAAATCTGATGCTGTTACTTCTGTATCCGAAAGTTTAAAGAAAGATACAATGCGTCTTTTTGAAATAAAAAAAGACATTCATGTCGTTCCTAATTTTATTGATTTAGATAAGCATTTAAATAATTTTACGGATTGCCAACGAGGCATGATGGCTGAAGATCACGAACGTATCATTACGCATATTAGTAACTTTAGAGAAGTTAAGAATATTCCAGATGTGATTAAGATTTTCTATAATATTCAAAAAGAATTGCCAGCAAAATTAATGATGGTAGGCGAGGGGCCAGAGAAGGAAACTGCTGAATTATTAGTTGAAGAACTAGGTATTTCTGATTCTGTAATTTTCTTTGGTAATAGTAACGAAATTGATAGAATTTTATGTTTTAGTGATTTGTTTTTATTACCATCTCAAACTGAGAGTTTTGGCTTAGCTGCGTTAGAAGCGATGGCAAGTGGTGTTCCTGTTATTTCTACTAATACAGGTGGACTTTCGGAAGTTAATGAAGATGGATTTTCTGGCTATTTAAGTGATGTAAATGCTGTTGAAGACATGTCTGCCAATGCGTTACGAATTTTAAAGAAAATTGACACATTAAATCAGTTTAAAGCTAATGCAAAAGCACAATCGCAAAAGTTCGACCTACATAACATCGTACCACGCTATGAAGCGATTTACGAAGAAACATTGAAAAAGTTTTTTGTCCTCTAAACCTAAATTCGATTACTATTGTAAACACAGCTTTCCTTGTTTTTGTTTAAAAAATTCCTGAAATTTTGGAGCAATAGAAAGCTATTGCGTGAGGATTTTAGGGGATTTAATGCAAAAAGAAGGAAGTCTTGTAAAGAAAAGTTAGTATTACGTCAACTTCGCGCTAAAAACCCTTTGAAATATCCAGATATTCCTTCGGATTTTCAGCACAAATATAAAGCAATCCTATTCTTTCTCTGAAAGCAAGATTGATGGAACTCATGTTTTAATTAAACCAAACTGCATAGCGTTGGCGACGCAGTTCTAAAGCTAATTTTTCTTCGGCTTTAAGTGCTTCTGCTCGAGTTGAAATAGGGTGGATATGATTATACAGACTTGGACGTAAATATGCGCCATATTTTTCTACAATATTAGACGAAATTTTATACCCTTTTTTAGTTCTATGTCCTGTTTTATGCTGGAGAAAACGTTCTTTAGGAGTTTTACTTGTCATGCCAACATACAAGCATTCTAATACTCCGTTAAACTGAGGATTTGCATTTCTAAACTTTGTGTTTTCAGTATAGACACGCTTAGATAATTCTACCACATATATTCGATATTGAACTTTAGGCATTGTGCTGTTTATTTAAAGTCTATTAATTTATAATAGTGCAACAACTCTTCATCGTTATTTGGAAGTTTTCCAGTGCCGTTTAAACTAAACTTTAGACACTCTAACCATTTTATCGAAGTAGCATCAGTTTCATATGTATGCGTGCTTAGTTTGCTTAATCCATAGTCTTTTTTAGCGAGAATCATTAATTGACTTGATGCCTCAAAAGCGTAGCCTTTACCTTCATAATCTGGCAGAAATGTAAAACCAATATCTGGATCTTCCATTTCTTCTCTATACTATAAGCCGCAAGTACATAGATTAACATGGTCTTCTTTTCTGATAATCATATTGTCACCATAGCCAAATTTTTTAAACCGTGGATATGTCTTTTTTTTAATGTAGTTCGCAGCATCATTAACAGTATGAACATCTCTATCACTAATAAATTCTATCCTCTTAGGTGTAGTCATTAGTTCTAATAAAAATGGTGCACCCTCTGCAGTTACAGGTCTTAGAATTAATCTTTTGGTTTGAAATGTTTGGTCTTTTTGCAATTATAAAATTTTAATTAGCTATTTCAATTTTTTGATAACGAAAATGAGAAAAGAGAGTTGTTTTGGCTCTGACTAATTTAACAAATAAAAGCCGAATAAAAGATATTTGAGTTATAACAAATATCTCGCTGTGAAATTAGACATGAATTGTGTAAAAAAACTTAAAATACTTTCCTTAAAACTGACTAAAATCATCTTTTTAGCGGTATTCCATTTCTAAATTTGTAGGTAAATTAAAAAACAAATATCAATTAATTATTAAATTCAAGAGCGTATTAAATTTATTCGTGTTATTATGTTTTAATCCTCTCATTATTTGGTGATTATAAAGATTTATCTTATGAAAAAATTCACATTTATTTTAGCGTTTATTATCGTTTTTACAGCTTGTAAAGATAATACTATTAAAGTCGAAGATGCTGCACAAGGCACTGAAGAACTTAAGATTGAAACTCCTTTATTAGCAATCGCAGATTTTGACACAAAAGCAGGAGATTTTGTAAGTAAAGAAATAAAGATTTCTGGTATCGTGGATCATGTATGTAAGCATGGTGGTAAAAAATTATTATTAGTAACAGATGACGGAAAAGTACATGTAACTTCCGAAGAACGTTTTGAAGAAGCCTTAATAGGAAGTGAAATTGCTTTAAATGGTATTGTTGTAGAAGAACGAATTGACGAAGCGTACTGCCTAAAAATGGAAGAAGACAATATTAAAAGCCATTCTGAAGGTAAATCTAGCGATGATCAGTTTGAATCAAAAAAGCAACACATAAAAGAATATAGGGATCAAATGAAAGCTAATAATGCAGAATATATCTCTAATTATTCTTTAGAATATGTGTCTCATTTAGAGCTTAAATAGGGTGTCTACTAAATCGATGAGAGGGTTGCGAAAATGGAGTAGGATACTTCATCGCGACATTGGCTATTTTTTTATTTTTACTTCGCTTATATATGGTATATCAGGTATTGCTTTAAATCATATGAGCGATTGGAATCCTAATTATTCAGTAAGCATAAATAATTTTACAACAACTGTAGATTTACAAAATACGTCTAATGTAAAAAGTAAAATTCTAAAGCTACTAGATAAAGTCGATAATAGAGGTAATTACAAAAAACACTATTATCCAAACGATAATAAACTCAAAATATTTTTAAGAGGTGGTAGCTCTATTATGGTAAATGTTAAAAGCGGAAAAGGAGTGACTGAATACCTAAAAAGACGACCAATTTTTTACGAAAGCAACTTTTTACACTACAACCCAAACAGAATTTGGACTTGGTTTTCTGATGCTTTTGCAGCGGCTTTAATACTGTTTTCAATTACATCATTATTTATGGTGAAAGGTAAGAAAGGAATTACTGGTCGAGGTGGTATTTATTTGGCTTTAGGTATTATAATACCGATAGTGTTTTTGTTTTTTTATTTGTAGGCCATATAATATAATTTATAGAAAGACCTATTAAAATAATAGAAGCTATTCTTTTTTTCACTCTTAAGAAATTTCCAGATGAGGATACTCAACTGACCTATTTTGGAAAGAGTTGATTTTAGGATTTTGTATAACTCCGTCTTTTATCTCAATAGCACGCCTAATGGTTTCACTACCATACCATTTTTCTGAACCACTCATTATTATAGGCAAATAGGGAGTAAGACTGTTTGAAATTTCCCAACTGGCAGCATTCCAAAGATAAGAAGGCGTATGATCTACGGCATAATAAAAAACGTTACCTGCTTTAAAAATTGGTACTTCAAAATTCGTTGGTTTTGCAAATGAAAAGCCCATCCCTTCATCGCAACTGATATCTACAATTAGGCAGTTGGTTTTAAGACGCTTATTTTGGTCTTCGGGTACTAACATTATAGGGTGGTCAGTATCCTGTAGTATTCCATTTACTATAATATCTGCATCAACCAGTTCTTCGACAAATGGACGTGTTCTATGATCTGGATGCAGTGATACCAAATTACCGTTTTCATCGTCATCGAATTGGTAATAATTAACACCTGCCATCTGATCGGCAATTAGAAAATAATTTCGTTGCGTAAATACAGTAATATCCTGTACTCCTCGGGCTTTCAAAGCACGTATAGCACCTCTACTTACAGAACCAAAACTAATCACTACTGCTTTTCTATTTGGACCATAATTTCCATCGATTCCCATGAGGTTCATCGCATGGTGAATCCCAGCATATCCTGCTATTTCATTGTTGTTATGAAAAATATGCATTTGCCAATCTCCATGAGATGACCAACGATGCATAGCCTCCCATGCGATAAGCGTCAGTTTTTTATCTATTGCTGATTGAGTAATTTTTTTTTGCTGAACGCAGTGTGGCCAACCCCAATGTATGGCACCATGTTTCATGTCATCAAAATCTTCTTGTATAGGTTTAGCTAATAAAACGATATCGCAATGCTTATGAAGATCGATTCTACTTAAAACTCCACCACTCATTGATGCAAGTTGACTGTCGTCCATTCCAAATGGTAGGCCATATCCTTTTTCAAAAAACAGATTTTTTCTTATGTCTTCATCTATCCAATCTAATTGATTAGGGTGAATAGGGACTCTTTTTTCTTGTTTTTTTCTGGATGTTCCGAATACTCCGACAGTAAGTAGACTCATAAGCTTAATAGTATTAAAATCAATGGTTTACTAGCTGATTATCAGTTTTATATAAAAATATGTTTTGCATACCTTTAGTAATGGCTTCTTTATTCAGTGGAATTAAATTATGATAACGTTCTGGTAACGATTTCTTTAAGCCTTCTATGACATTTTCTAATTTCACAATAGGTTTAACCTTAAGGAAACCTCCCAAAACAATCATATTGAATACTTTTTTGTTTCCCATTTCTGTCGCTAATCGGTTCCCTTCAACCTGATATATTTCAATATCTGTTCTTGTTGGGTGACTCATAATGCCATTTGGGTCATATATTAAAACACCTCCTGGTTTTACTGATTTTTCGAATTTATCCATGGATTGCTGATTTAATATAATTGCAGTATCATAGACCTTTAAGTATGGCGAACTGATTCTCTCATCACTTAGTATTACAGTAACGTTTGCAGTTCCACCTCTCATTTCCGGACCATATGATGGCATCCAACTTACTTCTTCATCTTGCATAATACCAGAATAAGCTAATATTTTCCCCATGGATAGTACACCTTGACCACCAAATCCTGCTATAATAATTTCTTCTGTCATGACATTTATTTTAGTTGACCTTTTACTTTAATATCTCCCAAAGGAAAGTATGGGAACATGTTTTCTTCCATCCAAATATTAGATGCATTTGGATCCATTTTCCATCCCGAATTACAGTTAGAAACAATTTCTACAAAAGAAACCCCTTTCTTGAGTCGTGTATTTTTAAACGCTGTTTTAATTGCTTTTTTTGCTTTTCTTACGTGTTTATGTGTATGCACAGCTTGTCGTGTCACATAATATGTTCCTGGTAAATTTGCGACTAACTCTGTTATTTTTAGTGGTGAACCCATAGTTTCAATTTCTCTACCATATGGTGAGGTTGATGTACGCATACCAGGCAAAGTTGTTGGTGCCATTTGTCCACCAGTCATTCCATAAATACCATTATTTACAAAAATAATGACGATGTTTTCACCTCTATTACAAGTGTGTATAGTTTCAGCAGTACCAATTGCAGCTAAATCACCATCACCTTGATATGTAAATACATATTTATTAGGCCATGTTCTAGAAATAGCTGTAGCTACTGCAGGTGCTCGTCCATGAGCAGCTTGCGTTATATCAACATCCATAAAATCATAAGCCAGAACAGAACATCCAACAGGTGCAACACCAATAGTATCCTCTACAATTCCCATTTCATCAATGACCTCCATTGCTATGTTATGAGCTGTTCCGTGGCCACAACCTGGACAATACGACAGGTTTGCATCGGTCATTAAACACGTTTTGCTAAATACTTTATTTTCGGGTTTTATGATATCAATTACTTCCATCTTTAATGATTTTTTGTTCTAAAGCTTCCAAAATTTCTTCTGGAGTATGTATAATCCCTCCGGTTCTTCCAAAATGTTTAACAGGTACTTTACCGTTTACGGATAGTTTAACATCTTCCACCATTTGGCCAGCACTCAATTCTACACTTAAAATTCCTTTAACCTGATCTGCTAACTCAAATATTTGTTGTTTAGGAAATGGGAACAATGTTATTGGTCTTAATAAACCTATTTTAATTCCTTTCTCACGTCCCAATTGAACTGCCTTTTGAGCAATTCTGGCACTAGAGCCATATGCCACAAATAGATATTCCGCATCATCACATTCTATCTTTTCATAACGTAAATCTTCGGTCTCCATTTGTTCGTATTTCTTTTGTAATCTATGAACTCTAGCTTCCATTTTCTCAGATTGTAAATCGAGTGATGTAACTATATTTCTTTCTCTTCCTTTTTTACCAGTCGTCGCCCAATCACCATACTTTTCTATAATTTCTTCATCTGGCATTCGGTCTTTTTGATCTTTAAGAACAACTTTCTCCATCATTTGACCAATCAATCCATCAGAAAGTATTAACACAGGGGCACGATATTTAAAAGCGATATCGAAAGCATCTGAAACAAAATCAGCCATTTCTTGAACCGAAGCAGGTGCTAATACATAAAGTTGATAATCACCGTGACCACCGCCTTTTACAGATTGAAAATAATCGGCTTGTGATGGTTGAATAGTTCCGAGACCTGGTCCACCTCTTGATACATTGACTATAACAGCTGGTAATTCTGCGCCAGCTAAGTAAGATACTCCTTCTAGCTTAAGTGATATTCCTGGGCTAGAGGAAGAGGTCATGGTGCGCTTGCCAGTACTGGCAGCACCATAAACCATATTTATTGCTGCAATTTCACTTTCGGCCTGTAAAACCACCATACCTGTTCTTTTTTCAGGTTGTTCTGTCATCAAATATTCAATGATTTCAGATTGTGGAGTTATAGGATATCCAAAATAGGCATCTGCGCCAGCTCTTATTGTAGCTTCGGCTAATGCCTCATTGCCCTTCATTAATCTTAATTCAGACATAATAATACTTTTTTTGATGTAATAACTTTTAAACTCTTACGCGATATACCGTAATTGCCCGATCTGGACATACCAAAGCACAATTTGTACAACCTGTGCATGTATCAGGATTACTCATATAAGCATAATGGTATCCTTTTCGGTTAACTTCTGTTGACATGCTTATTACTTTTTCTTCACAAACAGGTATACAAACTTCACAACCCTTGCAGGTTTCTGTGTCAACTACTATTGCTCCTTTAACTTTTGCCATATTCTTAATTTTAGATACGAATTTGGCGTATCAATTATATAATTCATAAAATTAAGCTTAGTTTACTGATATAAATATGATATTTATCATAATGCTAAAAAATGTATCCATAAAAAGACAGATGTAAAAACTATAAATAAGACCGTAGTTCTTTAGAAAGAACATATGGATTGGGACAGAAAAAAATACTATTGGGTAATTGGATTATTCAAGAGAATGTTCAGCAACTAATTTCACAAAATCTAAGGAGCTAATCATACCTTTTATTTCTCCTTCTTCCATGGCCACGATATGATGTACATCGTGCTTTAACATCATTTTGGCAGCCGATTTAGCACTCGAATCCACATGGACTACATGCACACTAGTCGTAGTCATTATATTTTCCACTGGCGCATAGTCACTTACTTCTTTACTTAAATCAGTTGCAGTTATTATGCCTAAAATAGTCATATCAACCTTTAGTTTATCATTTGAATACTTTATAATAGGAATGGCGTGAATCCCTTTTTCTTTCATAAGCATTCTAATTTCTAGAACATTATGGTCGCCCATAGCAGTTGTAACCGGAGTCGACATAAAATCTTTTACTTGTATTCGCATGACAGTTGTTTTTTTAGTTAATTATAGTGATGCTTAAAACTGATAAAACATGAAACATAGAATTATCAATTTTTACAAGTATAAAAATAGGAATACATATCCATTTTGAATATGACAAAAATCATGATATTAAGGTGGGAATTTTAAGATTAAGTCTTTAATATGGAAATTACAAGAGATTTTATCTCAACAAAAACCCTTTTAATTCCTCATAAGAACTTATAGCTATAGCTACTTTCTCTTTATCCATAACGGATTCGATTTGAGGTGGAAGAGGCACTGTTTTTTCTATTACGTCCTCAACGACATCTAAAAATTTGGTTGGATGTGCAGTTTCTAAAAACACCACATGAGCATCGTTGTTTTTTAAATAGGTTTTTGCCCCTAAATAACCAACAGCTCCATGAGGATCGGCTATGTAATTAAAATCTTTGTAGAGTTCTAAAAGTGCAGATTTCGTTTCTGCGTCGGTATAACTAAAAGAAGATAAATTCGCTTTTAAAGTTTCAAAATTATTGTTATGTAACTCTTGGATACGAATAAAATTACTTGGATTACCTACGTCCATAGCGTTGCTGATGGTTTGTACTGAAGGTTTTGGGTTGTAAGATTGTGTAGCCATATAATTTACTACAGTATCATTAACATTATTGGCCGCTATAAAATGCTTGACTGGTAAACCTAATTTTTGTGCCACCATACCAGCGCATATGTTGCCGAAATTTCCACTAGGTAC
>ERZ1048872.780-NODE-780-length-31266-cov-36.506264_pt1 | contig 31266 bp, 22 predicted proteins | sample MGYA00383100_ERZ1048872 | MGnify/ENA primary metagenome ERZ1048872 (study PRJEB29581, sample SAMEA5548370) | metagenome | biome: marine; feature: coastal; material: water | depth 50 m | study: Short-term variability in the microbial, nano- and picoplankton...
AGGTCATCATCTAGGTCAAAGTCATCGTCTAGTTCAAGGTCATCGTCTAGATCAAAGTCATCCTCTAGGTCTTCAGCAGTATCTGAAACATCAAACAAATTGTCATCATCATCCAGATCCAGCCCGGCCTCATTCATTTCCGACGTCGCGTCAAGATCCTCATCATCTATGTCTAAATCAAGATCCAGATCTAGATCGTCTTCGAAGTCAAAACTTTCGTCATCCCTTTCGCTATCTAGCTCGTCCAAGTCAAATGAAAGGTCATCGTTCTCTGTGGTCGCTTCTCTAGATACGATCGGATCAGCACTTATCGTCGTCGCATCCATTGACGCGGCGGCAGGTCCGTCGGCATCGGGTAACTTTGCTTGCATCGTCAGCGCCTGATCATTGGCTACTTCATCACCTAAGGTTTTAAGCTGATCAAATTGCTGGTTGAATGCAGTGCTGTCTTCGGTCTGAACATAGACTTCGAGCAACTTCAGTTGAATATCAACTCGATCCGGTTCTGCCTCTATCGCGTTCTCAAGGAAAATAATCGCCTGCGAAAATCGACCGTAGGCAATATAAATTTCCACTTCGCTTATGACGTCTGCCGTCTGGGGCGCGATATCGTCTTCGTCTTCGTCTTCGTCTTCGAATTCTGAATCATCGTCATCAAGATCAGGCAGGTTTTCGACGTCAAGCTGAGCAGTCTCACGGGTTTCCGCTTCCAACGCTTCATCATACTCCGTCTCTTCCTGCTGTTTCCGACGCATGAGAAACAATCCACCCGCAACGCCAACAACCAAGAGCACCGCAAGCAACCCCAGTACAATCGGGTTAGAAAGCAGAGCACCATCATCCGATGGCGTCTGTGGCTGATTCACTGCTCCACTATCCGCGCGCATAGCTGACTCCTGAGCCTGCATTCTCTGCACTTCAGCTCGCAGCGCTGCTAGCTGGTCTTCTTTCAACTTGACCAGTTCTGTTAGCGTGTCCATTTGCTGTTCAATATCTTCAACTCGGACGTTTAACTCAGCATTTGCTCGATTTGCGCTGTCCAGATCCTCTTGAGCTACCGCGAGGCTATTTTCCAACTCTTGCGTTCTTTGCGAGTCACCTCCGCTGCCAGCTCTCTGGCCAATACTTTGGTCCTGAGCCAGCAGTTTGAGCTCCCCGCCCCTAACAGAACGCTCTCTGAGAGAGGGTGAAGATTGACGCTGTGAGGCGTCCATTTGAGCAACACCACTCTCACGATAAACATCAAAATCGCTGTTTTGCGCTCGAACCTCCTGAGCAGCGGTCGCGAGTGTCTCTTCCCGAAACTCTCGCGCATCCGGCATACGCAGAACATACCCGGCTTTTAGCAAGTTGATATTGTTATTTATAAAAGCATCTGGATTGGCTCTCTGCAGCGCCAACATTGTTTGCTGAACAGAGACAGAACCGTTTGGCCTGATTTTCGTCGCAATCGACCAAAGTGTGTCGCCACGCCCAGTGACGCCGTATCCGTCGCTGAGATCAGCACCTTCCTGCAGGGCGGAACGACCGATTTTCATATCACCGCTGCTTTTGCTTTCCACCCCATCAGAGTTCATGGAGGCTCGGTCGATCGTATTGCTGTTAAATGACGCCGTGTTTCTCGCAGCGGCACTTTGTGTCGCGTTACTACTCGAGGAAGAGACCTCATCATCCCGGATGACTTCAGTAGGTTTGATGGGGGCAAGGCCAGCCTCCGTGAATACGGGAGGATCCAGCAAAACGATATATTCCCGCAGGATACGACCACTCGGCCAGAGGACTTCAACGATAAAGTTAAGAAAGGGTTCGATAATGGGGCGGGTGCTTGTCACTTTTAAGACGAGCTTTCCCTGAGGGTTTGCCACGACCTTAAAGCGCAGATCAGTCAAGATATCGTTTCGTTCGACCCCTACTCTTGCGAAATCATCTTGAGAAGCAAGGTTCGGCAGCACCTCATCAATTGTTAGCTGTCCGACATTGGTGAGTTCTATTTCCGCTTCAAATTGCTGATTGAGCGCCGAACCCAGTTCCAGCTTGCCAAGCCCCAATCCAAAAGCAGAACCAGATGCTAATAACAAGATAAACGCGCACGCCAAAGAGAGCTGCTGAATCATTGTGTTTATTCCTCTTCACTCCCAAAAGATCGAAACCACCGAAGCAAAATGATTTTGTGATAGGCACAAAACTGCATTGCTTCGAACGACCGTACCAAACGCGCTAGTTAAAACCACTTAGACAGTAGTCATCGTCAACCATTCTCGAACAGGACCTATCTCTCTACAAGAATAGTGCCTCGAAACAGTCTTCGATAGTTGCGCTAAGTATCATTTATTAAAGTCGTTTTAGCAAAACTTCTGCTATTTGTATACTGTTAAGCGCGGCCCCTTTTCTGACATTGTCGGAAACAATCCAGAGGTTGAGTCCATTGGGATCAGAGAGGTCGTCACGGACTCTGCCTACAAAGACATCGTCTTTCCCCGAAGAATCTACGACAGCTGAGGGATAGCTGTTATTTGAAAGATCATCAATCAGGGTAACCCCTGCAGCATTCTCCAATAAAGCGCGCGCGTCACTAGCTTCTAGAGGTGACTTCGTGCGGATATGAACTGCTTCAGAGTGGCCAAAAAACACGGGAACTCTGACACATGTTGGGTTCACAGCGATGTTCTCATCGCCGAAAATCTTATGGGTCTCCCAGACCATTTTCATCTCTTCATTACTGTAACCATTCTCTTCAAAGCTACCGATATGTGGAATCACATTAAATCCAATCTGACTGGAGAACACGTTTCCTTTTGGGGCATCCTCGATCGATTGACCGTTCAGCAATCTGGCCGTTTGCCCAGCGAGCGCCTCAATACCACTTTTCCCGGCACCTGAAACTGCCTGATAGGTTGAAACATTGATACTCTCAATGCCTACCGCGTCTTGAATGGGCTTGAGCGCTACCAGCATTTGGATTGTTGAGCAATTTGGATTAGCTATGATGTTTTGGGGTGCATATTCCCAAATACTTTCCGGATTCACTTCGGGTACCACCAAGGGAATGTCAGGATCCCTGCGAAAACAACTAGTATTATCGATAACCACACATCCCTGGCCGGCAGCAATTGGCGCGTATACTTCAGAAATGCTGCCGCCTGCTGAAAACAGCCCTATCTGCGTGTTGCTAAAATCGAAGTGAGCAAGATCCTGAACGACCAGTGATTTTCCTTGATACTGAAGTCGCGTACCTGCCGAGCGCTCACTTGCTAGTAGTGTCAATTCCTCAACGGGAAAATTGCGTTCAGCGAGTATTTCGAGCATAACCTCACCAACAGCTCCGGTTGCCCCAACGATTGCTACATTTACCTTGTCCACTTTACTTTCTCCATTAATCAACGAGCATCGGTTTCGAGAACTGGAAACCGGCTAACTCGCGCTTTATTTTCAGCTTGCGCATGTTAGGATTCTTTGACCCATAACTCAAATTCATATTTTTTATAGAATTAATAATAATTTGGAATGAAAATAATCCAAACTGGCGCCACGATAACCCACCTAAGATGATAGATCTCGAGGGAATTAAAGCTTTCATTGCTGTAGCGGACACTCGCTCCTTCTCCGTCGCAGCTGGTCGCCTGCACCTTACTCAGCCGGCGGTCAGCAAACGGATCGCCCTGCTCGAGAACCAGATGAAGGTCAGACTGTTCGATCGCATTGGTCGCACGGTGACACTCACCGAAGCTGGCCGCGAACTGGAACCCCGTGCGAAGCTGATCTTGACGAGTATTGAAGACACTCAAAGGGCAATCCGCAATCTAAATGGTGCCGTAACCGGGCAGTTGGCACTTGCGACCAGCCATCACATCGGCCTTTGGCGTTTGCCCGATATTCTTCGACGTTATGCAGCACTGTATCCAGAGGTAAACCTAGATCTTCGATTTATGGACTCTGAAATTGCTCATGAGCAGATCGTTCAGGGCAATCTTGAACTGGGAATCATCACGCTCGCACCCACACCCCACAACCGATTAACTTCGATCCGACTGTGGGAAGATGAACTCAAGTTTGTTACTGCACCGAATCACCCGCTGAGCAGCGCAACTGAGATCACGCTAGAGGCACTGTCTCAGTATCCTGCAATCTTACCGGACATGAGTACTTTCACAGGCAGGATCGTCAAACAATTGTTCGAAAAAGAACAATTATCACTAAACGTCAGTATGTCCACTAATTATCTGGAAACGATCAAGATGCTTATTGGCGTTGGGCTTGGATGGAGCGTACTGCCAAGGACAATGCTTGACTCGAGCTTGCAAATTCTCGAGTTAAACTCTGTTGAAATACACCGGGACCTAGGGGTCATTCATCACGTCCAGCGAACGCTATCGAATGCTGCGCGTGCATTCCTTGATTTGTTGGAACGTGAACAGCCGAATCGGCATTAAAAACCGATTTAGCCTGGAATACTTGCCGGCGGACGAACATCCGCATTTTGGCCCCGATGCCTTAGCAGGTGGTCCATCAGCGTCAGCGCAACCATCGCCTCAGCTATGGGCGTCGCCCTGACACCCACACAGGGGTCATGCCGACCCTTGGTCACAATGTCTCTTGACGCGCCAGACACATCGATCGTTTTGCCAGGCTGGGTAATGCTTGAGGTTGGCTTCAAAGCTAGATGCGCAACGATATCTTGCCCTGATGAAATCCCGCCAAGAACGCCGCCGGCACTATTTGATGAAAACCCGTTTGGACTCATTTCATCTCTATGTTCTGTACCCTTTTGGGCGACAACGGCAAATCCATCGCCAATTTCAACGCCTTTAACCGCATTTATGCCCATCAAACCATGCGCGAGGTCTGCATCCAGTTTGTCAAACACTGGTTCACCGAGTCCTGGCATTAGACCGGAAGCAACAACGGTCACTTTGGCACCAATCGAATTACCCTCCCTTCGCAGCGAATCAATCATCTCCTCAAGCGCAGGAATTTTTGTCACGTCGGGACAGAAAAAAGGATTTTGATTGACCACATCCCAATCAACCAGATCAATCTTGATATCTCCCATTTGGGAAAGGTATCCGCGGACCTCGATACCATGTCGTTGTTTCAGATATTTTTTGGCGATTGCGCCAGCGGCGACACGCATGGCGGTTTCACGCGCAGACGCTCTGCCCCCGCCACGGTAATCCCGCACACCGTATTTCTGGTGATAGGTGTAATCAGCGTGGGCTGGCCGATAAAGATCCTTGATTTCGGAATAGTCCTTTGATTTCTGATTCTCATTTTCGATCAAAAGCCCGATAGATGTGCCCGTCGTCACCCCCTCAAACACCCCAGACAAAATCTTGACCTGATCCCCTTCTTTCCTCTGGGTTGCAAACTTGGAGGTACCTGGTTTTCGTCTATCAAGATCAAATTGCATATCCGTTGCTTCCAGCTCAAGACCCGGAGGGCAACCATCCACAATACAACCCAGCGCTACACCATGACTTTCGCCAAAGGTCGTCACCCGAAATGCTTCTCCAAAACTATTGCCTGGCATTTTTCTCTCGCACGTCTATCTCCCTTCTTAGTAGAACATTATAACCGCATTAGCAGAGAAACCGTCATCAACTCTTTACACAGCACCTACTTTATACCGAGTTCTTTGCTCATGGATACTTTACCTTAGAGATGCTTTGCCTTAGGGTTACGGCCCAACGGAAAAGCAGCAGGTAAAAACATCACAATGAACGACGCATTTACCACCATTCTAACTGAGATAGGGGAAGACCCTACGCGTGAAGGATTGAGAGATACCCCTAAGCGAGCAGCCAAAGCGATGCAGTTTCTGACCAGCGGATACAAGAAGACGGTCGAAGAGATCGTCAATAATGCGTTATTTGAGTCCGATTCCAACGAAATGATTGTGGTGCAGGATATAGAGCTTTATTCAATGTGCGAGCATCACATGCTGCCATTTATAGGGAAATGCCATGTCGCATACATTCCAACCGGCAAAGTGCTTGGATTGTCAAAAGTTGCCCGTATTGTGGAAATGTTCGCCCGCAGACTTCAGATTCAGGAAAACCTCACTAAGGAGGTCGCCGAAACGATCCAGTCAGTGACTGCCGCCTCGGGAGTCAGCGTGATCATCGAAGCAAAACACATGTGCATGATGATGCGGGGCGTTGAAAAACAAAACTCAGTGATGAAAACTTCCGTCATGCTGGGAGAGTTCAGAAATAACCCAACAACGAGAATGGAATTTCTATCGCTTTTGAACAGCAGCCCGAGCTAGTTCGCGATCAACTCAAGGCGAGTCGCAGGGTATCTATCATCGGGTGCCAAGTAGCCGACGCCCATAGAAGTCAAGCGTTGCTCAGAAACCCCCAATGCCCGGAGTTGGGCAATTAGCTTGTCTGCCTGACCTTGCGAAACCTCCACCGATGCAACAAGCCCGCGCTTTCGTGTCTTTTCTATGTGCCCTACAACAACGAGGTCCAACGACGCATTGGCTTCTAACAGGGTCGCAATCTCTGAGAGCAAAGCCGCATCAAAGCGTTCGGGCAGCACATAGCGTCCGCGATCTCGCAATGACGCCAGAATTCTCTCAGCACGAACTGTTTTCGAATTGTTTGGTGTGAGTATTTCTTTATAAACATAAATTTTGCCTGTTGCTCGTCGCGTGACATATATCACGACAAACTGTGAACCGATTTCACTCACAAAATAGCGCTGCTCCTCGGAGGAACCGTACAAAATCCTTTCATCAAAAACAGCGTTCGCCCAATGATTACTTGCACCGCATTCCCGCCCTACACAACGAAACCTGTTGATTCCTGCGCTATCGAGTTGCTGCTGGTAATACTCCGCAACCACGTTTGTACGGTCTTCACCACGAATCAAATAGATTTCGATCTCTCGGGTGCCCCGGACATGCTGTTGGGCTTCCGCGCTGAGGACATTAGCAATCTTCTTCAATGGACCAAGCATTACCTCATGGCTGCCTGCCTGATCATCGATTGTGGATTCAACCAGCTCAGCGTCGGGAAAAGGATTTATTACCGTTGCAGCCACCGCCTTTACAGAGATCAGTGTAAAACAGACAAGCAAACTGACCACCCTCATGATGAGAAATCCGTGTTTGTCGCTCTTGCCTACCACTACTGTGTCCATATCAACTCACCAAGATCTCGACCAAAAACATCTATTCGAACCATACAAAGCGCGCCAGTGTTCATAAAAATCTGCTCACCCGTCAAGAAATGTATCATCAAGCTAACAAAGGGTTGATGGCTAACAATCAACGGTCGCTCAGCCTTCGCTTTGCTCAGAAGCTCACAAACGTGCTGACAGCTTCCAGAAGGCGTGATGCTATCACACTCCACCACATCCATACGCAAATGTTCACCGACGATTCCGGCAGTCTCCTGCGCTCGCTTCAGTGGACTCGCGTATATGACCTCGGGTTCGAAGCCTCTATCGGCAATTGCGAGCGCTGCATCCCTTGCCTCGTCGCGTCCTAGCGACGTTAACCGGCGATGAAAATCGTCCTTAGAATCCTCTGCATCTCCATGTCTCATGACCAATAGTTCCATCGAACCACCTAACAAATGATAACCTTATTTACGCCTAAATGACTCTACCCTTTTTCAGCGAAATCACCCATGGCCACGATGAAATAATGAATTATCGGCACGGAATTCAGCTCGAAATATTAACAAAAACACTCTATAAGCACATAATTTTATACGACTTTGTTCCATTGTTGGACCGCTTTTTTCATGCTGGTTTTCTATACTTTTTCTATCATAGAGGGCTTCTCTGTGGCACGTATGATGCGGCGATCCTTGTCGAACACGGTGTCGTTCCGAAATTTATAATAGATACAGCGAGTCAAAAACGAAGGGAAATACCGACACTGTGAGATCCAACGGTTGGTGGGGTATCAAAACAGCATAAGCATGGGTACCTTTAGCACCGCCGAGGAAAACCTTTACTCGACCAGAGACAAGGAACAGTCGACACACTTCGGCATCATGCAAGGGCACCTCTGTTCCGACCCCCCGACCAAAGCCCAATCTGGTAGACCGGGTATGCTGGGTGATTTCACTAAGCTTAACTGATAAGCATCAAGACGAGTATTATGGGGACGTTTACCTTAAGCGGATGGTGCTTAACGGTTTTGCAGCAGCCTGCTTTTGCTGGGCCGAAATAACCAACCTAGCCTAAGGTAAAAATACCCTTAGGCCTGTACCTCACTGGGTTGACCGTATTTAACTTCCGGATAACTCAAGCAGCAGATTATTCAATCGTTGAACATAGCTTGAAGGCTCATCCAACTGACCACCTTCGGCTAACATCGACTGATCAAAAAGCACCAGTGTCAGGTCTGAGAACCTTTCCGAGTCCTGCTCTGCTTTAAGCTTTTCAACCAATGGGTGTTTTGGATTCAGTTCGAAGATGCGTTTTGTTGCGGGTACTTCTTGCCCGGCAGATTCCAAAATTCTTCGCATCTGCATACCCATCTCATCATCATTGACTACGAGACATGCTGGCGAGTCGGTTAATCGATGAGTAATTCTAACTTCTTCTACTTTCTCACCTACAACGTCTTTAATACGCTCAACCAAGTCTTTGAAGTCTTCTTCAATTTTTTCTTGTTCCTGCTTTTCTTCTTCGCCTTCAAGATCGCCAAGATCAAGTGAGCCTTTGGTAACATCTTGAAGCTGTTTTCCTTCATGCTCCATCAAGTGACTCATTAACCACTCGTCAATACGATCTGAAAGCAGTAAAACCTCGATGTCTTTTTGCTTAAACACCTCGAGGTGAGGACTATTCTTTGCTGTGCTGTAGTTATCCGCCGCAACGTAATAAATCTTATCCTGCCCTTCCTTCATCCTGGCGATGTAGTCTTGCAGCGACTGATCTTGGACTTCCGAATCACCTTGAGTTGTGGCAAATCTCAATAGGTTGGCAACTTTCTCTTTGTTGTTCTGATCTTCCGCTGGCCCTTCCTTCATCACTTGACCAAACTCTGACCAGAATGACTGATACTTTTCCGAATCGTTTTTAGCAAGTTTCTCCAAACTATCCAGTACTCTTTTGGTCAATGCACTTCGCATCGAATCGATCGCTGGATCCTTTTGCAAGATCTCACGAGAAACATTCAATGAAAGATCATTTGAATCGACAATACCTTTGACGAATCTCAGATAAAGCGGCAAAAACTGTTCGGCTTCATCCATAATAAAAACGCGCTGAACGTAGAGTTTAAGACCTCGTGGCGCTTCCCGTTGCCACATGTCAAACGGGGCTTTTGACGGGATGTAAACGAGACTCGTGTAATCCAGCTTTCCTTCGACTTTATTGTGGCTCCACACGAGTGGCTCTTGATAGTCGTGTGATACATGCTTGTAGAACTCGTGATATTCGTCGTCACTGACATCGGACCGAGAGCGAGTCCAGAGCGCTTTCGCCGTGTTAACTGTTTCATCCTCGGGCTCCTGCGCTTCTTCGCCTTCGGCCGGGGGCATAGCTTCACCCTTCATGATCACGGGTACAGAGATATGATCAGCGTACTTTTTAATGACGCTGCGTACCCTCCAACTATCGAGAAATTCTTCCTCTTCAGGCTTTATGTGAAGAATGATAGAGGTACCCCTGTCCTCGCGGGTGATGGTTTCTACTTCGAAATCACCTTCACCTGCTGAAGACCAACGGACGCCATCTTCAGGTGCTTGGGCAGCTGATCGAGACTCAACCACAACATTGTCCGCGACGATAAAAGACGAATAAAAACCCACACCAAACTGACCAATAAGCTGAGCATCTTTTTGCTGATCGCCGGTTAGCGAGTCGAAAAACTGAGACGTACCGGATTTGGCGATGGTCCCGAGATTAGCGATGGCGTCATCTCGGCTCATACCAATGCCGTTGTCAGTAATAGTGACTGTGCTGGCGTCCTTGTCGAGATCCACTCTGATGTTGTAGTTCGCATCTTCCCCAACAAGACCGGGATTCGAGAGTGACTGAAATCTAACCTTATCTATCGCATCAGATGCATTTGATATGAGCTCCCGAAGGAATATCTCTTTATTCGAATACAAAGAGTGAATCATCAAATGCAGAAGCTGTTTTGCCTCTGTCTGAAAGCCCATCGTCTCTTTATTTTGCGCAGAATTCACTTCGTCGTTCACTTTGTTATTTCCTTGTTGCTGGTTCGCGGATCATGGCTCAGGGTTAATAGCTCACGGTTTGTAGCTTAGGGTTCATAGCTTAGGGTTCAAAGCTTACTGTCCATAGCCAAGGTGAGAGGACTAACCTCCCACCAAAAATGTCAGTCTGTCACTGTCAATGGGGGCTTCAGAAGAGATTTCAAGGGTTACTTTCCTTTGTGGTTTGCTTTTTCCTGCGCCTTGGCAAAGGCTTGAGCGAAAGCATTTGCTGCCGCGGGCTCACCGCCATTGGAACGACGGTTACCGCTCTGCCGCTTATTCTGCGTGCCGCCTGATCGGCGATCACCGCTATTTGAAGTTTTCCCTTTTGCTTTCGTGTTTTTATTCTCTCGCGCTTCGTTTTTATCTTCTGAGCGCATCGTCAGCGCAATTCTCTTTCGCTCCAGATCCACCTCTAACACCCTAACGTTGACGATGTCACCGGTTTTAACAACTTCGTGAGGGTCTTTCACAAACTTATCCGCCAGCGCTGAAATATGTACAAGTCCGTCCTGGTGAACACCGATGTCGACAAAAGCACCAAAATTCGTCACATTCGAAACGGTACCCTGTAATCTCATTCCCTCTGCGAGATCCGATATCTTTTCCACACCCTCTTTCAGGCTTGCAGTCTTAAATTCAGGTCGAGGGTCCCGACCCGGCTTCTCGAGTTCACGACAGATATCCTGAATGGTCACAATCCCGAATTTTTCATCAGCGTAGTCAGCATAATTAACAGATTTGAGCGCACGATGACCCACTAGCTCTGCTATGGGAGTACCGGTGGTTACAGCGATGCGTTCAACTAGGTCATACGTTTCAGGATGCACAGCCGAAGCATCAAGTGGGTTGTCCCCATTCCGGATACGTAGGAAACCCGCAGCCTGTTCAAAGGTGCGCTCTCCGAGCCGGGCAACTGACTTCAACTGTTCGCGATTACTAAAACGTCCGTTTTCATTCCTGAAAGAAACGATGTTGTCAGCGATTGACTGATTGAGTCCGGCGACTCGCCGTAATAGCGCCGCGGACGCGGTATTTACTTCGACTCCGACGGCATTAACACAATCTTCAACAACCGCATCGAGGTTTCTACCTAACAGAGACTGGTTTACATCATGCTGGTATTGACCCACGCCAATGGATTTAGGCTCAATCTTGACAAGCTCCGCAAGCGGGTCTTGAAGCCGCCTCGCAATTGAAACAGCCCCCCTGATGGTCACATCAAGGTCAGGGAACTCCTTCGCAGCAAGCTCCGAAGCAGAGTAAACCGATGCGCCTGCCTCGCTAACCACAATACGCCGCAGACTCAAGTCGGGAAACTGTGTCATCAGGTCAGCGCAAAGTTTGTCTGTTTCTCGCGAGGCCGTACCATTACCAATGGCTAACAATTCAACATCGTGCTTGCGGACTAGACTTTCAATTTGTGTAATGGACGCTTGCCATTTATTTTGAGGCGCATGAGGATAGATCGTCGCGGAATCAACAAACTGACCCGTTGCGTCAATAACCGCTAACTTCACACCCGTTCTCAGTCCTGGGTCAAGACCAATGGTCGCTTTCTGACCCGCTGGCGCTGCGAGTAAAAGATCTTTAATGTTGAGCGCAAAAACCTCTATCGCTGCTTCTTCCGCTGCTGCACGCATCGCTGACATGAGTTCAGTTTCCTGATGTAGTTGCAGCTTTACTCGCCAAGTCCAACTCACCACCTCGGCAAGCCAGTCATCTGCAGCACGATCATGATGCGAAATATCAAAATGATTACCAATCATTGAAATGCACGGATGTACCTGGTCATCTGGCACCACAACATCTATACGTAACTGCAGCACCCCTTCCCTTCGACCCCGCAGCATTGCCAGCGCTCTGTGTGAGGGTATGCCTTGAAATTTGTCCCGAAGATCAAAGTAATCACGATACTTGGCAGCGTCCTTCTCTTTTCCTGAGACTACATTAGAAAAAATCACCGTGTTGTGACTCATAAAATCACGAATAGATTGAAGTAACTCTGCATCCTCGGCAAAACGCTCCATCAAAATATATTTGGCCCCATCGAGGACCCCTTTCGCATCCTCAAAAGCAGTCTTGAACTTCTCATCCTTGTTGATATAAGCCAATGCTTCATCGAATGGTTCAAGACAGGGATCGCTAATCAGCGAATCTGCAAGCGGCTCAATACCAGCTTCTAGCGCGATTTGTGCTTTGGTTCTGCGCTTCTGCTTGTAGGGTAAGTAAAGGTCCTCCAGACGCACCTTGGTCTCGGCGGCAATAATAGCAATCTCTAGTTCCGGTGTGAGTTTTCCCTGCTCTAAAATACTGCTGAGAACCGCCTCGCGGCGCACTTCCAGTTCTCTTAGATATCCGAGTCGCTCTTCGAGCTTGCGCAGCTGTGTGTCATCGAGGCCACCGGTGATTTCTTTTCTATACCTTGAGATGAAGGGCACGGTAGCGCCGCCATCCAGCAATTCCACAGCAGCTGTTATTTGCCTTTCTCTGACATCCAGTTCTTTCGCGATGACCCGTTCTATGTTTAACGTCAAGCTCTTTCACCCTTGCAAATGTATTATTTGTCTGTTCCTGACCCGACAACCGTTTACCAAGTGCAAGACCGAAGCCGCGAATTATCCACAAATTGAGCATGGCGTAAACGCTTCTGAGAACCAAACATTAAATCTTTTATCGGTGCTCATATTCATTTCAATTTTGACAAAAAGCGGGGTTACAATTACGTGAATTAGCGTTATTCTTGGCGACATGTCGTTGCAAAGATATATCCAATTATTTTATTTCATTATCCTTATCGTGCCGTGTTTTTCAGGCAGCTGCATGACCGCCAGCGCCTCGCAAGGCAATACGAAAAATAATCCTGCAAGCGATCTAACATTTGATCAATGGCTCAATGAGTTACGAGCGGAGGCCTCTCTTAGAGGAATCAGCGCGGGAACTCTGGATGTTGCATTGTCTAACGTGGAAGCACCTATTCCACGTGTTATCGAGCTCGACAACAACCAGCCGGAGTTTGTCCAGACGTTCACGCGATACATGAGAAACCGTATTAGCCAACAACGGGTTGAACGTGGTCGTAAATTACTGAAAGAACATGCACAGCTCTTTGAGTTGATTGAGCAACGGTACGGCGTTCAGGCACCATACTTGGTTTCGTTCTGGGCGCTGGAAAGCAACTTTGGAGATCTCACCGGCGGTTTTTCCGTCATACAGGCACTATCAACACTCGCTTACGACCCACGGAGAAGCCAGTTTTTTCGCGATGAACTTCTGACTGCGCTCGAAATCATCGATAGTGGTCACATTCAATCACAGAACATGACCGGATCATGGGCTGGTGCTATGGGGCAGTGCCAATTTATGCCTTCAACCTTTGCGCGCTACGGTGTGGATGGTGACGGCGACGGTAGGATTGATATATGGAATAGCCTGCCAGACATTTTTGCATCAGCCGCTAACTTTTTATCTGAGTCTGGCTGGAAGGGAGACGAACGTTGGGGCAGAGAAGTGCGCCTTCCGGAAAACTTTGATTACACCCTGTCAGGTCAACGTGTTACTAAAACGGTTAGTGAATGGCAAAGCCTCAATGTCAAACGAGCCGATGGGACTCGACTGGGACATTCTGATCAGATCGGTTCCATCGTTCTACCTTCAGGTGCGAACGGACCGGCTTTTCTAACCTATAATAATTTTCGGACGACAATGATCTGGAATCGCTCTACCTTTTATGCGATCTCGGTAGGACACCTTGCTGATCGTATTGCCGGTGAAGGCACTATCAGACGCATGCCACAAAAGGAAGAAAGAGCCTTGAGCCGTCTCGAAGTAACAGAACTTCAACAGTTATTAATGAACACAGGGATCAATACAGGTAACCCTGACGGCATCCTTGGCCCAAAAACTCGCGAGGCGGTCAAGCACTATCAGCACAAAAACGGTCTACTCGCTGATGGTTATGCTTCGTACGCCCTGCTCGCTAATCTCCGAAGCAGTGTTCTGCAGAATTAACGAATTTCAAACCTTGAAAGCCCGAGAATCTAAAAAAAGATAACGTACCCTCGACGCGCGCGAGCACATGATAGGCATAAAAAAACCAGCGCACTGCGCTGGTTTTTGTTAAGCGACCTTATTTGGTCGTCACTACCAGCCAGTGACTTCTTTTAATGTGTTACCTATCTCTGCCAGGCTTTTCGTCGTGTGAACACCGGCGGCATGTAACGCAGCAAACTTATCATCCGCAGTGCCTTTCCCACCAGCAATAATGGCTCCGGCGTGGCCCATACGCTTACCGGGAGGTGCCGTGACACCTGCGATATAACCCACCACAGGCTTGCTGACATGTTCCTTGATAAATGCAGCAGCTTCTTCTTCCGCATTACCACCAATTTCACCAACCATCACGATCGCCTCAGTCGAATCATCATCCTGAAACATGCCAAGAATATCGATGAAATTACTTCCTGGAATGGGGTCACCACCAATACCTACACAGGTACTTTGTCCAAACCCAAGATCCGTTGTCTGCTTAACGGCTTCGTAAGTCAACGTGCCTGAGCGCGAAACAATACCCACCTTGCCAGGCAAATGAATATCACCGGGCATAATTCCGATTTTGCACTCTCCTGGCGTAATTACACCCGGGCAGTTGGGTCCAATTAATCTGACACCACGCTCATCCAGATTCGCCTTAACGGCTAACATGTCGAGAGTCGGCAATCCTTCTGTAATACAAACAATGAGCTCAATGCCTGCATCCGCTGCTTCAAGTATACCGTCTTTAGCAAAAGCCGCCGGTACGTAAATAACAGATGCGTTAGCGCCCGTTTCGTTGACGGCATCAGCTACTGTATTAAAAACAGGTAAACCAAGATGTGTCTGACCGCCCTTTCCTGGCGTTACACCACCAACAAGTTGCGTTCCGTATGCGATCGCCTGTTCAGAATGCAGGGTCCCTTGTGAGCCGGTGAAGCCCTGACAAACAACCTTAGTGTCTTTATTAATTAATACGCTCATACTGCGCCTCCCGCTGCTTTTACTGCCAGTTGAGCAGCATCGGTTAAACTTGTTGCTGCAATGATATCAACATCGCTATTGGTTAGTGCTTCGACGCCTTTGGGGGCATTATTGCCTTCAAAGCGAACCACAACTGGTACTTCAACACCAACTTCTTTAACCGCTCCGATAATACCTTCTGCGATAATGTCGCATCTCACGATGCCACCAAAAATATTGATAAGTACCGCCTTTACATTCTCGTCAGATAATATGATTTTGAATGCTTCGGTCACTGTTTCCTTGGTAGCCCCGCCACCCACGTCGAGAAAGTTAGCAGGGTCACCTCCATGTAATTTCACGAGGTCCATGGTACCCATGGCAAGACCGGCACCGTTGACCATACAACCAATATTTCCGTCAAGCGCAACGTAGTTTAGTTCAAATTCAGAGGCCTTGTTTTCCCTTTCGTCTTCTTGAGATGGATCCCGCATTTCTGCAAGTGCTTTCTGTCGATAAAGAGCATTACCATCGATAGAGACTTTGGCATCGAGGCAATGAATCGCACCAGCCTCGGTGACAACCAATGGATTGATTTCAAGTAAGGACAAGTCACATTCTTCAAACATTTTAGAGAGCGCGACAAAAACCGAGGCAAATTGATTAATTTGCTTACCTTCGAGACCTAACTGAAAAGCCATTTTTCGACCTTGATAAGCTTGACCGCCAAGTGCAGGGTCAATCTCAGCTGTAAGAATTTTCTCAGGCGTTTCTTCCGCAACTTTCTCTATTTCGACACCACCTTCTGTTGATGCCATAAACACAACGCGTCGTGAGGAACGATCAATTACTGCACCAAGATACAATTCGCGGGCAATATCTGTGCACTCTTCAACATAGATCTTGGCAACCGGTTGGCCCTTTTCATCGGTCTGAAATGTCACCAGGTTTGTGCCGATATGTTGTTCTGCAAATGCCCGAATCTCTTCTTCGGTTGACACCAGCTTGACGCCACCCGCCTTTCCTCGTCCACCCGCATGAACCTGCACCTTGATGACCCATTTGTCACCGCCCAGTTCTCTGGTCGCTGCTACCGCTTGGTCTGCGGTATCGCACGCAATGCCCTGGGAAACCGGTAAACCGTATTTAGCAAATACTTGTTTTGCCTGATATTCGTGAAGATTCATATCTCCGTTATCCTCGATTAAAGTTATTAGTAATCTTTTGTCTCGCGCCATCAAGCACCTGATGACGACCCCGGCTAATGGTACCCGCGTTGGGTATCAACCGCTTTATTTTTTTCGTTTTCTGTTCGCAATATGAATGGCGTGGCCACTCACGGCCAGTGCGGCTTCATGAAATCCTTCCGACAGCGTCGGGTGGGCAAACATCGTCAAACCAACATCTTCAGCACTGGACTCAAACTCCATCGCAATAACAGCTTCGGCGATTAATTCCGCGACATGCGCACCAACCATATGAACGCCGAGGATTCTGTCTGTTTTCGCGTCTGCTAGCACCTTAATCATCCCGGCCGTATCATTTGCTGCCATGGCACGCCCACTCGCTGACATTGGAAAACTCCCAACATTGTAGTCGTCACCTGCCGTCTTTAATTCTTGCTCGGTCTTACCCACCCAAGCCACCTCGGGATGTGTATAAATCACCGAAGGCACGCAATCGTAATTGACGACTGGCAAGTGACCTGCGATTCGTTCAACGACCATGATGCCTTCTTCCATGCCCTTATGAGCCAACATGGGTCCCCTGACGACGTCACCTACAGCCCAAACACCGGGTGCATCAGTCGCGCAATGATCATCAACGGATATAAAACCACGCTCATCTAGGTTCACACCACAATCACCACTTAACAAATCCTGAGTAAACGGGCGCCTGCCAACCGCGACAATCAGACTGTCGAAGATTTCACTCTTTTCTCCTTCTGCGTCGGAATACGTGACGGTAACTTTCTTGCCTTTGACGTCAGTGCCGGTCACTCTTGCACCGAGCCGAATATCCATTCCCTGTTTCTTAAATTGTTTTGCAGCCTCTTTCGAGACCTGTCGGTCAGCCATCGGAAGAAATTCGTCAAGCGCCTCAAGTACAACAACCTCTGATCCCAAGCGATTCCAGACACTTCCTAACTCAAGACCAATAACGCCAGCGCCGATAACACCAAGTCGCTTGGGTACCGAGGTGAAATTGAGCGCCCCTGTCGAATCTACAATCAGCTCACCCTGGAGAGGACAAGGCGGAATTGCCACAGGCGTAGAGCCCGTAGCGATGACGACATTATCTGCGGTGAGGGTTTCATTTTTGCCATCATGCCCGACGAATTCGATTTGCCTTCCCGCTCCGAGTTTGGCTGTGCCTTCAAAGACTTTGACTCCGTTCGATTTTAAAAGCGCAGCAACGCCTTTTGTTAGCCCTTCAACAATTTGATCTTTACGACCTATCATTGCCGGCACGTCAATTTTTACACCAGTTGTCATGATACCAATGTCAGCGAAACCATCTCTGGCTTCGGCGAACTTTTGCGAGGTATCCAACAATGCTTTTGAGGGGATACAACCGACATTCAGACAAGTGCCGCCAAGAGAAGGCACTCCATCTTTGTTAATCCATTTATCAATACAGGCAGTATTTTGTCCCAACTGGGCAGACCTGATCGCTGCGTGATAACCCGCTGGCCCACCTCCAATTACCACTACGTCAAATTTTGTTGTCATCTCATCAATCTCCAAATGTCTTTTATTTGCCAGCGCCACCACGCACCTATGGTTCGATCTAAATGTCTAAAAGTATTCGCGCCGGCTCTTCTAAAAAGTCTTTTATCGTTACGAGAAATCTAACTGCTTCCTGCCCATCTATTAATCGGTGATCGTAGGACAGCGCAAGATACATCATTGGACGTATCTTAACCTCGCCATTCACCGCCATTGGTCTATCCTGAATCTTATGCATGCCGAGAATGCCAGTTTGTGGTGGATTCAGTATCGGTGTAGACAACAAAGATCCAAATACGCCGCCGTTCGAGATTGTGAAAGTGCCACCCGTCATATCATCGATACTGAGTTTGTTATCCTGTGCTTTCCTGCCGTAATCACTCACCTGGGTTTCGATTTCCGCCAAAGTGAGACTATCAGCATCGCGAAGTACCGGAACGACCAACCCTCTCGGCGACCCAACGGCCACGCCAATATCCTGATATCCGTGATATACAATGTCATTGCCATCAATCGACGCATTGACCGCTGGAAATCTTTTTAGCGCTTCAATACTAGCCCTAACAAAAAAAGACATGAATCCTAGACGAGTACCATTGTGAATTTTCGCAAAATCATCTTTGTACTGACTGCGCAACTCAATGATTGCGGTCATATCGACTTCATTAAAGGTCGTCAGCATGGCTGCGGTTTCTTGCGCCTCTAGCAATCGTCGAGCAACACTTGCTCTTAATCGCGTCATCGGTACCCGTCTTTCTATTCTGTCCCCCGCTACTGGCACCTCGACCGGCGTTGATTCAGCTCTCGTTACCTGCTTTTGCCCCTCTGCAGATGCGACAGCTTTTAACACGTCCTCTTTTGTTACTCGGCCACTCTTACCGGTACCGGCAATGCTCGTGACATCGAGCTTCTGCTCCTCTGCGATTTTACGGGCAGCAGGACTTGCCGCGGCAGTCGCTTCATCCAAACTATCGACCTCGGGAGTATCAGGGCTGGTTTCGAGATCAGCTTTGGTAGCCTTTTCAGCGACTTCCCCGGCTTCAAACATTGCCAATACCTCTTCAGCCAGCACCGTTTCACCTTCGGCTTTCAGAATCTCAGTGACCTTGCCGTCCGACGGCGCAACAACTTCCAGAACGACTTTGTCGGTTTCTATATCAACGAGGATTTGATCGCGGTTTACGCCTTCACCAACCTGAACATGCCAGGCAGCAATTTCACCGTCTGCAACAGATTCAGGGAACACGGGGGTTTTAATTTCTATCATTATTCTTCCTTAGCTTACGACTCACAGCTGCTTTTTTAGAAGCTGGGTTGCAGCGATTTATATTTGATTCAATAATCAATTTCGCGTTTTTGTAGGATTAATGACTAACCACTGGCTAATCACTTACTTCATATAAAGCGCCTGATGGACTAATTTTTCCTGCTGACGCGCGTGCAACGACATATACCCCGCCGCCGGTGATGCAGAGGCATCTCGACCAGCGTAATGCAAATGAATACCTGGATATGCTTCGAGCCCTCGTCTGATGTGATGCTGACTGGAATACCATGCTCCCTGATTCATCGGTTCTTCCTGGCACCAGACTGCGGACGCAAGATTCTTGTAACGGGAGAAATGTTGTTTAAATTCATTGTCTGGGAAAGGGTAAAGTTGTTCGATGCGAATAATAGCAATGGAATCTAAGCCGTCCGCGTCACGTTTTGCAGCTAAGTCGTAATATACCTTTCCGCTACAGAACACGACTCGGGTGATATCGGCATCGTTGGCTGATGATTGATCAGGTATGACAACTTCAAACTTTCCTTCCGATAAGTCTTCCAGTGTGGAAATTGCATCTTTGTGGCGCAACAGACTTTTTGGAGTCATAACAATTAAGGGGCGACGAAGCGGTCTAATAGATTGTCGCCGCAGCAAATGAAACATCTGCGCCGGTGTTGTTGGCACACACACCTGGACATTGTGTTCTGCGCAAAGCTGCAGATAGCGTTCCAAACGAGCCGAGGAGTGTTCCGGGCCAGCGCCTTCATAGCCGTGAGGCAACAACATGGTTAAGCCAGATAGCCTTGCCCACTTATGCTCGCCGCTAGTAATAAACTGATCAATAACAACCTGGGCACCGTTGGCAAAGTCGCCAAATTGTGCTTCCCAAATAACCATGGTTCCAGGACTGGTAGAGGAATAACCATACTCAAAACCCAAAACCGCTTCCTCTGAAAGGAACGAGTCATAGAGCTTGAACTGCCCGTTTGCCTCGGCGATCGAGTCGAGTGGAATATATTCGCCACCTTCTTTTTGGTCATGAAGCACCGCGTGCCGATGTGAAAAGGTACCTCGTCCGACATCCTGTCCGGTTAACCTGATTTTAAATCCTTGCGAGAGCAAAGTTGCATAGGCCATGACTTCCGCGTAACCCCAGTTGATAGGCGTCGCTCCAGCGGTCATTTTCTTTCGATCATCAAGCAACTTGGCGACTTGCTTTTGTACAACGAAGTGCTCCGGTAACTCAGCCATCTTGTGAGCAATGCTTTGCAACTCTTTCAGGTTAAAGGATGTATCGCCTTCAACCTGCCAGTCATGACCAAGATATGGCGACCAGTCAACGTACATTGAAGTATCCGGCTCTTTTACCGCATCCCACGCGACCGCAGTCCCTTTATCTAGTGCGTCACGGTAAGCCGTTGTTCTTTTTTCGTATTCATCCTTGTCGATCGCACCGTCCTGAATAATACGCTCTGCATACAATGCAAGGGTTGTTGAGTGTTTGCGGATCTTGTCATACATTATTGGTTGGGTAATTGATGGCTCATCGCCCTCGTTATGCCCTCTACGTCGATAAGAAACAATATCGATAACAACGTCTTTCTTAAATTCCATTCTGTAATCAGCGGCTAGCTGAGAGACAAAAACAACCGCTTCTGGGTCATCGCCATTCACGTGAAAAATCGGCGCCTGCACCATTTTTGCGATCTCGGTGCAATATCGTGTTGATCTCGCATCTTCCTGACGGCTGATGGTATAGCCAATTTGGTTGTTAATAATGATATGAACCGTGCCACCGGTGTAGAACCCCCTGGTTTGGGACATCTGGAATGTCTCCATGACCACGCCTTGTCCAGCGAAAGCAGCATCGCCATGGATGTTGATAGCCAGTACTTGGTCACCGTCAGCATCTCCGCGACGATCCATTCTGGCACGAACAGAACCTTCAATGACCGGCGCCACAATCTCCAAATGCGAAGGATTGAAGCCGAGAGCCAAGTGCATCTCCCCTCCCGAAGTCATCAGGTTGGCTGAAAAACCCTGATGGTATTTAACATCGCCAGAGCCAAAGCCTGGCGTATATCTTCCCTCAAATTCATCAAACAGATCAGCCGGGTCCTTGCCCATGATATTAACAAGAACATTAATTCTTCCTCGGTGTGCCATCCCGATAACGATTTCAGCAACGCCGGCTTTGCCAGACCGATGAATCACCTCAGCCAAACTAGGAATAAACGATTCTCCGCCCTCAACACCAAATCTTTTTGTGCCGGGGTATTTTGTGCCTAGGTATTTTTCCAGCCCTTCAGCAGCAATTAATCGATCAAGAATCCGGCGTTTTACACCATTGTTGAAAGAGGGTTTTGAGCGTGCGCCTTCCATTCTTTGCTGAACCCACATCTGTTCGGCTTGGTCTTCGATGTGCATGTATTCAGCGCCAATAGAGCCACAGTAGGTCTGCTCAAGGGTATCGATAATTTGTTGGAGTGTTGCCTCAGTATCACCAAAAAACAAACTTCCGGTTTGGAATTTGGTGTCGAGATCCGCAGCCGATAGTCTGTGGTACTCCAATTCGAGGATCGGCGGATGCTCGGTCTCTTGCATACTCAGTGGGTCAACCACTGCTTTGATGTGGCCTCTACGTCGGTAACCTGAAATGAGCTCGCCAACGGCGACCTGCTTTCGCTCGTAGTCAGCATTGATACTGGCAGGGGATACTGGTGTTACTCGTGACTGATTCTTGGAAAGTAGAAGAAAGTGATCTCTGACAGTGGAGTGGGAAATATCAGGTGCTAGTGTGCCCTCCACCATTGGCAACGTCTCGAAGTAGCTCCGCCACTGATCAGGTAACGACGATGGGTCTTCCAGGTACTGTTCATACAATTCTTCCACGTATGAGGCATTACCACCGGAAATATGGCCGCTGCGCCACATTTGCTCCATCTTACTTTCGTGCATGATTCATGCTTCCCTGTTCTGCAATACTTTGAGTGCAATAAGCTTTTTTCAACGCGCAAAAAATCCTGCCGTACAAACAACAGGATTCTCTCGCACTGTCTGGTCTAAGGTTGCTTCGGGTGTTTCAAACAGCCCGCTTTAACAACATATTTCTAATATGGCCTATTGCGCGGGTTGGATTAAGCCCCTTAGGACATACGTTGACGCAATTCATAATGCCTCTGCACCGGAAAACACTGAACGGATCTTCAAGGTTCGCTAGACGTTCTTCGGTCGCTGTATCCCTGCTATCAGCAAGGAACCGGTAGGCCTGAAGAAGCCCCGATGGCCCAATAAACTTGTCAGGGTTCCACCAAAAAGACGGACAGGCCGTTGAACAACACGCACACAAAATACATTCGTATAGTCCATCTAGCTTTTCACGTTCTTCGGGAGATTGCAGACGCTCCTGTTCGGGCGGCATGTCTTTATTAATGAGGTAAGGTTGAATTTTCTTGTAGGAATCGTAGAACTGCTCCATATCAACGACAAGATCGCGAATCACCGGCAAGCCGGGCAGTGGCTTGATGGACAATTTACCACGCTTTGCAACGTCTGAGATTGGCGTGATACAAGCGAGACCATTCTTGCCATTCATATTAACGCCATCTGAACCACAGACCCCTTCTCGACATGAGCGGCGGTATGAAACCGTAGGGTCGATTTCCTTAATGAGTTCCAAGACGTCAAGTACCATTAGGTCGCGCCCGTCCGGCATGTCAACCTCAAAGGCTTGAGTATACGGCGCTTTATCTTTTTCAGGATCGTATCGATATACGCTAATTTCCATTAATAAACCCTCTCTTTTGGTACAAATACATCTTCTGGCAGGTCGTCATCAGTTTTGAGCAATGCAGGCGCAAAATTTACATCGCGTTTGCCCAGTATTTTTGTGTTTGGATCGTATACAGAGTGACACAACCAATTTTCATCGTCTCGCGAGTCATAATCATCTCGTGCGTGAGCGCCTCGACTCTCCTTTCTTGATTCCGCTGCGATCGCCGTTGCTTCAGCGACTTCCAACAGATTGTCGAGTTCAAGTGCTTCGAGCCTCGCCGTGTTAAAGGCTTTGCTTTTGTCCCCGAGTGTTGCCGAGTTAATTCTTTCACGTAGTTCTGCGATCTTTTTGATACCTTCCAGCATGGGTTCTTCTTTTCTAAAAACACCGAAGCTAAGCTGCATGGTCGATTGTAATTCTTTCTTAAGGTCGGCAACTTTTTCACCACCGGACGCGCTTTCGTCCCATCGACTAAGACGAGCCAAGGCCGCGTCTTTGTCTGTCTCACTCGCTTCAGCCGTTGAATAACCCTCTGCCAGCATTTCCGAGATATGAATACCCGCAGAGCGCCCGAAAACAATGAGGTCGAGCAATGAGTTACCGCCAAGCCGATTAGCTCCGTGCACTGAAACACAAGCAACCTCGCCCACAGCGTATAGACCATCAATTATCTGGTCATTTCCTTCACCGTCGACGATCAAGGCTTGACCGTGAATGTTGGTAGGGATGCCCCCCATCATATAGTGACAGGTTGGAACGACAGGCACGGGCTCTTTAACTGGATCGACATGCGCAAAAGTTTTAGAAAGCTCTACGATACCCGGCAGCCTGGAATGCAAGACCTCTTCACCGAGATGATCTAGCTTCAGGAATACGTGATCTCCTTCTGGGCCGGCACCTCGTCCTTCGAGAATTTCCAGCACCATACTTCTTGCTACAACGTCTCGACCGGCAAGGTCCTTAGCCGTTGGCGCATAACGCTCCATGAAGCGCTCTCCGTCCTTATTGATTAGGTAACCGCCCTCTCCTCGACAGCCCTCTGTCACAAGGACGCCGGCGCCAGCGATGCCGGTGGGATGGAACTGCCACATCTCTATATCTTGAACCGGGTAACCAGCACGCAACGCCATACCAATACCATCACCGGTATTCATCATTGCATTGGTCGTTGATTGGTAAATTCTGCCTGCACCACCCGTTGCGAAAACTGTTGCTTTCGCTTTGACGAAGTGAGTTTCACCAGTTTCCATGCAGATAGCCATCACGCCGACGACCGCGCCACTTTGATTTTTCACAAGATCTACCGCGAACCACTCGGAAAAGAATACAGATCCCGCTTTGAGATTACCCTGATAGAGCGCATGAAGCAGTGCATGCCCTGTTCTGTCAGCGGCTGCGCAGGTGCGTGCTGCCTGGCCACCTTTTCCAAAATCCTTGGACTGACCGCCGAAGGGTCGCTGATAAATTCTTCCATTTTCTTTTCGGGAAAACGGCAGCCCCATGTGATCCATCTCGAAGACGGCCTTTGGACCAACTTCGCACATGTATTGGATAGCGTCTTGGTCACCAATGTAGTCAGACCCTTTAATCGTGTCGTACATGTGCCAGCGCCAATCATCGTTTGGATCTTCGCTCGCAATTGCACAAGTAATACCGCCCTGCGCTGAAACAGTGTGTGACCTTGTAGGAAATACTTTGGAAATTACTGCTGTCTTTTTACCTGACTCAGCGAGTTGAAGTGCAGCGCGCATCCCGGCGCCGCCACCCCCAACTATAATTGCGTCAAATTCTAACGTTGATACGTCACTCATTTTCTAACTCCCCCAAAGTATCTGGACACCCCAGATTATGTAGCATGCCAACGCAAGCACGCAGCCCACCTGATAAACTAGTCTAAATGCGTCTGCGCTCTCACCAAAATAGTGTTCGCGAATATAGTCAGTACCAATCGTCCACATCCCCACCCATGCGTGGGCGCAGGTTGACAAAAGGGCTAACAGCGTAAAGACCTGCATCCAGGTCTGATTAAAAAATTCCCGCCAGATGTCATATGTCATGCCACCTGCGGTTAGTATGAAGCCCAGCAACACTACGGTGTATGCAGCCAATACGTAGGCTGTCACTCTCTGTACGATAAAGTCAGATAAGCCGTTTCTCGAAAAACTGGTGACTTGGGTAACCATAACCTCTCCTATCCCTGAGTGACCCAAAGGCCTGCAAGTAAAATTAAAATAGCTGAAACGAGCAAAGTAGCCCTAGCTGCGAATCTACTCCCTTCAATCGTGTCGCCAAACTCAAGATCAAGAAGCAAGTGCTTCATGCCGGCGACAAAATGGTAAGCCAGTGCGGAAAGCAGCCCCCACGTAACAAACATGCCTAAAGGAGATTTCATCATCATGTGCAAGGTTTCAAAGCCTTGTGCCGAACCTAATGACAAATCCAGTGCATACAACCCAAAGGCTATACCGACAAAAAGTACGACACCTGCGATACGGTGAGTGATGGATGCCAGGGCAGAAATTGGCCAGGCGAAAGCAAACAAATCCGAGGGATTTACATTTATCGGCCTATGATCGTTTTTCAAAACGCATTTCCTGTATTGAGATCTCCGCCAGCAAGCGAGGAGCAACCGTGCCCGGCTATCGTTCGAGAGATTATGAGTGAGTTTATTGCAGCGAAAACTGCGACAGTTTTCGCGCGCCAATGATAAATATAATGAAGCCAAAATACAATCGAAGCCGCGTTCAAGACCAATAGGCGCAAGGCTTTACAAGCTACTCCTGTTTTGAAATCATGCACAGTAGAATACGCACCGTAATGACAGTAGGATCACGTCACTGAAATTAGGGCAAATGGGTCGCCAGACCTTTGGATGCTGTCCTTTTTAATCAATTCAGACCGAAGCGAATAGAAAAAGCGTTATACTTAGGAATCAACGGTGAAATTATCCAGCACTCAAAAATTGGTCGGGAGTCCAAAATGATACAAAAAGTACAAATCACGATTGATGGCAAAACCATTGAACTTCCGACAATGGAGGCCAAGGAAGGAACTAATGTGATCGACGTTCGTGGTCTGATCGCCGAGGGCATGTTCACCTACGATCCCGGTTTTCTGTCAACGGCTAGTTGCGACTCAGCTATCACTTACATCGATGGAGATGCAGGAGTTCTGCTCTATCGTGGCTATGAGATTGAACAGCTGGCGGATAACTCTAACCATTTGGAGGTTTGCTCACTGCTGCTTAACGGCGAGCTCCCAAGCGAAACTGAGTTACAGACATTCGTCGCAAGCATCAAAGAAAAACAAACTATCGATAGCAAATTCCAGCAGATTTTTAACGGCTTCACTCAGGGTGCTCATCCAATGGCAATGGTCGGTTCCGCGATATCAGGACTCGCGGCACTATTTCATGAAGAGATCGATATCACTAACGCAGATAGCAGAATGACAACTGCGCACAGATTGATCGCAATGATCCCGACATTGGCTGCGATGGCCTATAAGCATGGCCGTGGTGAATCATTTGTAGAACCAGATGCAAGTCTTGGTTACGCCGAGAATTTCCTCAACATGTGCTTTGGAGAGACGGGCAAACCATCAACTATCAGTCGAACAATTTCTTCTGCCATGGACAAAATTTTTATTTTGCATGCAGATCACGAGCAAAATGCCTCGACATCAACGGTGAGAATGTCGGGTTCTACTGACTGCAATCCATACGCAGCGATTTCGGCTGGCGTAAGTGCGCTTTGGGGACCTGCTCACGGCGGCGCAAATGAAGCCGTGCTTGATATGCTGAATGAAATAGGTGATGTCTCCAGGGTAGAAGAGTACGTGAACAAAGCAAAAGACAAGAATGACCCATTTAAGCTCATGGGCTTTGGTCATCGGGTTTACAAAAACTTCGATCCACGGGCAAAGGTCATGGAGGCTTCATGCCACGCGGTATTCGAGGAACTCGGCGTGAAGGACGATCCTCTTCTAGAAATTGCTAAACGTCTTGAAACGATAGCAAGAGAGGACGATTACTTTATCGAACGTAAGCTCTATCCCAATATTGACTTCTATTCAGGTATTACACTCAAAGCCATCGGTATCCCTACCGAGTTGTTCACTGTGATCTTTACCCTTGGGCGCATGCCAGGTTGGATCAGTCATTGGAATGAAATGCTGAGCGCACCCTACAAGATCGCTCGGCCACGACAGCTATACCTCGGTGAACACCAGCGAGAATACGTCGGCATAAATAACCGCTAGGAGCTCAAACAGCTTTCCCTTCACCGCCTCGACCAATAAGGTAATTATTGGTCGTTCGCTGGTTGATTATTCGTCAACGCAACCCATATTTCACCTACACCATTAATCACTCATGTCGTTCAAGACATACACATACAGGAAGTCAATTTTGAATATCACAGCAGATATAGAAACAACCCAAGGCACGATTCACATCAACTTTTTCCCTGAAGAAGCACCAATGACTGTCGCCAACTTTGCAAACCTGGCAAGCAAAGGTTACTACAATGGTCTGAATTTCCACCGTGTCATAGGCTCTTTTATGATTCAAGGTGGATGCCCACTCGGCACCGGTACAGGCGGACCTGGATATAATTTTGCTGACGAATTCCATGCTGACCTTAGGCACGACGCGCCGGGGAAACTGTCGATGGCAAATGCCGGTCCAGGTACAAACGGGAGTCAGTTTTTTATCACCCACGTACCCACCCCTCACCTTGATGGCGCACACACTGTCTTTGGAGAAGTGGTGTCTGCAGCAGACCAGGAAGTTGTTGATGCAGTCGAGCAGGGCGACGAGATCAAGCAAATCATTATAAATGGAGATCTCGAGGCGTTACTCGCTGCCCAAGAATCAAACGTTTCCGCCTGGAACGAGACACTAGCGGATAAATTCCCTGATCTGGCAGAATAAAAACCAATACCGGGCGCGCGTGGCACAGGTGCTTCGCGCTTTCCCCCGCAAGATCCGCGCCGATGAACGTGAAGCGGTCAACCCGCCACCGCCTCCATTCAATTAAATGCCTTTGATTAATCACCTTCAATTAGTCGCCTTCCATAAACTAACGTAAACTTCCTCTATTAATTACTTGGCAGGTTCTGCCCTAATCATTAAGAGTAACCGCGATGAATGGAGTCATACTGGATGGAGACAGTCTGGGCCAGGATATAGATTTAAGTCCCGTAACCAACTGCTTTAACAACATCGAGATATTCGGATCGACAGAGCCCGATGAAATTGCAGCACGCATCATTGATGCAGACGTCGTGCTGACTAATAAAATACGATTAGGTCCGGATGAATTGAAGCACTGTCGGAAACTGAAAATGATCAGCGTGATGGCAACAGGCACAAACAACGTTGATTTGGCGTACTGTGCAAAAAACAACATTCAGGTTTGTAATGCCAAAGGCTACTCGACGCCTTCCGTTGTTCAGCACACCATCACCCTGATGTTGGCACTATCAACAAACCTGATTTCATATCAAAAAAATGTAAAAGCGCATGCTTGGCAACAAAGCAACGTGTTCTGCTTACTCGACCACCCGATACAGGAACTTTCCGGTAAGACACTTGGTATCCTTGGCTACGGCGACCTTGGACGATCTGTTGCCGACGTTGCCCGGGCATTTGGCATGAACATATTGGTTTGCGAGCGGCCGGGATCCAAAAGCGCTGATACTAAAGAGCGGATCGCATGGCAGCAAATGCTTCCACAGGTTGATTATCTTAGCCTGCACTGCCCGCTGACGCCTGACAACGAGCAGATTGTCGACACTTCGGCCCTCGCCTTAATGAAACCCACAGCTTTCCTCATCAATACAGCTAGAGGCGGACTGGTAAATTCACTGGACCTGATCACCGCGCTAAAAAAAGGCGTTATTCGCGGAGCTGGTATCGACGTACTGAATACTGAGCCTCCGTCCACGGATGAGATACTCCTCGCGGAAGACTTACCGAATCTTGTCGTCACCCCTCACAACGCATGGGCAGCGCGGGAATCAAGGGAGCGACTGCTTTTGCAAATGGTGGAGAATATTCGCGAATGTCAGAACAATCACTTTCCGCGAAGTGTCCTTGCGGGTTATTAGACACGATCATCGATGATATGATTTGATATCAAATATACGCACGAGATGGACTAGTACGCTAACTCGCCACCAAACGCTAAACGCACGATACAAAATTTGATCCAGGAGCAGCAATTTTGGAGACCCTACAAACATTCCGACAAGACACCAGAAACTGGCTTGAGCAAAACTGTCCTGATTCAATGCGGGTAACTGCTGGTCGGAGTGCACCCAGCGAAACAGGAGACGACCAAACTGTTTGGGGAGGCAAAAATGCTGTCTTTCCCAGTGACGATGCACGACTATGGCTCGAACGGATGGGCGCAAAAGGTTGGACTTGCCCAACCTGGCCAACAGAGTATGGCGGAGGTGGATTAGACAAAGAGCAAAACTTTGTGCTGCAACAGGAGCTTGCACGAATCAAAGCAAAGCCCGCGCTCACCTCGTTTGGCATCAGCATGCTGGGACCCGTTTTACTTGAATTCGGAAATGAGGAACAAAAGCAAGCCCATCTACCCAGTATCGTTCGTGGAGAAATACGGTGGTGCCAAGGGTATAGCGAACCCGGTTCAGGATCCGACCTTGCGAGCCTTCAAACCAAAGCTGTGCTCGAGGGCGATCACTACACCATTAACGGCTCTAAGGTCTGGACCTCCTATGCAAATCACGCGGACTGGATCTTTTGCTTGGTCAGAACAGACTTTGACGCACCAAAACACAATGGCATTAGTTTTATATTGTTTGACATGACAACTACGGGTGTGACAACCAAACCCATTCAACTAATCAGTGGCGCCTCACCTTTCTGCGAAACTTTTTTTGATGATGTTAATGTGCCAAGGGAAAACCTTGTTGGGCCTCTCAATGATGGATGGACCATCGCTAAACGGCTACTCCAGCACGAACGAACAATGATATCTGGCATGGGGATGGGAGGTAGCAGCAAGAAAGGAGCAAACTCGATTCCTGAACAAGCCAAGCGATACGCTGGAGAGAGTAAAAACAAAATTGCCAACACTGCACTCCGTGACCGCATCCTTCGGCATCAGATGAACGGCCAGGCCTTTGCCGTCACGCTAAAAAGATCAGCGGAAGAAGCGAAACTAAGCACAGGCCCAAGCGCCACATCTTCGATGTTCAAATATTATGGCACTGAACAAAACAAAAACAGGTATGAGGTGATGCTCGACTTGATGGGCACCAACAGCTTGGCTTGGGAAGGTGATGAATTCAAAGCTAACGAGCTTTCAACCACGCGGGAATGGCTTAGATCTAAAGCTAACTCTATTGAAGGAGGCACATCAGAAGTCCAATTGAACATTATTGCCAAGCGGGTGCTCGCACTTCCCGATTAACATCGTCGACTGATTATCGCGTGAGTTTTTTCATCGCCTGTTCAATACCACTGACACTCAGATGGAACATTTGACCGGGCATCAGGCGGCGCAACATTTGGATAGTGTAGACATCAAGCCAACGAGACTCTTCAGTCGGGTTTAACCACACGATTTTCCGAAAACTTTCCTGAAATCGCTGGAGCCATAACTCTCCGGATTCTGGATTGTAACGCTCGACACTGCCACCCTTTTCAGCAATCTCGTGTCTGGCCATATTACCATCACCAACAATAATAATTTTATAATCGCTTCCGTACTTCCTTAATACATCGATTGTTTTAATTCTGCTTTCCGGTGATCGAGTGCTTGAGGTCCAAAGCGATTCGTAAAAAATATTATGAAAGTAAAAAATTTCCATGTACTTGAATTCGCTGCTTGCGGCACTAAAAAGCTGCTCGCACAAAATAGCAAACTCATCCATAGAACCACCGACATCCAGCAACAAAAGCACCTTGACGGAGTTGTGTCGCTCTGGGACCTCCACGATATCGAGTAAACCTGCCTGCTTTGCTGTTGATCGAATGGTTGCGGGAAGATCGAGTTCGAGTAACGAACTGGTACGAGCAAACTTTCTTAGTCGGCGCAGAGCCATCTTTATATTTCGAGTACCCAGTTCTACATCAGGATCGTATTCTTCAAAACTTCTGAGTTCCCATACTTTTGTAGCACTGTGTTGGCGCTCTCCGTCGCTATCGTCCCTGACACCTTCAGCGGACTTTGATGAATGACCTTCACCTGCATCTCCATCACTGCCTTCACCCTCAGTCCCTCCTTCTCCTTCTCCTTCTCCTTCTCCTTCTCCTTCTCCTTCTCCTTCTCCTTCTCCTTC
>ERZ1048872.781-NODE-781-length-31195-cov-9.987797_pt1 | contig 31195 bp, 28 predicted proteins | sample MGYA00383100_ERZ1048872 | MGnify/ENA primary metagenome ERZ1048872 (study PRJEB29581, sample SAMEA5548370) | metagenome | biome: marine; feature: coastal; material: water | depth 50 m | study: Short-term variability in the microbial, nano- and picoplankton...
AACGTGATAAATGAAATAAAGCAAGATGCACAAGAGCGTATGGCTAAAAGTATTGAATCTTTAAAAGGCAGCCTAAATAAGGTTAGAACTGGACGTGCCCATGCTTCATTACTCGATAATATTAGTGTTGATTATTATGGTATGGAAACACCGTTAAACCAAGTGGGCAACATTTCGGTGCCTGATGCGCGTAACCTTTCTATTACTGTTTTTGATAAGGGAATGATTGCCGCGGTAGAAAAGGCTATCATGAAATCTGATCTTGGTTTAAACCCACAATCAAACGGCACGCTTATTCGTATTCCATTACCGCCATTAACAGAAGAGCGTCGTAAGGATCTTGTTAAGGTGGTTCGCGGTGAAGCCGAAAACGGTAAAGTAGCTATTCGTAATATTCGTCGTGATGCAAATTCAGATATTAAATCATTACAAAAAGAAAAAGAAATTAGTGAAGATGAGCAACATCAAGCTGAAGATGAAATTCAAAAAATAACAGATACATTTGTTAAGCAAGTCGATGAGTTGTTAGTTAAAAAAGAATCAGAATTAATGGAAATTTAAGTTTTTCTGTTTAAACGCCAGTTTGGAGCATTATTATCCGCTGGCGTTTTTGTTTTACATGTTTACGTGACTATAAGGATGTCTAGTGACAACTAGCTCAACACCACAAGGTGAAGACATAAATATCCCCAAGCATATTGCTATCATAATGGATGGCAATGGCCGTTGGGCGCAAGCGCAAGGGAAGGGCCGAGTCGCTGGCCATAAAGCAGGTGTTGATTCAGTTCGAGCTGTCGTTAAAGGTGCGCGTAAAGCGGGTGTTCAAGCACTTACTTTATTTGCCTTTAGTAGTGAAAATTGGCAGCGCCCAAAGCAAGAAGTCAGTGTTTTAATGGATTTATTTATGTATGTGCTAACCAAAGAAGTTAAGCGCTTACATAAGAATGGTATTCGCTTTCAGGTGATCGGTGACTTAAGCCGTTTTTCCGCTAAATTACAAAAAAATATTGCTAAGTCAGAACTGCTTACCGCAAAGAATACAGGAATGGTTTTATCGGTAGCGGCAAATTATGGTGGTCGTTGGGATATTGCCAATGCGGCAAAACAACTTGCCAGCCAAGTACAAAGTAATGAAATATCACTTGATGATATAAATGAAGAGTCACTGCATGAACATACTTGTTTGGCTAATTTACCGCCATTAGATTTGTTGATTCGCACTGGTGGTGATTATCGCATTAGCAATTTTTTATTATGGCAAGCGGCTTATGCAGAATTTTATTTTACTGAAATATTATGGCCCGACTTTGATGAAGTTGAATTTGAACAAGCAATAAGCACTTTTGATCAACGAGAGCGACGTTTTGGTAAAACGCGGGAGCAAGTCGCTAATAAATAGTTAAAGGCTTCTGCTTATGAGAATAATACAACAATAAAGATGAGTAGATAAACGAGCAATAAAAACCAACTATAACTTAAAGCTTGCCGTTTGAAACTCACAACTTAAAAAGGATACAACTTGCTAAAACAACGAATTATTACCGCATTAATCTTAGCGCCTGCAGCAATCTCGGCAATCTTTTATTTGCCCTTGAACTATTTTGCTGCTTTGTTGATGGCCATTATTGCCATTGGTGCATGGGAATGGGGCCCTCTGATGGGGTTCGGAACAAAAACCAGACGTAGCATCTTTGTTATCGTAACCAGTATTTTAATCGCGCTAATTTGGTCGGTTTTGTCGCCTGATAGTCTTTGGATAACAGCCAAGCAGCTACAAATCAATGCCATGTATTTACTTTGGCTTTCTGTTGCATGGTGGGTGGTCTCTGCCGTGTTAATGTTTGCTTATCCTAGGTATAGTAGTTTTTGGTCAAAGCACCGTTCAATACGAGGTGCGTTTGGTTGGTTAACACTGGTACCAACATGGCTTGCTTTTGTGGTTATTCGCAGTAATAACTATACCGATGACCCTTATCACGGTGCGCAACTGTTAATGTTTTTATTTTTAATGGTATGGAGTGCTGATGTTGGTGCTTATTTTGTTGGAAAAGCTTTTGGTAAACACAAGCTTATGCCCAATGTTAGCCCTGGAAAAACCATTGAGGGGGTTTTAGGTGGCATTGCTTCCGCTTCTATTCTTATCATCATTGCAGCCTATCAACTTGATTGGCATGTTGAGCAGGTAATTACGGTATTATTAGTGACGGTATTAATCACTACGGTATCAGTGCTTGGCGATCTTAATGAAAGTATGTTCAAGCGCCAAGCAGGGGTAAAAGATAGTGGCTCAATTCTACCCGGTCATGGTGGTATTTTAGATAGGATTGATAGCTTAACGGCAACAGCGCCTATTTTCGCCCTTTGCTATGTTTTATTTGGTTGGTAAGCGAAGTGTTGAAAAATAATGAGTCAACAAGCACAGCTAAGCGTCGCTTATGTATCCTTGGTTCAACGGGATCTATTGGTGAAAGTACTTTAGATGTTATTCGTTTACACCCTGAAAAATATAAGGTTGTCAGTTTATCTGCTCACGCGAGTGTCGATAAACTGTTTCAACAATGTGTAGAGTTTAAGCCACAAAGTGTTGTGCTAGTCTCTAAGCCTCACGCACAGCAATTAAAAACACTATTAGCTAATGAAAGCCTTGATGACATTGTTGTTAAATCAGGCACAGATGCATTGGTTGAATTAGCTCAATCTTCACATGTTGATACTGTTATGGCTGCCATAGTGGGTGCCGTGGGTTTAATGCCAACATTAGCAGCTGTTAAAGCGGGAAAGCGAGTACTACTTGCTAATAAAGAAGCGCTGGTAACCTCTGGGGCTATTTTTATCGACGCGATGAAAAAATCTAAAGCAATATTATTGCCGATAGACAGTGAACATAATGCTATTTTTCAAAGCTTGCCATGGCAAGAGCAGCAGCGTGTTGGTGAGTGTCAATTAGCAAAAAACGGCATCAGTAAGATTTTACTCACAGGCTCAGGCGGACCATTTAGAACTCGTCCAACAAATGAACTTGAGCAGGTAACACCTGATCAGGCTTGTGCGCATCCTAACTGGGCAATGGGAAGAAAGATTTCTGTAGATTCCGCTACTATGATGAACAAAGGCCTAGAGTTTATAGAAGCTAAATGGTTGTTTAATGTAGACCCTGATGATATTCAGGTAGTATTGCATCCACAAAGTACCATTCACTCTATGGTGCAATATCAAGACGGTTCCGTAATCGCGCAGATGGGAAATCCTGATATGCGCACACCTATTGCCCATGCTTTAGCTTACCCTGAGCGGATAGCGTCGGGTGTAGCGCCATTAGACTTTTTTACCACTGCATCTTTTGATTTTCAAGCGGTTGATTATAAAAAGTATCCCAATTTAAAGCTGGCTATTGAAGCATGTAAAATGGGGCAGGCTGCTTGTACCGCACTTAATGCTGCTAACGAAGTTGCTGTCGCTGCATTTTTAGACGAATCAATAAAATTTACCGATATTTACAAAATAAATGAAACTTCTGTGAAAAAATTTGTCTCAGAACAGGTAAGTAATATTAATGAGGTTATTTCCTTAGATAAGCGCACCCGTGAATTTGCTTGTTTAATCTTGCCAAATTTCGCCAATAAAAGCGTATCAGTGAATGCTAAGGAACAAGAGTTATAATGTTTGATTTTATTTGGAATTTAGCCTCGTTTGTTATTGCGTTAGGTATTTTAGTTACCGTGCATGAATACGGTCACTTTTGGGTAGCTCGTAAAAATGGCGTTAAAGTAGAGCGTTTTTCTGTTGGTTTTGGTAAAGCCATTTGGCGTAAAACAGCGCTTGATGGCACTGAATATGTAGTGGCAATGATCCCGTTAGGTGGTTATGTCAAAATGCTTGATGAGCGTGTTGATGACGTAGCTGAGCGGGATAAGGATAAAACCTTTAATAGTAAATCAGTTTATCAACGCATTGCTATTATTGCCGCAGGGCCCTTTGCTAATTTTGCTTTTGCTATTTTCGCTTTTTATTTAATGTTTTTAATTGGTGTGCCAAGTATCAAGCCTATTGTTGGTGAAGTAATTCCTAGCTCTATTATTGCCCAAGCGCAAGTGCCTAACAAAGTTGAAATTGTTGAAGTAGCAGGAAAAAAAGTACGTGATTGGCAAGATGTAAATTTAGCTTTAGTTGGTGAAATTGGCAGTGATTCAATTGTTTTGAAAACGAAAACAGCGGATAGCCAGTTTGTTAGTAGTCATACCCTGAACACTAAAAATTGGCAATTTTCACCAGAAAAGGTTTCGGCATTAACGAGTTTAGGTATTACGCCATTTCGTCCTAAAGTACATAATGAAATTATGCGAGTATCTCCAGATAGCCCAGCACAGAAAGCAGGCTTGCAAGTAGGAGATACCCTCATAGCATTAAATGGTGAAGTGTTAGCTGAGGGGTGGGTTGATTTTTATCAAAAAATTAAAAACTTTCCTGACCAAGAAGTAACACTCACTATTCAACGTTTAGGCAATCAAGAAACCTTATTTATTACTCCCAAAGGGATTGATAATAATGGTAAGCGTGTTGGTTACCTTGGTGTATCGCCTAAGGCAGATGAATGGCCTAGTGAATATAAAATTGAGCTCTCTTATGGTTTGTTCTCTGCGTTTGAAGAAAGTTTAGCTCGAACGTGGAACTTAGTGACATTAAGTTTTGATATGATCGGTAAGCTTATTACTGGTGATGTGTCAGTGAAAAATTTAAGTGGTCCTATTGCCATTGCTCAAGGTGCAGGTGATAGCGCAGGATATGGTTTTGTTTACTTTTTAGGCTTTCTAGCCTTAATTAGTATTAATTTAGGAATAATTAACCTTTTACCGCTTCCAGTACTTGATGGCGGGCACTTACTCTATTATCTTATAGAGCTTTTAACCGGAAAGCCTGTACCTGAGAATATTCAAGAGGCAGGATTTAAACTTGGTGCTTTAGCATTATTGGCACTGATGGGCATAGCTTTATTTAATGATTTTAGTCGGGTGTTAGGATAGTAGGTTAATTATAGGTAATAATTAACCTTTTACATTTTACCCAAGCGAATCAGTACTTGATGGTGGGCACTTACTCTATTATCTTATAGAGCTTTTAATCGGAAAGCAGCTTAATGCAAGGTAAACTGAAAATATTCAAGAAGTAGGGTTTAGGTTTGGTGCTTTAGTATTATTGGCACTGATGGGCATAGCTCTGTTTAATGATTTTAGCCGCGTGTTAGGTTGAAGGTAAAATAAATCACTCTTAACTAATCAGTTAAAAAATTACAGTAATAAAAGAAGTAACAAAGTAAATATTTATGATAATTAAAAAAATAGCCTTTGCCTTATTATTAGGTGCTTTAGGTACAACAGCACAAGCAGCCGAAGAATTTCAGGTTGAAGATATCGAAGTAAAGGGTTTACAACGTGTTGCTTTAGGTGCCGCATTAACACATATTCCGTTTAATGTTGGTGAACAGTTAAATCAATTCAGAATTTCTCAATCGATTAAAGCCTTATATAAGTCAGGTCACTTTAATGATATTAGTGTTTATCGCGACGGTAAAAGAGTTATCTATCGTGTTAGAGAGCGTGAAACCATCAGCGAAATTACTTTTGAGGGTAATAGTGACCTAAAAGATGAGCAGCTTACCGAAAGCTTAGACGGAAGTAATATACGTGTTGGTGAAACCCTTGACCGAACTGTTATTTCTGGTATTGAAATGGGCTTGGAAGATTTTTACCACAGTGTGGGTAAATACAATGCTGATGTTAGCACGACTATCACCCACTTACCTCGAAACCGTGTAAACCTTAAGTTTACATTCACAGAGGGAGATGCTGCCGCTATTAAGCAAATTAACCTTGTGGGTAATGAGGTTTTTACCGATGCACAAGTGCTAGATAAAATAGAGTTAACTTTTGGTTCGCCATGGTGGGACTTTATGGCACAAGATAGATATCAAAAGCAAACGCTACAAGGCGATATGGAAACTATTAACAGTTACTATTTAGATCGTGGTTATTTACGCTTTAAAGTTGACTCAACACAAGTTTCAATGACACCAGATAAACAATCAGTTTATATTGCCCTAAATGTAACCGAGGGAGAAACTTACACTATATCTGAGGTAGATTTTATTGGTGATATGGCTGGTTTTGAACAAACTATTCGTGCTATTAATCCACTACAAGTAGATAACCTTTATAATGGTGCTGAAGTGACTTATACCGAAGAAGTCATTAGTAAGTTTTTGGGCCGTTTTGGTTATGCTTATCCAAAAGTAACTACGATTCCTGATATCAATGATGAAGATCATACCGTTAAGCTTTCTATTTCGATCGACCCAGGAAAACGCATTTATGTTAAAAAGGTTAACTTTAGTGGTAATAATGTTACTGCGGATAGAGTGCTACGTCGTGAACTAAGACAAATGGAAGGCGCTTGGTTATCAAATAGTTTAGTGGAACATTCAAAAGCACGTTTATCTCGACTACCTTATATGGAAACTGTTGAGTTTGAAACTAATCAAATTTCAGGTGAAGAAGACCTAGTTAATGTTGATTTTACTGTTAAAGAGCAAGCTTCAGGTTCTTTTACTGCCGGTATTGGTTTTGGTGATAGAACGGGATTAAGTTTAAATGCCGGTATCCAACAAAATAATTTTTTAGGTACCGGTAATCGCTTAGGCTTGAATATTAACACTAACAAATATTCAAAAAGTGCCAGTGTCTCTTATACCGATCCATACTTCACCATTGATGCCGTATCACTTGGTGGGCAAGTTTTTTATCAAGCCTTTGATGCGGGTAATGCCAACCTAGTTGAATACAATAATAAAACCTATGGTGCTGGTCTTAACTGGGGCTTCCCAATTAATGAATATATACGTTTAGGGTTTGGCGTAGGATTTAAACATAATGAAATTACCTCATTAGAAACTTATGAGCAAATTCAAAATTTTTATGATCTACATGCTGATCCTAACGATCCCGGCATACTGCCAGCGTTTAATAACTATGATGTCAATGCCAGTATTTCACGTTCAACTTTAAACCGTGGAACTTTCCCAACGGCAGGGTCACAGCAGAGTTTGTCATTTAAAATGACTACGCCTAACAGCTCGGATGTACAGTATTTTAAAATTAATTTGGATACTAAATTTTATTTTCCATTAACAAGAAGTCAGCGTTGGACTGTATTAGCTCGAATGCAATTGGGTTATGGTAATGGTTATGGTGACGTTAATGGTAATGACCAATTATTACCCTTTTGGGAGAACTTCCGCGCTGGTGGCTCTGATACCCTACGTGGTTTTGAAAATAACACCGTTGGTCCTAGAGCTGTTTACCGTTACCCAAAAAAAGTAGGTGGCACACTGAACCCTACTGGTGGTAGTGCTTGTTGTTTAGGCCCAGACCATGATTATATTCAAGCATCGCCTCGCTCTGTGGGTGGTAATGCTATTGCTATTGGTGGTATTGAATTAATTGTTCCCACGCCATTTTTAGACGAAAGCTATAGCAACAGTGTTAGAACAAGTTTATTCGTAGATGTGGGGAATGTTTGGGATACTGAGTTTGATATGACTGATTATCAAGATTTAGCGCCAGAAGAGCTTATCAAACTGGGCGATTATTCTGATGTAGGGCGTTTTCGTGCTTCAGGTGGCTTATCTGTCCAATGGTTATCGCCTATGGGGCCAATGATATTTAGTTTTGCCAAACCACTTAAACAAGAAGAAGATGATGATACTGCCTTCTTTAGCTTTAATATTGGCAAAACATTTTAATTTTACCTAGTAAACAAGATCGCTTAGATGTTAAATTAAGCGAAAATATAATATAAAAATTGAAGAGGAAACTACTTTGAACAAATTTATTAAATCTATGGCTATTACAGCAACGGCATCAACTATGTTATTAGCAAGTAGTGCAATGGCTTTTGAACAAAAAATTGCTGTAGTAAATGTACAAGAAGCAATTAGTCAAATTCCTCAAGCTGCAGCATTAATGCAAACGTTAGAAGCTGAGTTTAAAGGTGAAAAATCAGTTATTGAAGCGTTGCAAAAAGATTTAACGTTTGAAGATGAAAACTTAAAGCGTAATGGATCTTTAATGAGTGAGAAAGAGAAAACAGAATTACAAACTAAGATGGCTGGTTTATATCAACAATACCAAGTAAAAGTTAAAGAGTTTCAGCAAAAAGTTTCTCAACGTAAAAATGAAGAAACTAATAAATTATTAGCGTTAGTGACTCAAGCTGTTGATAATATAGCGGCTAAAAATGATTACGATTTAGTTATTTCAAAGCAAGCTGTTGTTTTCTCAAAGCCGGCGACTAACATTACTAGTAAAGTAGTAGATCAAGTAAGTAAGCTTAAGTAATTTATGGCTTATACACTTGCTGAAATAGCAAAGCATATTGATGCTAAGCTAGTCATTACTGATACAAAAAGGTGTTCAGAAGTTAGTGCTATTAATAGCTTGGCAACACTTGCTAATGCTCAATTAGGCCAAGTTGCTTTTTTAGCTAATAAAAAATACATATCACAACTTCAATCTACACAAGCCAGTGCAGTCATTGTTTCTCCTGAACTGTTGGCTCAATGCCCTGTTAATGCCTTAGTAATGGATAACCCCTATATGGGCTATGCATTATTAGCTAACTTACTCGACATAACACCCAAAGTAGCCGAGGGTATTCACTCCACGGCCGTTATCAGCGGCAATGTGAAATTAGGCGAAAATGTCTGCATTGGTGCGAATACGGTTATTGAGTCAGGCGTTAAACTTGCTGACAATGTGAGTATTGGTGCAGGTTGTTTTATCGGTAAAAATGCTCGCATTGGCAGAGACACTCAGCTTTGGAGTAATATCAGTATTTACCACGAGGTAAAAATTGGCCAAAGATGTTTGATTCAAGCTAATACAGTTATCGGCTCTGATGGTTTCGGCTACGCACCAGTTAATAGCCAGTATAAGTGGCATAAAATACCTCAGCTCGGTAGTGTTGTCATTGGTGACCAAGTAGAAATAGGCGCAAGCACGACTATTGACAGAGGCGCGCTTGAAGATACCATCATTAAAGATGGTGTCATCCTCGATAACCAAATTCAAATAGCCCATAATGTTGTTGTTGGTGAGAATACAGCAATGGCAGCCTGTAGCGTTATTGCCGGCAGTACCGTTATAGGTAAAAACTGTACTATTGCTGGTCTTGTCGGTATTAATGGTCATATCAATATTGAAGATAACTGTGTGTTTACTGGTATGTCTATGGTAACCAAAGATATCACTCAATCAGGCGTGTATTCTTCTGGTATGCCTGCTGCACCGAATAAAGAATGGAATAAAACCAATGCACGTGTTAAGCGCTTAGACAGCTTAACTAAGCGGGTAAAAGAGTTAGAAAAACTTCTCGCATAAAAATACAAAGACTAGTTACATTATATAAAAACAATAAAAATACTAGTTGAATTATATAAAAATAATAATAGCTTCAAAGGCTAAATTAATTACTTGAATTTAAAAACGCAAACCTTTTGTGTTGATCCTCTCTGATAATAGGTCAATACAATAAAAAAAGGATATATCAATTTGGACACTATTAAAAAACCCATCTCGCTTAATGAAATTAAAGAGCTAATCCCTCATAGATACCCTATGTTACTTGTTGACAAGGTTGTTGATCATGAGCCTCGTAAAAGTTTGCATGCAATAAAAAATGTCACTATTAATGAGCCTATATTTACGGGGCACTTTCCTGATGCAGCCATCTTTCCAGGTGTATTAATCTTAGAAGCCTTGGCACAAGCGACCGGTATTCTTGGTTTTAAAAGCAGTGAAGGACGTGAAGATAACGAAATGTATCTTTTTGCTTCAATAGATAAAGCTCGCTTTAAACAGCCTGTTTTGCCAGGTGATACCATGCACCTTCATGTTGAGTTTATTAAAGAGCGTCGCGGCATGTGGAAATTTTATGGTGAAGCTAAGGTTGATGGTAAAGTAGTCTGTAGTGCTGATCTTATGTGTGCACGAAGAAAACTTTAAGCAGTCAGTCACTTTACATTTTAAATACTAGTAAAAGAGATAGTTATGATCCATCCTCAAGCGATTATTGAGCCAGGCGCAATTATTGGAAAAAAAGTTACCATTGGCCCTTGGACTTATATAGCTAGCAATGTAGTTATTGGTGATAATTGTGAAATTAGCTCTCATGTAGTTATTAATGGCCCGACAAAAATTGGCCAAGGTAACCGAATATTTCAATTTGCTAGCATAGGTGAAGATTGCCAAGATCTAAAATATGCAGGTGAGCCTACAGAGCTGATTATTGGTGATAACAATACTTTTCGGGAGTGTTGCACAATACACAGAGGCACTATTCAAGATAATAGCCTGACCCAAATTGGTAGCAATAACTTATTTATGGCCTATAGTCATGTAGCTCATGATTGCATGGTGGGTAATCATTGCATTATGGCTAATAATGCTTCTATTGCCGGCCATGTACACGTTGGCAATCATGTGATTATTGGTGGTATGTCTGGTGTTCATCAGTTTTGTCATATAGGTGATCACAGTTTTGTAGCCGCTAATGCCTTGGTATTGAAAGATATTCCTGCTTATGTAATGGCCTCTGGTCATCCGGCGAAACCTTTTGGTTTAAATAGCGAAGGTTTGAAGCGACGTGGTTTTGCTAGTGATACTATCATGTCTATTAAGCGCGCTTACAAAAGTGTTTACCGTAAAAAACTTTCCATTGAAGAGGCGCTATCCGCTATTGAAGCACAAGGCAACTCATCCTCAGAGTTAACCGCTTTTATCGATTCAGTTAAAAGCTCAACCCGCGGTATTATCCGTTAACACTAATGGTAGCCGAACCTTCATCTTCTACACTGCCTGGATCGCCTGTGTTCGCCATTGTTGTTGGTGAGCATTCAGGTGACACTTTAGGTGCTGGATTAATGTCAGCACTTCAAAAACAATACCCTAATGCTAAATTTGTTGGCATTGGTGGTACTAAAATGCAAAAGCTAGGCTTTGAGAGCTTATTTGCAATGGAAGAGCTTGCAGTCATGGGCTTAGTTGAGGTGCTAGGGCGTCTTCGCCGTTTACTGCATATTAGAAAGTCTTTAGTTAACTACTTTAGTGATAATAAACCTGATGTTTTTATAGGTATTGATGCCCCTGATTTTAACATTGGTCTAGAGCTAAGGTTAAAAGCCCATGCTATCAAAACCGTTCACTATGTTAGTCCGTCGGTTTGGGCGTGGCGTGAAAAGCGTATTTTCAAAATAGCCAAAGCAACCGATATGGTGTTATCACTGTTACCTTTTGAAAAAGCTTTTTATGACAAGCACCATGTACCTTGCACCTTTGTTGGTCACCCATTAGCTGACGATATTCCTATGGTCAGTGATAAACTGCAGGCAAGAGCCGCGCTTAATCTTTCTTCATCAGCAAAAATATTAGCGTTAATGCCTGGCAGTCGAGGTGGTGAATTATCTCGTTTACTTGAGTCTTTTTTTCAAAGTGCCAAAGAATTACAGCAAGAGGATAAAAATTTACTCTTAGTTGCCCCTATGGTCAGTGAAAAGCGTGCTGAACAGTTTAGGCAGCTTAAAGCTGAATTTGCCCCCGACTTGAATATCGCGTTAATTATAGATAAAACGCAAACGGTTATGGCAGCAAGTGACTGTTTATTAACGGCTTCAGGAACAGTAACTTTAGAGGCGGCACTGATTAAAAGGCCTATGGTTATATGCTACAAATTTAATATGGTTACTCATTTATTGGCTAAATGGTTAGTTAAACTAAAATGGTTTTCGCTGCCCAACTTATTAATGAATAAATCCTTGGTACCTGAATTACTACAAGATGAAGTGTGCCCTGAAAATATCATTCCGTTAGTGAAAGAGCGCCTTTATCAAGATCAAAGCCAGCTCAATGACAGCTACATCGCCATACACCAACAATTAAAATGTGATGCTAGTGCACAATCCGCTAAAGCGGTGCTTGACTTACTCGCCACAAAATTAAGAAACACACCCTAAATAATATGACAACAAAGAAGCCATTACCTGCATTTGAATATCCCATTGCCTACTGCATTGCAGGTGTTGATGAAGTGGGGCGGGGGCCGTTAGTCGGCGATGTTGTTACCGCAGCCGTTATTTTAGACCCTGATAATCCCATTGAAGGCTTGATGGATTCAAAAAAATTATCAGAGAAAAAACGCACGCTTTTAAGTGATGAAATCAAAGAAAAAGCAACAGCATGGTCCATTGGGCGCGCTAGCCCAGAAGAAATTGATACCTTAAACATTCTTCACGCTACTATGCTCGCCATGCAAAGAGCGGTACAAGGCTTAAATGTTACACCAGATTATGTACTTGTTGATGGCAATCGTACGCCGACATTTGCCAGCGAACAAGGCCATATTGACAGCCAAGCTGTGGTCAAAGGGGATGATCGTGTTAGCGAGATAAGCGCGGCATCAATTTTAGCTAAAGTAGCAAGAGATGAAGAAATGATTGCTCTTGATAAATTACACCCTGAATATGGCTTCGCCAAACACAAAGGTTATCCAACCAAAGTTCATTTAGAAAAAATAATTGAACATGGTGTATTAGATTGCTACCGCCAAAGCTTTAAGCCTGTCGCCCGCGTATTAGCAAAAGGCGGCAGCCATGACTGAAGCGACTGTACTTGAATCTGAAGTGCCTGAACTTGGCGAGCCTAAATTTATTCACCTTCGCGTTCACTCTGACTACTCAATGTGCGACGGTTTAAAAAAAGTTAAACCTATTATTGCTAAAGCGGCTAGTTTGAATATGCCAGCGTTAGCCCTCACCGATCAAACCAACCTATGTGGCTTAGTTAAATACTATCATGCTGCCCATGGTGCTGGCATAAAGCCTATCATTGGCTGTGATTTCTGGGTAAAAAGCGAAGAACTCGAAGATGAATTCTCACGCTTGGTTGTGCTTGCGACTAATAATACCGGTTATAAAAATCTCACAGAGCTGATCTCAAAAGCTTATATGCGTGGTCATTTGCAAAATAAAGCCGTCATAGATAAGCAATGGTTAATTGAGTTTAAAGAAGGTTTAATATTGCTCTCTGGCGGCCGAGAAGGTGATATCGGTAAGGCATTGCTCAAAGGTAATCAAGCGCTAGCCAATGACATGGTCAACTTTTATCAGCACCATTTTCATGATTGTTTTTACCTTGAACTTATCCGGACCGGTCGAACAGATGAAGAAAATTATTTACACCTTGCTGTTGAATTAGCAAGTAGACATGGATTAGCTGTTGTTGCTACCAATGAGGTGATGTTTCTTTCTGCTGATGATTTTGATGCTCATGAAATACGTGTAGCTATTCATGATGGTTTTACCCTAGATGATAAACGACGCCCTAAGCGTTATAGCACTGAGCAATATTTACGTTCAGAAGATGAAATGTGCGAGCTATTTAGTGATATTCCAGAAGCACTAGCAAACTCGGTAGAAATTGCTAAACGCTGTAATGTTACTGTCACGCTTGGTGAATATGTACTACCAGACTTTCCAACCGAAGGGTTGGAAATTAATGATTATTTCATTAAGGTTTCAGAAGAAGGCTTAGAGAGGCGTTTAAATAAATTATTTGATACCAATGCAGATGATTTTAGCGAAATAAGAAAACCCTATGATGAGCGCTTAAAAATCGAGCTTGAAGTTGTTAATAACATGGGCTTTCCCGGTTATTTCTTGATCGTCATGGAATTTATTCAGTGGAGTAAGGATAACAATATTCCTGTTGGTCCTGGTCGTGGCTCTGGTGCCGGTTCATTAGTTGCCTATGCGTTAGATATTACCGATCTTGACCCACTTGAGTATGACTTACTCTTTGAGCGCTTTTTAAACCCCGAACGTGTTTCCATGCCTGATTTTGATATCGATTTTTGCATGGACAGACGTGATGAAGTTATTGACCATGTGGCTGAGCTTTATGGCCGTGATGCTGTGTCACAAATTATCACCTTTGGTACCATGGCGGCTAAGGCGGTAATTCGCGATGTTGGCCGTGTGCTCGGTCATCCTTATGGTTTTGTAGATAGAATTTCAAAACTGATACCGCCAACGCCCGGTATGACCTTATCAAAAGCCTTTGAAGAAGAGCCAAAACTGCCGGAAGCTTACGCACAAGACAGTGAGGTGAAAGACCTTATTGATATGTGTCGAATTTTAGAAGGCACCACGCGAAATGCCGGTAAACATGCCGGTGGCGTGGTGATATCTCCAACCACTATTACTGATTTTGCCCCCCTTTATTGTGATGATGAAGGTAATAATCCCGTTACTCAGTTTGATAAGAATGACGTTGAAGATGCTGGCTTAGTAAAATTTGATTTCTTAGGTTTAAGAACGCTGACTATTTTGCAGTGGGCCATTGAAATGGCTGATGTAAAGCTGCTCAAAGAAGGCAAAGAGCCAATAGATATTACGACTATTGACCTTGAAGACAAAGCCAGTTTTAAAGTGTTATTAGCCTCACAAACAACCGCGGTATTCCAGTTAGAGTCTAGCGGCATGAAGTCATTGATTGATAAGCTCAAGCCAGATTGTTTTGAAGATATTATCGCCTTAGTGGCTTTATTTCGCCCAGGTCCATTACAGTCAGGCATGGTTGATAACTTTATTGAACGTAAGCATGGCCGTGAAGAAATAAGCTATCCCGATGCCACATGGCAACATGAAGATTTACAACCCGTATTAGAGCCGACTTACGGCATTATTTTGTATCAAGAACAAGTAATGCAAATAGCGCAAGTTTTGGCTGGTTACTCACTAGGTGGCGCTGATATGCTTCGCAGGGCTATGGGGAAGAAAAAGCCGGAAGAAATGGCTAAGCAGCGGGCTGGTTTTGAGCAGGGTGCTATCAACCGAGGTGTTGATGGCGAGCTAGCAATGAAAATCTTTGACTTGGTAGAAAAGTTCGCCGGTTATGGTTTTAACAAATCTCACTCGGCGGCCTATGCACTCGTCTCCTATCAAACGCTGTGGATGAAAACCCATTTTCCAGCGCCATTTATGGCGGCGGTTATGTCGGCTGATATGGATAACACCGAAAAAATTGTTACCTTGGTAGATGAATGTAGCAATATGGGCATTGACTTACTACCACCAGATGTCAATGCAGGTCAGTACAAATTCACCGTTAATGATGATAACCAAATTGTTTACGGTATTGGCGCCGTTAAAGGCGTTGGTGAAGGGCCTATTGAAGCCATTATTGCGGCTCGGCAAGCAGGTGGTCCATTTAGCGACTTATTTGATTTTTGTGCCCGTTTAGATTTAAAGAAAACCAATAAACGTGTGCTGGAAAAATTAATTAAATCTGGTGCCATGGATGCCCTTGGTCCAACATACCAATTAACAACAGATGGTAAAGATTTACCTCATCGGGCAGCATTATTTGAAACCTTACCTGAAGCCATAAAAGCGGCAGAGCAACATGCTAAAGCGGAAGCGCTAGGGCAGAATGACTTATTTGGTTTGATCAATGATGAGCAAACAGACTCTCGCCAAGCTTTTAAAGAAGTAAAGAAATGGCCTGAAGATGTTTGGCTTGATGGTGAAAAAGAAACCTTAGGGCTTTACTTAACAGGGCACCCAATAAATCGTTATTTAACTGAAATTAAAAAGTACGCCACTGGGCGGTTAGTGAGCATGCAACCCACGGGTAGAGATAAGCAAGCGGTTGCTGTTGGTTTAGTGCTTGGCGTACGTGTTATGGTTAATAAACGTGGTCGTCGTTGGGCGTTAGTGACATTGGATGATAAAAGTGCTCGCATGGATGTGCGTTTATTCCCTGATGATTATGATAAATTTGCAGAATTACTTGAAAATGACGCTATTTTAGTCTGTAGTGGACAGGTCAGCTTTGATGATTACTCTGGAGGTAATACAATGACCGCACGAGATATCATGACCATAGCTGATGCGAGAGAAAACTACGTCACTTCTCTTGATTTACAGCTTGATAAAAGCCAAATAAAAGCTGATTTTATCAAGCAGTTTACCCAAACGCTAACACCGCATAAAGAGGGAACATGCCCCGTAAGAGTTTTTTATCAGCGTAAAGAAGCTCAAGGTATGTTAGAACTTGGCGTACAATGGCGTGTTTCGCCTGCTGATGTGTTATTATATGATTTAAAAGAATTATTAGGTGAAGAAAATGTCACCTTGCAGTTTAAGTAAATTTTAGAATTAGATTACCTTAACAAAGCATCCTAAACAAAGAATTACTAGGTACAGAGAAAACTATGTCATTAAACTTTTTAGACTTTGAACAACCCATTGCTGAGCTTGATGCTAAAATTGAAGAGCTTACACTTGTTAATACAGGTCAAGAATTAGATCTTGATTTAGAAGAGCAAATAACTCAGTTGCGTGAAAAAAATAAAGAACAAACACAAAAGATTTTTGCCAACCTTGATCCTTGGCAAACCGCACGTGTTGCTCGCCATCCTCAGCGTCCTTATACCCTTGACTATTTACCGCGTATTTTTACAGAGTTTGATGAATTAGCTGGTGATAGAGCCTATGCTGATGACAGTGCTCTTATCGGTGGAACTGCTAGACTAGACGGCAAGCCAGTCGTTGTTATAGGTCATCAAAAGGGCCGCTCTACGTCAGAAAAAGTAAAACGCAATTTTGGTATGCCACGTCCAGAAGGTTACCGTAAAGCTTTACGTTTGATGGAAATGGCTGAGCGTTTTAATATGCCAATTATTACCTTTATCGACACGCCTGGTGCTTACCCTGGTATTGGCGCAGAAGAGCGTGGTCAAAGTGAAGCCATCGCTAAAAACTTAAAAGTCATGGCGCGTTTATCGGTACCCATTATTTGTACTGTTATCGGTGAAGGTGGTTCGGGTGGCGCATTAGCGATTGGCGTTGGCGACAGAGTTAATATGTTGCAATACTCTACTTACTCGGTAATTTCACCTGAAGGTTGTGCTTCAATTTTATGGAAAACGGCTGAAAAAGCATCCACAGCCGCAGAAGCTATGGGGATTACCGCACAGCGTATAAAAGAATTAGAGTTAATTGATAATATTGTTGAAGAGCCATTAGGTGGCGCTCATCGTGATATGGATCAAATGGCTGCGGCGTTAAAGCAAGCGATTAAGCGTGACCTTACCGATCTTGAAAGCTTAGATAAAGAGCAATTAATAGAAAAGCGTTATGACAGATTAATGTCATTTGGTTACTGTTAATTTTTGAGTCGCGAGTAACGAATTTAATCGCTTTGAAGTGCTCATTAACGGTTAGCACTTCATAGCTCATCACTCGCTTCTTTAAATATTCATTTATTATGCACCCCATTGAGCAGGCGCTAATTCTCGCCATCAGTAAATACCCAAAAATACCGCTGGTTGTAGCTTACAGTGGCGGTGTTGACTCACAAGTGTTATTGCATGCTTTGGCTAAGTTAAAGCATGCAAAGCAAAGCTCTTACTTAATTCCTCAGCCCATTTCTGTATGTCATGTCAACCATGGCCTTAGTGATAATGCTATGCAGTGGCAGAATTTTGCTAAACAGCAGTGTCAACAAGTTAATCTGCCAATAACGGTTTTCCAAGTCAATGTACAACCACAGCCACAACAATCATTAGAAGCACTTGCTCGAAATGCTCGATACAAGGCGTTGCAAAGCCTTTCAACTGAGCCAATGATGATTATTACCGGTCATCATAGTGATGATCAGGCAGAAACATTTCTACTGGCTTTAAAGCGCGGCTCTGGTCTGAAGGGGTTATCGGCAATGGCAAAGAGCACTAAACTAGGTAAAGACTTGTTGGTTCGTCCATTGCTTAATATTTCTCGTGCTCAAATTGTTGATTATGCCAAATTATACGGTTTAACTTGGATTGAGGATGAATCAAACAGCGATAATAGTTTTGATCGAAACTTTATCCGTAATGATGTTATGCCGTTATTGGCTGATCGCTGGCCCAGTATTGCCAATACCATTAATCGCAGTAGTGAGCACTGTCAGGAAGGTCAGTTATTACTTGATGAGCTTGCTGAAGAAGATCTTATTCTTTGCCAGTACGATCTTGATAGTTTAGTTGTTAAAGCGTTAAGTCAACTATCTATAGCGCGATTTAACAATCTAATTCGTTACTTTTTAGCCCAACATCAGTGTTTAATGCCAAGCACCGAGCAGTTAGCTCAGCTGCAACAGCAATTAAGTGCAACTGATGATAAAAACCCAGCAGTAAAAGTGGCTGAGCATTACTTTCGACGTTATAAAAGTGTTTTATATTTAACACCTAACTTTGAAAATGTGAATAACTGGCAAGCTGAAGTTGATTTAAGTTGTGAGCAAAGCGTATTTGAGTTGCCTGATAGTTTAGGTGAATTGAATATCATTGTAGATAGATTCGAGCGTCATGAGAGTCGACCATGCTTGCAAAGTAAAGGCTGCCTTATCGCCATGCCAGAAGAAAGCAGTAAAGTCAGTGTGAGGTTTAGCCATGATAATCCAACCTGTTTGCCTGATTATCGTCATCACTCTCGCAGTGTAAAGAAAGTGCTGCAAGAGTTAAATATACCGACATGGCAGCGTAAACGAATTCCATTTTTATATTATGATGATGTACTCGTTGCTGCTATTGGTTATTTTGTTTGCCAAGACTATGTCGTTAAGGGTAATGAGTCCAATATAAAAGTTAACTGGACTCCTTAAGTTACTAGCATGAAAAAGAGTAGCGAGTTGCGAAAATGTGCTCGAAACTCGTCACTAAATCCCAGCACTTAAAGATTTTTTGTTAAATGATGCGAAGCTGCAGCTGAAAATACCACATCAGTTGAGCTATTAAGCGCGGTTTCTGCTGAGTCTTGAATAACGCCAATAATAAAACCAATTGCTACTACTTGCATGGCAACATCATTGTTAATGCCAAACAAACTACAGGCGAGTGGAATTAATAATAATGATCCACCGGCAACACCTGAAGCGCCACAGGCCGAAATTGACGCGATAATTGATAATAATATTGCGGTACCAAAATCAACATCAATATGTAAACTGTGAGCCGTAGCTAGCGTTAGAACGGTAATCGTAATTGCTGCGCCTGCCATATTGATGGTTGCGCCTAAGGGAATTGACACAGAGTAGGTGTCTTCATGTAAATCAAGTTTACGGCAAAGCTCCATGTTTACTGGAATATTAGCCGCAGAGCTACGTGTGAAAAAGGCCGTAATACCAGACTCTCTCAGGCACCTGAAAACCAGCGGATAGGGATTTTTATGCATAATTAGATAAACAATTAAAGGGTTAATCACTAAGGCTATTATTAACATCGAGCCTAATAAAACCGCGACTAAATGACTGTATTGCTCCAAGGCGCTAAAACCTGTTGTGGCGATAGTATTAGCCACTAAGCCAAATATACCCACAGGCGCAAAACGAATCACAATTTTTACTATACTTGAAATGGCATTGCTAAAGTCATGTAAAGTGGTTTTCGTGCTTGTATTTGCATGTTTTAACGAAAATCCTATGCCAAGTCCCCAAGCGAGAACAGCAATAAAATTACCATTAGCAATGGCACTGATGGGGTTTTCAACCACTTTAAATGCCAGTGTAGACAATACTTCACCTAAGCCTTGTGGTGGGTTTGCACTCGCACCAGCCAAATCTAACGTTAAACTTGTTGGAAATAAAAAGCTTAGTACAACAGCAACAAATGCGGCACTAAGCGTACCAATTAAATACAAGATGATAATAGGTTTTAGTTCAGCATCACTGTCCACTTTTTGATTAGCAATACTTGAGGCTACTAATACTAATACCAGTATAGGAGCAACCGCTTTAAGCGCACTTACGAATAGACTGCCAAGCATTGAAAACGATTTCGCGATTTCGGGGCTAACAAGAGCTAATAAGGTGCCTAGTATGATGGCAATGATTATTTGTGAAACTAAACCTAAGGATTTTAGTTTCATTAATATAGAGCTGTTTGAAGAGGTTGTACTTGTTGATGTCATACTTGCGCCTAATTATTATATTTATAAGTAGCGTTTTTATCATTGGACAGTTTATTTGTCTAGTTATTAACGGTGCACTGACTACTTTTCTGGCTGAGTAACCATGGTTTAGCTCAGGAGAGAGTGTATTTTTGATAAGCGTCAGTTTTTTACTTTTTATACCAAATCACATGATAAATTAAGGTACAATTGCGCAGATAAAATACGTATTACCTTGAGTAGGAAAGATTATGCCTAGCGAACAAGCTCTAAAGCAACGCAGTAACGATAGCTGTGAACTATGTACAGCAACAAATAACCTTGTTGTTTACCCAGTCCCCCCGACAAGTGATTTAAGTGCGCAGCAAAGTGTTTATATTTGTCAAACGTGTCAAAGTCAAATTGATGGTGAAAATGAATTAGATTTAAACCACTGGCGTTGTTTAAATGACAGTATGTGGAATCAAGAGCCTGCTGTGCAAGTTATGTCATATCGTATGCTGCATAAACTTTCTTCAGAGAGTTGGGCACAAGATGCCTTAGAGATGATTTATATGGAAGATGAAGTGAAGACTTGGGCTGAGCAAGGTATTGCGGCGGAGCAACGCGAAGGCCCTACACGTGATAGTAACGGTGCAGAGTTACAAGACGGCGATGATGTTACTTTAATTAAAGACTTAAAAGTTAAAGGGGCTAACTTTACCGCTAAGCAAGGTACTTTAGTGCGTGGTATATCATTAACGGATAATCCTGAACATATTGAAGGTAAAGTAAATGGCACACGTATTGTGTTGGTTGCTGCTTACTTGAAAAAAGCTTAAAACAGTAAACGAGTGTTAAGTGGCGAGTTATGAGTTTCGAAGATAATATACCGAGCACGTGGTATTTTCGCTACTCGCAACTTCCCTTGCTCGTAACTTATATCCAGCGACGTACTTTTTGGCAGTATGCTTGATAATCATTTGGAAAAAGTTTATCAAGCATTCTCTCTTCAGGAATAATTTGAAAGCGAGTTATATACCAGATAAATACCGGTACAACAGTGAAGCTACTATAGTTTTGCAAGTATACCCCTAATGCTATTAAGGAAAGAGCCAGGGCAATGTAAATGGGGTTTCTGGAATAGGCAAAAACGCCTGTATTGACAACCGTAGTGGATTTTTCTGGCGTATGTGGATGAAAAGTGGTTTGCTGCTTGTGAAAATCATAAAGGGCTAAGCTGCCTATCACAGTAGCGGTGACTAATAGTATGATCACTAGTATTAAGGCGTAGGCAAAATCGAAGTGATAATTAGGCAAATAGTGCGCTAAAGTCAGCATTAAACTCGCTGAAATAATAACTTGTACAGGGGGAATTATTTTTAATTCGAGTGTCATGTTATTTCCTTTTCTTATAGCCTATAAAAAAGGCCATTAACAACACAAAGTTAATAGCCTTTCATTTTTCTTGTTTTGACTGCCTAATTATATACTAGCTTTACGATAGTCTTCACAGGCTTCTTTATCTTCACATTCGCCATACAGGTATAAACTATGGTTGGTTAAGGTAATGTTGTGAGACTTTGCAATATCATTTTGTCTTTGTTCTATGACGTTGTCTTCAAATTCAACGACTTTACCACATTTTAAACACACTAAGTGATCATGGTGCTGCTTGTGAGCAAGTTCAAATACTGACTTACCACCTTCGAAGTGATGTCGAGTGACAATGCCTGCATCATCGAATTGGTTTAAAACTCGATAAACAGTAGCTAAGCCAATTTCTTCATTTTGCTCTAATAAAATTTTGTAGACATCTTCAGCGCTAATGTGTTGGTTATTAGGTTGCTGTAAAATAGTTAAAATTTTAATGCGTGGCAGGGTGATTTTTAATCCGGCTCTTTTCAGTTCTTCGTTTTGATCTGCCATATAAATAAACTCTCTAACAAGTGATAACGATAAAAACAAAAGTATAGGGGCTTAAGTGCTTTGGTTAAAGCCTTAGTTTCAATATTTATGATTTTTTTTGTTTTAAAAAGTAAAAAAGCCCAATTAATGAGCTTTGTGTTAATTTTCAAGGTCTAATAACCTTGTATTTTGTGTGGTTTAAGCGAGTTCAGCTAAACACATTTCGTCATTAAGTTGATTAACCCATTGCGTGACACGCTCGTCGGTTAACTCAGGTTGTCTGTCTTCATCAACGCATAAACCTATAAAAGTATTTTCGTCAATTAACGCTTTAGATGCTTCAAACTCATAACCTGTCGTTGGCCAGTTACCAACAACAATACCGCCTTTACTTTCAACAATATCACGCAGTGGCTCCATAGCATCACAAAAATACTCAGCATAATCTTCTTGGTCGCCTAAACCAAAAATAGCGACTAACTTATCTGTGAAGTCAACTTCTTCAAGGTCGGGTAAAAAGTCATCCCAATCACATTGGTTTTCGCCGTAATACCAAGTAGGAATACCTAATATGAGTAAATCAAATTCAGCGATTTCTTCCTTAGTACTTTTAGCGATATCTTTAACATCGATCATTTTTTTACCCAGTTTTTTCTGGATCATTTTACTTACAGCTTCAGTATTGCCGGTGTCGCTACCGAAAAATAAACCTACGATTGCCATGTGAATCTACCTTTTACTTCTGTTTAATTACTTTCATTTGCTAATGATTCTACCAAAAGCAATTCTATTAATTCGCTGCGGCTAACCCCTTTGGTTCTAGCCAGCACCTCTAGTTGTTCAAACAAGCTTTGATGAATTTTAAACTCAACTCGCTTTAAACCTTTATTTTTATCTCTTTTTACTTGATTACGCTTATTTATTCTTATTTGTACATCACGAGAATGTGGGCTTGTTTTTGGTCTGCCCGGACGCTTCTCATCATGAAATAAATCAATGGTGGTTAAGTCACTTATTTCTTTTGCCATTAGCCAACACCCTGACTTTCCCAAACAAACTGAATAATGCCTTTGGCAATAAAGCCTGCGCAACCTAGAAATAACACAAAATAAACCACTAATTTGCCCATTTTAGGAACATCATTTTTGTTCATCACATCATGGATGGATAAGCCAATAAAACCAAATATAAAAAGAAAAAACAAATTAAGGCCTATCGCCTCAATCAGCTCTAAATGTTCTGCCAGCATATTTATTTCGAACTAAACGACCCGTACCCAAAAAATTGGCGGCACTATAGCACAGTGTTGGCATAAACTCATTTATTTTCATGGCTATTATGCTCAAAAATTCTAGCGTGTTTTGTTGCTGAAATAGTTGATCTTTGTCAAAGGGTTCTGATAAGCGCTTAATTAGTTAGAAAATCCATAACCACTTTATTAAAGGCGACAGTTTTTTCTGCATGTAGCCAGTGGCCTGCACCTTGAATTATTTTCGCTTTAGCATTAGGAAACACAGTGGAAATGTTACTTTGATGAGCGGGCAAAATGTAATCTGAATTGCCCCCTTTAATAAATAAAGTTTTCCCTTTAAACGCCTGTTCAGTAGCGCAATTTATACTTTGCATTATTTGCTGATAGCCTTGTGCTATGTTGTTGAGGTTACATTTGAAGGTAAATTTACCTTGTTCATTAGCGGTTATATTGCGTAGTAAAAATTGTCGAATAGCCACATTGTCGACATAAGGTGCTAATTGATTATCAGCATCTTTGCGTTTCTCTACTTTATTTAAATCAATGGCTTGTAAGCCTTTTATAATTTCTTGGTGGTGGGCAGGGTACTTCACGGGGGCAATATCAGCAACAATGAGCTTTTGAATTCGCTCTGGGTAGCTTAGGGCTATTTGCATGGCTATTTTGCCACCCATAGAATGTCCTAGAATATGACATTGTTGAATAGCTAAGTTGTCTAGTAGCCTAACGATATCTTGTGCTAAATCGTCATAACTCATGCCTTGCTGATGAAAAGAGCTGCCATGGTTTCTAACATCAATACTAACGACACAGTAATGTTTGGCTAAGGCTTTAGCAACCATATTTAAATTATCTAAACTGCCAAATAGCCCATGTATTAAAACGATATATTCTCCCTGACCCGTTTGTTGATAATTAAGTAACTGTGTCGAACTATTATTTGTCATTTGCTTGCTTATTAAAAAAATTTCAACTTATGACAATTTTATCATGAAATAAAAGGTAGTTTGGGTATAATCTTGCCGCAATTAAATTTTTGCTCGTTAGCAGTGGGATTCTTAATGAAAAATATCGAAATAGATGAAGAGCTTTATCAATATATAGTGTCAAATACTCAAGCCATTGGTGAAAGTGCTTCAAGTATTTTACGTCGTTTGCTGTCGTTAGCAGAGTGTCATAATACTTCTGGTCCTCAAAAGCACGCTGTTAATGAGGTAAAGCCAAGAGCGCCACTGGAAATAGTACTAGAGTCAGATGCTGAATTAGCTGATACTCAAGCAGCTAATAGCATGGTAGAAGCTAGAAAGACAGTGAGTCGAGAATGTGTCTTTAATTTTATTAATAAAGAAGAGCTGGCAATGCAACGTGGTGCAGTGGGGCGATTCTTATTAATTTTAGCCGCTTTATACCGTGCAAACCCTGATAACTTTAAGGTTGTCACTGAAATTTGTGGTCGTGATCGTTTGTATTTTGCTCATAGTGAAGCAGAATTAGCCGCCAGTGGTAGTAGTACCAAACCAAAGCAAATTCCTGATAGCCCTTTTTGGGTGATGACCAATTCAAATACTACGCGTAAAAAAATGATGCTAACCAAGGCGGCAATGTCTCTTGGCTATGATATTGTTGAAGTAGAAAAAATTCGCGATTTACTCTAATACGACAATCGACTCTTAAATGTATTAAGGCCTATTGTCTAGTAAACTTATAAATAGCAGGAAATATAATGTCAGTACATCCTCATGCCGGTAAGCCAGTAAGACCTGAAGATAGAATTAATATTGGGCAGTTGGTTAGTGATTATTTTTTAAAAACACCCAATGTAGATATTACCGCACAACAGGTAAGTTTTGGTACCTCAGGTCACCGTGGCACTGCGAGTAAAGCCAGTTTTAATGAACAGCATATAGTGGCTATTTGTCAAGCTGTTGCCGAATATAGAAAATCTCAAGCTATTCATGGACCACTTTTTTTAGGTAAAGATACCCACGCTTTATCAGAGCCTGCTTTTGCGAGTGCTATTTCTGTACTTATCGCTAACGGTGTTAATGTTGTTATTCAAAATGACGTTTTATCTGGGGGCGGCTTTACACCAACACCGGTCATTTCTCGTTTAATTATTAGTTACAATAAAACGGATGATAAAACCTCTGTTGCTGACGGGCTTATCATCACGCCTTCACATAATCCGCCAACAGATGGTGGCATTAAATACAATCCGCCTCATGGTGGTCCAGCAGAAGGTGATATCACCAAACAAATAGAGCAAAGAGCAAATGAGCTTATTGAAGCGGGCTTAGTGGATGTTAAGCAATTTCCTTACACGCAAGCATTGCTCTCGCCATTACTTAGCAAACAAGACTTTATTGAGCATTATGTTAGCCAGCTTGAGCAAGTCATTGACATGCAAGTTATTGCCAAAGCAGGTGTTACCATAGGTGTTGATCCCCTTGGTGGCTCTGGTATTGCTTATTGGCCTGTGATTGCACAAAAATACGGCATCAATATTAAAATAGTAAACCCAGTAGTTGATGCCAGTTTTGCTTTTATGCCGCTAGATAAAGATGGAAAAATCCGCATGGATTGTTCATCCCCTTATGCTATGGCCGGTCTTATTGCCATGAAGGATGATTTTGACATAAGTGTTGGTAATGATCCTGACTTTGACCGACATGGTATTGTCACTAAAAGTGGCGGATTAATGAATCCTAACCATTACTTGGCTGTAGCTATTAATTACTTGATGACTCATAGAAATTGGTCTCAAAGTTGTAAAATAGGCAAGACTTTAGTTTCAAGTTCATTAATTGATCGTGTGGCAAAAAAAATAGCGCGTCCCTTATCAGAAGTGCCTGTTGGTTTTAAATGGTTTGTTGATGGTTTGTGTGATTCAAGCTATGCCTTTGGCGGTGAAGAAAGTGCTGGAGCCTCTTTTATTGCCCGTGATGGTAGTACTTGGACCACGGATAAAGACGGTTTTATTATGGCGCTGTTAGCGGCAGAAATATTAGCGGTTACAGGGAAAGACCCACATCAGCATTATCTTGAATTGGTAAAAGAGTTAGGTGAACCTTGCTATGGTCGAGTTGAAGCAGTTGCAACATTAGAGCAGAAAAAGGTGTTAACGGCATTATCAAGCAATGATGTAAAAGCAGAAAGTTTAGCAGGTGAAAAAATCACTCAAATATTGTCTCATGCTCCAGGTAATAATGCCGCTATTGGTGGTATTAAAGTGACTACTGACAATGGTTGGTTTGCAGCTCGTCCATCGGGCACGGAAGAAATTTATAAAATATATGCGGAAAGCTTTATCGATGAGCAGCATCTGCAAACTATTATTAAGGAAGCGCAAGATATTGTCAGTGCTGCTTTTAAAGCAGCAGGTTTGTAGCCGCTTATTTTTAAATAAGACTTAGCCTGTTGAGGTGTTTTTTTGATAACAGCATCTCAACATTTAAAACGTTTTAATTACTAGCTTACACAGCTACTTTGGGCTCAGGCTTACCGAGATAATACCCTTGAGAGTAATCAACGCCTATCTCGGTAACCTTGGCTAATATTTGTTGAGAGTCAACAAATTCAGCAACAGTTTCCATACCTAATTGTTTAGCAAAGTTAACGATGGTTTTAACAATCATTTCGGCGTTACTATCCGTTAATATTGCTTGTATTATCGAACCATCAATTTTTAGAATATCAGCATTAAGTGACACAATGTGCATAAAGTTGGAGTAGCCAGTACCAAAGTCATCAATGGCTACTTTACAGCCCAGTTGCTTAATATTATTAATAAAATTGGTTGCTTGCTGATAGTTTTCAATACCTTCACTTTCTGTTAATTCAATAATAACTCTATCGCCACAATTATGTACGGTCACTAAGTCTTTGAGTAAAGTGAGTGTTTTAGTATTTTGGGTATTTTCAACAGTAAAGTTAATGCTTACAGTCATGTTATTATGAGCAATAGCTTTAATACTTTGCATAAGTACTGTGTGAGTAAGCTTTTCATATTGATGAGATTTTTTTGCAGCATCTAAGAAGAAAAATGGTGATACAACACTGTTATCTTCATCAATAAGCCTTACTAATGCCTCCACTTTAGTTGTTTTGCCAGTTTTGTTACTTACGATAGCTTGATAAAAAGGTTGAACACGATGCTCACTTAATGCCTTACGCAATTTTTGCGCCCATAAAATATTTTGTTGTTGCTGTTTAGTAATATCCTCTGTTTTTTGTAAGTCACTAATTGCTGATGCTTATTTTTTGCGTGGCCTAATGCTGTATTAGCTTCAATGAGTGGGGATTCACTGCCAATACTTGATATACCCGAAGAGAGAGATGTTAATCTTTACACCTTGTTCAAGCAGGTCATTCTCTTTAAAGTGCGCAATGGTATTACTTACAATCTTGTTTATATTTATGTCTGTTTTATCATTATCGATCATCAATACAAATTGATCATGGTTTATATGAAATATTGATACATCATTGGATATTATCTTACTTAAGTAATTTGCCAGTTTGATAATAATAGCATCAACAGTTTTAGCGCCGTAAAAGTTACTTAAAGCATTACAACCGTTAATATCCATAAGTGCAATTACGGGCCGCTTGGTATTTTTGATTGCTTGGGCTAAACCTATTTGGTTTGCTAGCCCTGTTAAAAGGTTTGTTGCTTGTTTCTCAATCACCATTTTCTTTTGTGAATACAAGAAAATAAATATGATTAACCCGAGTAAAGTAATAATTGATAGGCTACTCACTAACCAAATAAACATGCGAGAGTTTCTGGCAAAAAAAGCTTGTGGCTTGTTAAGTATTTTGCTGATTTACCCAGTTTTTCAGGTAAAGATAAGTTATGTTTTTGTAACTGTCGCCAATCAATCACTAACTCTAGCGGTACTTCGCTATATGGGGCTATATTATCAGCACTGTGCTGTTGAATCGCTTTTGCTGCTAATGCTGCTGCAGGCTTTCCTTGTGACGTAGATGTAGCCAGATAACCGCCTAAGATTGGGTTGTGTTTTTTTAAAAAATAACCATCTTCTGTAACCATAATTAATCGATTGGTTTTTGCTAAAGTTTTGCTAATGTTTTCAGGAGACACTAGGTTGCCACTATCATCTTTAAGTTTGCCTATGCTAGTTATAATTATGGGCGCTGGCGGCTGTTTATTGATCAAGTTAATGAGTTGACTTAGTTGGTTGTGTGCAATACGTATGATAGTTATATTGGCAAATTTTTGTTTTATAAGATTAGATTTTTTAATGACTTCAGAATCGCTTCTACCACCATCGCCGACCCAAAGCACAGTATTAAATTGAAAATTTAAGTGTTTGAGTAAGGCTATATTACTTTCTAAGTTTTTAAATTCAAATACACCAGTGATATTTGAGGTTTTATATTGTTCAAATAACTGTAAGTTATTAACACCCGAAAATACTATGGGTATGTCGGCATAAAGGTGAATGTCAGTTATGTGCTCTATAACAAAATTAGTGGCATTATCATCAGTTACATAAATTAAATCAGGTAAGTTTTGTCGATATTTTACATGAAAATAATTAATAAAGCTTTGATGATATTCTTCTGTGGCAGCAACTTGTTTTGTATTTAAGCTCTCAGTGGTGAAGTGAATATTATAGTTTGGTAATTGTTTTATAATTTCCTTTTTAAACGCTTTATTTTGTCCGAGTGTCCAAGGATAGTCTTGATGATAAGAATTAATGATCAGTACGTTAAGCTGATCTTTGTTCGCCAAACATGATATAGAGTTGAACATGAGAAAGGTAAAAAAAGCTAATAATGACCCTGTATTTTTTTATTCATGACTAGTTTATAGTTTCAAAGCTTTTTAATTACAATAAATTATAAAGCAATTATAGCGCTAAATTTACAATGAAAGCATTATTGTTATGCGTAACTTCTCTAAAAGTATAATAAAACCTTTAATATCGCTGTAAGAAAGTTTGTATTGTCTCTATTCGTCAGCTGCTACTTTTTGCATTGTTTGCTAATTTAAACGGCGCTAAATTCGGGAGTTTATCAATACTTAGCCATTATTTCGTAGCGATTTTCAGCTGATCTTTTATAATATAGCGTAATTTTTTACTAACAAATCAGCGTGACCTCATTGCAGCAATTATTAACAGCCGACCAATTACAACGAGCATTACAACATAATGGTGACTTCCTTATCTTAACCCGAAGTCATGAACAAAAAATGCCTGCTTTTTCTTTTGAAGTCGTGGTTAAAGCAAATCATAATAAAATTAAAGTATCAGTACTTGATACAGGCATCATTATTTTTGAGCCACTTAGCCACACTTCAAATAAAGATATAGTATTGTCGAGTGCTGTACACGGTAATGAAACAGCGCCCATTGAAATATGTAGTGAATTAATTCAGCAGTTAATTTTAGGTGAGTTGCACCTTGAGCACAGAGTGTTATTTTTATTTGGTAACCCTGCTTCTATTAACATTGGCCAGCGTTTTGTTGAAGAAAATTTAAACCGTTTGTTCTCAGGTGGTCATTCCCTTGACCAAGGGCAGGGTGAAGGGCTAATAAATAAAGAGCGTCACCGCGCATTACTTTTAGAAAATACCGTGCGTGATTTTTTTGGCCAAGAGCAGGAAAATCAAGGCAAGCGAGAACGTTTTCATTACGATTTACATACCGCAATCCGCGGCTCTAAAAATGATAAATTTGCTGTTTATCCGTTTAGACATAATAAACCTTGGCTAAAAGAGCAGCTACAATTTATGCTCGCCTGTGGCGTCAATACTATTTTATTTTCTAATTCGCCTACCACCACGTTTAGTTACTTTTCCTCAAATAATTTTGGCGCCCATGCTTTTACCGTGGAGCTTGGCAAGGTAAAGCCTTTTGGTGAAAATGACATGACAAACTTTGCTGGTGTTAAGGCAAGCTTAACAGCGTTAATTTCAGGGCAACCGCTAGCATTAATAGAATATAACGAAGAAGATTTTAGTTTTTTCGAGATAGATCAAATTATTGACAGGCAGCACGAAAACTTTAATTTACATTTTGCTGATGACGTTGAAAATTTCACTGATTTTCCCGTTGGCACAGTGATAGCAACGGATGGGGATAAAGAGATTACAACCGATAAACAGGGAGAAGCCATTATTTTCCCTAATGCTAATGTTGCTATAGGGCAACGTGCTTTATTAACCGTAGTTCCAGTTAAGGTTTCACCAGAGTAACTCTACATTTGGGCCGTTACACTCATCAAAAACTCAATAAGAAATTATTGAGTTTTTTTAGCTCTAGTTGTCAAATTACCTCTGTCTGTAAACATTTTTGCTCACTTTCTGCAAAACCAGACCAATTTCATTACGTTATATTCTTGTTTAACAGTTGACGTAAAGGTAAAGTTTTACGCGATTATTATGCATTATTAGCTATACTTCTAAAGCAATAAAAAATACGCAAGCTAGTTGTATGTATAGATAAGCAAAGACAAATTAAATAACAAGTAATACGCATCCACATTGTCATGTTTTCGTTAATTAACGAGATGAACATGTGCAATTACATAAGAGAATGTTATGAGTAGTGAACTTTATAATGATGGGCCGGTAGTGCACAAACCTACCTTTATTGATGGCACCAGCGTAGAAATTCCCGAGTTAAAAATATTAAAACAAGACGGCAGTGTTTATGAAGGCAGTGATATGCCTGATATGGACGAAGCACTAGCTGTTAAGGTATACAAAACCTTAGCATTTCATCGCGTGTTAGATGAACGTATGGTGGCATCGCAACGTCAAGGTCGTTTAAGCTTTTATATGGCTGCATTAGGCGAAGAAGCAGCAAGTGTTGGTGGCGCAGCTGGCTTGAAAGCTCAAGATATGATCATGAGCCAATACCGTGAGCAAGGGGCATTAATGTTCAGAGGCTTTAGCCTGGAAAACTTTATGAACCAAATGTTCTCTAACGAGAAAGATTTAGGTAAAGGTCGCCAAATGCCAATTCATTATGGTTCAAATGAATTGAACT
>ERZ1048872.782-NODE-782-length-31178-cov-9.951708_pt1 | contig 31178 bp, 30 predicted proteins | sample MGYA00383100_ERZ1048872 | MGnify/ENA primary metagenome ERZ1048872 (study PRJEB29581, sample SAMEA5548370) | metagenome | biome: marine; feature: coastal; material: water | depth 50 m | study: Short-term variability in the microbial, nano- and picoplankton...
TACGAGGAATAAATACAAGTCATACTTTCAAGCCCGGCGGAGTATATAGATATTCTCTACGAATACAACAGACCCCTGTTTTTTGTGCCACTTGAGCACTTTTTTATTTTCCCACCCAAAATAGATGGGTATTCAAACTATACCTCGTGAAAGTAACATTCGCTAGCAAATAGAGGCAATGTTTGCAAAATTATTCGAGATTTTTTCTTTATCGGGCCGAAAATGGGGATATTAGGGTGAATATCAGGGTATTTGCGGGCGTCGCCTCTTGCACTGTCAAGATGCTCGCCTTGCCTACAGACCAGATATTGATCGATTTCGGTTCGCTGAATGCCAATATGGCTAACAACAAAAGGCGTGCCATGACCTGAGCAAAAACGGTTTTTTGACATCTGATTGCATCGAAAAAAGGTTAACATCGGAGGTTATGCCGTCTCAAACGCACAGCCAGCGAAGCACATCAGACAGGCAACAAGGCTCAAGCAATGACACTTCACCTATGAAAATTGGTATCTGGGGCACCGGCGCAATGGGTTCTTTTGCTGCTTGGCGGCTATCTTTGGCACTGGGTGTCACGAAAAATACAGACAAAAATACGCTGACGGTTTTTGGCCATTATCAACCACGCCTGGCACATCTTAATCAGTACGGCATTAACTTAATTGCGCTGGATGGGCACCAGCGTTGCGTTAATGTTCTAGCCACCAGCAATATTCCGAGGCACCCTGAACTCGACGTTGCGCTGATATTTAACAAAACTTACCAGCTTGACCGGGTTGCCAGCGAGATACACAGATCAGTAAAACCGGGCGCACTGGTTATCTGCTTTCAAAATGGCTTAGGCAGCGATCAGTTGTTGAAAGAGGCCAACCCTAACAAAACGATCGCGCCCGGCGTTTTGTTTGAGGGTGTCACGCTAGATAGCACAGGTGACATCCTTCACAAAGGTGCCGGCAGCACCTGGCTGGGTCTTTCACCAAAGGTGCAAGCGCGCCACGCCGTCATATTGTCTCTTTTACGCTTGGGAGGCTTCGAGTTGCGGGTGCAATCTGATATCAGTTCGATTCAATGGTCCAAACTTGCCGCTAATGCCGCCATCAACCCACTTACAGCCCTCACTGGCGAGAGAAACAAACAGGTCGCCGAACATCCTTTATTGCGCAACATAGCGATTGCTGTAGCCACTGAAATTACGCGCGTCGCTGAACATGCACAAATTCGTCGCGACGGCGATTATCTCAAAGACATTCTCAAGGTCGCTGTAAGAACCGGGGAAAACATCTCTTCCATGTTGTCAGATATCCAGCAGGGGCGGCAAACAGAGGTACAGTCTATCAATGGTGCGATTGTTGAAATGGGCAAAACCCACAACGTTCCGACGCCTGTAAACGAAATGCTAGTCGAACTAATCGAGCGCTGCGCAACTTCACGGGTTTCATTCGAGATGCTTGAAACACGCTGGCAACAACTCGCAGCGACTTACGTGACAGAGCAATAACGACTATCGCAAGATACTGGACAGCACATTTTTGGTCCATTAAGCTTTGCGCTCACTCCGATCTTTCGAAGACGGAGATGACTCACAACGTTTTAGAAACAACGCTCTGTCAGAGCATCAAACTACTGTGGGACTTGATCCAGCGAAGGACAGGTACCGACGACCTTACACATATCGGCATTCAAGCCGCATGTGCCTTCTGCTGTGTCCAGTGCTACTGGAGACATACATGAACGTCCATTCTTTCCAGCAATACAAACAAGAAAGTCATCACATTTCCATGGTCACTTGCTACGACCATTGGTCTGCGCAGATTCTCGGCGAATCGGATATCGATTGTCTTCTCGTCGGTGATTCACTCGCGGTCGTTATGCATGGTTTTGATTCGACGGTGCACGCAACCATCGAAATGATGGAAATGCATGTCGCTGCAGTAGCAAGAGGAGCACCGAGGAAATTCATTATCGCGGACATGCCTTTCCTCAGCTGCAGCAAGGGACTAGCACCGGCGATGGAGGCTGTGCAAAAACTCATGCAAGCGGGCGCTCATGCAGTAAAAATCGAGGGCGCGTCTCACCAACTGCCTCTGATCAAGCAGATCGTCGAGGCTGGCGTGCCCGTCATGGGTCACCTAGGGCTCACTCCCCAATCAATTCACAACATGGGTGGACACAAAGTTCAGGGGAAAAAACAAAGCGATGCCGAAAAACTTGCCAACGAAGCAACAGCGCTTGAAACAGCCGGCTGTTTTTCACTTGTGCTGGAGTGCATACCCACGAATCTTGGTCGTCAGATTTCAGAATCTCTTACGATCCCAACCATTGGTATTGGCGCAGGCCCATTCACTAACGGGCAGGTTCTGGTGCTTCAGGATCTACTTGGGGCTAACCCGACATTCACACCAAAATTTCTGCGGCGATACGCGAATACTTACGAAACTATTCTAAGCGGGGTAAATCACTTCCACCGCGACGTTGTCAGTCATTGTTACCCATCCGCCAAGGAATCTTACAAATGAGGACGATCACTTCCATCAAAACATTTCAGCAAATAAGGAAGACACTTAACGCCTCGACCATCGGCTTTGTGCCAACAATGGGCGCGCTTCACCAAGGGCACACTTCCTTGCTCGAACGTTCCGTGACTGAATGCGACCTGACGATTCTCAGTATTTTTCTGAACCCAACACAGTTTAACAACCCCGAAGATCTTAATGTTTATCCCATCACGCTAAAGCAGGACCTTGATAGAGCTGAACAGGCCGGTGTTGATATTGTATTGCTACCTGAGTACGAAGAGATCTATTCAGACGACTTTCGATTTCAGTTGAGCGAGGACAGATTCAGCAAACAACTCTGTGGCGCGCACCGCGAGGGCCATTTTACTGGCGTCTTAACCGTTGTGATGAAGTTGCTGAACATCGTCAAGGCAGACAAGGCTTTCTTTGGCGAGAAGGATTACCAGCAATTGCAGTTGGTAAAAGACATGGTCCAGGCGTTTTTCCTTGACGTTGATATCGTTGGCTGCGAAACGATTCGCGAAATCGATGGGCTGGCAATGAGCTCGAGAAACACTCACCTTAAGAAAGATGAGAGAGCACTTGCACCTGTGCTTCACCAGCTGATTAGCGAAGAAGCCCCGGATGACATCGTCGCCTGTCAGCTAAAGCGTTACGGTTTTGAAGTCGACTACATCAAAACTATTGCCGGCAGACGATATGCTGCGGCAATGCTTGGGCGAGTACGGCTAATTGATAACATACAACTTCGCACGTAAGTTAGCCCGAAATGAACCTGCGCCAAACAGAATCGAAGAGTGTTTTCAGACTGCCTGATTGATGCAAAGCGCCATGGTTTTTCGTTGTGCCTTGCGTCTGAATAGGAGAGCATGCTGCTATGCAAAGCAACAGGCGTTGAAGGCACAAACCGCTGAAACGGTTGAAATGTAGGCAAAAAAACGCAACATCTACTTCAACAGATTTTCCTGGTTCGCGTGCGCCCGCAATACGGGCAAAGGATAACGATAACTTTTACGAGAAGACGATGGCGCCACAAAAAGATTGCGTCATCTTGCTGCATGGACTGGCGAGAACAGCCAACTCTATGAACAAGATGGCAGAGGCTTTCAAGCAAAGGGGGTACCACACTTGCAACCTAGGTTACCGGTCTCGGTCTGACAAGATTGAAGTACTATCCGAAAAAGCGGTCAAAGCAGCACTTGATGCGTGCCGCAACGCAACGGGCAACGCCCCCCAACTGCCATCAAGCGTAGGCAAAGTTCATTTTGTCACTCACTCTATGGGCGGCATTTTACTGAGACACTACCTTTCATCTCACAGCATCAACAATCTTGGACAATCCGTCATGATTGCACCGCCTAATCAAGGGAGTGAAATCGTTGAGTTTTTCGGTAACAAACCGGGGTTTATGATGCTGTACGGGCCCGCGGGACGGCAATTGGGCACCGGTAGCCAAAGCGTCCCGCTTCGGCTTGGCCCAGTAACTTTTCCAGTTGGCATCATTGCCGGTGACAGGTCAATCAATCCGCTTTTATCAAGACACCTGCCAAAGCCGAACGATGGAAAAGTCAGCGTGACAAGCACGAAGGTAGATGGCATGGCTGATTTTATTCAACTGCCGCTTAACCACACCTTTATTATGCGTAACCAAGAGGTAATCAAGCAATGCATCACCTTTGTCGAAACCGGCAGCTTCAGCCGCCGCACATAGTCAACATCCCGGTTAAGCGCAAGTGACCAACACTAATCACTCGAACCGAGCAGCGCTTCGCGCATCACGTGAAATATCGCATTTTGTTCCATGACACCATTTATCCACTGACTACCCGGCCCTGTCGCGTAGATGGCAACATCTTCACCGCCGTGGGTTTCAACGCGTAGCGGCACCGCGGCAGCCTGCCTGAAATTAAAAGCTTCAGTGTCTACCTTTGTAAGGTCCGGATCGACGCCTTCTTTTGTTGCCTCACGGTGACCAGGGCCATTGGCATAGGCAAGCGTTGTGTATGGCAAGTCATTAACATCTTTTCCTGCAAAGCCGAGTATTGGATTCCCGCGCCGAGGGTAGCCCGCCATCGTCATCGTGTGACTATGATCTGCTGTCACAATAATGAGCGTATCCGGTCCAACCAGATTAGTCGCTCGGCGAATTGCATTGCTGAACTCAACTGTCTCTGTCAGCGCAAGCTTCGCAATACCCGCGTGATGGCCATGATCAATCCGTCCGCCTTCAACTAGTAAAAAGAAACCCTTGCGGTTATTTTCCAGTAATTCAATCGCTTTAACCGTCATTTCTGTTAAAGATGGCTCGCCTGTTGGCGACTTATCGCGAAGCTCAGAAAAACTCATATGTGAATCAGCGAACAATCCCAGAAGGTGATTCGTATTTTTGTCAACGGCCTCGAGCGATGCAGTATCCGTCACATAGGCGGCCCTTTTGTATCTTGCTTGCCATTCTGCGGTTAGGTCGCGACCATCTGTTCGCTCTCCCCCTTCGGCACTCGGAATAAACATCTGTCGACCACCACCCATCGCCACCTCTAGCCCGTCACCGAACGGAAACTCGATCAACTGCTGCGCAATGTCAGCGCAATTACCGCCTGCAGCTTCATAATCACGTTCGATGGTGTGCGCAAAAGTTGCGGCAGGCGTCGCATGCGTCACCCGCGTAGTTGTGACAAAACCAGTCGCGAGCCCCTTCATTTCGGCACTTTCAAGCAACGTTCTCAATCGGCCGTTTTGACAATCTGCATCAATCGCTGAGCCATCAACTCCGAGCGTTCTAAATCGCGTTTTAACGCCCGTTAACATTGCAGTTGCAGTTGACGCCGAATCGGACACTTGGCGGTCAACGGCATAAGTTTTTGACAGCGCAGCGTGCGGAAATTTTTCAAACGACAGCAAATTTTCCTCACCATCCGCGCCTTTCATTTGCCCTTCATAAATTCGACTGGCGGTCACAGTCGTAATACTCATTCCATCTCCGACAAATAGAATGACATTTTTTGCCTTTTTCTTGCCTCGCGTTGATCTTTTTTGTTGCTTTACGAATGACTGTCCAGCTTTATACCATTTGAGCGCGTTTGCATCGGCAGGCAACTCTGCCCGCACGGTTGCGCTGGTAAAGGACAGAAAAATGCTGAGAAAAAGCGCTCGTTTTATCAACTTCGGGGGAATCCATCTACTCGAGATCTTGCGAAAATTCAGGGGTTGTTGCATTGGCGAGAGGGCCGACTTAAACGTCATATATTCTATTCCGATTACCGTTGTAAATTAATGTTAAAAAATATTCCATTTGTTCTGATGCTGCGGCAGCAACCTATCCGGGCACTGTCATGGCACTCAGGGAAATCTCCATGTAGACGTCAGCGCGATTGTAATCTGACACGCTAGGAAATGGCATTTGAACGAATCCCAAACGACGATAGAGCCCCAAAGCCGGGGCAAGTTTTGAGTTGGTTTCTAGATATAATTTTCTGAAGCCCATCTCAACAGCTTTGTTTAGCGCGGCCGTTAGCAATAATTTTCCAAGACCCTGCCCGCGTCCTGTTTTGTATACGCCCATTTTAGCGAGCTCACCAATACCATTGCCCCTATTGATCAGTGCGCAGGTGCCCAGCGGCTCGTCTTTTGTTTTTTCGCATGCGAAAAGTATTGCACCACCTGAATCGATGATATGACCGAGGGGATTGGATAGCGCGACGCGATCTGATTCCTCCATGACAAAATCTTCGTTGATCCATTCTTCGTTGATCAGCCGAAATGAATCGGCGAAGGCAGAACGAAAGTCCCGAACTTCGAATTCGCGGGCTGCAGGGTTGTAGCGGTCAAGAAACCGCTGTTCCAGACTACGCTGATCTAGCAGACGTTCAACCGTGCCTATATATCCCAACATATCGACACCGGTCTCATCAAGCAACGACGCTAGCGTTGCCTCAACCACTTGCCATACATCACTGATACTTTGCTTTTGCTGCTTTCCGAAACTAGTAAGCGCTAACACACGTCTTCTTTTATCAGCGGTGTCTTTGTATGCGGAAACAAGATTGGCCGCTGTCATTTCGCGAGCAATCTGGTTAACAGAGGGGTGAGATACCCCCAAGCCCCTCGCAATTTCCATGATCGAACTGGGCCCCAATTCACTCAGGTAGTAGTAAACAGGGAACCACTTCGGCTCGAACGCAAGACCCGTTGCCCGGTACATCCTTAAACTGTCTTGCATGACACGATCAGATAGACGCTTCAACCTGCTGCCGAAGGCCAGCGGCCCAATACTACTGAGAACATCGGAGCTCATAAAGTATCCATATGATTACGTAGTTGATTACGTTATTCTAGTCATATTCAACGCAGAGTCAATTATCCTGCGCGACAGATAATCCAATTGGTGTGTCGCAAGTTTTTCGTATTTTCACCTGAACATCGCGCACCCACGGGCATTGAGTAAAGCTCAACCGGCAAAAAAAGCGCACTATTGATATCCACACAAGGGAAATATGGGTTATTCCCTTGCGAGCAAGCCACCGAGAAAGGCAGAATTAGGCTATGAAGATCGGCAGTGAACAAGTTTTGGATCGCACCACACGAAAAAGCGGGCTTTACACGGTATACAAGTGGATTTTTGTCGTGCCTTTCTTGGTGTTGTCGACCGCAATACTTGGTTCGATCATTATCGTTCTGTCGTTTTTGGGTGCGCCCGACTTTGCCTCGCGAGTTTTTGGCACGCTGTGGGCAAAAATTAATACAACTGTCTCACTTATTGGCATCAGGGCTAGCGGCAAGGAACATATCAAGCAGGGGCAGTCCTACGTCATCGTGGCAAACCATCAAAGTATGCTTGATATTTTTCTGCTCTACGGCTACCTCGGTATAGACATCAAATGGGTGATGAAACGGGAGCTAAGGGCCGTACCTATATTAGGGTTAGCTTGCGAAATGATGGGGCATGTCATCATTGATCGTTCAAACACTGAGGCCGCCCTGGCTTCAATGGAACGCGCAAGAGAGAGAATCAAGAACGGGATGTCGGTGGTCTTCTTCGCAGAGGGCACGCGATCTCGCAGTGGCGAGCTGAAGCCTTTCAAAAAAGGGGCCTTTCGAATGGCACAGGAGCTGAATCTGCCGATACTGCCGATCACCATTCACAACACGCTGGAAATACTACCCTCAGACACGGCTGACTTACACCCAGGTGTCGCGCGTATGACAATTGGCGCGCCGATATCGGTGAGTGTCGAGGCACACACCGCTGATCACCCCAGTTCGAGCCAAGACAGACCGAAGCTACTTAGTACAAATGCGGTTGAGCGAGACACTGCGGAGCAACCGCAGCCTGCGCCTGTGATGAAAACTTTGAACGACCTCACCGCGGAGGTCAGAGGCGCGATATCAGCGACCCTGCATCAGCCATAACGAATTCGCGTATTCAGTTAGCCGCCAAAAGCCTTAAAAACCTAGCTCTTGCCTTTCTTACCATCTCTCTTTTTCTTATTCTTCTTTCGTTTTTGTGCCAGCGACGCCTCAGCTTTACGTTGTCTGGCGACCTCGTCACGCGATGCCTTGAAGGCTGACTTTAAGGCATCAAGCTTGCGATCTTTTTGCTTCATCACACTGCCTTGATGTTTGGCAGAGTTTTTTGCCTTATCAAAAGGGATGATCTTATCTCCAGTCACGGCACACAATTCCTGTTCATTTTTACAGCTGACCTTTGGCAAATTTAACCTACGCGTGATAATCAAACCAGTGGTTTACTTTTATTCAACTCGCTTATAACATGCCCTACAAATCTTCTATGACCCGGGCAAAATCCCCCGCCCATGGTAAACTTCAACCAGGTAGCCACTAGATAGATACTGTGTTTCGAAAAACTGCTGACCGATTGCCGGTCTTTTTAATTTTATCCCTCACGCTAGTGGATTTCATACTTTACTTCACTGTTGAGAACTTTTGGCTTCTCGCCGTCTATTTTGCCTTGACCGTCATTCCCAAGGGTTGCATCTGCTCGTGGAATCACCACCATCAGCACACCAAAACATTCCGCTCCACTCCCCTCAATCGTTTGCTGGAGCTCGCCTACGCGCTACACACTGGCGTTACAACAAATCTTTGGCTACTTCACCATGTCTTCGGTCACCACCACAACTACCTTGACCAAACGATTGACGAAAGTCGCTGGAAGCGAGCCGACGGGACGCTAATGGGCGAATGGGAATACACGCTGAACGTCGCGCTTACGTCTTATTATCGCGGTTACTTGGTTGGCAAGAAATACCCCAATCATTACCGAACACACGTCGTATACACGGCGCTTACCGTCGCTTTGGTTATCGCTCTGACGATTTACCACCCGCTACAAGCACTGATGCTATTCATTATTCCAATGGTCGTCGGCATGTTTGTAACGGCTTGGGTTACCTATGATCACCACGCCGGCTTGAATGAAACAGAGGACCATTTCAAAGCTTCTTTTAACAATATTAATCCGGTGTTTAATCTTGTCACCGGCAACCTCGGATATCACACTGCACACCACTACAAACAGGGCGTGCATTGGTCGGAACTTCCGGCCCTGCACGATAAAATCAAGAGCGACATTCCCAGCGAAATGTACAAAACTTCTTTCTGGGAAGTATTTAACAACAGCTTCTTCCTGAAGTTGTTTGGCCTCTCGCGCTAACATCCACCGCGCCAGACGTTAGGCAACTTGTCCACCACAACTAACTTTAGCCCCTGAGAGATCGTCAATATTACCGGAGGTGCAACGAGTGAGTACAAAAAGTTCTGACCACGACACGGAGACGCCATCGGCAGTTGGCCTTCGAAGTGACGCAAACCATTGTTTCGTTTGCGGTCCGGAAAACCCGATAGGGCTGCGCCTGCAATTCCGGATCGAAGACGACGTATGCCGATCCGAATTCACCCCGCAACCACACCACTGCGGCTATGACACTGTGACACACGGTGGCTTGATTTTTTCTGCGCTCGACGATGTCATGGCTAACTGGATCTACCTGAAAGGTGATAAAGCATTCACCGCTAAGTGTGAAATTCGTTACAAGGATGACCTGCCCACTGGCACGCCGGTCAGGTTAGAGGGTAGATGCATCAAGCAACGAGGGCGATTGGTTCAAATGGAAGGAAAAATGATTCGGCAAGATAACAATCAAGTCGTCGCCGAATGTGAGGCAAGTTTTATGAAACCACCCGCTAAGTAACGTTGGAACTTATCATTCTTTTGGTGCATTTCCATTTGTGTCAACACGTTGGTGAATGTCCAAATCTGCGAGTGAATCGTCGGTACAATTGTTTTTTTACAGGTTGAGAACATGGTCATTGAACAAGAATTTCCTAACGCCAGTCTTCGTCGCAGGCTAGCGGCACAGACTTATGATTTCTTTTTACTGTTTGCGCTTTGGGCTGTCACCGGGTCTATCTTGCTGATGGTATTCGGCGACTCCGCGCCCGTAGACCGTCGTTTGCCAGAGCAAGAACCGCTGTCCACCGTCTGGGTGCAGTTGATATGTTATCTGGAAATGTTTCTGTTCTACTTTTATTTCTGGCTAGTAAAGGGTCAATCACTGGGTATGCAGGTCTGGAAAATTCGAGCGGTAAACAGCAACGGAGAGATCATGAACGCTAAAGAAGCGTTGATACGCTTTGTTTGCGCGACTGTTTCTATGATGCCGCTGGGCGCCGGCATGTTTTGGGCGCTGATTAATAAAAAACATCTCGCGCTACACGATGTCTGGTCAGGCTCAAAAGTCGTTTATATCGGTCAGAAGCCCTACGCGTCAGAAAAACTTGATCGTCGCGATGAAGTCCTACCGGACTAGTGTTTGAGCGCTAGCTCGCTCTTCGCATCAGCGGATAGCCGACAATGAAGCAAATCGCGATTGGAATGATGATTGCTATTATGGGAGAAAAGCCAAACACCATACTTGCGGGCGACAACAAGTCCTGAACAAACTTAAACAGGATACCAATGACCAACCCCATGATCACGCGCATACCCATAGTAGATTCCCGCAGCGGTCCAAATATAAAAGAAATCGCGACAAAGACCAGCCCTATTGTGGCAAGCGGTTGGAGAACTTTTTTCCAGAACCCGAGTTCAAATTTGCCGCTATTGAGCCCCTGCTCTTTCATGTATTCGATTTTATCAATGAGTTCACCGATAGACATTTTATCCGGCTGAACCAAAATCTCCGTACTCAGTAGTTCTGGCCCCAAACGACTATCCCATCGCACCGAGTCGACACGGCTCGCTTGAGTCCTGCCAGCTTGAAAATCCGTCACGATGACGTCGTCCAATTGCCAGTAAGTCTGATCACCACCCGCGCCGTGAAAGGTCCCGTGCTTAGCAAACAAACTGCGGGTCATTCGCTGCTCATCGTCAAAGTAATAGTGTGATACCCCTTCAAGACTACCATCCTGACCCACCTCATCGAAATGCATGAAAATATTGCCTTCACGATACCAAAAACCAAATTGCGGGGTAATTTGGCTTTCAGATGACAATGCTTTCAAACGTTCGTTACGCGCAATCCTTTCAACATCTGGCAGGACGTACTCACCGACTAATAGTCCTATCAACACGAGCAAAATTGTTGGCTTCATGGCACTCAGAGATAAGGACCAAGTGGAAACTCCCGCTGCCCGCATCACCACAATTTCGCTATTGTTCGCGAGTAATCCCAACCCTGTGAGGCACCCAATAAGGGCTGAGTACGGGATAACCTCGTAAAACATTCTTGGCATACTGTAGATCACAAATTCAATGACATTAACGAGCGCATAGTTATTCTCCATGTCCTCGACCTGCTCTAGAAACGTGAATATCGTCAGGATACCCAACAAACCAAGCTCGCCTAACAACATCGTCATGCCGACGGTTTTTGCTACATACAGATCGAGCTGCTTCATTAGCTATTCGCTCCAGACTGGCGCTTGAACAGCGAGGCGAATGCTCGGAAAGGTGCTGTTACCTTTTCCATGTGATAAAGGCTGATAACAAGGGCAATAAAAATACCGTGTATCCACCAGAGACCAGGCTCTTTCGGTAGTTGTGCCTTTTCAATTGCCGCTCGACCCGCTGAGAGACAAATCACGTAGAGAAAGCAAAGTATCAGCCCTGGCACCAGACGAGTGAACCGTCCTTGCCTTGGACTCACTCGACTCAACGGAATCGCCATTACTGCAATAACTGGGATCATCAAAATAATAGACACACGCCAATGCAATTCACTCACGTGGGTGAGGGTTTCCATGCCGAATAATTCCATGGTTGGGATCGCAGCCCTGCGTCGATTCATTGCTGGCGCCTTTGCCTTCGCCACCAGCTGGCCATATTCTTCATACTGAATGACCTGATAATCGGCACTACCAGGCACGCCGCTGTAACGCATACCGTTTTTGAGCAAAATGAACCGATTACCGGTTTCATCGACAACGTTTTCGCCTCTTTCTGCGACAATCGTGACGACATCCTTGGGTCCGTGCGCGTTTGACACCTTGTACTCATTAATGAATACGTTTCTAAGCTCGCCGTCATCTGAGAGGCTTTCTGTATAAGTCACTCTCTTTCCTGAACGAAGCGTTTGGAAACGACCGGGCGCCAGCGTGTCAAATTCAGTCAGGTCCCGTTGTGCCTTTAGCAGCGTCTCAACCTTCTTCTCGCCTTGCGGTTTAAACCAGAGAGTGACGGAAGCCGTACCTATCATGACGACCAGCGATAACATGAGCGTCATCACAACCAGCTTCGCCGGGCTCAGCCCGCTGGTTTCGAGAATAACCATTTCGCTATCCACGTGCAGGCGACCGTAGGAGAGCATGATTGCCAGAAAGAAACTGACCGGCGCAATCAGCTCGAGAAATCCGGGCAATCGATAGGCCATGATTAAAAACAGCACATCACTACTAATGACGCCTCTTGCGGCCTCATTCAAGTAACCACTAAAACGCCAACCCATCGAAATAACAAGCACAACACTCGCGACCGACAACATGGTGACAAATATTTCTTTGGCAAAATAACGATATAAAATCAAAGTAAAATCCGTTGGGCGTAATAATGACCATCAAACGTGGAACCGGTATCACGTTAATGTGACCCGCAGTCGCTTAAGCTGTATTATCCACTTCACTTATACTAATGTCTCTAGGAGTCAGCATGCAATTCGGTACCAAATCAGGAATCCCGGAAAAAGCCCGCAACCAATGCGTGATAGTGGGTGTTTATGAGAACGATTCATTTTCCGATTCCGCCACTTCACTCGACAAAGCCAGTAAAGGTTTTATTAAGAAGGTGCTGAGTCGTGGTGACATGAATGGAAAGATAGGGCAAACCCTGATGTTACACGACGTGCCCAACGTGACTTCGCCGAGAGTACTCATCGTTGGTCTAGGAAATATTGAAACCACAGATGGCCCCAAGTTTTTGCTGGTTGCAAAAGCCATGATAGCGGCATTGAGCAAAAGCTCTGCCAAAAATGCATTATGCTGCCTACTTGAGGCCAAAGCAGGCACAGAATCCGACGCGTGGAAAGCACGACGGCTGGTAGAGCAAAGCACCGCCGGTGTTTACAAGTTTACCGAGATGCGCGGCAAGGCACCTGCAACGGCAGGCGGACCGGCAACAATTGACTTTCTTATTGCCAAGTCTGGCGCCAGCAAGGTCAAAAAAGCGATCAACGAGGGAAGTGCAATCTCGGCCGGGATCGATGATGCGAAAGACCTTGGAAATATGCCTCCCAACATCTGCACGCCCACTTATCTGGCAGACCAGGCAAAGCTGCTAGCAAAGCAATATCAGTCCCTCACCACAAAAGTGCTTGAGGAAAAAGACATGAAAAAACTCGGCATGGGCTCATTTCTCTCGGTCTCACAGGGCAGCGACCAGCCCGGCAAAATGATCATTATTGAGCACAAAGGCGCAAAAAATAAAAAAGCAGCGCCCCATGTGCTCGTCGGAAAAGGTATTACCTTCGATACGGGCGGCATTAGCTTAAAGCCCCCCGCGGGCATGCATGAGATGACCTATGACATGTGTGGTGCTGCCAGCGTTTTTGGCGCCATGCGCGCAGTCGCAGCGCTGGCACTACCGATCAATGTGATTTGCGTGTTGGCTGCGGCAGAAAATATGCCTTCCGGTAACGCATCGCGCCCGGGTGATATCGTTAAAAGCATGTCAGGACAAACAATTGAAATTCTTAATACCGACGCGGAGGGCCGACTTGTTCTGTGCGATGCGCTAACCTATGTCGATAAGTTCAAGCCAGCCACGGTGATTGATGTCGCAACACTCACCGGTTCCTGCGTCATGGCGCTGGGTTCTCATCCCGCTGCCCTTTTCGCTAACGACGACGAACTCGCAGACAACATCAATAAAGCTGGCGAGAATACCCGAGACAGGGTCTGGAGAATGCCACTTTGGGAGGAATATCAGCCGCAACTTAACAGTGCATTTGCTGACATGACCAATGTCGGTGGTCGCGAAGCGGGCAGTGTCACAGCAGCTTGCTTTCTCGCCCGATTCACTAAGAAATATCGATGGGCTCATCTCGACATTGCCGGCGTCGCCTACAAGGCAGCTGGAAGTGCCAAAGGGTCAACTGGTCGACCTGTTGCGTTGCTAACCCAGTACCTCATCGACCGAGCACAGGAAGTAAAATAAACAGACCATGACGAGGATAGATTTTTATCAAATAGAAAATCAAGAGGCGCCGCTGTTATTCAGCTGTCGCCTCATTGCTAAAATCTATCGCATGGGTCATCAGGTGCATATTCATACCGAAAATGAGGCTCAAGCTAAAGAGATCGACGCTTTGCTCTGGCACTTCAGGCCAGAGAGTTTTATTCCGCACACGCTCGACAACATTGATGAAGAAGCGCCTGTCAGAATCGGCTGTAGCGTCATGAATGAGCCTAACACCCACCGCGAGGTGTTAATCAATCTGTCAGGCTCAGTACCAGATTTTTTCAGCCGATTCGAGCGCGTTGCGGAGGTTGTACCTCTTAATACGGAAAGCCGCGAGGCGGCCCGAGAGAACTACAAGTTCTATAAAGATCGTGGATACGAGATCAAATACAATAAAGTGGGTCAGCCCCCGGCAAGCGAAAATGTCTAACATTGAAGACCCGCAGAAAAAAGGCGAGCAGACCACAACCCCACCCTCACAAATACCGTTGCTCGAAGATGTCGTTGACCCGCTTAGCACAACGTCAGAGGCTGGTCAGAAAAGCAAACGCGGGCAGAAGCACATCACACCCGATCTGGACCCACTCGACAAACCACTGGCTACAGATTTATTTGGTGACCCCATCCATTCCTATGCCGTCAATCCGGACAACGACAATCAGATTAACGAAGAAGCGTTACACACCCAGGCAACTGAGGTTGTTAACTCGCTGGTGAAAGAGTATTCCCACGAGATTGTTCGCAGGCTTCGTAATGAGCTCACCTCTGTTCTGAATGACCTCAGCGAGGAAAAACCAGCGTCCGAGGGAAAAGGCTCAGTGTCTTCAACAGACTCCGAGCCAGATCACTAAACATCGGCGATTTGCTTTACTGCATCGCAAAAAGCCTGAACGGATTCTTTCAGATCTTTTCGTCTGGCTTCACCCTGACTTTCGCTAAAACAAAAAGACAAACGCAACTGGTTTAGTCCGGCTTGCGGGTTACGGCGCTTTGCGTCGTCTGGATAAAACGGATACATAGGTATGACAACAATACCGTAGTCAGCGGCAAGACTACTTACAAAACGCTCATCACATCTAATGCCGACACCTAAGAAGGTAAACACGGTAAAGAACCCGGCACCGGGATGCGTCCATGTGAACTTGTCAGCATGTTTGCTTAGCTCTCGCTCAAATCCATCGAGCATGATTTGCCGATTTTCTCGATACACAGCCAACTTGTCCTCCGCAACCGGCCACAGAGAATCTCGCAACGCCATATTCTCGTCGTGTAATAAGGCTTCCATACCATAGAGCGCCTCCGGGTTCTGAAACAAGATGTCACTACTCGCCTCGGTTACGATTAAGTCCTTGAGCGTAGCTGTTTGACCGCCGCTGATATCCATTACAGCCTCACTGTAAAGAAAACCCACTCGAGGCCCCGGAAATCCAATTTTTGAGCCCGTGAACAAATGAACCGATTGCTCAGGCGCCAGTGACAGAAACGATTGGGGTCTTGCGGCTTCATCAGCATAGTTAATGTAAATATAGGGCGCATCTTCAACGACCAGTAACCCGTATTCCCGCATCACTTCCAGTATCGCTTCGCGTCGCGCCTGACTAAAGCTGAAACCGGCTGGATTGTGTCCGTCCGGCACCGTGTAGTAAAAAGGTACGAATCGACCATCCGTACGTGCTTGCTCAATCTGCGTTCGTAATGATGCGATCAACGGGCCTTCCGCGTCCATTTCCACACTGTAAATTTCTGTCTGGTGCCCCAAACTTGCCCTAGCCAGAAATCCTGCATAGGTTGGTGCGTCAGTAATAAAGGCCAGCGGCTCACCAGAGCGTTCAAACAGAGAACATAGCAAGCTGATACCTCCGGTCGCACCAACAGTCGGCACCAGCAGATCCGGATCCATCTTTACTCGCCAGTCAGCACCGTACACTTGACTGAATTTTTCACGCACACTTTTTGGGCCCAGTGTATCGGTGTAAGAAAATGATTCGCGTAAATACTCAGGTAATTGGTTCGGGTCGTTGATGCCTTCGTTATCTGCAAGATGCTGATAATAGCGAGCTTTATGCGCAAGGAATGCTCGAGGGTCAGTCACCTCAGGATGAGGATAACCGGCACCCAAGTGATGCATTTTCAAACCTTTACTCGCCGCCATCTCTCGAAGTCTTGGCAGTGAAGCAGCCATCTTGCGGGTGACAGATACCGGTTGGGCAACGACGCTCGGCGCGCTGATGTTGCCAGATTCGTCTACTGGTTGCTGCATGATTTTGCGATCTTCCAAAAGTTAATTGTAAGGATAATACATTAATTCGTGCCTATTTTTTCCATTGCAGCCCCAACTCTCTTTTGATCAAATGGGAGATCAAATTCAAACACGTAAGGTTCAAATCCCCGAGCAGTGATGTCGATGAAAAGTCAGCCGCCAAAACAGCACTTCCTTGCAGCTATTATTCTTTGTGTTGTTGTGACGACATCCGCCGTTCCTGCCTGGGGGAAAGATGTCTGGCGTGATGTCGCCCGCGTAGTCGCCATCGGAGATATTCACGGCGACTTCGAACAATACCTAACGGTCCTGAAAGACAGCGGACTCATAGATACCCAACTCAACTGGTCAGGCGGAGAGACACACCTCGTGCAGATGGGCGACCTGCCAGACCGCGGGCCAGATTCTCTGAAAATCATGCGGCACATGAAGAAGCTGCAAAGACAAGCACGCAGAAAAAAGGGCTATGTCCACGCCCTAATTGGAAACCATGAAATCATGAATGTCGATGGAGATCTGCGCTATGTCCACCCCGGCGAGTTCACCGCCCTGGCGAGCAGAAAATCAGCGAGACTGCAAAAGAATTACATTACAGAGATGATTGAGTACCTCGATGAAGAAAACCCTGCGGCAGCAAATGTCGGCGAAGCCCGAAGACCAGCACTGGAAAAACGCTATCCTCTCGGCTTTGTCGAGCACCGACTATTATGGGCACCAGAAGGCGAATTCTTTGAATGGATCAAAAGTCATAATACTGCTATCAAAATAAATCGTACCCTGTTTGTACATGGCGGACTCTCCCCGCATCAGGCACCACTACCATTAAAAGAGATAAACACCAGAGTTCGTCGGTATCTTCGACGCTCTAATGAAGACGCCATAATCGACGATAGCGGCCCCCTCTGGTATCGCGGTTTGGCACTGCACCCGGCAGAAATAGAACTAGAGCCGTTGAAAAAAATGCTCACCTATTATGACGTAGATACCATTGTGATAGCGCATACACCCACACCCTCTCGTATACTTCCAAGACTAGGCAGAAGGGTGATACAAGCAGATGTTGGGTTAAGTCGCGCTTACAGCGGTGGACGCGCATCGCTTCTCATCGAGGATAATGAGTATTATGCGATCCACCGAGGGGAAAAAGTGCTTATTCCATCTAACGACGATGATAAGCCAGCGTATCTAGAGAAGCTCACGTTAATAGACAACAACCATCGTAAGCCGGTAGAAGAATAAAAAACCATGTCTGAAATCATTAGTAAAATATGGCGCAAACTACGACCCGTACCGGACACAAAAAAAACAATACGCCGCGATTCTTCGCCAGCCAAACCTAATCACACTGAGAAATCTGATGCGAGATATCTAAACCGGGAGTTATCTGATCTTCAGTTTATCCAACGCGTGGTAGAAGAGGCCGACAACCCTCAAGTTCCGCTGTTTGAAAGAGTACGATTTCTCGCGATCTCCGTGGCGGTGTTGGATCAGTTTTACACGGTACGCGTCGCCAAACTAAGCCGTTTGGTCAGTCAACGGGTGCTAGTATCGAGCATTGATGGATTAACGCCCGAGCAACAATTACATGCTATTGGCGTGCGCGCTGATAGCTTAATGAAAATGCAGGAGACTATTTGGCAATCCCAAAAAACAGAATTGCAGGCTATCGGCATCTCAATTACAGAGCCCGCTAATCTTACCAACGAAGAAGCTGAATGGTTGGCCAATTACTTCCAAATCCAAATATTGCCGGTGCTAACGCCGTTCACGTTGGATGAAGAGCACCCTTTTCCCTATATTCCCAGCGGCGGCATGTGCGTAATTCTTCAGCTGGCAGATTCCCATATCTTAATTCCGGTACCGGACAACCTGCCACGTTTCATTTCCGTCATGGACAAGAACACCCGCTATGTAGTGCTTGAAGACATCCTGCAGGAAATGAGCGACCTACTGCTACCAAATACCACGATACTGAGCAGCGGCACGTTCCAGATACTTCGCGACAATGATCTCGCAAAGAAAGAGCGCTCCGCCGATTTAAGGTCAATCGTTGAATCAGGTTTAAGCAAGCGCCATAAGGCGAACGTCATTCGGCTCAAAGTACATCAGCTGTCTGAATCTAATCTGCGGTTTATCGGCCGTCACCTTGGGCTCATTGGCGATAAAGAGCTTGGCATGCTCGAATTGCAGCGTCGATCTGTTGGAACACGCTCTTTTATTATCGAGGCCATGCCAGGGTTGTCACAAATCTCAGACCTGATCGATAGCAACAGATTTCCCGCATTAGTGTTTCCGCCGCACCGGGCCAGATACCCACAGCGGATGCTGGATTACAACAATGACTGTTTTAAAGCGATCAAAGAAAAAGATCTACTCGTGCATTGGCCGTTCGAAAGTTTTGATGTTGTTGTTCGTTTTCTCGAGCAAGCCGCGGTCGATGACAAGGTCCTTTCTATCAAGCAAACGCTTTATCGAACCAGTAACGACTCTCCGATTGTCAACGCCCTCGTCGAAGCTGCAGCAAGAGGTAAAACCGTCGTCGCTGTCATTGAGCTTGAAGCAAGAGATAACGAACAATCAAATGTTGCATTGGCTAAACGCCTTGAAGATGCCGGCGTACAAATCCTTTATGGCATTGTCGGGCTGAAAATACATAGCAAGCTCACCGTCATTACGCGACAAGAGCAGGATAAACTTGCCATTTACAGTCACTTCGGCACCGGCAACTATCATCCTGATAATGCAAAAATCTATACGGACTTGTCATTTTTTACGAACAACGAACCGCTGTGTCGGGATGCAAACCGAGTGCTCAATTACATCACCAGCGAAACATTCGTTGCACCTGAAGTACTCGCAATGGCGCCATTTCAACTTCGAGAAAAATTATATCGGAACATAGACAGGGAAATAGAAAATGCAAGAAAAGGCAAACACGCACAAATATGGCTAAAAGTGAATTCCCTGACAGACCCAGACCTGATCAAAAAACTTTATAGCGCTTCAGAGGCTGGCGTGAACATCGAGCTTGTCGTTAGGCGGCACTGCAGCCTGCGTCCCGGCGTTGCCAACATGAGCAGTCGCATCAAAGTTAAAAGCATTGTTGGCCGCTTCCTCGAACATTCACGCATCTACTGTTTTGCAAACGGCACAGAAATGTCGAGTGAAGGTGCCGAGATCTATCTCGCATCTGCGGATTTAATGGAGAGAAATCTCGATGAAAGGGTTGAAATCATGGTGCCTTTACTGGAGGCAACTGTGAGAAAACAGGTGCTTGAACAAATCATGAAAGCCAACCTGCTTGATCAAAAACAATCTTGGCTATTAGGTGAGGACGGAGAGTGGAAACGCTCTCTTGATCCAAGCGAGAAAGATACACCGTTTTGCGCCCAGACGTGGTTCACAGAAACAGACAGCTATTCGGGATTGGGTTCACACAGGAACAACCGCATTATACCCGAGGTAAAACATGCATAAATTTTTGGCGCCATTGCTGCTGGCTACAATTACCAGTTTATCGCCCGCCCTCCAAGCCGGACTGTTTGATCAGGAAGAACCGCTTGAGATCGAAATTCAGGCCGACTTTTATCAACTCGAAATAGAGCGAAAAAAAGCGAAAAAATACCCAGGGGTTCTCACTATCGATCAACATCAACTGCCGATTGAATTAAACGTGCGAGGTAACCATCGACTACAAAAAGACACCTGCAGGTTTTCTCCGCTCAAAGTTGACTTTAAAAAATCACCGGCGCGAAAACAGACACTATTTCACAAAGAAGGCGACTTGAAACTGGTTGTCCTGTGTAGAAAGAATAGCTCCTATTATGACTATCTGCGCACTGAATATCTGGCATACAAAATGTTGAATGCGATGACGCCGATCAGCTACCGGGTTCGTTGGGTTAACGTCACGTACAAAACGAAAGACAAAATCCTGGAGCAAAGACCCGCATTTTTCGTTGAACACAAAAAACGCGTAGCAAAACGCAATGGCTTGGGACTCGATCAGCCCGACAAACCGCCCGGTTACAGTGATCTAGATCCCGAGCAGGCAGCGTTGCTCGAACAATTCCAGTATTTTCTTGGCAATACAGATTATTCCCTGCTCAGGTCGTCTGACCGCGACGATTGCTGTCACAACGCCAAGTTACTGAGCGGGGAAAACAACTATGTGCCGATTATTTATGACTTTGATGCTACCGGCATGGTGAACGCCAGTTATGCTTCACCGCCTGCGCAATTTAAAATTCGGACGGTTTTAAAGCGTTACTTCCGTGGTCGCTGCCATGAGCCAAGCGCCATGCAAAGCACCAGAGAGCGGATTTTAGGCGCCAAGGAAAATATTCTGGCCATGGTCACCTCGGACACCGAACTCTCTAAAAAGGGCGTTCGCAGGGCACTTCGATATACCAAAGCGTCGTTCAAACACTTCGAGAGTGACAAAATCTGGACAAAAGATATCGTCGATACGTGTCGAGAGGTTTAGCGCGAAAGATTCATTTATTCGGCCAACCATGGTAAGTCGTAATTCTTCCGCCACTGCCACCACCCTCGTCGGCTATGATAAGGCGCCCTTTGTCTAGCACTAGTCCCTCAGGCTGCGGGTGACGAATTTTATCAAGCTTAAATTCACGCCGAAGTTCACCGGCCCGACTAAGCTCTATAATTGTACGCTGCCGAGCAGAAAGTAAAAAAATGCTCTCCGAGTCTAGCCAAATAGCGGAGGCGTTGAATTTTTTTGCAGCAATATTCTCCAGATCGAAACGGAATTCCCTGCTAACCTTGTGGGACGCCAGACTGTACTCAATCAACAGTAGTTTTCGCTTGTCTGCCTTTAGGTAGGGTTTCTTGCAAGCAATATATAAATGATTGTCCAGTGCGTGCAGACCTTCGATTTCACAAAGCTCGGAAAGCCCTGTGTCAAAAACATCCGCAGATACGATGGCCTCAGTCATGTTTGGCTCCCTCTGCACTCGAAACAATCTGCCCCGACTAGTGATCAGGAAAATGTGCGTTGCGGTTTGAGCGACACCCTCAAAATCGCCTTCGATCACTGGCTGTTCAACATGAAAAACCGTCGACACTTCACCCGTGTTCAACGAAAACCTGTAGACAGCGCCTATCTCGTCATCGTGCAAATAGAGGGTGTTGTCCGGACCGACTGCTAAACCGGATAATTCATCAATCTCCGCTGGTAATTGCCACTGCTGGACATTTTCGCTCGCACCACATCCGAGCACCAGCAGGATCAGGCTAGCGCAGAGCGTCCTGCTGATTATCATTTTTTGTAACATTATTGAGGGGGCGTCTTGCCGTTTGAGTTATCTGCCTGTTGCTCGGGTTCCTTGTTACGTAAAGATGCCGCATCAACTGAATCGTTATGCATCCATGTCCTGGTAAACCAGCGGTTCACAGAAACCTCGTCGGCGTAATCCAGCTCCCAGAACAACAACATAATGTAGTTAAAGAAGATGGTCACCACCGCTGCGATCTCCAACGCAGATACGCCTGCGGCCAAACCGGCGCCAATAGAGAGAAAAATGAAAATAGCGTCCAGTGAGTCGTCAAGCGTCAATCGAAACCGCACAGCAGCAACGATGCCCGCGAGACTAAACGCCAAAGCCAGCGAATTTTGGACAATGATCACGATACCCGCGACGACAACTGGCAGCAGCAAGACAGTTAACACAAACGACTGCTCACGCCCTCTACGTCTGCGAGCGCCCATATAGATCCAAGCAACGGGTTCCATCAATAACAACAAGCCCACCAGAGAAATAGCCAAACTAATCATCTGATTAACAGAATCCACCACAATGGGCTTTGCCTTGCCACTGACAAATTCACTCATACCGGTACTCAGATTCTCTGTCCCACCAATTGGGCTGTACTGAGCGAGCACAGGAAAAAAGTAAAACAGCAGGCCGGCCAATAGTGCTAAAAATCCATAATAGCTGGTGATCTGAAGTAAAGGCTTGGCTGATTTCATACCTGTTATATTACCACCGTTTTTAACATGACCGTAATCTGCTCATTATGGCCTTATAAGCGCTATCGAATGTAAATTTTTATTTCTTCGGGCAATTGACCTGTGTGTATAATCGCAGGTTCGATTAAATCATTGAATGCACATTGGAATCTGAGACCTGCGGGCACCTGGATTCTGACTCAAACGCAGTAGAAAAGAGCCAGAAATGAAGAAATACCAACCACAGGAAATTGAACAAAGCTGGTACCAGAAATGGGAAGAGAATGACTATTTTTCTCCCCGCGACGCCGAATTGGACTCAGACAGTAAGCCTTTTTGTATCATGATCCCACCGCCGAACGTCACTGGCACCCTGCATATGGGTCACGGTTTTCAACACAGCCTTGTGGATTCAGTGATTCGTCACCGACGCATGAAAGGCGACAAAACACTTTGGCAAATGGGCACCGATCACGCCGGAATATCGACTCAGATCATCGTCACCGAGCAGCTTGCCGCCGAGGGCGTTAAAGCCTCAGAGCTTGGACGGGAAAAGTTTATTGAACGTGCCTGGCAATGGAAGGAACAGTCAGGCGGTACAATCTCAAAACAGCTACGCAGGCTTGGCGCCTCCCTCGACTGGAGTACCGAGCGGTTCACCATGGACGAGGGTATGTGTGAAGCAGTACTCACTGTATTCGAGACGCTGTATGACGAGGGGCTTATTTATCGCGGTAAAAGGCTGGTCAACTGGGACCCAGAGTTAAAGACGTCTATTTCAGACCTGGAGGTCGAGTCCGAAGAGGAAAAAGGCAACCTCTGGCATTTCAGATATCCGCTGGCAGCAGACCCTCAGACGTTTCTCACTGTTGCAACAACCCGTCCGGAAACCATGTTAGGCGACACCGCGGTCGCCGTTCATCCTGACGATGAACGTTACAAACATCTCGTGGGCCAAGAGATCAGTCTGCCGCTTACCGATCGTCGAATACCTATTATCGCTGATCGATATGTTGATCAAGACTTTGGTACCGGGTGCGTGAAAATCACGCCGGGACATGACTTTAATGACTACGATATGGGCAAGCGTCATGACCTGCCGATCATTAACATTCTTAATGACGACGCCACACTGAACGACGAAGTGCCTGAGCACTATCAGGGGCTCGACAGGTATGAAGCACGCAAACAAGTCATAGCAGAACTCGACAACCTTGGACTACTAGATAAAGTAGAAGATCATATGATGGCAGTACCGCGGGGCGAGAAATCCGGGGTCGTCGTTGAACCTTATCTCAGTGATCAATGGTATGTGAAAATTCAGCCGCTCGCTGACCCGGCTATTGAAGCGGTCGAAAATGGCAGTATCCAATTCACGCCCAAAAATGCTGAAAACACCTACTTTGCATGGATGCGGGAAATTCAGGACTGGTGTATCAGCCGCCAGCAATGGTGGGGACACCAGATTCCAGCATGGTACGCCGATGACGGCCAGGTCTACGTCGGGCACGACGAGCAATCCGTCCGCCTGAAGTATGGACTGGCTGCAGAGCTGACCCTCACGCGTGACGAAGATGTACTGGACACCTGGTTCTCTTCAGCTCTCTGGACGTTTGCCACTCTTGGCTGGCCTGAAAAAACAGCAGCACTCGAGACCTATCATTCGACTGACCTGATGGTCACTGGTCACGACATCATTAGTTTCTGGGTTTCCAGAATGATCATGATGACGTTGAAATATGTTGACGAAGTGCCATTTAAAAAGGTGTATATCCATGGGCTTGTCACAGATGCTGATGGTCAGAAGATGTCCAAGTCTAAAGGCAATGGGCTTGACCCCATGGACATCATCGATGGCATCAGCCTCGAAGATCTGGTTACCAAGCGCACCGGTCACCTGCTACAACCAAAGAAAGCAGCACAAATAGAAAAGGCCACTCGAAAGGAGTATCCAGAGGGCATAAAAGCCTACGGTAGTGACCCACTTCGATTTACTTTCTATTCGATCGCTTCGAGTGCAAGAGGTATCCGTTTTGACATGAACCGCGTTGAAGGCTACCGAAACTTCTGCAACAAACTGTGGAATGCAGCCAATTTCGTCTTCATGAATACAACAGACGAGGCCATTGAGCCTTTTGATCAAGGCCAACCCCGCGAGCCAAGCGTTGTTGACCGCTGGATCGTCTCTGAATTTCAGAAAACAGTGCAGGCTGTCGATCTTGCGATGGAAACCTATCGATTTGATCTAGCAGCCAAAGCAATTTACGAATTTGTATGGGACCAGCTCTGCGACTGGTACCTTGAGTTGAGCAAACCTGTATTGAACAATGACAACGCTAGTGCTGCGCAAAAGGCCGGCACAAGATTTACGCTCATCTCAACGCTCGAGGAGACCTTACGTCTCGCCCACCCTTTCATACCGTTCATCACTGAAGAGTTATGGCAACAGGTACCTACCTCAATTCGAGGCCATGGCGACACAATTGTACTTTCCGCTTACCCTGAAGCATCAGGGGACCGCGTAGATAAGGAAGCGGAGGGAGATATTGCTTGGCTCAAGGCTATCGTCACCGGCACCCGCAATATCAGAGGCGAGATGGACATCTCCTTCGGCAAACCAATACCCGTCATCTTTTATAAAGGTAACGATAGTGACAAGGCGCGACTCGAAGCTAATAGATCTTTACTCGAATTCTTGGTAAAGCCAGAGAGCTTTAGCTGGCTAGAAGCAGATGCAGAGCCGCCGGCCTCCGCTACACATCTGGTGGGCGACATGCAGGTGCTCGTTCCACTTAGCGGTCTGATCGACAAAGACGCTGAGCTTGCCCGACTAAACAAAGAAATAGAGAAAAAAGTTAAGGACCGTGCTCGCGCCGAAGGCAAAATCAACAACCCTAGCTTTGTTGACAAGGCGCCTGAGGCTGTCGTGCAGAAAGAGAAAGACAAGGTAATCGATCTGAACTCTGCGATTGAGCAACTGGAAGCCCAAAAAGCTAAGGTTGACGCATTATAAACGCGACTTATAAAGTTTAGAAAAGCGTTTTTTATCCCTTTTTTTTGTAATGGCCGGTACTGGACAGACTTGAAAATTTCTGTCTTAATTCACCAGACCTTAAAAATAAAAAATAAAAAGAGGGGTTGGCTATGGCTGAAAGACAGTCAGGTACGGTCAAATGGTTCAATGACGCCAAAGGTTTTGGTTTTATTGAGCGAGAAGATGGCGAAGATGTCTTTGTCCACTTTCGTTCAATACGCGGTGAGGGTTATCGCACGCTCAAACAAGGCGCAAGCGTTGAATTTGATCTGTCTGAAACAGACAAAGGGTTCCAAGCAGAAGACGTCGGCGAAGTCTGACGCAATAGCTGTGGCGATTCAAAATCCGCGAGATGTGGCTGGGCCTGAGTTAACGCGCCCAACTTTCATGGTGCAATATATTGTGCGAAAGTCGGCACAAACACCTACTCACATCTAGCGCTTCAACACACCCTGTTATCTTTTGAAAACACTTGAGTGTCGTGAATGCTTCGGCATCCCTCACCTGTGCGATGCTAAATACGATTGTTAGTCGAGCCGCTAACACGACATCACAGGCGAAAAGCATGATTGGTCGACTTAGACGCTTTCTAGCAATGCGCCTCTTTGATGGCTATTTTGCTTGTCTGCAATACTGCGACAACGACCGCGCGCACGATATATGACTCGGTCAAATGTTGATTAGATAGATTATTTGCCTTACGAAGCTTCGCTTTGTCTTCATCCTCTATATCGTGGCGAACAAGGTTATCGCCAATGCACTAAACATTGCTGAGGGGACAGTGAAAGCACATCTTTCTGCCGTTTTTAAAAATGCTAGGTGTCAAGCGCCGTATCGAAGCGGTCTACTTATTATCGCAAGACAAAACACCGCTCGACGTTTAGATCGCGGGTCATTCAGCGCCAAAGTTAATTATTCATTGTTAGTGTTTGCGAGGCATCTAATGTTCAACTGCCAACACAACTTTTCCGATTGTCGCGTCCGAAGACACCAATTCGTGTGCCTGTTCAATTTCTTCAATGGGAAAAACCGTATCGAGAATAGGTTTTATCTCACCTGAGGCAATCTTCGGCCACACTCGCGCCTCAAGTTGCGCCATAATTTCAGCTTTTTCAGCAATTGGGCGTGCGCGTAACGTTGAACCAATGACGCGCAGACGCTTGCGCAACACCTGAGCGAGATCAAGCTCGGCACTAAGGCCACCCATCAACCCGATCAGTACTAACCGACCGCCTATCGCTAATAGTTTTACGTTATCTTGCAAATAGCCGCCGCCAACAGGGTCAAGAATTAAGTCAACGCCATTTTCCCCTGCAAAAGTTGAAGCTTTGTCGATGAAACTCTCGGTTTTTCGATTGGCGCCCGCCTCTGCACCAAGATCAAGGCAAGCTTGAATTTTCTCTGCGCCACCGGCTGTTACAAAACTTGGGTTTCCGAATGCTTTCGCTAGCTGAACACCCGCAGTGCCAACACCGCTTGCGCCCGCATGAATAACGACCTTTTCACCTTGCTGCAAGTTTGCTTCGATATACATATTTAAATATGCGGTTGCAAAAACCTCTGGCAAACACGCTGCGTGAGCCATCGTTAATCCCTGAGGCACAGGCAACACGCTGCCCTCTGGCGCAGTGGCGAACTGCGCGTAACCTCCACCGCTGAGCAATGCGCACACTTCGTCACCCTCTTTCCAACGGGTCACGCCATCACCAACTGAGGCGATCGTGCCAGCACATTCAAGTCCCATCACATCACTGGCACCTGGCGGGGGTGGATACAACCCGATTCTCTGCATTAAGTCAGCGCGGTTAATCGCCGTCGCTTGAACCTTGATAAGCACTTCACCCGCAGCAGGCACAGGCGTTGCTGTGTCGTCCCAGCGCAATTTCGCATCAGCAATGATTTTTACTGCTTTCATATTCGTTCCTTTTAATAGTGGGGAGGCGGTGCTTCCGGGCCTGCGGGCGCAGGCACAGCCTCTATTTCCTTTATTTGCATTCCGAGCAGCTGAATTTGCCGCTCCAAATCCATTATCTGTTGCTGCTGCGACGCCAGCGCATCGTCAAGCTTTTGAATCGTGTCTTCTTGAAAAGCAACCCGAGTTTCGAGTTCGAGTAATCTTCGATCGGTTACGGTATCCATTTTTTGCTCCGGCTTCTCAGACCTCTACCAGGTCTTTCTGACCCTTACGCCACGTTCGTCTAACCATGCTTTCAGGCCACTGACAGTGTAGTCACCGAAATGCACCATTGAAGCGATCAATGCCGCGTCGGCCTTACCTTCAGTCAACACTTCCAGTAGGTGTTCAGGTTTACCAGCACCACCCGATGCGATCACTGGAATGCTCACCGCTTCTGCGATCATCCGGGTCAGATTAATCTCGTAACCCTCGCGGGTGCCATCTGCGTCAATTGAATTGATGACCAGCTCACCGGCGCCCAGCTCTTCGCCCTTCAAAGCCCAATAGAGCGCATCAATACCCACTGGCGTTCTACCTCCGTTGATCACAACCTCGTAACCACTGGGGAAGTCCCTGTTGATCTCGACTTTTTTAATGTCCATTGAAAGCACAATGTTTTGACTACCCACGGCGAACGTACATTCTGAAATCAACTCTGGTCGCTGAACTGCTGCAGAATTCAGGTTAATTTTTTCGGCGCCCGACCAAAGCAACTTGTTGGCGTCCTCGACCGAGCGAATACCGCCACCGACAGAAAACGGGATAAAAATCTGTTCCGCCACCTTCTCAACCACGTCGAGCATGATATTACGCTTATCGCTTGACGCTGTTATGTCGTACATAACCAGTTCGTCTAAGCCGTCGAGATAATATTCTTTTGCTTTTGCAACAGGGTCACCAATATCTTTGGTATCGACAAATTTGACACTTTTGGCAAGATTGCCTTCTCTCACATCAAGACAGGCAATTATTCTTTTACTCAACATTTGTTTTACTCATTATTCTATTTACCGAGCAAAGCACTAATCAGCCGACCAGTGTTTGAATTCACTTAAAATGGCAAGTCCTTTAGATCCGCTTTTTTCAAGGTGAAACTGCGTCGCAAACAGGTTTTCTCGACCAAGAATAGAACAAAATTCAGCGCCGTAATCCGTATAACCGAGTCGATCAGACTTTGTCGTTGGGCGGCAATAAAAGGAATGAACGAAATAAAACTCATCACCCTCAGAGACGTTCTTTAACATCGGATGATTGCCTACTTGTGTCACCTGGTTCCAGCCAATGTGAGGTACCTTCAGGTCAGAGTCTTCCGGCTCAAAACGCAAAACCTCGCCGCTAATCAATCCTAAACAGTCGCGGTTGCCCTCTTCTGTGTATTCCAGCAATATTTGACAGCCAAGGCATATCCCTAGCAACGGTTTACCCGTCGCATAAAAGTCTTTCAATGCGGACGAGAGCCCTCTCTTATCTAGGGTGTCTACTGCACTTTCTGCTGAGCCGACACCAGGAAAAATCACTCTGTCAGCACGTCTGACGAGTTCCGGATCAGAGGTAATTGTCGCGGAGATCCCAACTTCAGTGCAGGCACGCTGAACGCTACGTACGTTGCCCGCATCGTAATCAATAATTATTGCTTTTACAGCTGTCACAAAAAAACATCCTTCAAAACCACCCGCTTCCCGGGATTTTAAGGCTGCGCATTATAGGCGATAACGTTCATGAAAGCCCGTTACTGTATTCAGATGACAACGAACATCCTGCAGCAACTATCCTTTCGGCCAAGACATCTGTATCATTATAGTGATACAGAGCAATATTCACCTCACCGACGATCGCGGAATGCCCATGAAACTCAATCTAGACAATGAATCTCCTACCCCGGTATTTCAGCAAATTATCGATCAGATTCACTTCGCTATTAACACCGGCGAGATCATTGGTGGCGAAAGACTGCCGAGTATTCGCACCCTTGCCGCGGAATACAATATCGCCTCCAATACCGTGGCAAAAGCGCTTCGCCAGTTAGAGTTTCGAGGATTGATCGCCGCAAGAGATCGGTCCGGGTATATCGTCGTCGACAAGCAGGATAAGGTCGACGGCGTTAGCCGCTATCAATCAAGGGGCGTCAGTGCAGACAAGCACGAGGTGCATTCAGTCGTAGATACACTGGATAGCGGCATCGTCCCGGGTGCGTTTTGCAAAATTACCGAAGACTATCTCGGTGGCGACCCAGAAAAGTGCAATATTATTCATGCGGACGGCAGCGGCACCAAATCGACCATCGCCTACTTGAAATATAAGGAAACCGGAGACGCCTCGGTTTTTCACGGTATCGCACAAGACAGTATCGTCATGAACCTAGATGACCTGATCTGCGTGGGGGTTAATGGCCGAATCTTACTGTCCAACACGATCAATCGTAATGCGCTGAATTGCCCGGGTGAAGTCATCGCCGCATTGATCGAGGGTACTGAGATGTTTCTTGCGGAGATGCGCGATCAAGGCATTAACATTCATTCAGGTGGCGGTGAAACCGCAGACGTAGGCGATATTACGGGCACCCTCGCGGTGGACTCCTGCGCTGTTACTGTAATGCGCAAAAGTGACGTCATCACAAATGACATTACGCCGGGGCTCGCCATCGTCGGCTTGTCATCAACAGGGCAAGCCAAATATGAAACATGTGAAAACAGTGGTATTGGCAGTAACGGTTTGACCAGTGCAAGGCACGATATGCTGTCAAAATACTATGCTGAACAGTATCCGGAGACTTTTGACCCGAACCTACCCAGCGATCTTATCTATTGCGGTCCTTATCGCCTAGAGGACGCACTGGTCGGCTCAAGTTTAAATGTTGGCGAGGCGATCCTCAGTCCAACCCGAAGTTATGCGCCGATCATTCACAAAATTCTTGGTGCCATGAGAAACGAGGTCAAAGGTATTATTCACTGTTCCGGCGGTGCACAGACAAAATGCATGAAGTTTGGCAACAACGTTCACTTCATAAAAGATAACCTTTTTCCGACGCCACCGTTGTTCCAAGCAATCCAGCAAGCTTCAGAAACGCCATGGCAGGAGATGTACAAGGTATTCAACATGGGGCACAGGATGGAAATCTATCTGCCCGAAGCCAGGGTCGACGAAGTCATTAGTCTAGCAGGAGAGTTGGGTATCGCAGCTCAGCAAGTGGGGCACACAGTGGCCGCTGATTCGACGCAATTGACCTTAACCGCACCGAGCGGCGAAATATACCGGTACTAGCAGGCATTTTTACCGGCCAATTCACTGACATCTTCCGAACGCCGCAATGCGCTTTGATTTCGACCAACAATCAGCGGTCAGCGTGTTTCAGCCCCGAAGGCAAAGTCTCTGCTCGGTACCTCTTGCATCAGAAACTGGTAGAAATTGGCAACAATGGGGATCGAGTAGGTCGATTTTCGCGCCACGAACCTCACCGGTCGCGTTAGACCCTCGCCGCCTAAATTTATCAGCTTGTCCTCGGGTACCTTGAGCGTTCTTGCTACACCAATCGGCACAAGACCATGACCAAAACCTGCGATGGACATTTGAGCGACACTAAAAAATGACTCCAGCGCAACCTCGCGCTGAATATTCAGCCGCGCGACCACGTCTTTGAACGAGCGCCAAGCACCGGAATAATCCTCGATGCTAATCACTTTAATACCATGCGGCAGGGTCGCATCAATCTTCTCAAGCCCAGAAGGTATGATGACCATATCTTCCTGCATCA
>ERZ1048872.787-NODE-787-length-31017-cov-11.318584_pt1 | contig 31017 bp, 24 predicted proteins | sample MGYA00383100_ERZ1048872 | MGnify/ENA primary metagenome ERZ1048872 (study PRJEB29581, sample SAMEA5548370) | metagenome | biome: marine; feature: coastal; material: water | depth 50 m | study: Short-term variability in the microbial, nano- and picoplankton...
GAGGGAAAGTTACGCCCGGCAATAATTTTTTCGCGCTCCTTGTAAAACGCGCTTAAAAAGCCGCGACATCAAATTTTTTGGAGCGCACCCATATCGATCCCGAGGCTTCAGCTTCATCATGCCCCTGTGGTAATCACAAATTATTTTGCCAATTGCTCGGCGAGGCCCGAAAGATCCATGTTGCCAATTTCCTCAGGACGCTCTTTGGTGATCTTGTGGCTCAATACGCCGTAATCCATGTAACCCATCCGTGTCAGGGGTTGCATGCCCACAGTGTCGACAAGACCATCTTTAATAAACGCATCGTCAATGTGTACTGCAACTACCCGTCCTAAGATCAGGCTCCAAGGAATTTCCTTCCCTGAAACATGGGGTAATTCTACTGTCTGTAAGTATTCGCATTCGAGGTGTGCATGGGCTTCGGCAACTCTGGGTGCTTTTATGCAGGTAGAGGCGACGGCAGTCACGCCGGCAAGCTCAAATTCGTTGACTGTGCTGGCCACATGGGAGGATGAGATGTTAACGGCATCAATTAAATCCACCGAGGCAAAGTTGTAAACAAACTCACCGGTTTCTTCAATGTTGTTTTGAGAGTCTTTGCGCATACCGCTGGAAAACCCCACGATCGCCGGTGACGTGGCGAGCAAATTGAAAAAGCTATAGGGGGCAAGGTTGGGTATGCCATCGGCGCTGATTGAGCTGATCCAGCCAATAGGTCGTGGTGCGACCAAAGCTTTGAGAGGGTCGTGGGGGAGTCCGTGGTCATTGGCTGCCATTTCATAATACATGCTGATGGTCTCGTAAGTTTCGTAGCGTGGAGGACGGTGAAGGGTAGCAGCAAAGCCTCGACCTGACCGTGATACATTTTTCATGCTCGAATATCAGGCCTCGTTGAACCTCTCGAATCAACGGTGGTTAGTCTCGAGACAATAGGTCTAGTCGGTACCAAGATTGACATGGCTTGAGCCGGAGAAAGTCAGACGCAGCTCAACGCAGCTAATATCGTTGTTTACCCGTTGTGTGCAGGGCGCGCATAGCGGTATGAGACGGTTTCAATCACGTGTGGAAGTGAGCGTACATAGAGTCATAAATGACGCTTTGTGACGTTGTTATTTGTGGGAGTTTTTTCTGAAAGTCACGCAAAAAACCAATAAAAACGTTATAAATCAATAGTTTAAAAAATATTGAATTATTTTTCACGTGAGCCAATTTGTCATCTGACTGTAACATTTCTACCGCTATACTGCGCGTCAACACAGTGTCCATACAGGGATCTTAGATCGTGGAAATCATTGCTTCTCATGGTGTTGTACTGCTGGCATTAGCGTGTGCCTTTGGCTTGTTTATGGCTTGGGGGATTGGCGCGAACGACGTCGCTAATGCCATGGGGACTTCAGTGGGTGCCGGTGCTCTCACACTCAAGCAAGCGATTCTAGTGGCGGCAATCTTTGAGTTCCTGGGGGCCTATCTCGCGGGAGGCGAGGTGACCTCTACAATCCGCAAAGGTATTGTCGATCCCTCGTTGTTGGCCGATACACCCGAACTTCTGGTGTATGGCATGTTGGCCTCATTGCTGGCTGCTGCGACCTGGCTGGCGATTGCCAGTGTGCGGGGTTGGCCGGTGTCAACGACGCACTCTATCGTGGGCGCCATCGTCGGGTTCGCCGCGGTGGGAATTTCAGTGGATGCGGTTGCCTGGGGCAAGGTCGGCGCTATCGCCGCGAGCTGGGTTGTTTCGCCCCTGCTCTCGGGCACTATCGCGTTTTTGCTCTTCATGTCGGTGAAGCACTTTATTCTTGATCATGAAGATACCTTCGCCCGTGCTAGAAAGTATGTGCCCGTGTACATGTGGCTCGTTGGCTTTATGATCAGCATGGTGACCTTGCTGAAGGGGCTCAAGCATATTGGTGTCGAGGTCGACTTGGGCATGGATTCGAAGTTTGCCAATGCCATGGTGCTCTCGATTTTCACCGGGGCAGCGGTAGCACTGATGGGCGCTTTTTTGCTGCGTCGTATCAAATCGGATTCCGGCGATATCAACAGCGCGGCAAACGTTGAGCGTGTGTTTGGAATCCTCATGATCTTTACCGCCTGTGCAATGGCCTTTGCTCACGGCTCAAATGACGTGGCCAACGCGGTAGGGCCTTTGGCGGCCGTGGTCAGCACGATCCAATCAGGGGGTCAGGTGGTGGCTAAATCGGGTTTGCCCTGGTGGGTTCTCGGTGTTGGCGCGCTGGGTATCGTTGTGGGTTTAGGCACCTACGGTTGGCGAGTAATACAAACCATAGGACGTAAAATTACGGAATTGACGCCCAGTCGTGGCTTCGCTGCGGAATTGGCAGCGGCGACGACGGTAGTGTTGGCATCGGCCACGGGGCTCCCCATTTCTACAACCCATACGTTGGTGGGTGCAGTACTCGGTGTGGGTTTAGCGCGGGGCGTAGAGGCACTTCACTTGCCCACTATTGGCGCGATCGTCACCTCGTGGGTGGTAACGCTGCCGGCGGGAGCAACATTATCCGTGATATTCTTCTTTATCTTGCGCGCGGCCTTTGGCGGCTGATGGAAGCCATGAGCTTGGCGAATGGCCGACCGGTCGCCCGAAAAAGTGTGCAACAAATGTCTAGGCGTCAGCTTGATAAGGCGCTGCCGCAGCACTTATATCGCGCAGTGCAGCTGGGCATCATTGGTCAATTAATGTTTTATAAATTTGAGGGGCAACATCATGGAAGTTAGGTCTGCGATATCTGAAGTGATTAGCAGTTCACCACTGGCCATGCTGGATGAGCATGTCAAAGCTTGTGCGAAATGTGTCGCTAAATTACCCGATTACTTTGACGCTGCTCAGGCAGGAAAGTGGACAAAGGCGGCGAAAGTGCAGGCAGAGATTGTTGACCTTGAGGGAATTGCTGATGACCTCAAGCGCAACGTTCGTCGCAACATGCCTCGAGGTATATGGATGTCGGTGTCGCGCTCTGACCTTCTCGAATTAGTACGAATGCAGGACACGATGGCCAATCACACCAAAGATGTGGTCGGCCTATCTCTTGGCAGAGAGCTCGCGTTTCCCGCGCCATTGGAGAAGTCGTTAGCCAAGTACATTAAGACCATTGTCGACTGTGTGGGTTTGGGGGTTGAGGTCGTCACTGCCACGCGAGAGTTGTCGCGTACCGCGTTTGGTGCCCGTCAAATCAAGGTCATAATGACCAAATCGCTGGCCGTGGAGAAGCTAGAGCGTAAGTCTGATGAGATGCAAACAAAGCTTCGCTCCAAGCTTAAAGCTCACGAAGAGAACGTATCTCCCGTCGATGCAATTTTTCTTTATCAACTACTCTCCCAGATTGGAGAAATCGCCAACAGCGCTGAAAAAGTCGCGCACCGCGCCCAAATTATTGCCAACAGTTAGCAGCCCAGCAGTGGTTGCTTGGCTCATGAGCTTTGCTCCTGGGCCTTTTTTTTGGGCGTAACCTAGCTCAAAACCCTTTATTTTCCCGCTATGACCTGACTACCAGGCAGAAGTTTTGGGCGCAGAGCTTCAGGCGCAATGCGGCGCAGCCCGCAGCCCGCAGTATGGAAATGATACTCGTCTGCGCACTAGGCAATCCTAATAATCCTCACTTTGCTTTTTCGGCACTTGGCCATTTGGCTGCGCTGTGCCCTCGTAAATTAGCCCTCGGGAGGCGTCTCGCGTTCGCGACTGGCGAGTTAAAGCGCGCGGGCTAACATGCGGTGCCTTGCGTCAGTGCTGAATAATCAAATGCGCTGGTCATTCCCCAAAAGCTCGATATTGCAGTTGCTGAAGTGCAATGCGTTGCGGCTCAGGCGGCCTGAGCCTACGCCTTTCAGGTGCTGGCAGCTGGGTGTAAAAGCAAATTTTTCCGAGTATTTTGGGGAAAAATTGAAAAGTCTGTGCACTGTAATATTACTGCAACAAACTTGTCATATTTTGCGGCAATCATCGACGAGGAAGAGCCTAATGACTTTTCAAAAACAAGTGGTAAAGACGTTTGCGCCAATGCTGTTTGTAACGGTTCTCGGTGCCCAAGGCGCCCAGGCCGCTGACAGAGAATTGCTGGAAATACTCCTTCAAAACGACGTGATAACTCAAGAACAGTTTGATCGTTTGGTCGACAAAGAGTCGCTAACCACAGCGGACATTCTGGCCCCCGCGCCTGAGACCGTAGTGGTGCGCGAAGAAGAGCTTGAAGTCGATGTTTCTCTGGATGAAAACATTCAAATAGCCATTGATGAGGCGGTCGCCAGTGCCGTCTCTGAAGAGTCACCCATTCAAGCCAGCTACGGGTCCAAGGGCTTTCAACTCGCGACTCGTGATGGAAACTTTGCCACTAATTTGCAGTGGCGAGCGCAGTTTCGCTACAGCAACCCCTTTGGTTCTGACCCACGCCAAGTGAGCAACTTTAACGCAGACACGACGTCTAGCTTTGAGCAGCGACGTCTGCGTATGAAAATTGGCGGTCACGGGTTTCAGCCCTGGATAAAGTATTATTTCGAGGTCGATCTTCAGCCCGCTCGAGACGTCGATGCTGATGCCATTTCTTCCGGGGCTCGTGTTATTGACTGGCGCGTCGATTTGGCGAAATGGGATTGGGGCGGTATTCGAATGGGCCAGTGGAAGGTTGACTTCAACCGTGAGAGGGTCGACTCCTCGGGGCGTCAGCAATTTGTAGAGCGGTCCATCGTAAATCGAATTTTTACTGTAGATCGTCAGGTGGGTGTGCAACTTAGGGGTCGTCTATTTAAGGGCAGTTTGGCCGACCTTAATTATTACGCAGGGGTTTTCAACGGTGAGGGTCGCAGCGTTAAAAACAGCTCTGACGAACACCTCTACGTTGGTCGGTTGCAATGGAATTTTCTGGGGCGGCAGTTGAAGACGCGCCAAACCGACGTTGAGTTTACCGAGCTTCCCACGGGCTCCTTCGCAGTCGCGGGTCTGACCAACGAAGGACCTTGTACCCGTTGGTCGTCATCGGGCTGTGGCAACCTAGATGGCTTTGCCAAACCTGCTACTGCACAAGACGACCAATTTAAAATTGAGCAGGGTCTGCAGGAATTTGCTTTTAAGTACCGAGGGTTTTCAGTTCAGCAGGAATGGCATCGAAAGTTTATTACCGACCGCGTAGAGGGTACCGAGAGCGACCTGACAGGCGCCTACTTTCAAGCGGGATACTTTTTTCACAACTGGATTGATGCGATTCCCGCACCGCTTGAATTTGCGGCGCGATACGCCTACGTCAAAGAGCCGAATAAAGCCGACAGAATGCTCTACAACGAGCGAGAGGAATTCACTCTGGGCGCGAACTGGTTTTTCAATGGCCACCGAAACAAGTTGACCTTTGACTTCTCGCATCTGACTTTGGATGACACGCTGCTAATGCAAAAGGAGTCTGAAAACAGAGTTCGTTTGCAATGGGACGTTTCCTTTTAAGGCTCTCGGCTTGGCTGAGCCCCTAGATCTGCTGGGGGCTCTCTAGCGCCCCCCACTCTCGCGTCGTTACAGTGGCAAGGTTTGGAGTAGTGTTTGGGATCACCTGTTGCTGCCGTCAACTGCCGTTGTCTAACACCTTAGAAATAGTAACGGTTGTGTGTTTCTAACGTCGGGTTCAGCGCAAATACCCCTGAAATTTGGAACAGTTCGACGACTTGGCAGCCATTCATCCCAAGTGGCACCCCAAAAAGTGAGTTGCCGGGCTATGTTGAACGTGTAAGTCGCATTTTTTCCGCACATTACAATGTCTCAAAGGGGCCAATCAGGGTACCTTTGCCCACCACAATTTTTTATTCCGGGAGTGCTGCGTGAGCGCCAAAATAAAAGTCGAAAAGCCCTTGGTGGTTTTGCACGGTGATGAGATGGCACAAATTGCTTTCGAACGCATTTTGGAGCAGTTCGTGCGCAGCCGTCTCGCTATCGATTTGATCGAGGTCGACTTGTCTGCTGAAGAGCGGTTCACCAGTAATGGCGAAGTGGTCGTAGAAGCGATCGAGGCTCTAAAGACTCACGGCGTGGGTATAAAAAATGCAGGAATGACAGTAAACCGCGCCCAGCTTGATGCGCTGCTAGAGCGTCACCCTACTGTGGACGAAAGTGCACTCGATAAGCTTGCGACCAAGTCACCCAACGGAGCGATTCGAAAAGGCATTAGCGGCAATATCACCCGCGAAGATATTGAGTTTAGAAATTTGAAGAGTGTTCGCCCGCAATGGATCGATCGAGATATTGAGGTCGATACCATGGAAACCGGGGGCTTGGACTTCAGCTATAGCGAGCTGTCAGAGGCGACGGGTGTTGCCAAGGTGATCTTCGTAGGCGCCAGTGGCGATCCGATGGAAGTTCACAGGCGCAGCCTGAAAAAGGGTGATCCCTGGATGCTGGCAACGAATGCCATCGAAGAAGTGCAAGCTTGGGCCCATCGCTTTTTTCAGCGCGCCATTGCCGAGGGTCGCGATATTTATCTTGGCCTAAAAGATACCGTAGTTCCGGGTTATGACGGCGTAATGCGTGCCGCTATCGAAGAAATTTATGAGCGCGACTACAAAGAACAAGTAGCGGCTGCTGGGCTGTCTTACTTTTATGAGCTGATCGATGCGCAGGCGGCACGTATTATCTCTAACCCGCCTGAGCGCGCTTTGTGGGGCGTGCCCGACAATGTCAGCGGAATGAAGCTGTACAAGCTGGTTCAGCAGTTAAAGCGCTATGGCTTACCCGAGCGCAAAGCCCACGTGTCGATTTCACGAATGAGCGCGGGTGGCGGCGACCAGTATGGCAGCTACAACATGCCTGCACCGGAAGATGGTGTGATTAAAGTTTTGGTCGATGGTGTGGAGAAGCACGCACGGACGGTCAAGGCTAGCGATCCCATTTTATTTATGTCGAATGATCGCGAGGCTATTAAAGATTGGGTGGAGCAGGTTTTTCTGGATTCGGCAGTTAATAAAAAAGAAATTTACTTTGGCTTGAAGCGAGAGTTCGTGCAATACGACGAGGTCTATAGCTCAATTATTTTAGAGTTGCGTCAAGAGCTGGCGGCTCTTGATACTCCACCCCCGTCTTTCATGATCATGCGGCCTTCACGGCAGTTGAGCAAAATGATTTGCGACCCGCCGCGTTGGGGACTGTACCCCGCACAAAACCTTGATGGGGATATTTTCTCTGATATTTCTGCAGCACTTGGTGGCAGCCTCGCCACGGCGAGCTCCATTATTATCAGTAAAGATGGTACCAAGCTGTTTGAAGCGCCCCACGGTACCGCCCACGACCTTTATCTACGCTACCTCGAAACCGATGGCAAAGAGGCCAACTTCAATTCCTCGGCACTTATTTTTGCGGTTGCCAATGCCCTTGAAGAGCTGGCGGGACGAGAAAATAACCCGGCACTAGATACCTACGCGAGCAGCTTGAAATCAGCGCTGATTGAGACGGTGTCACAGGGGACTATTACCGGTGACCTAAAGGGCAAAACTCTCAATCCCGAAACAGAAACCGTGGTCGACATGATTGGGTTTCTCGATGCGGTGGAGGCCAACCTAAAGTAGGCCCGAAGCGGTTGCGCTTGGCCGGACTCGGTAGGGTAGACCTGCGAAAAGCAGGCCTGTACCTTTCGTAGTGATCACGACAAAGCGAATCGGCGCCGTTGTGGCAGCGACAGGTAAAACGGGAGGGCACTATGAGGCAGCGAAAGAAGACTTTCTTCGGGCTTTTAGTGCCAGTGGTTTTGTGTCTCGGAGTGCCAATTCCAACCTTGGCCGACACGCTTATCGTCAATGCGCTGTTGCTTGACGGCACGGGTAGTCCCGGCCAGCGAGGCAGTATTCGAATCATCGGCGACCAAATTTCCGACGTGGGAAATTTGACGGCGCGCGCTACCGATACCTTAGTTGATGCTCAGGGCCTGGTGCTGAGCCCAGGGTTTATTGATACCCACAGCCACGCGGACGAGCACCTACTGACTCAGCGCAATGCTGCACCCAAAATCACCCAAGGCATTACCACCGTTGTAGTTGGCCAAGATGGTAGTTCGCCCTATCCACTGAAGGATTTTTTTCAGGCCTTGGAGCAGACTCCCGCCAAGATCAATGTGGCGGCTTATGTGGGCCACAATACTTTGCGCGATACCGTAATGGGTAAAGGCAACCGGGAGGAAGCGAGCCCATTACAGATGCAGTCGATGGCAAGCTTGCTGGGATCGGAGCTGAACTCAGGGGCTATTGGCCTTTCGACAGGTCTGGAATATGAGCCCGGTATTTACAGTTCCCGAGCCGAAGTTTTATTGCTGGCACAGCAGACCGCTCAGCGGGGCGGTCGCTACATTAGTCATTTGCGTAGTGAAGATCGTTGGTTCGAAGACAGTATCGAAGAGATTATTGAGATAGGGCGTGTTACCGGTATGCCGGTGCAAATCTCTCACATTAAGCTTGCGATGAAGCGCCTTTGGGGAAGCGCCCCTGCGTTGCTTAAACAATTAGATGCCGCCCGCGCTGAGGGCGTTGATATTACCGCAGATATTTACCCGTATATCTTTTGGCAGTCGCACATGATGGTGTTGTTGCCCGAACGAGACCCACTCGATATGCCAGCTATTGATCTGGTTATGCGAGAGCTTGCACCCCCTGAAGGGATTATTTTCACGCATTTCCCCGCCGAACCCAGCTATGTGGGTAAAACCCTTATCGAGATTGCAGGTTTGCGTGATGAAACTCCGGGGGAGGCCTTTTCTCAGTTGGCGCAGCAGTCGATAGCTTATGAAGAGAAAACCGGCCAACCTGGGGACAGCATGATTGGTACCAGCATGGACGAGAGCGATCTGCGGGACCTTATGGCTTGGCCTCATACCAACATCTGTACTGACGGTGGTTTACAAGACCGTCATCCCCGGGGCGCCGGTAGTTTTCCTCGGGTGCTCGGTCATTACGCGCGAGATGCCGAACTTTTTTCCCTAGAGAGCGCCGTACAGAAAATGACTGCTTTGCCCGCACAACATTTAGGGATGAAAAACCGAGGCGTGATCAGGCCTGGTTACAAAGCTGATTTGGTGCTGTTTGACCCCGCAACTGTCATCGATCGTGCGACGACATCGGAACCTTTTTTAGCCGCGGTGGGTATTAGCGATGTTTGGGTCAATGGTACGCGGGTTATGGAAAACGGGCGCCAGACTGAGGCTTATCCGGGTCGCGTTATTCGTCGAATGAGTACCCCTTAATGCCCCTCGACTTGCCCGCGCCTCACTTACTTTTCTTGGGTGATATCACCAACCCACTGGATGCCAAGACTGCCGTTGGGCTTCGTGATTGGCGACCAGAGCAGTGTGTGGGCCAGTGGCGTCTCCCCGGTTGCACCGTCGATCTTGGTTTGCCTGATATGACCCCGGATGCCGCGGTGGCGGCAGGGGCGAAAAGTGTCCTCATTGGTGTTGCGCCTTTGGGTGGTGCCCTGGCGCCCGCCTGGATTTCTTCACTGGTCGATGCGCTAGACAGTGGGCTGAGTATTGTTAGCGGGTTGCATCAAAACTTACAGGAGCTACCGGCACTGTCTCAGGCGGCTCACGCAGCGCAACAGCAACTTATCGATGTGCGGGTTGCCCCTGACAATATTCCTATTGCCAGCGGCCAACGTCGAACAGGTAAACGTTTGCTGACGGTGGGTACAGACTGCTGTGTGGGGAAAAAATATACGGCCCTTGCGTTTGCTCGAGAGCTTAAAAATCAAAGCTTCTCCGCTACATTTCGTGCAACTGGGCAAACCGGCATTATGATCGCTGGTGGGGGCATCCCAATGGATGCGGTGGTCTCAGATTTTATTGCTGGAGCTGCAGAGTGCTTAAGCCCTGACGCGGCCGAGGCGCATTGGGATGTTATAGAGGGGCAGGGCTCATTGTTTCATCCGGCTTATGCTGCGGTAACGTTGGGCCTGCTCCATGGCAGTCAGCCTGATGCGTTGCTGCTGTGTCACGATGCGGGTCGGACGGCGATTGATGAATATGAAGCCTTCGAAATTCCTGATTTAAAAACCTGTATTACCCGGTATGAGGAGGCTGCATCGCTAACGAATAAACTGGCGCGGGTGGTGGGTGTGAGTCTCAATACATCAACACTCACTGCAGAGGAGGCGAAGCGGGTGTGTGCTGAGGTCTCTGAACAAACAGGATTACCCTGTTTGGATCCGATGCGAAACGATTTGGCACCCTGGGTAGCGGTTCTAACCTGATGGATGGCCTGTGATGCAGGGGCTTAGGCTGAATTTTAATTGCGTCAGGACGCTGTGGAAGGAGGTGAGTTGAAACTCAAAATCACACCGCGCCAATGGACGATGACTGCGCCATTTGTCACCGCAGGGGAAACGGTCTCTGAAATCGATGTCTTGCATATTGAGCTCAGTATTGACGGCATCAAAGGTCGAGCTGAGACCATGGGGGTCGATTATTTGGGCGAGACGATCACTTCCATGGAGCAGGAGTTAGGACAACTTAGTGAGGCGACTCTAGCGTCATTAAACGGCGCTAATTTACAGGCCCTGCTTCCTCCGGGGGGAAGCCGCAACGGATTGGATTGCGCGCTGTGGGATTTACGGTCAAAACACGCCTCCAAGGGTATCGCAGCCCTTACAGGCATACCGCTGAGCCCCGTTGCGACGCTTTATACCTTGTCCCTTGATAATCCCGAAAATATGGCCAAATGTGCCCGAGATGCCGCCCACCTAAAACACCTCAAACTTAAGTTAAACGCCAACGAAACGCTCCAGTGTCTAGAGGCCGTGCGCGAGGCTCGCCCAGACGCTAGCATCGTTATCGACGCTAATGGCAGCTGGCCTGAAAGCTTGCTGTGGAACTTGGGAGACGATTTACAGCGGCTAAATGTTGCGCTGCTCGAACAGCCCCTCGCGCCTGACCAAGATTTTCGTCTCGAGAACTTAAATTACCCCGTGCCGCTGTGTGCCGATGAATCCTGCCAGGCAAGTGGTGACCTCGAACGTATTGCCGACTGCTATCAGGCGATAAATATCAAACTGGATAAATGTGGCGGCCTTACCGACGCGCTGCGCATGCGAGATTGGTGTCGTCAGTACGGTAAGCAGGTCATGGTCGGGAATATGCTGGGCTCATCATTGGCTATGGCGCCGGCAATGGTCGTGGCTCAGGGCGCTGCTTTTGTCGATCTCGATGGCCCCTTGTGGCAGTCCAGTGATGTGCAGCCTGAATTACAGATTATTGATGGGGTCATTCAACCCCCAGCTCCCGAGCTCTGGGGATAGCACTTTTTCAGCACGATCAGCTCAGGACACCCTCTGTGCTAGCGGGGCTATCCTCGACGAACTGAATTAGCTCTGGAAAAAAGTCCATGAAATCTGCAAGCAGCGCATTGTGGTTTTGTTGCAGCTCAATAATCCCACGGCCCAATTGGCTGGGGCGCTTGAGCCGGCTCTCAATGCCACACAGCGCTCGGTGAATGCCATTCATTTGTTGATAGCTGCCGAGTAAATCGAAATGAATCATATAATGCAGTGTGCGCTGCATTCTGTCCGGTGCAAAATGGCTGTTCTGTTCTAACTGAGCGTATACCTGTGTTGTGAAGGTGCTGAGTGGCTGGTCACTAAAACTGACCCACTGAGTGGCTAAAAAATGATCATAAAAAACATCGATCAAAATTCCGGCATAGCGTCTGAACTCGGGGCTAATGCGGCCTTTGCTGCGTTTTACGATAGCGTGTGCATCGGTAAAAGAATCGACACGGCGATGCTGAACAATGGCTGCGCGCAGCGGTTCGGACATTGCCCGGTCAACGGGGCCCTTCACAAAGTCTCCCATAAGGCTGCCCAGCAAGCTGTTTGAGGTTCTATCGGCAAGGAGTAGGTGGGCCAGATAATTCATAAAGTGGCAAAGGTCAAAGGCATACAGCGGTGCGGAGCAGGGCGGTTGTTATGGGCCAAAGGCTTTGGATACACGCTGTGGGCATGGGCGCAGCCATTAAGAAACGGACGCTGGCCACGTGCCTCAAAATTGACAGCTTTTTTGCTTTCACCGTCATCCTTTTAGAGCCTCAAGATGTGCCACGACCGAAGTGCCTAATGCCTGCAGGTCGTAGCCGCCCTCCAAGGCTGAAACAACTCGCCCTTTGGAATACTGTTTTGCTAAGGCAACAATTTCTTGGGTTATCCAGTAATAATCGTCTTCGACGAGTTGCAGCTGTGCTAAGGGATCGGCTTGATGGCCGTCAAATCCGGCTGACAGCAGAATTAAATCGGGCTGATGGTGATGAATGGCAGGCCACCAATCACGGGCGATGGCTTGGCGAAAGGCATTGCCGACTGTTCCTGAAGGCAGTGGTGTATTAACAATATTGGGTCGCTCTAGGTCGTGAAATCGACCGGGGTAAAAGGGGTGTTGAAAGCTTGAGCACACTAAAATATTGGGGTTGTCCTTACAAAGGTCGACCGTGCCATTACCGTGATGCACGTCGAAGTCGAGAATCGCGACCTTGTGAATGCTGGGAATTTCCAGTGCGTTAATCGCGGCGATCGCAACGCTGTTCAGTAGACAAAACCCCATGGGGCTGCTGATTTCAGCATGGTGTCCGGGTGGCCGCACCGCGCAGAAAACCCGAGAGTCTCGCTCCGAGATAACGTCGTTAACGCCCTGCCATACAGCCCCTGCGGCATGTTCAGCGGCTGCTAGGCTGAGGGAGCTCATCCAAGTGTCCGGGTCTAGGGCCTCTAGACCTTCATGAGGGCTTTTCGCTTCAAGCGACGAAAAGTAATGAAGGTCATGGGCAATATCGACTTGAGCGCTGCTAATTTTTGGGGCAGGAATTAGCGGGAAGTCATCGGTAACGCCGGTGTCTTTCAAATGCTGTAAAAGATGTATTAGCCGATCAGGTCGTTCCGGGTGACCCTGGGGAACCTCATGTTCAATGCAATTTTGATGGGTATAAATCAGCATGATTAGAACGCTCTCAACCTCAGCCGCTTTTCGTGTGTTGACGTAGAGTGTATTGGCAAATGGTGTGTTGGTTAAAGCGGTCTCTGTAAAACGGGTGTCTCTAACAACAGAGTCCGTAAAACCGGCATCTATGAAATGGCAGCCCAATACAGTGCTGCTGGTTGCGCTTTGCTCAATCTATAGTCAGAGCACAATAGAGCGACGGATTTCTTTAAGAAAAAGATGAGAGCACTTTGCGAGTCGGTGTTGCAGAGTCCCCTCCGCAATGCCCTCTTGGCCGGTGCTATTATTGCGTTGCCTGGCGTAACGCGTGCGTGTAACGGAGTCGTCTTATTGGCAAACCCTCTGGTTAGCCTAGAACGCCGTAGAAATTTGTATCTCGTGTGTGCAGTCAAATTTGCGTACTGACGACAAGTTGCTCGCCAAATCACGCATAATGTTCGACGTCACAACATGACATAAAGCAGAAAGATCACAGGAGGATGTCTTTGCATTATTTGGTAACGGGTGGCGCGGGATATATTGGTTCGCACCTAGTGCTCGCCCTCGTTGAGGCCCAGCATCAGGTGACGGTGCTTGATGATTTTTCTACGGGGCATCGCTGGGCGACCGAGGGCCATGAAGTGATCGAAGTCGATATTCGAGATCTAGCGGCTTTGCGCAGCGCGCTGTTGCACCGGCATTTTGATGGTGTCTTTCATTTTGCCGCGAAATCTCTGGTGGGTGAGTCGGGTCAGAAGCCTCTACTGTATTACCAAAATAACGTCACTGGCACGGCTAACCTATTGGAGGTTGCGCTTGAGAATGACTGGCGCCATTGCGTGTTTTCTTCAACCGCGGCTGTTTATGGCAGCCCTCAATCGGCCGTCATAGCCGAGGAGCACCCGTTAAACCCCGTCAATGTTTATGGCGAGACTAAGCTAGCCATGGAACAGCTGCTGTCTGCGGTTCACAAACAGGGAGCAATGCACGCGGTGTGTTTGCGGTACTTTAATGCGGCAGGTGCTGCCCCCGATGCCCATAGAGGCGAGTGGCATGAGCCTGAAACACATCTTATTCCCAATGTATTACGCAAGGCCGCGGGAGAAGACCGCCCACTAACCATTTTTGGTGACGATTACGACACGCCCGATGGCACCTGCATTCGCGATTACATTCACGTTCTTGATCTTGCACAAGCCCACCTCAAAGCAATGGCAATGCTACACCGCGAAGGGGGGTTCCATACGCTCAACCTTGGCAGTGAAGCAGGCTATTCGGTGCGTGAAATTCTGCGGGCCTGCGAAACCACGGTAGGGCAGCCAATTACCCATGACATAGGGCCTCGTAGGCAGGGCGATCCGCCACGACTTGTGGCAGATGCCGGTCGAGCAGGCCAAATATTGGGTTGGCGTGCGACGCGAGGCCTGCATGAGATTGTTGAATCTGCTTGGTTGTGGGAGCAAGAGCGCCAGCGTCTGCAGGCGCGCTAACAGCGCGTTTTATCGATGGGGTGGGTAGTAGGGAAGTGGCTTCAGCCGCCCTTACTCGCCCCGCCAAATACAGCATCCTCGGGGCGGCAGCTTGACACTGCCCACGAGAAATTCGGCGCTAGGTGGAGCGTCTAAAGTGTGAGCTTCTGCGCCGTAGTTAAAGGCAAATGTGACCGAGCCCCGGGTCATCATGCGCACGTCCTCAGGCAACTCGTGAACCATTATCTCTCGTTCTCTCAGCAGATCCCCCAGCAGCTGTCGCAGGAAGGCGTCGTCAGTAAGGGTGGCCAAATACAGGCATCGCCCTTTGCGAACCAAAGCGGGGCGGTCTTCCTGATAGAAGGCCTCTACGGTGGCGCTACCCACAGACAGATCCTCGCACCACAAGCGGCTTTGAAATTTCTCTCCTTGGTACTCAAAAGGTTCTGCTACATCGGGTCGCAGGGTTTCCACAGAATTAACCTGTAGATCTAACCATGACTGGAGCACACCGGGGGCGCGATTGGGAGGGATCTGAAACTCCTCAGTTTTGGCGCCGCAACGCGGACCAAACAGCAAGGTTGCGCCGGATTGCTTACAGGCCTCCAGCAATGTGTCTGAAATAATGGGCATAGAGGCTACAACGACCAATGCATAGTGCGATAGATCGGCTGAGGTACTCACAATATCGACGCTGACATTCAGCTGACGCAGGGCTCGATAAAACTGAAAAGCCACTCGGTGGGCCTCAACTTCTTGACCCTGCTGTTCAATGTCAGAGACCCACTGTGCACTAACATCGGTGACCAGCGCTACGTGAGCCTGTGGCTGCGGCAGCGACTCGTTCTCGAGTGTCTTGAGTACCCCAACGACAGTTTCGACTTCCTGCCAGGCATCGCTGCGGGACCGATCGGGTCGAAGCAGTCCGGCATGCATTTGCTCCTGAGCAAATTGCGCCTGGCGCCAGCGGAAAAAAGACACGACGTCGGCGCCATGGGCGATGGCCTCAAGGGTCCAAAGGGCGACCATGCCGGGTGCTGGTCGAGGATTAGAGGGTGCCCAATTCACGGGGCCGGGTTGCTGCTCCATAATCCAGAAGCCACGATCTTTGAGGCCGCGGCATTGATCAAGGTAGTAGGCGGTGTAGTCAGGGTGCCCGGTGCGCATGTAACGTCGCGCCAATTCAGGTTCATCCCGACCCAGTAGAAATTCACTCCGTCCCAGCGGGTAACTGTCATAGCTCACAAAATCGAGGGGCGCTGCCAGAGAAAAGCAATCGGTTTGGGTGTCCTTCATTGGAATGAAGTTGTGGGTTATCCACTGATTACGGGCATGGTCTCCAATGGCGCTACAGCAGGCATCGTGGAAACGTAAAATTTGATCTGAGGCAAAGCGCCGATAGGCGATTTGATGGGCTGGGTTGGTTTCGGTCACGGCCCCAAAGGGCAGTTCAATAGTGCTAAAACTTGGGTACTCCATTGACCAAAAAATATTGCCCCAAGCTGTATTCAAATGGCCAATGGTTTCATAACGTTCTTGGCACCAGCCTTGGAAGGCCTGTCGTGCGCTGTCGGACCGGCTGTGGGCGGTGTCGTGGCAGCACAGTTCATTATCGGTTTGCCAACCAATAATCCGGCTATCGCTGCCATAGCGTTTCGCTAAAACCGTAGAAATTCGCACGGCCTCGTCGCGGTAGGTGGTGCTGGAGAAGTCGTAGTGGCGTCGAGATCCAAAGCCGCGTTCATGACCACTGCTGGGGTCTCTGGGGAGTATTGCGGGGTGTTCATCGATGAGCCATTTTGGCGGCGTCGCCGTTGGAGTGCAGAGCACTACTTTTAAGTCCTCGGCTGCAAGGGTGGCAATGGCGCGATCCAGCCAGCCGAAGTCAAATTGATCTCGCTGTGGCTCAAGCTTTGACCAGGCAAACTCGCCAATTCGCACGCAGCGTAATCCCAATGCGCGCATTTGCGCTGCGTCGTCGGCCCAATCTTGTTCTGGCCAATGTTCTGGGTAATAGCAAACCCCTAGCGCCAACTCGGAAAAGCCGCCGACAAAATGTTGCTTAGCCATTGTTATTAACCTCTAGACCGGTGCCTGCTTCGCAGACAAAAGTGGTTGCCTTAAGTCCTGTTCTTTGGGTGTAGTCACGTTCGACCGCATTAAGGAGCTGAGGCACATCGTCGCGATGGCAAAGGCATACGACGGCGCCACCAAATCCCCCTCCAGTTTGGCGTGCGGCGACCCGATTGCCTAATTCAGCTTTTGCGATAGCCACCAGGGCGTCGGTCGCGGGTACGGTAACCTCATAGTGATTAGCGAGGGAGTGATGTCCGTTTGCTAACTGCTCAGCGACTGCCGCTAAGTCAGCTTGCTGCAGGGCTGCTGCGGTTGCCTTGACCCGTTTATTTTCTTCCAGAACATGGGCTGCACGACGGTATTGCGTTGCTGTCAGGGTGTCCCGACAGGCAGCGAGTCGCTGAGTATCTGCGGCTCTCAGAGAAGATATGGTCATTGCGGCACAGGCCGCTTCGCAGTCAGCCCTTCGAGCGTTGTATTCGCTATCGACCAGTTTGCGTGGGTAGTTTGAATCTAGGATAACAATTGACCACTGCTTGGGGATCGTCACAGAGATTGCTTCCAAAGACTGGCAGTCAAGGAGTAAAGCAGCGCCAGGCTGAGCCTTGGTTGATATCAGCTGATCCATAATGCCGCACTGGCAGCCAATAAAAGCATTCTCGGAGAGCTGCCCAAGCTTGGCAATTTCTGCGCCGTCAATATTCCAATTGAAAGCGCTGCTAAGGGCGCCCAGCAGGGCGACTTCGAGTGCGGCAGAAGAAGAGAGTCCACGTCCCTGAGGAACGTCGCTCCATAGGGCCAGGTCAATGCCCTTGGTCACATAGCCTTCACTTCGCAGGGCCGCCACAATGGCCCGAATATAGTTAGCCCAAGGGCGGGTGCTGGGCTGGTATTCATCGCAAGCTTGGAAAGAGTCAATTTCGTCGGGATATTCTCGAGAAACTGCGGTAATTATGTTGTCTTCTCGGCGCCGCCACGCAACGTGGCAACGAAACTGCAAAGCACAGGGTAATACCCAGCCGTCGTTGTAATCGGTGAACTCGCCGATCAAATTGACCCGACCGGGCGCTGAAGCCGTGCCCTCGGGTGATGCACCGAAGTGCTGTTCAAATAAGGTGAGGCTCATGAGGATTTCGCCAGCTGCTGTTTAATGGGGTCTGCCAGTTGCCGCAGTTTATGAGCGGCCGACTCAACGGTTAAATCTCTCTGAGGCTCGCCCAGCATTTCATAGCCCACCATGTGTTTCTTAATGTTTGCAGACCGCAACAGCGGAGGAAAAAAATGCGCATGCAGTCGCCAGTGTTTGTTCGGCTGATCAGAGGGTGCGTTATGCCACCCCATGGAATAGGGAAAGGAGCAATCGAAGAGGGCATCGTAAGTGCGATTGAGCACCGCTAATGCCTCGGCGAGAGTTTCAAGGTTGTCTGGCGTAAGCTCAGCAAAGTCGCTTTGAGTTCCTTTGGTCAGCAGTAAAGTTTCAAAGGGCCACGCCGCCCAATACGGAACAACAATTAACCAGTCGGCGTTTTCAAAGACCACGCGTTCATTGAGTTTCGATTCCCACTGTTGATAATCCGCGAGTAAAGCCGAACCGTTTTCTCGAAAATAGTCTAATTGGCGTTGATCTTCAGTGGCGATGGTTGAAGAAAGGTGGGCATGGGCCCAAATTTGTCCGTGGGGGTGAGGTTGGGAGCAGCCCATCAGCGCCCCTTTATTTTCGAACAGGGTAACGCAGCGATACTTCGCTGAAAGTTCCTGGTAGGCCTGCTGTATTACCTCTAGGAGGCGGAATAACTCACTTTGGCTGAAGTCTGCCAAGGTTCTATCGTGGCGGTGATCAAAGCAAATTACGCGGCATTCTCCCTCAGCGGCTTCTTCGATGATGAATCCGGGACTGGCGTCATTGGCTTCACCTGTCACATTTTCCGGTTCCCGTTCTTGATTTAACTCAGGGCCCGTGAGCGCTGAGAAATCGTTGTTGAATACATGGGGCCCGCGGTAATCGGCATTAAACGTATTGTTGGCGCGTTCGGTTCCCGGACAGAGGGGGCAATTGGGGTCAAACGCCAGCCTTTCCTCTGAATCAGCAGCGGCTGCTTCCCCCGACCAGGGCCGATTGCCGCGCTGAGGGCTGACCAGCACCCAATCGCCCGTTAATGCATTCCTACGTCGATAGCTGTTTGTCTGGCTCAAAATTTCTCCGGGGTGATGTCGATGACAACTTGCCATCGCCTGCCGATCTCGATGCAATCAATCCTCGCTTGGGAGTGTATCTGAAGCAGGGTGTCACGGTATGCTTCACGCTTGGAATTGCAGCGGCGATTTTGTCATAAGATTTTAAAATAGGGTCGAGTACCGTGGGAATGGAAAACTCCAAATTCCAACCGTTTTACCAATTGATCAATGCTGATATCTCTGTGCTGATAGATTGCCGCCAGCGACTACCCGCCATTGCCTATATAGGCCCCCGGTTAGAACGCTTTGATGCCGCTGACCTAGCGCTGCTTGATCGCCATGAGGCGCCCGCCTCGCTCCCGGAGGAGCCTCCCATTGCTTTGTTGCCCGACATCACCTCAGGGTGGCTGGGTCATCCGGGTATTGCCGTCCGCAGGGGGCGGCAAGGTTGGCAGCTGCACTCCGTATTACAGCAGGTTAGCCAGCCTCAGAGTGATCGCCTTGTGCTTATAGCAACCTGCGCGATGACGCAGGTCAGTGTGCGCTACGAGTTGACACTGCCCACCGCTGGTGCGGCACTTTCTATTGCAGTCACTGTCGTTAATGACAGCAGCTCCGAAATGTTGAGTTTGGACCAGTGCAATTTAACTTTGCCGATTCCCGATCATTTTTCTGATTTCACTGATTTTAGCGGACGCTGGGGCCTCGAATTTCAATCTCAAACTCAGTCTCTTCGGCAAGTCGCATATTCCAGAGAGAATCGGACAGGGCGAACTTCACACCGGGGTTCTGCGAGTGTTGTCGTACACGAAAAGGAGCTGTCAGCAGCCTATGGCCAAGCCTTGTCCTGTCACCTGGCTTGGAGCGGCAATCATCGTCTTCGAGTCGAGCAGCTAGTGGATGGTCGCCGTTATTTACAGCTGGGTGAGCTATTAGCGCCAGAAGAAATCGTGCTAAGCCCGGGGGCTGCTCATAGCGCGCCTGTTGTCTGGTGCAGTTTTTCAAATGGAGGATTGACGGGGCTATCAAGTCAGTGGCACCGCTTCATCCGAGAGCAGTTCACCACCGTTGGAGAGCTGCAAAAAAAGCCACGTCCGGTGCAGATCAATACGTGGGAGGGACACTATTTTGACGTCAACGAGTCGAAGTTGTTGGGGCTGATTGAGCAAGCTGCAAATTTAGGTATAGAGCGTTTTGTACTCGACGATGGTTGGTTCTGTGGACGCAACGATGATCAAAGCTCGTTGGGTGATTGGTGGGCAGATACTCAAAAGTTGCCCCGGGGTTTGACTCCGCTGATTGAGGCCTGCAGCCGCAATGAGATGGAGTTTGGTTTGTGGGTTGAGCCCGAAATGGTGAGCCCGGACAGTGATCTCTATCGCAGTCATCCAGACTGGGTTTTAAGTCATGACCCGTCACCAAAAATGTTAGCTCGACATCAATTAGTGTTGGACCTCGCCCGTCCCGAGGTAGAGGCTTATATTTTCGAAGCCCTCTCAACACTGCTGGGTCAACACGCTATTACTTATCTGAAATGGGATATGAATCGCGATATTCATCAAGCGGGGAACGCACTGGGCTACCCCGCGGTTAGTGATCAGACTCAAGCGCTATATCGATTATTGAACCGTGTTAAGACCGACTTTCCTGAAGTGGAAATTGAAAGTTGTGCGTCAGGCGGGGGGCGTGTGGACTGCGGTATCTTAAACTATGCCAGTCGATTTTGGCCCTCCGACACCAACGACGCTCTCGATCGGCTCAGTGTTCAGAGCGGTTTTTCACTGTTTTACCCGCCCGAGTTAATGGGCAGCCACATTGGTCCTGAAACCTGCCATCTAACCGGGCGACAACACGCCCTGACCTTTCGTGCCGGGGTCGCCTTTTGGGGACACTTAGGTGTTGAGATGGATATCACAACGCTGGGTAATCATGACCGAGAGACTTTGATGTCGTTGATTCAGCTTCACAAGGATCACCGACAACTCTTGCACAGCGGTCAGCCACAACGCCTCGATAGGCCCAAAGAGGAACTGGGTTGGGGCGTGGTATCTATGGCGCAGGAAGAGGCGCTGTTTTGCCATGCTCAGCTGATGAGCGCTCTTCGACCCTTTCCTGTGCGTTACCGCTTTCAGGGGTTGGATAGCAGCGCACACTACCGAGTGCAATGTATCTGGCCGCCTATCGATAGCGAGTTTCTAAATGACCATGTGGCATCCCTGCAAGAGCGACCGTTGTCGGGTGCTGTGCTCATGCAGTTAGGCATCGCGCTGCCCATTCGTAAGCCTGAGAGCGTGCTCATTTACCACTTGAGTCAGGCTTAGTTAGTCGCGAAGTTTACCGACCGCTGGAGCCAGTCTGAGGGCGTGTACGGGGTACAGTACGAATCGCCTACGGCATTCATTAATCCTGAAAGGTTGACCCATCCTTTGACGAATCAAAAAGAATGGCCGGGGCCCATTGCGGTGTGGCACCGAACACGAAGCGACTGACAAGCAGAGCGGCAAATACGCAGAAAATCACGGTGATAAACATCATGTGAATGTAGTGGAAGGGCGCCCAAACAAAGGAGAAAAATCCGTACAGCAAGACCCCCAATACCACGGCAACAATCGCGGCCCCAGCAGATACCCCACGAAACAGCAGGCCCACAATGAACGCCGAGAGTATTGGCATGCTGAGTAAGCCATAAAGCTCCTGAACTAGATTAATGATGCTCTCGGCTTGGGCGTAAATTGGCACCATGGCCAGACCTATCAATACAAAACTGACCGTTATGATCAGATTGAGTCGTCGGAGGTCGGGCTCTGGCGCGATGAAGCGCTCGTGAATGTCGCAAACGTATAGAGCGGTGGATGAGTTTAAAACACTGTTAACGCTGGTCAGTACGGCGGCGGCAATGGCGGCTGCGAAGGCGCCTGATAACCAAAGCGGAAGTACCTCTCCCACAATCTTGCCAAAAGCGGCATCTCCGATATCGCCGTAGAGCTTGAAGGAAACGATGCCGGGTATAACGACCATAGGAGGAATAATCAGTAAGCGTATGGCCGCCGCGGCAATAACGCCTTTCTGGCCTTCCTTAACGGTTGGGGAGGCCATGGCACGCTGCGTAATGGTTTGGTTGGTGCCCCAGTAGAAAATTTGGATGAACAACATGCCGGTCAGCAGGGTATGCCACGGAATTGGCGAGTCATTGCTGCCGATCAGCGTTAGCCGCTCGGCGGGTATGCCAGAAAAATCAAAGTCGATCGTTGCTAGGGCTAAAAAAACCACCACCATTCCCAGCGATAATAAAAGCACGCCACTGTAGGCGTCAGAAATAGCGACGGCCCGCAGGCCGCCTAAAACGGCGTAGGCCGCTCCAACAACCGCGAAAGCGGTGGCTATGATAATTATCGGAAGCTCCACATTAAAAAGTGTTTGCATGAACAGCGCGCCGCTGTAGAGCATGGCGGGAATAAAGATGAATAAATTCCCCAACAAAAATAGCAGTCCAATTAGCGCTCTTATGCGGTAGTCGTTGTAGCGTTTCTCCAAGAGCTCAGTAGTGGTGGTGCATTGATAGCGGTAGTAAACCGGCAGGATGACTTTGGCGAGAATAATAAGACCGACGACGGCTGATAATTCCCACCACGCCAGCAGCGCCATTTGATTGCCGTTCATTCCAACCAGCTGATCGGTGCTGAGATTGGTCAGCGTAATAGACCCGGCAACGACGACCCAGCTGAGGCCGCGACCTGCAAGAAAGACGTCGTCCCGCGTAGAGGTTGCTGGGCTGAGGTGAGCGGTGTCCTGCACGCAGCGACGCCAGGTCAAGCCTGCGATTAAAGCGGTAATTGCAATGAAGACCAAAATTTGCAGTGGATCGATGGGCATGAGCTTTCCGCTTTATAGTGGGTGGCTAGGGCTGCCTGAGACTAACAGCAAGAGCGTAGTAACGAAATCGGGTCGCCGACGTGGGTCAGGAAATAGCAAAATGCAGGGCAGTGTTATTACCAGGCGCTGTCGGCAATGGTGATGCGGTGGAGCAGGCGGTCATAGCCGTCATAACCCCCCGTAGCGGCGTGCAGCAGCGCTCGGTTATCCCACATGACGAGCATGTTGGGCTGCCATTGGTGCCGATAAAGAAACTGCTCTTGGGTTTGATATTGGTAGAGCTCCATGAGCAATGCTTGTGCTGCCTCAAGGTCCATGCCGGAAAAGCTTTGAATGTAGGCGGCAGAGGAAAATAGCGCTTTTTTCCCGGTTTCGCGATGGGTTCTCACCAACGGGTGGTTGCAGGTTTCACGAGCGCGCTCGCTGGGTTTTATGATCATGCTGCGTCCGCTGTTTTGGTCTTGGTCACCGTAGGCGCCATCTGGGGCATAGCCCAAGGCGGCGGAGTGAATGGCGGTGAGATTTTCTACTCGAGCCCTCAGTGAGTTAGGCATCTCCTCGTAGGCTTTTACTTGATCTGCAAACAGCGTGTCGCCGCCGTGAGGAGGAATAGTAATGCTAAAGAGCATGGTTGCCGCCGGGGGGATTGGCATAAAGCTCCAGTCGCTATGAAAGGTCTCAGCAAAAATAGAGGTCGTTTCATCGGCCTTGCGTTGAATCGCGCAAATGTTGGGGTAGCCATCGATATGGCCAAAAAATGGATCCTCACCAATTTCACCAAAGTATTGACTCACCCGCTCTAAATCCTCGGGACTTAGGCGTTGATTCGGGAAGGCTACAATTTTGTGCTGCAGCCAATGACTGCGGATTTCGGCGACCAAGTCATCGGAAAGGTCTTGAGTAAAATCCACGCCCGTAATTGATGCACCGCAAGATGCCTGACTCGAAGTAACGGTTAATGGCATAGGGCCCTCCTTATTTTTATCGGCGTGTGAACGCGAACTACCTGATGCGATCTGGCTAGAATTCTAGGCTAGAGTATCAGATGTTAGCCACTCTCATGATTCCACCACGCGAGGTCTGAGTGGGCCCGGAGGTCAGCTTCATGGGTCCATGCTGAACGATGTTGATGCGCGAGATGAAAGTAGGTCTCGGCTATTTTTTCTGGCAGAAGTAGACCGTCTTTATCACCGCCACGGGCCTGCCTCAGCGCGGCGAATTGTTCATCTCCCAGCATTTTCCCGAGGGTGTCGGGTGCATCTACCGCACCATCAATAATGACGTGAGCGACGTGGATTCCACGTGATGCGTATTCGGCATTTAAGGTTTGGCAGAGCATGCGTCGCCCGCCCATTGCCGCAGCATGGGAATGCTGGCCAGCGTTACCTCGTACCGCCGCCGTCGCCGATGTCACCAACAGTGTGCCACCGCCACGAGACTCCATGGCAGGGATAACGACTTTAGCCACTCGAAATAGGGCGAGGCACGCCATTCGCCAGCCCAGTTCAAAGTTCTTGAGTGTTGTGGCTTCTAGCGATCTATTGCCAATCTGTGCGCCAAGATTAAATAGCACGGTATGTATGGGCCCTATTTCTTCAACGGCGGTGATCAAATTTTCTAAAGCGTCGTCCTCCACCGCGTTGAGTAAATGCCCAGAGGCGGATCCGCCCTCCGACTCAATGCCATCAACCAGAGTTTGCAGTCCACTCGCATCGCTACGCCGGCACAGAGCAGCGTGATAACCCTCTCGGGCAAACCGGCTGCCGACACTGCCACCAATACCTGCGCCGGCCCCAATGATTAAACAAACTTTTTTCAAAATAACGTCCTCTGGTGTTGCTTTGATCTACTCCACGCGCAACGTTTTGTTGCGTATAAGCGCCTCGATTTCTTCGACGTCAAAACCCAACTCAGTTAACACACTGACCCCGTGCTGGCCCAGCTTTGGGCCTGGGCCCGCGATGCTACTGGGTGTGTCGCTGAATTGTGCCGCAGGGCGGGCCTGTCGAACTTCACCAAATCCGGGGTAATCGATGCGACTAATAGAACCGTTGGCATTGATTTGCTCATGATCGAGTAACTCGGTTCGATCTAGAAGAGGGGCACAGGGTACCCCTTCATTTTCAAACCTTTGCAAGATCTCAGCACTAGACCATTTGCATATCTCAGCGGCAGTCAGCTGTTTTCGCTCACTGACATTTTTAAAGCGCGCAGATGCGGTGGCGAAACGCTCGTCTTCGATCCAATCTTCACGGCCCAAAGCCCGACACATGCCTAACCACTCTTTGTCCGATATGACCCCCGCTGTTATGTGGCGATCTTGGGTCTCGTAAATCAAGTCCATTGCACCCCCCGCCTGTTTAGGATCGAATTCTCGCTCGGCGTAGGTGAGTCCGCCCATACCCTCGGGCCAAAAGAAGGACAACATGGTGTCTAACATTGAGAGTTGGATGTGCTGCCCGCGGCCGCTTTTTTCCCGAGCGTACAGGGCGGAGCTAATGGCTTGCGCTGCGGTTAGTGCGGTGACCTTGTCGGCTAAAATTATACGGAACATGTTGGGTTTGCCCGTCACGCGATCGGCTTGTATATCTGTGGCACCGGATAGCGCTTGGACGATGGGGTCATAAACCCGCTTATCGGCGTAGGGCCCCTGATCGCCAAAGCCGCTGATTGAGACATAAATTAACCGCTCATTAGCGCTGCGCAGCAACTCTTCACCAAAGCCCATACGATCGATAGCACCTGGTCGAAAATTTTGGATAAAGACGTCAGCGTCTTTTGCTAGCTTCAGCAAAATTTCTTTGCCGGCATCAGATTTTAAATCGAGGGCTATAGACTCTTTGCCGCGATTGCAGGAGAAAAAAGCGGGTGTAACGTCGTTGTGCTTGGAGCCAATGTGCCGCATCTGCTCGCCGCTGGTGGGTTCTACTTTGATGACCCGTGCCCCTTGGTCCGCGAGCATCATGGCGGCAACTGGGCCAGAAACCATAGAGGTCAGGTCGAGAATTTTAAGTCCATCAAGTGCGCCCATAGCCTAGCTCCAGTCTTTTTATGCAGGGTGTGCTCAAGGTGTGCTCGCGATGTCACTGACACATCCCGCCGTGCGGTAGCTGCTCTAGTATCGCTATAACGAGGAGTAGACTCCAGCACGGCATCGCGCCTTTGGTAGTCAGCGACAAGCTGCCAAGCAGTGCGCCTTGTTTATGGACTCAAACTGATGCGCTTAGTTTGAACACCGGTAGTGAGAATACACGCTGTTAAGAAGGTCAATTTTGATGGATGACTAAGGTGAAGCGCCCTGACACTTGAGGTATACTGCGCCGCTTTTCATTGCAGAGCTGCCCTGAGGTGTAAGGACAGGGGGCGAGGACAAGCGTCATGGATATTTCGGTCGGTATCATTATGGGTTCACGCTCTGATTGGAGTGTGATGGAAGCGGCGGCCAATATGCTCGACGCTCTTGGTATACGCTATGAGTGTAAAGTCGTTTCAGCCCACAGAACTCCAGATCGACTTTATGCCTATGCCCGCGAAGCCAGAGGCCGGGGCTTGAAAGCGATTATTGCCGGCGCCGGCGGGGCTGCTCATTTGCCAGGTATGTGTGCCGCAATGACGCCGGTACCCGTTCTTGGCGTGCCTGTTGCTGCTACGGTTCTCAATGGCGCCGATGCCATGCTTTCCATCGCTCAGATGCCTAAAGGTGTGCCAGTGGCTACTTTTGCCATTGGGCAACCAGGCGCTGCCAACGCAGCGCTGTTTGCTGCGGCTATGTTGGCGAACAACGACCCAACGATCGCCGCAGCCCTAGACCTTTTTCGAGAAGAGCAAACAGCCGCTGTTCCAGAGGATGTGACCGATTGAAAACTCGCTTGGGCATCATTGGTTGTGGCCAGCTCAGTCAGATGTTGGGAGAGGCTGCTAACCGGCAAGGAGTGTCTGTCGCGTTTTTATGTCTCGATGAAATACCTGTTGTGCAGGGCTTGGGGCCAATTTTTGAAGCTTCAGACTTGGAAGCGTTTCTGAGTGTCTGTGATGTGGTAACCGTTGAGCGCGAGAGCATTGATGACGTGATCTTGCAGCGTGTGCGGGATACCGTCGGATTGGCGCCGCGCTATGAGGCGTTGGTCGTACTGCGTGAACGAGACACCCAGAAAGCCATGCTTGATGCTTTGGAGATTCCAACGTCCCCTTGGTTCTGTGCAGCCAGCAGAGAAGCATTGCTTGAGGGTATGGCGGCCGCGCCACAGAGCGCCCTCCGTTGTAAGCGAACCCTAGGGGGCTATGACGGCGGCGGGCAGTGGCGGGTAACTTCTGCTGCAGACAGTGCACAAATCCCCGACGATGGCTTTCCAGTGATTGCTGAGGCTGAGATCGCTATTGAGCGTGAGTTAGCGATTGTTGTGGCTAGAGATAGTGATGGGGCGGTGATGACCTACCCCATGACGGAAAACGTCATGCGTGACGGCATTCTTATTGGCAGCTTGGTGCCCGCCAACGTCACTGATGCGATGACTGATGAGGCGACGCGGTTCGCACACTCGCTCGTGAATGCAATGGATTACGTGGGAGTGTTGGCCATAGAGTTCTTTGTGACCGAGGAGCGCCTCATCGTGAATGAAATAGCTCCCCGCGTGCACAATACGGGGCATTGGACTATTGGTGCCGTGGGTGCCGATCAGTTTACTCAGCATGTTGTTTGCACCTTAGGGGGCAAGGTTCGCGAGGTCTCGTTTGCAGGTGCTGCGGCTATGGTCAATCTTCTTGATGATAAGTTTCCAGCCACATTGCCTGAGGGCGGCGTGCGCAGTCTTATTCAGACTTACGGTAAAGGGCATAGAAAAGGTCGTAAAGTCGGGCACGTTACCCTTTTAGGATCAGATACAAATGTGATCCGAGAGGCGGCAAAAAACCTCATTGATGAGTTGCATGGTGCTGGGTGAGTTAGCCGGCTGAGCATTAAAAAACCCCGCTGATACGCGGGGTTTTTTTTGGGTGCCAAGCTCAGACAATCTTGGCGCAAGAACTGTTTTGGACTCTCAGCCTTCTGGCATGGCTGAACTGTGGTGTTCGAGTATTTTCCAGTCCCCGTCGATCTGCTGGTAGAGATAACTAAAGCGTGCGGTGACCGAGCTCCCGTCGCCGAAGGTGAAGGTATACACCCCGGCGTTGCTGACCAAATTCTCTGCCAAGTGCCGAGTATTAGCCTCGTCAATGACGCCTTGAGGTTGTTTGCTCAGAAAGTTTACAAAGTAATCTCTGATTTCAGCATGATTGTGGCGCACCTGATTTGAAACGGTAGGTAGCAGGATGGCATCTGTGGCGTAAAGCGCGGTCACTTGATCCGGGTCGCCGGTTTGCAGTGCTGCGTTCCAATTGGCAAACAACTGCACGATGTCTTGCTTGGTCATTACTTCATTCTCCTAGTTCAATTTTGGGTTGCGGTACAACCCTCTCTGATTAAGCCAAGGCTTAATTTTCAACGGTGGTTTTTGGGGGTTTAGCACGCGAGCGACGGCTCAGCTTGCCGGCATACTCGTCCCTTAAAGTACGCAGTAATTCAACCCGATCGGTATACCTTGCACTACCCAGGTCGAGGCAACAGTCAGCGCCTAACCCCACCATGGTATCGGCGATGTCATCACTCATACCTGTAATGTATATTTTTTTCCCCGCACGTTCGGCATCGCAAGCGATGGTCTCAACTGCGCGCACGGCCGAAACGTCAATGAAGGGTACTCGGCAAAAATCTAGGACGATGGCATGCATACCATCTCGATACCGTTCTCTCACATGGTGGCCTACGTCGGCGGCAGCCCCAAAACTTAAGGGCCCTCCAAATTCAAATACCGTTACCCGATCTTTAAGGGTCTCGATCAGGCCCTGCTCCTCCTCGCTGGTTGCGGTAAGGGGTCGAGACAGCAGGTCGTCAAGCTGTGCTTTTGCGACCTGGCGGACGTAAGCCAATGCCGCGAGCACGACACCTGCTCCCACGGCGGTGATCAAATCGACCAGTACAGTCAGACCCAGCACCAGTGCCATTAGCGCCAAATCCCATCGCGGACCACGGTGGGCATTACGGAGGTAGCTGAAGTCGATGATGTCGAGCCCCACTTTGATTAACACACCAGCGAGTGCCGCGTGGGGGATATAGGCGGCGACAGGACCAAGGCCCAAGACCACGGCTACAAGAACGACTGAGTGAATCATGCCGGATATTTTTGTGTGACCCCCGGAGCGAATATTGACTACGGTTCGCATGGTCGCGCCGGCGCCGGCGATGCCGCCAAATAAGCCTGCTACCGCGTTACCTATACCTTGACCGATCAATTCTTGATTGGAGTCATGCCGTGTCCTCGTCATGTTGTCAGCGACCAGGGAGGTCAGCAGGCTGTCGATGGCACCCAACACAGCAAGGATAAATGCGGCTTCAATGACCAGCATCATGGCGCCTTGACTAAAACTGGGCATATGGAAGCTGGGCAGTCCACTAGGTATCTCACCTAAAATCGGTGTCTCACCTAAAAACAGCGATACCACTGTGCCGGCCGCGAGAGCCGCTAATGCGGCGGGCAAGTACTTTCCCCAAGCCGTTGGCCAGCCGTAAACTACGATAAGCGTCACTGCTGCGACGGCGAGCGCCGACATATTGATGTCGGTAAGTGCAGTTGGTAGGTACTGAAGTGCAGGGATGGTGCCCGCAGGTGCCATATGGCCTAGGGTGGCGTCGAGCTGCAGAATAATAATGATGACCCCGATTCCACTCATAAACCCAGAGACCACGGGGTAGGGCACGAGCCGAATGAAATCTCCCAGCTTAATAAGGCCGAAAATGATCTGAAAGACGCCGGCTAAGACAACCGCAGTTAGAATCAGGCCAACATCCCCCGAAAGGCTGGCAAATAAGCCCGCGAGGACGACCACCATGGGGCCGGTTGGGCCCGAGACATTGGTGGGCGTGCCTCCAAGCCAAGCAGCGAAGAAACCCACAATGATGGCACCGTACATACCTGCCATGGGGCCAAGCCCCGATGCCACGCCAAAGGCGAGAGCCAGTGGAATGGCCACAACGCCTGCCGTGAGACCGCCGTAGATATCGCCCCTGAGGTGTTTTAAGTCGAATGTGTATGCAGCGCGCATGACAAATACCGTGTTTGTTCAAAGATGCGTAATGTACGTGCAATGGTATATGAAAGGTTTTACTATTTGGCGATAGATTTTTGCTATATGCTGGTGATACCCATCGCCAAGGTGTTTTTTTATTGAGTCATAGCAAGACATCTGACTCTTAAAAGCCGGTACTTCCTGAGCAAGGCCAGAGAAAAGCCTTCGATTCAGAGGGATACCAAGAGCGTTGTTACGTGACGATTGGCCAATGGTGGTGCTTCATATCAGCCTTATGAAGTTCGTGTTTCTCAGTCCACAGAAGACGGAGTAAGAAAAATGGCTTCCCTGAGGCAGCTAGAATACTTTGCTGAAGTCGCGGATGCTGGCTCGCTGCGTCAGGCGGCGCAGCGACTGGGTGTTACTCAGCCTACGCTGACGGTTCAGCTTCGCGCACTCGAAGAAATCTTGGGCGTGGTGCTGTTTGAACGCACCCGAAACGCCACATTGTTGACACCCGTTGGAAGAGATCTTTTGCCCGAGGCGCTATCGCTCCTCTCCCAGTGGCGCAATATGGTGGAAAGCGCGCACCTCATTGGCAATCACAGTCATTCGACCTACCGTCTCGGTGTGCCCCAAACGCTGGGTCCCTACCTGTTGCCCAGTTTACTGCCCACTCTGCATCAACGATTTCAGCGGCTTCGCCTACACGTTAGGGAAGAGGTGCCCGATATGTTGCTCAAGGGCTTAGAGGAAGGGCGTTTCGACATTGTCATCGGACCCATTTCCACAGTGCCCGACACGATAGTTAGAGAACCCATGTTTCGGGAGCCGCTCTATCTGGCAAGCCCGGTCGATATGGACGTGGCCCCGCATAGTAATGTTGCGGAAAGCGACCTCAGTGGTCTGGAGATTCTCGCTGTTGAGAAGGGCCATACGTTACGCCGAGAGGTTGAGCGCATCTGTGAGCGAACCGGTGCGCGTTTGAATACCGACTATGAGGGCACGAGCTTAGATACACTGCGTCAAATGGTGGTGATGGGTATGGGCCTTGCATTTTTACCGGCCCTCTACGTGCGCAGCGAGATCCATAGACCCGAGGAGTTGCGCGTCCAACCTTTGCAGGGTGGGAGATTGTTCCGAGAGCATGCCTTCTTATACCGCCGCAACGCACCCACACGTCACTTTTATCAAGAACTGCAGGCGCAGATTCGTGAGGTAATCACCAGGGATCTCAGTGACACTGTAATTCCTCTGAGTTGATGTGCGGGATGCTCATTGACACTGAGCACCCCGCGAGGTTTTTTACAGGTTGTTAAAGGTCGACTCATAGACAAAGGAGTTTGAGCCTTCACAACTCACCAACAGATTCATATTGGTCTCCATAGAGGGAT
>ERZ1048872.789-NODE-789-length-30979-cov-5.877538_pt1 | contig 30979 bp, 27 predicted proteins | sample MGYA00383100_ERZ1048872 | MGnify/ENA primary metagenome ERZ1048872 (study PRJEB29581, sample SAMEA5548370) | metagenome | biome: marine; feature: coastal; material: water | depth 50 m | study: Short-term variability in the microbial, nano- and picoplankton...
CCCCGGCAAAAAAACTGCCCCGTCCGTAGAAAAGGCATCGGCAACCTCGGGGCTAATTGGCAGAGTGGTCATAAAACAATAGTAAACCAAAGAGCAGCCAGCGGCAAGGGACGAACCATCAGTGCTGCCGCTAACTCCCCAACTCCCGAGTTAAAAACAAAATGGTTAACAATCGGCTCGGTCCACCACATGTAACGAGAAGTAAACAAGCGCCCGGTAGCCGTCACCCACGGCCCGGGTTCTTCGAGTTAGTGGTCAACCAAAGCAACTACTTCTTCAAGATGCTGGGGTCCACCACCGGAGGCAGGGGTACAACACCATCGGTGGCGTAGGAATACCGCTGCTGGTCACTCAGAACGGAACCCCAGCCAGTAGCCATAGGGCGAGGCTAATTGAGAAAAAATAAACCCCCCTGTTGCGAAATGCTGGACAGGCCGTTAGGTACGTCTGTATGGAAGATTCCCCACTGGACCAAAGCCCCAAAGAAGAGACAGCCCCAGAAGTGGTACGGGTAAGCCGTGCTGCTGAACGAGCTAATTACGAGACCCAAGCCGTCAATGCCATAGTGGACGCTTCGCTGGTAGCCCACGTGGGCACCGTGCGTGACGGCAAGCCGGTGGTGATCCCCATGTTCGTGGTGCGCGACGGCGACAGCCTGCTGCTCCACGGGGCTCCGGCCGCTGGCACCCTGCGTCGCGGTAAAGGGCAAGAGGTCTGCGTCACCATGACGCTCGTTGATGGGCTAGTGCTGGCCCGCTCAAGCCTGCACCACTCGATTAACTACCGCTCCGTCGTGGTAATCGGTACCGCCGTGGCCATTGCTGACCCCGCCGAAAAAGAAGAAGCATTAATCACCATCTTGGAAAGATTGGTGCCTACTCGCCAAGCCGATCTGCGAGCTACCACCGAAAAAGAAAACCGCTCCACTGAAGTGCTCCGACTCTCATTGGCCCAAGCCTCAGCAAAAGTACGCACCGGCCCACCAGTTGACGAAGATGACGACTACGCCTACTCCATGTGGGCCGGGGTGCTTCCCGTAACTACCACCATTGGCGAACCCATTGCCGACCCAAAGTTAACTGAGGGCATTGAACTCCCCGACAATGTCAAAGCCTTGGTGGGCCGAGAACTTTAGGCCAAAGCACCGACCATCCGCTTTTCTGGCAGACTGGCTCTATGGATACCCCAAGTTCCCTTGAACTCATCGGCCGTCTGGCCTTGGCCCTTGCTTTAGGGGCGGTATTAGGGCTCGAACGAGAAGCCCGCTACAAAGCGGCCGGCCTACGCACCCACACTTTGGTTTCCCTCGGCGCCGCCTTGTTCACTATCGCCGGGGCCTATGCGGTTATCGGCGACCAAAACGACCCCTCTCGGGTGGCTGCCCAAGTGGTAACCGGCATTGGCTTCATTGGCGCCGGTGCGGTCATGCGCAGCGGAGTAAACGTCACCGGCATCACCACCGCGGCCACCCTCTGGATGGCCGCCGCCTTCGGGGTAGCCGCTGCCATGGGCCTCTACACGGTGTCCATCGTTGCTGGCGTCATGACCCTATTGGTGGTCGTCACCTTCGGACCGCTTAAGCCCTACGTCATGTTTCGCCGCTCTAAGCGCCGCTTCATGGTGCGCTACCACGCCGGTCGGGGAACTCTTGAATCATTGTTCTCTAGCCTCGAAGAAAGCGGCGGACGCATTATGGGGGTATGGACCACCAAAGAAGAAGTGGAAGGCCAACGACTGCGCCAAACCACAGTGGAAATACGAGGCATTGCCGAAGTTGACCTGGCAAAAGTACTCAGCCGCCTGGCTGATCGAGACGAAGTGGAAGAAGTAGACCAAGTGGGCAGCGCCAACTAGCCCAGAGACTAGGTCGCTTTTTTAATTCGGCGAAACATTGGGGCCGCCCCCACATGAAGCACCCGGCGACGCTGTGGCTCAGACGAAAAACCTTGCCGGTCTTCACGGGCCGCCCAAGCAGTAACCCACAACACCGCCACCAAACAAATGCCTCCCCCAACCAGAGTGCTTGACGAAGGCGTCTCGTTCATCCATAACCACAACCACAACGGGGCAGCCACCACCTCAGAAATCAACAGCAAACTCACATCAGCCGGCGGCACAAAACGGTGGGCGTAATTCCAAAATGGGGTGGCCAAACCAATAAGCAAACCGCCGCCCACGAAACCCATCAACATGTCGCTCGCCGGGACCACCACCCCAGGGCCTGCACCCGTCACCACCAAGGCAATTATTGCCGCCACGCTGCCCCCAATAAGCGTCGGCACCCCCGGATCTTGTGCCGGAGAACTACGAATCAACACGCTGTAAGCCCCCAAAGCAACCGAAAGCCCCGCCGACAGAGCAATACCTAACCCATCGCCGGCGGCCAAGTTGCCTCCCACCATGACCATCACCCCACCGGCGGAAACCACCATGGCCACCATCGTGGCGCGACCCACCGGCTCTTTCAAAAAAATACGGGCAAATAGAGCCGCATAAAAAGGGCTCGTGCATTGCATCAACAAAACAAAAGCCGCTGTCACTCGGCTAAGAGCCACCACATAAAGCGTAAACATGGCAGCCATCAAAAAACCGGCAAACCATTGCTGGCGACCCGCCGCTTTGGCCGCCCGCCAAGGGTTGCGCCGAGCACCCAAAATGATTAACGCCGATACTCCCGCCGCCGAAACATTACGGAAAAACAAATACTGCCAAGCATCAGCCTCTTGCAAAGCCCGAAAAGTAAGCGGACCGAAACTAAACATGACCCCACAAGCCAAGATGACCAGAGAACCTTGAAACCGAGTAAGAGAACGGGCCACAATATCTCAACTCTCTAAAGGCACTGTTCAATAATGATGCTAGAGAGAAAAAACCCTCAGGTCAATTCAAAACACCGCCAAATGGGCTTGGTGTGTCTCGCAGACACGCCAACCTCGGAGCTAAAGGCCAGCTGTCGTAGTGAAAAATGCCCGCCGCCTTGACGGGCGAGAGACCGGTGAAGACCGACGATAATGAAGCCTCAAATATTGTTATCCCGTTGGAACAAGGACCCGATCAGTCTTGAGTTCTCGGGCTAGGGCGGCAAGATAACGGGCGACAAGAACTGGACCAGAGCGGCCAGCCTCTTTTTCAACAACGGGGTTGTAGTTGGTGTTGGTGTTGATGTCATAGGTGACGAGTCGTCCATCTTCAGTTTCAATGAATTCAAAACCAGCGATACCGATACCCCATGATTGGCAGAAATCTAAATAGCGGTTGATGATCGGATCTTCGAAGCCCTCTCGCCAGTGAAAGAGGCTTTCTGTTGGTAACGCACTAACGGGGCACAATTCTAAACTCGTACCGGGATCAGCGCACTCGTCGGCGGGGCACAGTTCGAACCCTGCGCTGGTGTCGGCGGTGAGTGCGTAAAGGAATTCGCCCCCGATGATTTCAACTCGGGTGATGAACCCTCCGGCCGGGTGAAGGTACTCTTGCAAGAGCGTTATTTCGTCAACTGGGCGCTCATAGTCGGGGCCGTCAACGTATTCGTCGAAACTTTTAAAGTCATCAAACCTTCGGACTCCTAGCCCCTTGCCTCCCTGGTTATGCTTGGTGATAAATGGGAGTTTCATGCTGCGTGCCTGGTCTTTTAGATTGTGGTGACCAAACACCGCAATGGTCGCCGGGACCTCAAACCCCGCGGCTCGTAGTGCGGTGTGCTGGTCAATTTTGCTCATTTCCATTTCCACAACCCGTCGCCCGTTGACAACAGTGCGGCCGTGGCTTTCAAGCCAACTAAGGACCGATCGGGTGTAGTCCTTTGACGCGGTATGGCCTCGACTGTGCGAAGAAGCACTCATGCGGGAGTAGAAAATACCCGCTGGGGGTGGGGCATCGAGATCAAGAGTTCCTTCAATGAGCGGCCATTCTTCCCACTCCACTCCTTCGGCTTCAAGCGCTTCTGCAAAGGGAGGTAACCAGTCAGAGTTTTCGTGGATTATAAAGATTTTGGTCATGATTTTGGCCTCTTTAAAGGAGTAGATTCTATTCCCGACCAATCTTATCGGGATTAGAGAGAAATAGGGATTTACCCTGATAAGGGCTACTTCAATTAGGACGAAATTCAATATATTAAGACAAAGCAACTGGGTGATCATCTGAGAAGAGGGATAATTGGGTAACCGCACCACTGTGCTCCGGCCGCAGTGGTTTAATAGAGTGAACCTCACCGAGGAGTACCGCAGATGACCAATAATTCTGAAGCCTTTGACTACGACGTATTGGTTGTAGGCAGCGGCTTTGGAGGCAGCGTTACTGCTCTTCGTCTAACCGAAAAGGGCTACCGAGTTGGAGTGTTAGAAGCCGGTAAACGGTTTGGGGCTAAGGACTTTCCAAAAACTAATTGGAATCTTCGCAAGTTTCTTTATTTCCCTCGTTTGGGGATGCGGGGCATTCAACGCATCAATCTTCTAAGCGACGCTTTGGTACTCTCCGGAGCGGGAGTAGGCGGCGGGTCGCTGGTTTATGCCAACACGCTTTACCAGCCCCTCGATGCTTTTTACGCCGATCAGCAATGGGCAAGCATCACTGACTGGCGGGCTGAACTTGCCCCCTACTACGACCAAGCCACACGCATGCTGGGGGTAGTAACTGCCCGAGCCAACGCACCCAACGATGCGGTAATAAAAGCACTTGGCGAACGTCTCGGAGTGGGCAGCACCTACCGGCCCACCGAGGTAGGGGTCTACTTTGGTCAAGCCGGCCAAACAGCGTCCGACCCATTTTTTGGCGGAGTCGGCCCCGATCGAACCGGGTGCATTGAATGCGGCGGATGCATGGTGGGGTGTCAACACAATGCCAAAAACACGCTGGACCGCAACTACTTGTATTTGGCCGAACAAGCCGGTGCCACCGTATTGCCCGAACGTCAGGTAACCGAAGTGCAGCCACTCAGTGAAGGCGGCTACTTGGTGACCTCTGAACGGCCCGGCCTCCGACGAAACAGAAAAGTACAACAACACCGTGTTGAACAAGTGGTTTTCTCCGCCGGGGTTCTCGGCACAGTGCGCCTACTGGCCGCCATGAAAGAAAATGGCCATCTACCGCACATCTCTCCCCGGCTCGGCGAACTCACCCGCACCAACTCAGAGTCCATCAACGGGGCCGGAGCAGCAAAATCCTCTGACGTTGACTACTCCACCGGTATCGCTATCAGCTCTTCGATCTACCCTGATGAACACACCCACATTGAGGGAGTGCGTTACCCGGCCGGGTCCAACGCCATGAGCCTGCTCTCTACCATTTTGGTAGATGGCGGCGGCCGCTTGCCCCGCCCGCTACGTTTTCTGGGTCAAATGGTGCGGCACCCGAGGCACTTTTTGCGTAGTTTTTCGGTGCGCCGCTGGTCAGAGCGAACGGTGATCTTGTTGGTAATGCAAAGCCACGACAACAGCATCAACCTGCGCTGGCGGCGCAAAGGCCGCGGCATCAAACTGCGCTCCGAGCAAGGCACCGGCCAACCTAACCCCACCTTCATTCCCCAAGCCAACGAAGCAGCCCGCCAAGCCGCCGATCTCATGGGCGGAGACCCCTCAGGGGCCCTCAACGAAGCACTTTTAAACACACCGGTTACTGCCCATATCTTGGGTGGGTGCGTCATCGGCGCTGATGCTGAGCAAGGGGTGATTGACCCTTACCAGCGGGTATACGGTCATCCCGGATTGCACGTGGCCGACGGCTCCACCATTAGCGCCAACCTGGGCGTCAACCCATCGCTGACCATCACCGCCCAGGCCGAACGAGCTATGGCTTTTTGGCCCAACAAAGGCGACCCCGACCAGCGCCCGGCGTTAGGTGATCACTACGTTTCGGTGAGCCCGGTGTCGCCTCAAGCGCCGATGGTTCCCGACGATGCTCCGGCGACTCTTGGCTGGTGAAGGCACAGTTAGTTGTCTAAAGACCCCAGGGCAAAAGTTGTGGTCTGGGGTGTTTTATCTGGCCAGTTAGTGCGCCATACCTCGGCAGATAGCGCCCCCACCGGCAGAGGAGTATAAGAAAAACCGGGTTTAACTGGGATCAACGGCTCAACCACCACATCATGGTTGGGCACCATGAAGTAGGGAAACGAGTAACGATCGGGCCCCTGGTTTATTACCCGGTGAGGGGTAGCGGGGTAACGGCCGCCCGACCAAACCTCCATCATTTCGCCGGTGTTGACGATTAGCGCTTCTGGCGGGCAGTCCACCGAAAGCCACGAGCCATCAGGGTCAAGCACTTCGAGCCCGCCCACCGGGTCAGGGTGCAACAAGGTAAAAACATTGGTGTCTTTGTGTGGGTGAATGCCAAAGTCAGCGCCTGCGGGTTGGGGCGGGTAGTACAACAGCGTCATGTTGGTAAGGGGCGTGGTAAACCAACGCTCTTGTGGCGAATGGTCAAGACCCAATGCGGAAGCACTTAAAGACAGCAAATGTTGAGCGAGGCTATCGCAGGCCGACCAGTAGGCCAAGATGGTTTTTTCCATATCTTTGATCATGGGGAGCCAACGGTTGCCCCCGTAGAGGGCGCATTCTCGGCGAACTGGATGATCAGGAGGGCACTCCCAATGAAGTTTAAAGGCCTCGTAGGCATCGGCTTTATGGCCAGAGATATCGCCACGGTTTGGGTTAAAAAACCCGAGAGGCACAAAGCCTCGATAATTTTCCGGCGTTATTTGATAGGCCTGTTTGTCGCGGGCCTTTAGCGAGAAGAGTCTTTTAGTCAGTGAACGCATGGTCATAAAAAGGTCTTGGTCAATGCAGTGCCCGACGATGGCCACAAACCCAACCTCGCGCCAAGCGCGATCTAATGAAGAAATTGTTTCGCCGCTTTGAAGGTCAACTACCGGAATGCCAGCCACCATTGCAGTGTAGGTGGTGGTCAAAGTTGGTGGTGAGTGGTTTGTCATGGACTTGAGGTAATTTGATGCGGTGAACGAGTCAATTGACATCCGTTGGGCCACCAACCGCTTCGCTACCGAACTGAGTTGGTTAAAAGCCCGCCATAGTTTCAGTTTTGGTTCTCATTTCGACCCCCTTAATGTGAGCCATGGGTTATTGATTGTCTCTAATAAAGTGCTGGACCCCGAGGTAGCGGTGGTGCGACCAATGCCCCCACAATGACTGCTACCACTGTTGAAAAGATTGTTACTTTCCTTGCCATGGTCTCAGTCCTTCACTAATCCAAGCGCATTAAGGGCGCTTTCTAGATCGGGAGAATCAAATTGGAATCCGGACGTTTCAAGGACCTCCGGGAGGATTCTCTGGCTTGAAAGTAAGAGACCATCTGCCATCTCCCCAAGAAGAGTTCTCAGAGCAAATGATGGGGCCGGAAAGAACGCTGGCCTTTTAAGAACTTTGGCGATTTGTTTCGTTAATTCTTTGTTTTGAAGAGGTTGAGGTGAAACGAGATTAACCGGGCCTTCAATCTCACTGTCAACGATGTGTTGGAAAGCTCTAACTTCGTCTGTGAGCGTTATCCATGGCCACCATTGGTTCCCTTTGCCAAGTGGCCCCCCGAAACATAAACGGATTGGAATCAATAATTTCTGTAAAGCGCCTCCAGAAGGGGTGAAAACTATACCTGTTCTGGCAAATGCGAGCCGTGTTTCAGATGGCACCACTGCAGCGGCTTCCCACTCTTGGCAAACCTCTGCAAGGAACCCGGTTCCTGGAGAAGATGATTCTGTGAGGATTTCATCTCCTCGGTGCCCATAAAAACCTACGGCTGAAGAAGAAACTAGAACTTTTGGAGGAGTATCGAGACGTTGAAGAGTTTGGGTAAGTAGTTGGGTTCCTTTGACTCGGCTTTCAAGAATCTTTTTCTTTTTTTTCTGCGTCCATCTACCTTCTATTGTTTCTCCAGCAAGATGTACTACAGCCTCTACACCTTCAATTTCTTCAGGATCAAGAATTCCCTCTATCGGGTTCCAGGTAACGTCACCTTCCCGACGTGCCGTTCGACCTATTCGTATAACTTGATCACCGCGTCCTTCAAGCTCTGCAACTAACGCTGAACCGATTAGTCCTGATGCTCCTGTTATCGCTACTTTCACTTTTCCCTCGTTGACTTTTCATGTCGTTAAATAAAACCGTATCACCCATGAAGTAGTGGACTTCTAAGGGCGTAAGGTAATAAATCGTAGATTCTCCGAAGAGGCTAATGATGTCAATGATCACAATCTCTATAAAAATTTCTCTTCCAAAAGAAGAGGTGTGGAAACAAATCGCCGATCTTGAATCGCATACAGCCTGGATGGCTGATGCTGAAACTATCACCATCACCTCCGAGAAAAATCAGGGAGTAGGAACTACTTTTGACTGTGAAACAAAAGTAGGGCCTTTTCGTTTAACAGATCGCATGGAAATCACTGACTGGCAAGAGAACTTAATTATGGGTGTCGCTCATAGTGGAGTAGTAACGGGAAAAGGGCATTTCACTCTTGAAAGTACCGGAGATTCTGAAACTCTATTTTCATGGGAGGAAACTCTTCGTTTCCCGTGGTGGATGGGTGGACCGATAGGTGCCTTATTCGCAAGGCCTGTGTTAAAAGCAATTTGGAAACGAAACCTGAAGCGTCTTAAAAACATTCTTGAGGAGTAGGCCTAATATGGTGCACTGGCTGGACGAAATTGATTTAGATCCTTCTGACCCCCCGGTTCGAATGGGCGTTCGTACTCTCGGAGATCGACCATGGCTTGTACAAGATGATGAAGAAGAGTCTCAACTTGGACTAAAGGCAAATTTAGCTAAAGACGATTCGTCTGAAGTTTTTTTAGCCTTACCTGAAAGCGAAGCAGCCGGGTTAGAGGTTTGCTCTTTAATTACTGACACGGGACGTCAATTAATTCCAGATTTGGAAGATCTACATCCTCTAGAACGAGCAGGGCTCTCCGTTCAAGAAGACCTCTGTCTTATGAGGAGAGACAAAGATCGCTGGATTTTGGCAGCTGCTTCACTATGTTTTCCTTCGCGATGGCGTCTTTCAGAAAAGATCGGGCGAGAGATGAGTGACGTCCATGGTCCGGTAACCGGTTACCCGGAGTTTTTGAAGAAAAAGGCGAACTCATTAATGGACCGGTTATCCACGGCACCTGTTTGGAGGAGAAACTGGTTTATTCATCCAGATCCCAGTTTGTACCAACCTGAACGTCCAGAGAATGGGGATCCGATAATTCGAGGAGAGTGTACCCTAGACGAACTTTTCATTCGGAGTGAACGTCAAACTTTACGTTCTTTAGATGCCAACGGGTGGATTCTTTTCACGATAAAAATTCAGCAGACTGCTTTGCGGGAACTTATTGAAGTAAGAAACGAAGACCTTGTTGGTTGGCTGACGACTGTTTCCCCTGAGAGTGCTCTGCATAAGGGAGTCCAACCTGAACAAAGAGAAGAAATACTAAAGTCTTTGAACCATTCGTAACCTAAGGCAGCATTGTGGCATGGATTTGGGGGCAGACGCCTTTGATGGTCGTCACGGTGTTGAGACGGCCGCCTTAGGTGCACCTATTGTTCCGAAAACGGCCCGGAGCGCTCAGACGGTAGGGAGTAGTTCGTCAAAGGGCCGGGTATTTTGATTTAATGACCGAGACCATAGATATTCGCCGGGCTACGGACCGTTTTGCTACCGAACTGGGTTGGTTAAAAGCCCGCCATAGTTTCAGTTTTGGTACCCATTTCGACCCCCTTAATGTGAGCCATGGGTTATTGATTGTCTCTAATGATGACTGGATTTCTCCTGGTGGTGGATTCGGCTCGCATTCCCATGCCGATATGGAGATTGTGACTTGGGTACTGCAAGGGGCCCTCGAACATTGGGATTCAAACGAAAATCGTGGGGTTCTTCGCCCTGGGCTCGCACAGCGCATGTCAGCGGGAAGTGGCATTACTCATTCTGAAGTAAACGCCAGTAAGGCTGCCCCAGTTCATCTGGTGCAAATGTGGGTGGTTCCTGACACCTTGGGTATCGCGCCAAGCTACGAGGACCAAGATTTTTCTGAAACACTGGCAGGGGGAGAATTGGTTGCCGTAGCTTCAGGTCAGGGCCATAAAGGGGCTTTGCCCATTCACCAACAGGGTGCGGTTATGTGGGTGGGGCGGCTTGTGGAGGGTGCTGGAGCAGTGTTGCCAGCAGCACCCTTTGTGCATCTCTTTATTGCTAAAGGTTCGGTGGAATTAGACACCGTTATTTTAGAAGAGGGAGATGCCGTTCGGCTAACTCATGCCGGAGCCTTAAAGGTGACCAGTCAAGGAGACAGCGAAATCATCATTTGGGAGTCGCAACAAAAAGCCAACCGTTGACCAGAGAGCGACTCTTTGATCGTTCTTTGGTGGGGAGTACGGTGTTGAGTCGCGAAACTTGGGTGAAGAGCTGTGGGCTAGCCCAAACCGGGGGCGCCGGCGTAGGCCGGGAGGGCGGGTTGGCCACCCAGGTGGCAGTAAAGAACCCGGGACCCTGCCGGGATTTCCCCCGAACGAATCATCCCTATTAACCCGGCCATGGACTTCCCCTCATAAACCGGGTCAGTCAACATGCCTTCGGTGCGGGCCGTTAAATGAATAGCCTCAATGGTTTGCTGATCGGGCACCCCATAAGCCGGGCCTTCGTAACCTGCCACCACGGTTATTTCTTCCGAGCGCAAAGCTCGGTCCACTCCTATTTTTTCGGCCGTATTATTGGCAATGCGCGTGACCTGATCCACCGCCTGAGCCAAAGTCCCCGAAGCATCAATGCCAAGAACCCTCCGGTCATCACGATCCTCTAAAGCAAACCCGGCAATCATCCCGGCATGGCTCGACCCAGTCACCGTGCAGACAATCACCGTGTCGAAAAAGACCCCCAGATCTGCTTCTTGCACCGCCACCTCTCGGGCCCAGTTGGCAAAACCCAAACCTCCCAGAGGGTGGTCAGAAGCCCCGGCCGGTATGGGGTAAGGCTTGCCCCCCGCCTCTTCCACCGAAGCCAAGGCCTGCTTCCAAGAATCACGAATACCGATATCAAAACCCGCTGAATCAACTCGAATGTCGCCCCCCAAGATGCGCGTCAGCTGGATGTTGCCTACCTTGTCATAGTTCATGTCTGGCCAATCCACCCACCCCTCTTGCACGGTGACCGCTCCTAAACCCAGGTGGCGAGCCACCCCAGTGACCTGTCGAGTGTGGTTGGATTGAATGCCACCAATAGAAACCAAAGTATCGCACCCTGTGTCTAGCGCCTCGGCCACCAGGTACTCCAACTTGCGGACCTTGTTGCCGCCAAAAGCAATGCCCGAATTACAGTCCTCCCGCTTAGCCCAAATCTCAACTTGGCCACCTAAGGCCTCGCTCAAACGTGGCAGCGGGTGAACCGGCGAGGGGCCAAACAGCAATGACTGGCGGCGAAAATCATCAAGGCTCATAAATGCTCCTAATTCGAGGGTTGCTCAACAGTAAACCAAAACAAGTACTGGAGGCCAATCAACAGCAAACCTCCCACGTAGGGTCAGACCTCACGTGGGAGGTTTAGGGAGGGGCGCTCTGGAGGACGCCAAAGGGAGAGCTAGTGGGTTTTAGTCTTCACCCTCTAAGTCAAGATGGGGGAGTAAGCGATCAAGCCATTTAGGAATCCACCAATTGGGATCCCCCATGAGCGCCATGGTTGAGGGGACCAAAACCATGCGCACGATGGTGGCGTCAATAATGACGGCAGTGGCTAAACCCACGCCCACCATTTTTACCCCCCGGTCTTCGCTCGCTACGAAACCCATAAAGACGCTGGAACTAAATATGTCTGGCATGTCGTTCACCATTGACGGCAAAACCTTTGACCATGAGCGAGTTGACCAACACCTCACTATGGGCGACATTGAAGAGTGGATCATCACCAACCCCTCCATGATGGATCACCCCTTTCACATCCATGTATGGCAATTCCAAGTAACTGAAGCCAGCGACCAAGGCCTTGTTTCCCCCGGACTAAAAGACACAGTGGTTGCGCCAGTCAGCGGATGGGTCAAGTTCGTATTGCACATCACTGACTTCCCTGGAAAGGCGGTGTACCACTGCCACATCTTGGACCATGAAGATCAAGGCATGATGGGCATCTTCGAAGCCACCGCCTAACTTGTGACATGGTGTCAGACACCAGTCACAAGTGGGGTAAAGACCTTGTCAGGGTGTAGAACTACAACGTGTTGGATTTTTCACTTAGCCCGGAACTTGAACAGTTACGGGCCCACGCGGCCGAAGTAGCCGCCGATGGGGTAGCCCGGTTTGGGCGTTTCACCGACAGTTGGATCAACGGCAACTCCCCCGAATTTTCTCAAGTCATGGCCGACCAAGGCTGGATCGGCATGGGCTGGCCCAAAGAACACGGCGGGGGAGCACGCTCACCCATTGAAAGGGTCATCGTCGGCGAAGAGATGATCGCCGCCGGTGCACCCATTGCCGGCATGTGGTTCGCCGACCGGCAAATAGGCCCCAGCCTGACCGCCCACGGCACCACCGAACAACAAGCCGAATACTTGCCGGCCATATTGAGCGGCGAAAGCACTTGGTGCATCGGCATGAGCGAACCCGATGCCGGCTCCGACCTGGCCTCGTTAAAAACCTTCGCCCAACGCCGCGGCGACCATTGGGTCATTAATGGCCAAAAAATCTGGACCAGCTTCGCCCACCAAGCCGACTTCATCTACCTCATATGCCGCACTACTACCGAAGGCCCCCCCCATAAAGGCATTTCAGAAATCGTGGTGCCAACAAACCTGCCCGGCATAGAAATACGCCCCATTACCGACATGACCACCAACCGGCATTTCTGCGAAGTGTACTTTACCGACGTTGAGGTGCCCATAGAAAACTTGGTGGGGACCGAAGGCGATGCCTTTCGCCAAACCATGAAACAACTGGAGTTCGAACGCGGCGGCATCGATCGTTTGGTCTCTAACCGCCCGCTCTACGACCTGGCTTTAGAACACGCCGACCGTAGCGACGCACGGGTGCGACAAGAAATAGCCCGTCTAGAAACCGGTTACCGACTCGGACGCCTGCTGGTATATCGCGAAGTGCAGCGCCAAGCCCCCACCGGGTTCAGCGCCGCCACCAAGGCCTACTGCACCGAGCACGAACAACGGGTCGCCGAGTTTGTATTTAAAACCCTTGGCCCCGCCGCCACCCTGTGGAACGACGACGTAAAAGGCCTCATCTACGCCCCCGGCTACACCATCATGGGCGGCACCTCAAATATTATGCGCAACATTTTAGGTGAACGAGTGCTCGGCCTGCCCCGCGAACCTCGCAAGTGATGGCCTTTAGCGAACACGCTGTTCAGTGGTCCACCATGACGGCGCTACAACGAGAAGAGGCCTACTCGCCGAGTTCATGCATCGGCGGCAATTACCAGCCTTTCGTTGATGCCTACGCCACCCAAAGCGCAGCCGCCCGTGCAGAAATAGGCCCCGGCCAAGAAGTGGCTTACGGGCCCCAGCCCACCCAAACCTTGGACCTCTTTTTGCCCACCCTGCCCCCCGGTGACCTGGCCCCCCTCGTGGTTTTTATTCACGGTGGCTATTGGCAGGAACTTTCCAAAAGCGAATCATCTTTTGCTGCCCCAAGTTGGGTAGAACGCGGGGTGGCCTTTGCGGCTTTGGACTACACCTTGGCTCCTCAAGCAACCTTGCCTGAAATAATCGAAGAATGCCGTCAAGCAGTACGCCACCTCAAAAACTACGCCGCAGAACTCAACCTTGACCCGGACCGTCTCGTGCTGGCCGGCAGTTCGGCTGGTGCGTACTTAGCCGCCGCAGTAGCCAGCGAAATTCCGGTATTGGCTACCTTGTTGATCTCCGGGATTTTTGAGTTGGCACCCCTCGTGGGGACATCCATTAACGAAGCGCTGGGCCTCACCGAAAACCAAGCGCAACAACTCTCCCTTCGCCCTCCCGTTGGGTTCCCGCCCAGCATCGTGTGTTGGGGAGAAAACGAAACCACCGAATTCAAAGCCCAAAGCCAAGCCCTAGCCGCCGACCTTATGGCCCAAGGCACCGAGTGCCAACAATACGAAATAGCGGGACGCAACCATTTTGATGTGGTGTTCGAACTCTGCGACCTAAGCACACCCGCCGCCCAGCATCTAGTATCACTAGTCACCCATTAGCAAGGATCACCCATGCCTGACTTCAAACCCGTAACCCCGCGCATCGTGGACCCTGAAGGGGTGGAGCTGGGCATAGACCCTCGACCCATGGGCATCACCACCGACGACACTCGAGCCGAACAAGCCAAAGAAACTGATGGCCAACCCACGGTGGACTTCCCCGACACCACCAACCCCTACATCGCCTACCAAAGCATCGACCTGCTGCTCTCGCTACAAAACACCCGCAGCGATGCTTACGACGAGATGGCCTTTTATATTATGGGCCAAACCAAAGAGCTCTTGTTCAAAGGCCTCCACCACGAGCTATACAACGCTCGAGAACGCATCAAAGTAGATGCCGTCGATGACGCACTATTCATCTTGGAGCGCAGCAAAGAGTTCGTAAAACTGCTCATCAAAACCTGGGACGTGGTGGCCACCGTCTCGGCCGAAGGCTTCAACCAGTTTCGCAACTACCTTGACCAAGCCTCCGGGCAACTCTCCTTCATGTACCGCCATGTGGAGTTTGTGCTGGGCAACAAAGATGAACGACTGGCCAGTGCCCACGACAACGTGCCTCACGTTTGGCCAGCTATGAAAGAAGCCCTCGAAACCCCCAGCCTCTACGACGAAATCATCGCTTTGTTGCACCGTCAAGGGTTTGCCATATCTGACGCCGCTTTAGACCACGACTGGACCGCCCCCTACCAAGCCGACGACAGCGTAGAACAAGCCTGGCTAGATATTTACCAAAACTCTTTAGCAAGCAGCACTCTCTACAAAGTAGGAGAGACCTTGATTGAACTCGACGAACTGATATCGCAATACCACTGGCGACATTATGTTTTGGTAGCTAAAACCATTGGCTACAAACCTGGCACCGGCGGTTCAGCGGGCGTGGAATGGCTCAAACACACCACCGACCAGCGTTACTTTCCCGAACTTTGGGCCATACGCACCCGGATGGCTTAAAGAAAACTTACCGTTCGCTAAAACGCCAAACGGTAGGCAGCAACACACCGGCCGCCGCAACCTTCAACAGATCGCCCACCAAAAATGGGGCGACGCCATAAGCAATGGCACTAGGTTCGCCAACCCCCGCAGTGAGCGGAATGTTGAGGCGGTAGGCAAGCCAAGAAGCCCCCATACCGTAGATGATGATGCTGCCCGCTAAAAAGGCAGGAAGCGAAGTAACAAGATTCCTGTCATGTCCACGCTCCGCCATGGCACCCACCACAAAGGCGGCCATCACGAAGCCGACAAGGTAACCGGCGGTCGACCCGGTCGCTGCTTCCCAACCCCCCTGACCACCGGCATAGAAAGGAAGGCCCACAGCTCCCAAAATGACGTAGAGGCCTTGCGCAGCGGCACCAAGTTTTGCGCCGAGAACACCGCCGGCCAACAACACCACCAGAGTTTGACCGGTGAGCGGAACGGGGGTGAAACCTAAAGGAATAGTGATTTGTGCCGCAGCAGCCGTGAATAAAGCAAAGCTAGAAACTGCGAGGAGATCACGGAGACGAGAACGCGGAATCAAATCCAACAAAGTTAACGGAGGGGAAAGATGCGAGATGGCAGTCATAGGGCGTCCAATCAGGTTGGTGAATGAAGGGAATCAACGAGCGGTTAAGTATAGAAACCTTTGCGGAGGAAGCCTCTACGAACCCGATGGGAGACGACTTACCTCATCCGGTCGGCGCTACTTCCTGAATTGTGGGTGGCACGCGCCCGTATGGATGATTAACCGCGTAAGCCCGAGTGTTCAAAACAGGCCAACAGTTTCTTAACGGAGGTTAAATCGCCGTTGACGGCAATTACCTCTGCGGCAACAGCCTCAGAGAAAACGATACGACCCGAGAAAAGATCAGCCAAGGCGGCATGAGTCAAGACAATCTCCAAGTCGGCTCCCTTCCCGTCAGTAGGCACCGCAACCTGGCCTCGAATGCGTAAACCTGTTGTTGGCCCATCGGTGATGCGCCACCGTAAGTGGCCGTCTGTGTTTTCTGCGAAAGAAGGATCAAGCAACACCCGCAAACTGTGAATAAACGAAACCGGATCTCCGACAAGCACTTGCCGATACCCAAACCGGTGTTTCCGAAAACGAGACAAATCAAGTTGGTCATCTAACTCCAAAGCACGAGTAAGGCACCAATTTCGAATGTTGGCCGAAGTGGATCGCTGCCCCAAGGCCCGTAACACCGCAGCCAGTAACGCCCGTTCAGTGGTTGAGCCTCCATCGGCCCGGCCGGTTTCTGCTTCTTCTTCGCTGCGCACCAGCCAAGAAGCCAACTCCAAAGCCCATCGAAGGTCGTGACCCTCAAGAGCTTCCTGTGCTTGCCGAATTACTTCAACTCGACCGCCAAAACCTTTAATGAGTCGACGGCAACGCTCTAACGTCGGAAGCGGAAATAAAGAAGCCTCATCACCATCAAACCAGCCGATCAACCCAGTAGAAATTTGCCGCACATGGTGCTCAACCAAGCCATAGTTTTGGTGGGTAAGAAACGACCGATCAAAACGTTGTGGCAACTGAACAAAAGAAATCAACTCACCTTGAGTAAGACCCTTATTGACCCCCCGCACCGTTTGATCCCAAAGAAACTGCAGAGCATCACGAGCGTCGGTTACCCCGGCGGCAATCTCATCTGCGCCACTCAACGGCGGGCCATGGGCGCCCACTAGATGCTCCGCCTCCAAACCCAAAATCTCATCAAGGCCCCTAACCAAAATTTGTGGGTCACGGTAAGCCTCACCCCGAATAGCAAACACATTAAATAAAGCCGGCCAGACCAAGTTGTTGACACACACTGAAAGGTCGGGCAAGCACATACTGATGTTGTCGTCCGCATCCGAAGGAGCCAGCGTTAACTCAACGCGCAAACCAGCGATGGTGGTTGACGTAGCCTCAGTAATTTCCTCAGTTGGCGCAAGAAACCCGGGGGTAAAAGGAGCGTGTTCAGCCCGACGATAATGAAGCCCCAACCCCACATGGGTAACACCATCAGGCCCTTCGGTGGGCAGCATCATGGCGAACTGATGAACCAACCCCCGTCCGGCGGTCGGTCCTACCTCAGCCCCTCTGGCCTGTAAGTTGCCGGCCACCCCATGGTGCGCCCAAATCGGCACCTCGCTACCCGCTTCATCAACAACGGCTTGGGTGCCGCTGCAATAGTGGTAATGCGTGTAAATAACCGCCACCACCGGCGCCGAAGTGTAAACCCGCACGGCTTGCAAGGCCGCTTCCATTTCTTCTACTGACTCACCGGTGTCAATAACAATGAGACCCTCGGGGCCCTCAACGAACGTCTGGTTTGACAATCCGTTGCCCACCACACACCACACCCCGTCAGCAACTGTATAAAGATGTTCCTTAAGGCGAGTTAGATGAGCAAACTGCTGCTTATGGGCCCGTTGACCTTGTGGGCCGGTAACCACCAGCGCATCGTTGTGAGTAAAACTAGACGGAATGGAGTTGGTCATGATTTATCTTTCTTTTGAGAAAAGTTTAAAGTTTGAGCCTGCCATTGGTGGAGCCGCTGCCTTGCTTCGGTTGGGGTTAGCGTCGGGTTAAACCGTTGGCAAAAATCAGTCGAGTCAGCTATTTCCACTCCCACGCCTTGAGCGCCGGCTCGTGCCGCTCCCCAAGCGGTGGCCTCTACTTGATGGAGGCGGGTCACCGGTCGAGCCAACAAGTCAGCCAATATTTGGCAGAACGCGTCGCTGCGGGTAAGACCCCCGTCAACAGGCAACGCGGTGGTGGGGTCTATGGGGTGGTGGGTGACGGCAAGATCCACGATTTCGGCCATACGAAGGGCTACCCCTTCCAATACTGCACGCGCCAAGTGGGCTGCCGTGGTGGTCGCTGAACGGCCCCACACCGCCACCGATGCTGTTGGATTGTTATGCGGCGTACCTAACCCGTGCAAAGCAGGCAACACGCTTACCCCGCCCGCATCGGGTGTTTGACCAGCCAAGGCGCACACCTCTTCAACTGATTGAGCAAAACCCTGACCAATGGCCCATGGCAACATTTCCCCGGCGCTACGCACCATCCCCTCGGCCGCCAACAAAGTTTTGTCACCCCACCCCGCCAATGCCATAGGTACCAAACCTGACGAAACATCCAACACCTCGCCGGTAGCGATCATCAACACCCCCGAAGTGCCAAAAGTTGCCTTCCATTGCCCAGCCTCCAACGCCTGATGGGCAAACATGCCCGCCTGCTGGTCGCCCACCATCGCGCCTAAAGGCACGGCCGCCCCAAAAACCTGTGCATCGGTAACCCCCAGGTTGCCGGTGGTGTCACAAAGAGTGGGGAAAAATTCTAGCGGTAAGCCTTGATGCGCAATGAGCGCTTCGTTCCACCGGGTGGGGTCAAAAAAATCCAGATAAGCCGTAGACCAAGCGCACGATCGGTCGGTGATGTGGCGCTTCCCGTCCGTTAACCGGTAGACCAAGTAACTCTCCAAGGTTCCCCACGCCAACTCCCCAGCATGGGCCCGTTGCCGCCCATCGGGAAGGGCAGCAAGCACCCCCTCAAGTTTGGCGGCAGCAGTAATGTTCATCACCGGGAAACCCTCAGCCTGCAACTGGGCGGCCCGCTCACCGCCGCGCAGGTCATTCCACACCACCATGGGCGCCACTGGGTGGCCTGAAGCTCGCTCCCAAATAACCACGCTGGAACGCTGGGTAGTTACCCCCAGCGAAGCCACATCGCCGGGTGCGCAACCGGCGTTAGCCAAGGCTTGTGCCAGTACCTGCTGCACCGCTTCCCAAACCATGGCAGGGTCTTGCTCAACTCGCCCCGCGGCGGGTTGGGTGCTCAACAAACCGGTTTGTGCTGCGCCCACCGCCACCCCATCGGGCGTAAAAACCATGGCCCGAGCACTCGAGGTGCCCACATCAAGGCCCAGCAGCAGGTCAGGCATCAGGTAACAAATTGCCCGGGTTCATTAACCCCTCCGGGTCAACAGCATTTTTGACGGTTCGCAACAAGGCCACCCCGGCTTCGCCTAAATCGTGTACCAGGTAAGGCTTGCGCACCCGACCAATGCCGTGATGATGCGCCACCCCACCGCCATGAGCCGCCGTAGCTTCCATCACCGCATGCCAGCAAGCCAAGTAAATGTTTTCCAAAACCTGAGGGTCGTCGCTGAGCCCAGCAAAAGTGAAATACAAATTCACCCCAGTGCGATAAGCATGCGAACTATGAGCAGATACCGCCACCACGCCCTCCACTGCCGACACGTCAGCAATGGATTGATCATAAATAAGCTCAATATTTGACCACGATCCCGAAATCTCAATGGTGTCCACCACCAAGTCTTGGTCAAAAAGCTCTGTCCAAGAAGGCACATGGTTACGGTTTTCCATCCAGTGTGCAGCCACTTGGTCATCGGCCCGAGTCAAGCCGCACTGAGCAGCCAGCACATCAACGGCCTCCACCTCAGCGGCTACCCGACCCACCGGCCCCTCATGAACCATCATCAACATGCCGTCGCCTTTAACCGACCATTCTTTGAAGTTGCGTCGGGTCTCTCGAGCGTCGTATTGGCGAACCACCGGCGGCATCCACCCGGCTTGCATAATCAGCCGTTGGGCTTCTAGGCCCGCCGCCATAGACGGGGTATGAAACACCCGGTAAGTGCGCTGCTCAGCTTGGCGATGCAAAGCCAAAGTTACTTGGGTTACTACCCCCATGGTGCCTTCGGCCCCTAAAAACAAATGCCGCAAATCGGGCCCGGCGGCCGCTCGTGGCGCACAACCCAAAGTCACCAACTCGCCGCTGGGCAACACCACCTCAAGGGAATACACCATGTCTTCGATGTTTCCGTAAGCGGTAGAAAACTGGCCCGCCGCACGGGTAGAAACCCAACCGCCTACCGTGCTCACGGCAATGGACTGTGGCCAATGCCCAATGGTAAGTCCCTTAGCGGCCACGGCCTCTTCAGCCACCAAACCGTTGACCCCCGCAGCAAAAGTAGCGGTCAAATTAACCTCATCTATGGCATGAATTTGGTTGAGCATCGAGAGGTCAAGCAACAACACGCTTTGGTCTGGTTGCACCCCGCCGCACACCCCGCTGCCCAAACCAAAAGGAACCACCGCAGTGTTGGTTTTGCTGGCCAAACGCATGATGGCCTGCACCTCTTGAGTGCTTTGGGGCCGCACCACCGCACCCGGGCGGCCCGTAAAAACCCCGGCCCAAGAGCGCAGATGGCTAAGCACCCAGTAATCATGGCGCCGGTCGGCTACCTGCTCATCGCTAGTTAGCACCTGGTCGGCGCCCAACAAGTCGGTGAGCGAAGTTATAAGCGAAGAATCAAGCATGGGAGTCCTTAGTCGGTGGGTAAAGAATCGGTGAACAAAGCATGGTCGGCGGTGTGACGTTGAAGGCAAGTAGCTAATTCCTGGTCAAGGCGTTCACCAGACCAACCCAGCAAGCGGCCCATCTCGGCTGCCGCTGATGCCAGAATGCTTTGCCCGCCATCCAAAGCAAAAAAAGCTCGAGGCACCCGACGTACCCAAAAATCTTCCAACCGGACAGCACCTTCACGCAGCACCGCTTGGCGCACCTCAGCGGCCACATCGCCGCCATCGTTAAGTACCGCGGCGGCTTCATCGCCGTAGAGGTCAAGCCAGCGGTTCCGCTCAGCGATCGCTACATCGCCACCCACTAAGGGCTGCTGGTCGGTGTCGTCGGGGCGAGCAGCCACCCCCAAGGTTTCCACCACCTGGTCAACCACCCGCTCTGCCATAGAACGATAAGCAGTCAACTTGCCGCCGGCCATGGTCAAGACCCCACCGGGGCCGGTCCACAGTTCGTTACGGCGAGAAATCTCCGAAGGCTTCTTACCGGCCTCGGCAATCAACGGCCGCAACCCGGCCCAACTACCGATGACCTCGTGAGGCACCAAGGGCGGGCCGGTAAAACTACGGTTGGCGGCCGCCAAAAGGTAATCCACATCTTCCGCGGTTACCTCAGGCCAGCGGTTATTTTCGGCATAAAAAGTGTCAGTGGTGCCCAAATAAGTAACCGCCCCTCGAGGCACAGCAAACACACTGCGCTTATCTGTGGTGGTCATCAAAACCGTGTTGTTGAGCGGCAACCTTTCATGAGGCACCACCAAATGGATACCTTTGGTCAAGGTCAAACGCTGGGCCTGCGCAGGATCTTCTAAAGCCCGCACCGCATCAACCCAAGGGCCAGCAGCGTTAATAACTACCCGAGCCCGCAACGTGGCCGCCAAAGATTCTTGAGGCAGCGCACCCTTCACCCGTACGCCGGTCACCCGGCCATTTTCTTGCAAAAGCTCAACGGCCGGAGCGTAAGTAAGAATCAAGGCTCCGTCTCGGGCCGCTGAACGAGCATTAGCCAGCGTCAACCGGGCATCATCGGTAACGAACTCAAAATACCGCACCGCCCCATTGCTGCCCTCAATAGCCGCCAAAGGTTCTTGCTGGTGAAGGTCATCAAGGCTCCACACTTCATGGTGATCTTCGTTCGGTACCTTGCCCAGTTTCTCAAAGGTCCACATGGCGCTACGAAACTTGGCCTGCCCAGCCGCCGAACGGGTAGGTAACAAAAAACCGATACGTCGTGTTAAATGCGGAGCCACCCGGCGCAACACCTGACGCTCTTGAGCCGCCTCACGGACCAAGCCCAAATCGCCCTGGGCCAAATAACGCACCCCGCCGTGAATCATCTTGGAACTCCGACTGCTGGTGCCCGACGCTAAATCTTGGGCCTCCACCAAAGCCACCGAAAGCCCCCGGCTGGCTGCCGACCGAGCAATACCGGCCCCGGTAATGCCCCCGCCGACCACTACTATGTCAAAGATTTGCTCCTCGGCCCGAGCAAACAGGGCAGCCCGGTGGCGGTTATCCAAATCTTGGGGGCGCCCCACCGGCGACAAAGAAACCATGGCCTCACCTTAGGGCACGAACCAGAAGGAGAAAAATCCAACGACGGGCAGAACTCTTGCTAATCTGCGCTAATTAAGAACGGGAGGAACCGCATGAAGCAACCAAACACCGACGACATGGTCCACGTCACCCGATGGGCGTGGGGAGAAAAAGAGTGGTCGCCGTTTTCGTCCGCCGAAATGGACCGTCGACAAAACGCATTACGTGCTCACCTTGACGCCGAAAATATTGATGCCTGTCTGCTGACCTCTTTTCACAACATCTGCTACTACTCCGGTTGGCTGTACTGCTACTTCGGGCGTAAATACGGCATGGTCATCGACGCTCAAGCGGCCACCACCATTTCTGCAGGCATTGATGGCGGCCAACCCTGGCGACGCACCCACGGCGACAACGTGGTGTACTCCGACTGGCGACGAGACAACTACTACCAAGCAGTGCGCTCACTACTCAAAGGCGCCAAACGCTTAGGCGTCGAGTTCGACCACCTCAGCGTGGAACAATTCCAAGCCCTACAAACTGAACTCGACGGCGTAGAACTGGTCGACATCGGCGCCGCCACCATGTGGATGCGCACCATTAAATCCCCCGAAGAACACGACCTGATTCGCCACGGCACCCGCATCTGCGACCTGGGCGCCGCCGCCTGCGTAGAAGCAGTGGCCGCCGGGGTGCCCGAACACGAAGTAGCCCTCGCTACCACCCAAGCCATGGTGCGCGAGATCTCCCAAAGTTTCCCCTTTGTGGAACTCATGGACACCTGGACCTGGTTCCAATCGGGCATCAACACCGACGGCGCCCACAACCCCGTCACCAACAAACTGATTGAATCGGGTGACATATTGTCTATCAATACCTTCCCTATGATCTTCGGTTACTACACGGCGCTGGAACGCACCCTGTTTTGCGACCACGTAACCAGCGACGAACACCTTCGACTCTGGGAAATAAACGTCGAAGTGCACGAACGAGGCCTCGAACTCATTGTGCCCGGTGCCCGCTGCTGCGACATAGCCGCCGAACTCAACGACATTTACCGCAGTTACGACCTGCTGCAATACCGCTCGTTTGGTTACGGCCACAGCTTCGGGGTGCTCAGCCACTACTACGGCCGAGAAGCCGGGGTAGAACTACGCGAAGACGTAGAAACAATACTGGAACCAGGCATGGTGGTTTCCATGGAACCCATGATTGCTATCCCCGACGGCCAACCCGGCGCCGGCGGTTACCGCGAACACGACATTTTGATTATCGGCGACCAAGACGCCGAAAATATTACCGGCTTCCCCTACGGGCCGGAACACAACATCATCGGCGGCTAACTCGGCGAGCCGAAACCGCCGCCGCCCGGGGTTTCTATTTCCATACGGTCGCCCGCTACCACGTTGGTTTGAGCACTGGCCCCAAACTCGGTGACCGTGCCATCGGCAGCAATCAACCGGGTATGACCCACCGCCCCCGGCAACCCGCCATCCACCCCGTAAGGCGGCACCACCCGGTGGCCCGACAACACGTTGACCTCCATGGCTTCTTCAAATAACACCCGGCGCACCGTGCCGTCGCCGCCCCGGTGCTTTCCCGCCCCGCCAGACCCTCGCCGGATATGAAAAGTTTCAAGTCTCACCGGAAAACGCCACTCCAAAACCTCCGGGTCGGTTAACCGAGAGTTCGTCATATGGGTATGGACCGCATCGCAGCCATCGGCCCGAGCAGTGGCCCCTGAACCGCCACAAATGGTTTCATAGTTCTGATATTCGTCGTTGCCCCAAATAAAGTTATTCATGGTGCCCTGAGGCGCAGCCAACACCCCGACCGCCCCAAATAAAGTGTCCACCACCACCTGGCTGGTTTCAACATTGCCGGCAATAACCGCTGCCGGGTACGACGGGTTAATCATCGACTCATCAGGCAACACCACCTGCAAAGGCTTCATGCACCCGGCGTTCAAAGGAATGTCATCGTTGACCAAACAGCGAAACACATAAAGCACCGCCGCATGGGCAATAGAAGAAGGAGCATTGAAGTTGCCGGGGTGCGTGTCGCTGGTACCAGTGAAATCAATACAGGCCGAACGGTCAGCGTGGTCCACGGTAATGGTCACCGAAACCTGATGGCCATCATCCATTCGGTAAGTAAACGACGAATCGGTCAAGGCATCAATAACTCGCCGTACCGACTCTTCGGCGTTATCTTTGACATGGCCCATATAGGCGTGCACCACCTCGAGGCTGTAATGGTCGATGACCTGCCGCAACTCGGTGGTGCCTTTTTCGCAAGCCGCCACCTGGGCTTGCAAATCGGCAATGTTTTGCTCTGCGTTACGAGCCGGCCAACGGCCACCCGTTAACACGGCATGAATCTCGTCATAAAGAAAACGACCTTCCGAAACCAACAACAAGTTGTCGATCAACACGCCCTCTTCGTCCACCGTGGTGGAATCCGCCGGCGCCGACCCCGGTACCCGCCCACCCACATCAGCATGGTGGCCCCGCGAAGCCACATAAAAAATCACTTCGGTTTCCGCATCGTTAAATACCGGCTTAATCACCGTGATATCAGGCAGATGTGTACCGCCGTTGTACGGAGCGTTCATCACATACACATCGCCCGGGTTCATGTGCGGGTTCTGGCGAATAATTGACTTAATGGATTCACTCATGGAACCCAAATGCACCGGCATATGCGGGGCGTTGGCGATCAACTCCCCACTGGGGTCAAAGATGGCGCACGAAAAATCCAGCCGCTCCTTAATGTTTACCGAAGCCGCCGTGTTTTCTAACACCACCCCCATTTGCTCGGCGATGTTCATAAATAAGTTGTTGAAGATCTCCAACTGCACGGGGTCAACGGTGGTGCCCACCGCTACCTGAGTGGGTAGCGCCTCTACTCTTTCAAGCACTAAGTCGCCGTTGGTTTGCGCAGTAGCGGCCCATCCCGGTTCGACCACGGTGGTGCCGGTTTCTTCTAACAACACGGCCGGGCCCGCCAAAGGCTGCCCCGGGGTCAACGAAGAACGATCAACAAACACCGTGTCACGGCTTTGGCTCGCCATGACAGTGGAGAACACTCCTTGCTGACCGGCCCCGGGAGCAACAGCCTCCGGCACTAAGTCCACCGCATCGGTGGCCCCCACGGTCTCTACCTGCATGGACTCAACGACCAGGGTTTTTTCGGGCGAAATAAAACCAAAACGGGCCTGATGCTGCTCTTCAAAAGCGGCCTGCACCTCGGCTACTGAACCCGCAGCCACCGACAACGCAGTGTCCGAACCGGTGTAACGCAAACCCAAACGACGCAGCGCAGAAATACGATCCTCGGTAACCCCCTGGCCGGCCACCGTGGCTTTACCGTCAGCTTCCATTTGTGCCCAACGAGGGGCCAGATCGGCTAAAAGCTCTTGGTTCAAGTTGGCTTCAACCGAACCATCAACCACCTGACGAATATCGGCCAACCCGATACCCAAAGCAGAAAGCACCCCAGCGTGAGGATGTAAATGAATACGAGAAATACCTAACCGGTCCGCCACCAGGCCAGCGTGCTGCCCGCCCGCCCCGCCAAAACACACCAAGGTGTACGAGGTGATGTCGTAGCCCCGCTGTACCGAAATTTTCTTAATGGCGTTGGCCATGTTTTCTACAGCAATAGAAAGAAACCCTTCGGCAATGGCTTCTGGGGTTTGCCTGACCCCAGAAGCAGCAGAAATAGTGTCGGCCAAAACATCAAACTGTTGACGCACCGTAGAGGCATCGAGAGGCTGGTCACCCTTGGGGCCAAAAACCTGTGGGAAAAACTCTGGGCGCAAACGACCCAACAACACGTTGGCATCGGTGATAGCCAACGGCCCGCCGTTGCCGTAACAAGCCGGGCCCGGGTCGGCACCCGCCGAATCGGGGCCCACCCGCAGACGCGCCCCATCAAAATGCAGAATCGACCCGCCACCCGCGGCCACCGTATGAATGTGAATCATGGGAGCCCGCACCCGCACCCCCGCCACCTGCGTTTCATGAGTGCGCTCAAGCTCACCTGCGTAATGCGACACGTCGGTGGAAGTACCGCCCATGTCGAAACCGATCAGTCGATCAAAACCCGCTGCCTCAGCGGTACGCACCATGCCCACCACGCCACCCGCCGGCCCAGAAAGCAAAGCATCTTTGCCTTGAAAATGGTGAGCATCGGTCAGGCCACCGTTGGACTGCATAAACATGAGCCGCGGCCCTTGCCCATCGGGACGCAGTTGGCTATCCACCTGGTTGACGTAACGACGCAAAATAGGAGACAGGTAAGCATCAACCACCGTGGTGTCGCCCCGAGATACCAGTTTCATGAGGGGGCTAACTTCGTGGCTCACCGAGACCTGAGAAAATCCGATTTCTCGAGCCAAAGCTCCAAGCGCCGCTTCGTGTTCGGTGTAGCGATAACCGTGGAGCAAAGCAATAGCCACCGAATCAAAACCATCAGTTTTTGCTTTTTGCAAGGCTGCACGCGCTGCTTCTAAACCAAGCGCCGTGATGACCTCACCTTGGGCGCTCATCCGCTCGTCTATTTCAACGACTTCTTGATAAAGCATCTCGGGCAACACGATGTCTAAAGCAAACAACTCGGGGCGTGCTTGATAGCCAATGCGCAGAGCGTCGGCGAAACCCTTGGTTGTGAACAAAATGGTGGGCTCACCTTGACGCTCTAACAAAGCGTTGGTAGCCACTGTGGTCCCCATTTTTACTGCACTGATGGCTTCGGCGGGCAGTGGTTCACCATCGCTTAAGCCCAACAAATACCGAATACCGGCCATGGCGGCATCGTCGTAATGGCGAGGATTTTCGGAAAGCAACTTGTGGGTCACCGTGGTGCCATCGGGGCGGCGCGCTACCACATCGGTAAAGGTCCCGCCTCGATCAATCCAAAACTGCCAACCACTCATCAATGCTCCCTAAACAAAACGCCTAAACCCTCAAGCCGGTCATCTATGCCGGCCAAGCGTAAACAATGCCACAACATGGCTTGCTTAGACGACACGCAAGGCCTGTCCTCGCTCACAATCACCAAGCCCGAGGTATAAGCACAACAAAAAGAAAAGCACCAAGGCCCGCACGGCGATGGTTGGGCCGGCATATTTTTCTTCGCTGGCGTTATCAACGAGAATAGGCTACGTTGCCATGATTGTTCGTAAAGGGCTAAGGGGTAAATTGATGCCAGATGTTGAACTAAATTTCAGCCGGGAAGAATATGCCACCCGGTTAACCAAAGTGCGCCAGTCCATGGAAAACCACGGCCTTGATGTGGTGGTAACCACGGACCCTTCCAACATGTCTTGGCTAACCGGGTACGACGGCTGGTCTTTTTATACGCCCCAAGCCGTGATCGTTACCCTCGACGATGACCCCATCTGGTGGGGTCGGGGCATGGACGCCAAAGGGGCACTACGCACCGTCTACATGGACGAACGCCACATCGTTGCTTACTCCGACGATCACGTGATGTCCACCGAGCGCCACGCTTTCCAACACTTGGCGGCCCTGTTGGCCGGCTCTCGTTTTGGTCAGGCCACCATTGGGGTGGAACTTGACAATTACTATTATTCGGCGGCTTCCCATGGCCATTTGCTGGCTGGTTTGCCCGAAGCCACCGTGGTTGACGCTACGGCGCTTATTAACTGGCAACGGGCCGTGAAGTCGGCGCAAGAACTGGTTTATATGCGTCGCGCTGCCACCATTGTTGAAAATATGCATAACCGAATTCTTGAACTGGTTGAGCCTGGATTACGAAAAAACGATTTGGTGGCCGAGGTGTACCACACAGCAATCTCTGGCACCGATGAATTTGGCGGCGACTACCCGGCCATGGTTCCGCTCATGCCCACTGGGGCTGACGCTTCGGCAGCGCACCTCACCTGGAACGACAAACCGTTCGAAAACGAGGCGGGGACCTTTTTTGAATTGGCCGGCTGCCACCGCCGCTACAACGTGCCGCTGTGTCGTTCGGTGTATTTGGGTACGCCGCCGCAAAAAATGGTCGAAGCTGAAAAAGCGCTGGTGTCAGGGCTAGAAGCCGGGCTAGCAGTCGCTCTACCCGGCAACCGGGCATGCGATATAGCGAATGCCCTACACGACGAGTTAGCCAAAGCCGGCATTGAGCGCGACGCCCGCTGCGGTTACCCCATTGGTTTGAGTTACCCACCCGACTGGGGAGAGCGCACCATTTCATTACGGGGTACCGACGAATCCATTTTGAAACCGGGCATGACTTTTCATTTCATGCCCGGTATCTGGATGGACGACTGGGGGCTAGAAATAACCGAAAGTTTCGCCATCTCTGCTGAAGGGGCCCCTGAAGTGTTTGCCGACCTGCCGCGCAAACTCTTTGTGAAATAGCCATGCTGGACGACACGCTAAAAATTCTTGACGACTTGATCGCTTTTGAGTCGGTGGCTTTAACCCCCAATTTGGATCTCATTGATTATGTGGTGAACTACCTTGAACCTTTGGGGGCGCGCCTTACCTTGACGCACAGCCCAGACCAAACCAAGGCAAACCTCTTCGCCACTTTGGGGCCAGAAGGCAACGGAGGGATAGTGCTCTCTGGGCACAGCGACGTGGTGCCGGTAGACCCCGCCGACTGGGCCACCCCACCGTTTACTACCGACTATCGCCAAGGCCGTGTTTACGGGCGAGGTACGGCCGACATGAAAGGGTTTATTGCTTGCGTGTTGGCTATGGCGCCTCGCTATGCGGCATTGGACCTAAAACGACCGCTGCACATTGCTTTGACCTTCGACGAAGAAGACGGCTTTCATGGGGCACCCATCCTTTTAGAAGAACTGGTGCGCAACGGGCCCACCCCAGCGGCGGTCATCATTGGTGAGCCAACCGGCCTCCGAGTGGTTGGTGCTCATAAAGGGTGCTTTGAATACACCACCACCTTTACCGGGATGAACGGTCACAGTTCACTCCCTGACCAAGCGGTCAGCGCCGTGCATTATGCCGTACGCTTTGTTGCCCGACTTCTTGAACTTGGTGCAGCCTTGCCGGCCTTGGCACCAACCGACAGCCCTTATAATCCGCCCTCGAGCACGGTAAACGCGGGGGTTATTTCTGGGGGTATAGCCCGCTGCACGGTGGCCGGAGACTGCGTGGTGGAGTGGGAAATGCGCCCTATCCAAGATTCTGATGCCGACTTTGTGCGCGCCGAGTTGGCGGCTACCACGGAGTCTCTAATGGCCGAGATGCGTCAGGTATGCCCCGAGGCATCTATCGAAACGGAAACGGTGTGCGAGGTGCGGGGACTGGCCTTAGTTGAGGGATCCCCCGCCTTGTCTCTCATGGGGGAGTTGTTGGGGGAAAGCCCGGTAGAGGTGGTGTCTTACGGCACCGAGGCGGGGCTTTACCAAACGGCCGGAGTGCCGGCAGTGGTGTGGGGGCCAGGTGACATTGAGGTGGCCCATAAGCCTGACGAATCGGTGGCTTTGAGTGACCTCGAAGCGTGCCTTGAGGCCTTAGAAAAACTAGGACTAGATATCCTCACGAAAACGTTATAGTCTCTCACTTACGGCGATTTGCCAACATAGTTGATCAACCTCGGAGAAACCCATGACCAAAATGACCCCCAGCGAAGCCTTCGTCGAGACCATGGTGGCAAACGGCGTTGACACCACCTTCGGCATCATGGGCTCGGCTTTCATGGACGCCATGGACATTTTTACCCCCGCTGGCATTCGCCTCGTCCCGGTGGTGCATGAACAAGGCGCCGCCCACATGGCAGACGGCTACGCCCGAGTAAGCGGCCGCCACGGTGTAGTGGTCGGCCAAAACGGCCCCGGCATCTCCAACTGCGTTACGGCCATCGCCGCCGCCTTCTGGGCCCACAGCCCGGTAGTTATCGTCACCCCCGAAACCGGCACCATGGGCATCGGCCTGGGCGGCTTCCAAGAAGCCAACCAACTCCCCATGTTTCAAGAATTCACCAAATACCAAGGCCACATCAACAACGAACACCGCATGGCGGAAATAACCGCCCGCTGCTTCGACCGGGCCATGTCAGAAATGGGCCCCACCCAACTCAACATTCCCCGCGACCGCTTCTACGGCGACATTGATGTAGAAATCGCCGAACCCATGCGCCTCGATCGCGGCCCCGGCGGCGAACGCACCCTCAACGAAGCCGCCGACCTTTTGGCCCAAGCAGAATTCCCGGTACTTATTTCTGGCGGCGGGGTAGTGATGGGCGATGCCATGGACGACGCCATAGCGCTGGCCGAACGCCTCGGTTGCCCAGTTGTAAACAGTTACCTCCACAACGACTCCTTCCCCGCCAGCCACCCACAATGGTGTGGCCCTCTCGGCTACCAAGGCTCCAAAGCCGCCATGAAACTCATTGCCCAAGCCGACGTAGTACTGGCCCTCGGTACCCGCTTAGGCCCCTTCGGCACCCTGCCCCAACACGACATGGACTACTGGCCCGCCAACGCCAAAATCATCCAAGTAGACGCCGACCAAAAAATGCTGGGCCTGGTAAAGAAAATTTCCGTCGGCATTTGCGGCGACGCCGGTGCCTCGGCCCGAGCACTAACCGATCGCTTAGCCGACCGCACGTTGGCCTGCGACGCCACCCGAGAAGAACGCGCTGCCCGCACCGCCCAAGAAAAAGAAACATGGGAAGCCGAACTCGACGACTGGACCCATGAGACTGATGACTTCAGCATCGAAATGATTAAAGAAGCCATCGACGAACCAGACAACTGGCTGCACCCCCGCCAAGTATTGCGCGAGCTTGAAAAAGCCATGCCAGCCCGAGCCATGGTGTCCACCGACATTGGCAACATCAACTCGGTAGCCAACAGTTACCTGCGCTTCGAAGAACCACGCTCCTTCTTTGCCGCCATGAGTTGGGGCAACTGCGGCTACGCCCTACCCACCATCATCGGCGCCA
>ERZ1048872.794-NODE-794-length-30867-cov-11.874562_pt1 | contig 30867 bp, 26 predicted proteins | sample MGYA00383100_ERZ1048872 | MGnify/ENA primary metagenome ERZ1048872 (study PRJEB29581, sample SAMEA5548370) | metagenome | biome: marine; feature: coastal; material: water | depth 50 m | study: Short-term variability in the microbial, nano- and picoplankton...
CAGCGTTTTTAACCACTTTTGCAGCTGCTCAGGTAGCCAGGAATCGACGCATCACCGCTTGGGTCAAAGAAAAGCTTCTATCAGTTAAGGCATCTGAAAATCCCAATGGCGAATTCGCGTTCACGGTTCATGGCACAATGGCCGATCCGAGATGGCTTGATGCGACCATTGAACCCAGCGATCGCGCGCCCGGTACTTGCTATCTCGGGGATCCGAAAACTGTCAACGATGGTCCCGTTGGCCTTGCCAGATTTTGCACACTGCGCAGTTGGCTCAGCCAATGGAGCATTGACGATGCTCCCTGCGATGCGATCAGTTCGGGGGCAAAAATCAGCATACCTTCACTGGTCATTGGCAACACAGCAGACGACGCATGCACACCGAGCCACACAACAAGACTCTTTGATGCCATCGGACACAAAAATAAGCAGCTGCACATGGTAAAGAACGCAACCCACTACTACGCAGGACCGAATGGTCGAGCTCACCTTCAAGAGGCAAGCGGTATCATTGGAGATTTTCTGAGGGCATTGTAGCCATCTAGATTGCAGGAGGCGCAGAAGAACTATTTGGACAAAACTAACCTTTTCTCACTCCCCTCAATCCTGTAAAAAACGCGTTGTTCACAAATTGATCTACAAGTAACTAGGAGTAAACAGATGTCCGCATCGGAACGCAAAGACACGCCGGAACAAGCCGAGTTTAGAGCTCAGGCACGTGAGTGGCTTGAAAACAATCACCCGGGCCAACCCAAAGTCCGGCTGCCTCTGGGCGCACTGGAGTTAAGCGATCCGGAGGCGCTTGACTACCTACAGAAGTGGCAGGCATCTGCCTATGATGCGGGTTTGGTCGGCTCAGATTATTCCACCGATTGCGGCGGTGGCGGGCATACTGATTGCCAATCGATTGCCAATCAGGAGATGCAGCGCGCCAAGACACCATTTCTACCCAACATTATTGGGTTAGGTATGGCTGCGCCCACCGTTTACTTTCATGGCCAAGAGGAAGTTAAACAGGAGCTGCTGCCGAAATTACTATCGGGGGAAGACATCTGGTGTCAGGGGTTCAGCGAACCAGGTGCCGGTTCTGACCTTGCTAACCAACAGACCTTTGCCGAGAAAAAGGGCGACAGCTGGGTCATCAATGGACACAAAGTTTGGACGTCTCTCGCTCACTTCGCAGACTGGATGATTTTGCTTTGCCGCACCGACAAAAGCGACAAATACAATGGTCTGTCTTATTTTGTCGTGCCCATAAAATCTGCGCTAGGCAATGGGGTCACGGTTAGACCGCTGATTAAAATGACGGGAGAGACTGGCTTTAACGAAGTTATTTTCGAAGACTTGGTCATTGAGGACAAATACCGACTCGACGAAGTCGGTGCTGGTTGGAAAGTAGCGATGACCACGCTTGCACACGAACGAGGTGCTGGCATGCTAGTGACGCCTGCTGCTGGCGGCATGACACAAAAAACAGAGAAAAGTGCGAACACCAGCAGCCCCTCTGCACTTATCGAACTCGCAAAAAATAGTTATCGAAATGGCAAGACGGCCGCTGACGATCCGTTAGTCCGTGACGATATTGTTAAAATGATCATTCGTCAGGAATCATTTAGACAGAACCAGCGACGAGCCGGCGTTCAATCGTTACTCGATCACCCTATGCGGCTCGCGTTACAAAACAAACTGGTTGGCACTGAATACAATCAGGATCTCGCCCAACTCGCGTACGACATCGAAGGACCTGCCAGCAGTCTATACCTGAACGACGAGCATGCACCCGGCGGTGGTGAGTGGCCGCTGGCATACATGAACTCATTTGGCGTCACCATTGCGGCTGGTGCAAATGAGGTACAACGAAATATTCTCGGTGAGCGTGTGCTTGGCATGCCAAAATCAAAGTAAGGGGAAACATCGATGACAGAACAACCTAAAAACTTTGGTTTTGGTGAAGACGAAACCATGCTGAAAGACTCCGCGGCTAAATTCTTTGCTGATAACTGCAGCCCAGACAAATTACATGGACTGGTAGCCGAAGACCCAAACATTCACAGAAGCATCGAGTGCATTTGGGACAAACAGTTGTGGCAACAAATCACCGAACTGGGGTGGACCGCAGCTTGCGTACCAGAGGAAGCCGGCGGCCTCGGTATGCCTCTGGTTGCCGCCGTCGCAATCGCTGAAGAAGCTGGCAAAGCGGCATTTCCGTCTCCACTCATCTCTACGATGATTGCAAGTTTTGTGCTCAAGGAATGTCATTCTGACGCAGCGACCAAGGCGTTGGGCGATGTTGCCAGCGGTGTACCCATGACCCTTGCAGTGACCAACAAACTAGGATCCTGGGAACCTGGCGATACTGATGTTGCGGCAGCAGGAACCACACTCAATGGTACGGCATACTTTGTGCAGGATGCCCAAAAGTGCGATCAATTTATCGTCAGTGCGACAACACCAAAAGGCGTGGCTCTGTTTCTGGTTGATGCGAATGCAGCCGGCGTTTCAATCACGCCCGATGGCATTATCGACCTGACAAGAGATCAGGCCCACGTTGAGTTCAAAAATGTTGAGGCAATCGAACTCGCAGCTCCTGGCACTGGCGAAGAAAGCCTGGCATCAGCGCTCCCTGCGATCCAAACGATCATCACAGCAGATATGGTTGGTGCTGGTGAATGGTTGTTACAAACAACCGTTGATTACTCTACTACACGTGTTCAGTTTGATCGTCCGCTGGGATTCTTTCAGGCTGTTAAACACCCACTGGTAAACGTCATGCTCGAAATTGACAGATGCAAGTCGTTAGCTTACAACGCCGCCTGCGCACTGGATGTCGCGGAAAGTCAGTCTGACAAGGATGAGGCCGCTAAGTTTGCGCACATGGCTAAGGCCAATGGAGGAGAAATGGCTGCGTTCTCGTCAAGCCGTGCGGTACAGTTTCACGGCGGTATTGGCTTCACCTGGGAATGCTACGTACACCTTTTCTTCAAACGGCAGATGCATAACCAAATGTTATTTGGAGATGCAAAATACCACAGAGCCAAGCTTGCTGACATCCTGATCGGCAAAGCCGCCTAGGCATTTTAAGCGACCCCTCGCAGGAAGATTTTTTACTTTTTGTGGGGGGATCCCCTTACAGGCAAAGCTGTAAGGCCTTTGCGAGGAATGTATGACGAGGTCGCAACCTCGCCATCACAGAATCAGCATGTCTGCGGCGTTTTTTACCTAATGGTTTCGATGTCCAGGTCAACAGCTTCTATGATCAATTGGACCTTCTCCAAACCTCGATACTCATTAATATCAATTCGATATGCCATTCGCTTCATGCGCTGTTCGATCAATCGATTATGGTTGAAAGCAATCGCATCAATCAACTCGTCATCTTTCAGCAACCTCAACTTAAGATGTCTGCCTCCCAAAATACGTTGATCAATAATCTCAAATTCGCCATCAAACAGCGGCTCAGGAAAACCCTGTCCCCAAGGGGCTGCGTCCGCGATTTTTCTCGCTGTGGCGAGGTTAAATTCACTCTGAAGTTCGCCATCACTGACCACCTGTTGCTCAAGATCTGCTTCAGACAAGCCTTTTCGCGCTTCAGCATCAAACAATGATGCGAACTCGTCAAACCTGGCAAGCGGCAGACTGAGGCCTGCGGCCATTGCGTGGCCACCAAACTTGCTAATTAACCCGGGATTGGCCGTCGCTATCGCATCCAAAGCATCACGAACATGCAGCCCATGAATAGAGCGCGCCGAACCTTTAATTTCCGTATCAGAAACTTTTGCAAACGCAATTGTTGGGCGGTGCACACGGTCTTTTATTCTAGACGCGATAATACCCACCACACCTTGATGCCAAGACGCATTATAAAGACAAACACCATATCGATCGGCTTTTCCAGATTCACCATTTGAGGCGACTGCGGCGTTCACAATTTCGATCGCTTGGTCTTTCATCTCATCTTCTATCGACCGACGTGCTTTGTTAATGCTATCTAACTGTTCTGCCAGCGCCATTGCCCCTGCATCGGTTTCAGACAATAAACACTCAATACCAATCGACATATCTTCCAGACGACCCGCCGCATTTAGTCTAGGTGCAACACCGAAGGCGATATCTCTGGCAACCAGCGTTTTCAGATGAGTGCCGGAAACCGCAAGTAGCGCACGGATCCCCGGTCTGATTTTGCCTGCCCGCATTCTTCTAACGCCCTCGTTTACGAGCACTCTGTTGTTTCTATCAAACGGGACAACATCGGCGATGGTGCCAAGCGCAACAAGATCAAGATAATCTGCGAGCAGCGGTTCCGAAAGCTGCGCTTGCTCAAACCACGACTTCTCCCGAAGTACTTGTCGAACCGCCGAAAGCAAATAGAAACTTACGCCCACACCCGCCAGCGCTTTACTAGGGAAGGCACACCCGGCCTGATTTGGATTAACGATTGCTGTTGCAGCAGGCAAGACATTACCAGGGAGGTGATGGTCGGTTATGATTGTTTCAATACCCAGGGCACTGGCCGCAGCGACACCGTCAACACTAGAAATACCGTTATCAACCGTCACGATGAGCGCAGGTTGCTCTTTTGCCGCCACAGCGACAATTTCAGGTGTCAGTCCATAACCAAATTCGAAACGGTTAGGTACAAGATAACCGACATCAGCATGGCAAGCGCGCAGGCAGTGCACCATCAGCGCGGTACTTGTTGCGCCGTCAGCGTCGAAGTCACCAACAATCATGATTTTCTGTTTTTTGACGATCGCCGACGCAACCACATCGGCAGCCTCACGCAATCCCTTCATCGAGTCCGGAGACAACAAGTTACCGAGGGAAAAATCTATCTCTGATCGATCAGTAATGCCCCGTTGCACAAATAATCTGGCGAGCAGCGCACTATCCAAGTTCTGCTCTAAATCAAGTTCCAGTCGCGCGTTGGATGCCCGCCTGACAAGGCGTTTCAAAACATCTCTACCCGAATGCGAGTGATGTCGCCATCGACCACCCCCATCGCCTGAAGCTTTACAATCGCTTCATCAACATTGCGCTCGACCACGCCGTCTGTCACCAGCGCGATAAGCGCTCGTCCTGACGTTGCGTCTTTTTGGATCATGGAGTCGATACCGATACCGTGCTCACTCAGGGCCGTGGTAATTCTCGCCAGAACACCGGAATCATCATGAACCTTGAGACGCAGATAAAAACAGGAAACTGTCTGCGTTATCTCAATGATCGGCAGCGCTTGCATCGCGTCGGGTACAAACCCAAGATTCTGCACCGAATGAGTTGCCGAACTGTCCTTTGATATGACTCTAGAGAGGTCAATAAGATCACCCACAACAGATGAGGCTGTTGGTCCGGCGCCGGCACCCGCACCGTAATACATCGTCGCACCAGCTGCATCGCTGCCAACCATCACAGCATTCATCACACCAGACACCTGAGACAACATCTGGGCCTTAGGTACCAGCGTTGGATGCACCCGCAACTCGACTCCCGCGACCTCACCCGCCTGGCCGTTCGGAACCTTTCGCGTAATACCAAGGTGCTTGATCTTAAAACCAAGTTCATCGGCATAGCCAATGTCTTCGACCGTTACTTTGGAAATACCCTCTGTGTACATCGCTGCAAAATTGAGCGGCACACCAAACGCCAGCGAGCTGAGAATTGTCAGCTTGTGAGCAGCATCAATACCCTCTACATCAAACGTTGGATCCGCTTCGGCGTAGCCTAATTCCTGCGCCTGCTTTAACACTTCTTCGAAACCTCTGTTACCTGCGGTTTCCATTTCACTCAATATAAAATTACTGGTGCCATTAATGATACCCGCCACCCAGTGAATCTGATTACCCGCTAGACCTTCACGCAGCGCTTTAACAATTGGAATACCACCAGCGATGGCAGCTTCGAACATAATCGAAACGCCTTTAGCATTAGCAAGTTCAAATAGCTCATCACCGTGGACTGCTATGAGCGCCTTATTAGCGGTTACTACGTGCTTGCCGTTTTCAATCGCCTGCTTTACCAGTTCCAACGCAACTTCGTCACCGCCGATTAGCTCGCAAACAATATGAACCTCAGGGTCATTCACAACATCAAATACGTCACGACTGACTTTGACACTGCTTAGATCGCACTCAGGATGATCCCGTCGACACCCCACATGGGAGACAGCTAGTTCAACCCCTGTCTTTCGTGCGATTTCCGCGGCATTGGCACCGAGCAAATTAAAAGTACCTGAACCGACCGTTCCCAGCCCACAGATACCAATATTCACCTTTGTCATAACCTAAGTCCCTTAATATGTTTCGGCTTCAGCTTGCTGATGTAGAGGCACTATTCTGAAACATCTTTTTTATTCCACGCAGCGCTTGCCGCGTTCTATGTTCGTTTTCAATCAGAGCAAACCGCACGTGGTCATCACCGTATTGACCAAAACCAATACCGGGTGAGACCGCAACTTTTGCTTCTTTTAACACAAATTTAGCAAATTCGAGCGAGCCCATGTCTGCAAACTGCGGCGGTATTTTTGCCCAGACAAACATGGTCGCCTTTGGTTTTTCGACCTGCCAACCTATTGCATTCAAACCTTCGCAGAGGACGTCGCGTCGTTTTCGGTACATTTCACGATTTTCTGCAACACCACTCTGATCACCTTCAAGGGCAGCAATTGCGGCAACCTGAACCGGCGTGAACATCCCGTAATCGAGGTATGACTTCATGCGTGCCAGCGCGCCAACTAACGTCGGGTTCCCGACACAAAAACCGATTCTCCAACCTGGCATGTTGTAACTTTTGGATAACGTGAAAAACTCCACAGCGACGTCCTTCGCGCCTTCAACCTGCAAAATCGATGGCGCTTTGTATCCGTCAAATACGAGGTCAGCGTAAGCAAGGTCCTGCACCACCCAAATATCGTTTTCCTTTGCTATAGCGATTACTTTCTCGAAGAATTCGAGATCGACACACTGGGTTGTCGGATTTCCCGGGAAATTCAGCACAAGCACCTTTGGCTTGGGCCAGCTGGTCGCGATTGCTTTTTCAAGCTCAGCAAAAAAGTCGACGCCGGGCGCCAGCGGCACGTGTCGGACATCGGCATCTGCAATGACAAAACCATAGGGATGAACAGGGTAAGAAGGGTTCGGCACTAGCACTGCATCTCCCGGCCCGAGCACGGCCATCGCGAGATGCGCAATACCTTCCTTTGAGCCCAGCGTCACAATCGCTTCTTTTTCTGCATCCAGATCAACATCGAAACGTTCTTTGTACCAATTGCAGATCGCCTGTCTCAGCCTGGGAATACCCTTCGATTGAGAGTAACGGTGCGTATCGCCACGCTGCACCGTTTCGATCAACTTGTCGACAATATGTTTTGGCGTGGGCTGATCAGGATTGCCCATCCCGAAATCAATGATATCTTCCCCGCGCGCCCGCGCATCCTTCTTCAGCGCATCCGTAATACTGAAGATATAGGGTGGCAGTCTCTTTATTCTCGGAAAGTCGTCCATAATGTTTGTCTGATACCTGTATATTTAAATTCTATCTCGTTTTATTGACCCGCGAAGCCTCGGTTCGGGTACATAAATTCTTACAACCACACCACCAACGGCCAAAAAAGCGACGGACGCAATGAACACCGCCTCGTAGTGCCAAAATGCCGCGAGCAGCCCACCTAATAAAGGTCCAATTGTACCCGCTACTTCAGATGCCATATTCGCGAGCGCTATTCTAACGGGAAGATCTTCCCTGTCACCAAATTCTAACGTTAAATTCATTGAAGCGTTCTGAAAACCCTGAATTGAAGCACCAACTCCGACAAAAACCAGCACGGTAATCAGATAACCGTCTGCCGACATCAATAGCAGCGTAGATGCAACCCACAATGCAATCGACATTAAAAAAGTATCCCGAAACCCCCTGCGATCTGCTATCGCGCCCCAGACAAGATTTGAAATGGTACCAGACATGGTAAACGCAAAGGTCACCACCCCGAGGGTTGCTCCTGTTAGGCCTATAGACTGCCCCGCGTACAGAATGTAGAAAGGCATCGACATTCTGCCCATGGTTGCGAGAGACCTTGCCAGAAAATATCTAGTAAAGGCGGGGTCATCCCTGAGCAGTTGGGGCACATCACCAAATCGTTGCTTTAAGCTCTGCTTGAGTTTTACCGTTGGAGGCTCCGGTTCTCTGACAGCCAAAAGCATTAGCAGGCCGATTGTTGTGAGGATAAACGCGACCAGAAATGTCCACGAATAGCCAGCAGCTGTCGGGTTTTCCCCGATCAGATAGGTGCCGCCGAGCCAAGCAACAATTGCTGAGGTAATACCGGCGAGAAAATTACGCAGCCCGGTTAATCGACCACGCTTAGAGACGGGAATAACTTTTGACATGAGAAAGTTAAAAATCACTCCCTGCATACCTTGAAATGCACCAAGCAGCGTTAGACATATTAGAAGTGCAATTAACGTTGACTCTCCGACCATGAACAAGCCGGCCAAGGAGATTAACAAAATCGTAGTGCGCATTAATCCGCCAATCAAAAAACCGAGCGGCAGAACTCTCTTGCGGCTTTCAATTAGATTGGCACCGAGCATCGGAGTCAGCATCATGCCAAAGGCTTGCAATGATAGTGCGAGGCCAACCATAAACTCAGACCCGCCTGATAACAGCATGATATAAGCTGGCAGAAACGTCGGCGCATTGATTAGCCGAAAACCAGTCTGCCCCAACATGCCGTGAAACAGATGAGCAGAAAAATTCCAGGTCAGATTTCGTTTGACTTCGATTTGATAACGCCGCTCAGCTCGCCTGAGGGCGGGAGAATCAGATTCCAATTGGTTGACTCGGGCGCGCAAGCACCCCTTAAATGAACAGTTATGCGTGATTTATTGCTGAGTATAGCAGAATAAGGCTGCTATTTTTGACGACTTTACAAGCTCAAACAGCAGCAGAACTGAAATAGGTCGTTAGATTTTTGCATAAAAAATACTCTCTCTTCCTAAATGAAGAGAGAGTGTGGAACTATCAGGGGGCGAGTCCTAGTACAATTGCGAGCTGTGCTGCGGGCATATAACCAGCTTGCAGTTCACCGCTTTCGTAAACTAATGCCGGTGTTCCTGTCACACCCATATCACCACCCAGTCGAAACTGACGGGCAACAGAATTGACGCAAGTACGCTGTTCTATCGCAATACCGGCTTTTGCTTCAGTCAGCGCTTTCTTCGGATCGTCCGCACACCAGGCAGACACGATTTTGTCATAGGAATCCGAGGGCACACCCGCTCGTGGATAAGCAAGATAACGTACAGCAATGCCCATCCGGTTTAGCTCAGGGATCTCTTGGTGTAACTTCCGGCAAAAGCCGCAGTCGATGTCTGTAAAGACCGTAATAGTTGCCCTTGTTTCGCTCTTCGCTGGCGCATAAACCACCATCTCTGATTCATCGATACTCGACATGAGCGCTTTGCGCTTGACGTTTCGCCCCTCTTCCGCGAGGTTGACGAAGCGCGTGTCTGTAATCTGGAATAAATCACCGACGATAAAATTCTCGCCATCTTCTGTCACGTAGAGTATCTGACCACCTGGTAATTCAGCCTCCCAGAACCCCTTCAGTTGACTGCGCGTAATATTGTTGATGGGTATCCCTGCGTTAGCCTGCTTCAAACGCGCCCGTACTTCATCGGCTGATGTTAACTCGGCCGCCATGAGCGATACACCAGACATCAGTGCAACAGCAGCAGTCGCATAACTTACCGCCGTTACTAATCCGCGACGCAGGTTAATCATTAGTTTCAGAGTTTGAAGCATAAGATATCTCTCTTTTACTTACAGATTGTAGAAATGAATGGTGAACGTTTCGTTTACTTTGCACCAGTATAGCGCCCAATGGCCTAAGCAGAAACCTGACAATCGTAGAAATACGGCCGTTATATCAGGAATATTCCTAGCCAACTGATAAACATACATCTAGAAAGGGTGATTACAGCGGTGGGCATTTACCCAAAGACCATCACCTTATCCGCGTGGATGGTGCTCCGCGTGGAGCTCTTTCATACGTTGTTGAGCGACATGGGTATAAATTTGTGTCGTTGAAAGATCGCTATGGCCAAGCAAAAGTTGCACAACTCGAAGATCTGCACCGTGATTCAGCAAGTGTGTTGCAAATGCATGTCTCAATGTATGAGGAGATATCTTTTTTTGAATCCCAGCGGCATCGGCATGTAATTTAATTCGATGCCAGAATGTCTGACGCGTCATTTGCTTGCCGTGGTTGCTGGGGAAAACAACCTCTTGGTAAAGATTCTTCTTGAGCAAATCGCTCCTCGACTCTTTCAAGTAGCGCACCAGCCATTGAATGGCCTCTTCACCCATTGGCACGAGCCTTTCCTTGCTACCTTTACCCATTATGCGGACAACGCCCTGACGAAGGTTTACCTCGGTTACTTGCAGCGCCACAAGTTCAGTGACTCTCAAGCCGGTAGCGTACAACAGCTCTAGCATGGTGCGATCTCGCATGCCTATTGCGGTAGAGATATCCGGCACTGTTAACAGTCGCTCGACATCTGTTTCAGTCAGCGTTGCCGGTAGCGGCCTACCAAGCTTGGGGTTTTCGATCTGCAAGGTTGGATCTTCGCTTATCTTGTTTTCACGAAGAAGATAACGATAAAGGCTGCGCAGGCAGGATAAGGCACGCGCGGTAGATCTCGCGGTGATCCCCGCTGCAAGACGATCTGAAAGATACCGCAACAAATCCTCGCGTCTAACGGCCTCCAGCTTGCGGCCTGACAGACTGTCGTCAAGCCACGCTTCGAAGGCTCGGAGATCCCGGCCATACGATTCAAGCGTATTGTTGCTCAGGCCTTTTTCCAACCATAGGCTGTCGAGAAACTCTCGTACTAGTCTGGCATGTGGTCGCTTTGAAACCGGCTGAGTCTTTTTCACAGAAATTTACTACCGATTACTGGGAAAGTGGAAACGATAGTCTACGTTGTCATGGTCTAGAAACACAAAGGGGAGGACGCAGATGAGAACCTTACGCCCACAAAAAAGCGCCGGAGATTCGGCGCTTTTCTCAATTTCTTCGATTTGGTCGTGTTGAGAGCCGAAGAAAAGGCTTTCGACCACCTTCGGGAAATAGACTATTTCTTAGCGAGCTTTTCTTTAATTCTCGCGCTTCGACCGCTTCGCTCTCTGAGGTAGTAGAGCTTCGCTTGTCGAACATCACCACGACGCTTCACTGAAATACTGTCTATCAGCGGACTGTGTGTTTGAAACGTTCTTTCAACGCCGACACCGTGTGAAATTTTGCGCACAGTGAATGCTGAGTTAACGCCACGATTTCTGATGCCGATGACAACGCCTTCGTATGCCTGAAGACGCTCGCGGGTGCCCTCACGAACTTTTACCTGCACAGTCACCGTATCACCGGGGCTGAATTCTGGTAGATCAGTCTTCAACTGGCCATTTTCAATGTCTGCAATAATTTTGTTTTTCATTACTTTTTCCTTAAACAATCACTACCAGAGTAGTCTTTTTTACTTTCAATTCTTGCCGCTATCGCTATCTGCTTGTTCGGCAGCAAACTCGCTCAAGAGCACCGTATCATCCTCACTCAACTCAACATTCGTCATTAAGTCAGGTCGTCGCTCGCGCGTTCTTCCAAGCGCCTGCTTTCTTCTCCATCGTTCTATCTGTTGATGATTACCGCTTAACAACACGTCCGGTACGGTCTGGTTTTCTACCGTTTCCGGCCGCGTGTACTGCGGGTAGTCGAGTAGCAGTGGTTGTTCCGACTCACCACTAGCAGTAACAGCAAATGAATCTTGCGCCGCCGAATCTTCATCACCCAATACACCGGGCAACAATCTGGTTACACCGTCTATAAGCACCATCGCCGGCAGCTCACCGCCACTAAGCACATAATCGCCAATACTGTACTCTTCATCAATCACAGTATCGATAAGTCTTTCATCGATACCTTCGTAACGCCCGGCAACCAGAATCAGCTTCTGCCTGCCTGCTAGATCTGCCAAACCGGCCTGATCAAGCTTTCGTCCCTGCGGGGACAAGAAGATAACTTTACAGTCATCTTCACCATCAATTTTCGCCGCCTCATCGAGCGCAGCTTCAATCGCCGCCTTGAGCGGCTCGACTTTCATCAACATGCCAGGGCCGCCGCCGTAGGGCTTATCATCGACTGTTCGATGCTTATCCCTTGTGAAATCCCTAGGATTCCAGGCTGTAATTTTAAGCGAACCCTTCTCAACAGCCCTGCGAGTAATTCCATACCGCGAGACTGCTTCAAACATCTCAGGGAACAATGAAACGATCCCCACCCACATCGGACTCACTCCTTCGATAACTGTTGCTTTAATTCCGGTAAGCCTGAGCAAGCCGGGGTCATTGCAATCTAGTAGTCGGAGGCCCAATCGACCAGCATGTTACCTCCGGCCACATCTATACTCTTGACAACCTTTCCCTCTACGTAGGGAATCAATCTCTCTAAATCGTCGATGCTACCAATGTCAGGCACCACGACTAAAACGTCATTTGCTCCGGTTTCCAGCAAATGACTGACATGGCCAAGACACTCGCCCTGCTCGTTCTGCACCTGCAGATTTTCTAGCTGATGCCAGTAATAATCTCCGGTTTCAAGCTTCGGTAGCAGCGCTCTGTCTACCCAGATCTCAAAACCTCGTAACGACTCAGCTTGATTTCTGTCTTCAAATCCCTTGGGAAGCGCAATGACGCCTTTACCGTGCGCTTTTCCCGACTCAAACTCTAGCCGTGTATCTTCTTTATGGCTTTTGCTCTTGCTACTCGAGCCAACGCTATCTCGCGTCTGGCGCTTAATAAACCAGGGCGTATACGCCAATATTTGTTCTACAGGATCGGTGTAAGAAAATATTTTCACCCACCCTTTTATCCCGTAAGCGCCGCTTATTCGACCGACCACGATCTCATCGACATTGTCGTTTTGGTGCGCCGGCGAATCACTGTTCATTGTGTTTGCCTATCTTTCTGCACGCGGGCAACAACCTGTAAAACTGTCTCTGCAAGAATTATCGTGACGACGCCGCGAATGGCGCCAGGGCATTATGCTGCTGCAACGTCCGCTGTAGCATTTGCCTTTCGATATACCTTAACGATTTTTTTCACTCTGTCGCTTGTCTGTGCACCCTGACGGATCCAATGATCAAAGCGATCGAGGTCCATTCGCATGCCTTCTTCGGCACCTCGCGCGACAGGATTGAAAAAACCAAGACGTTCGATGTAGCGACCGTCTCTGCTGACGCGGCTGTCAGCCACAGTGATGTGATAAAAAGGGCGTTTTTTGCTACCACTTCTGGATAACCGGATAGTTACCATGCTATTGATTTCCTTGAATTTATTCGTACACGCGACCAACGCGACAGTCGAATTGGCCGTCAAAAGGTGGCGTATTGTACGGTAAAGAGATTGAGAATTAAAGCTGTGAATTCAATTAGTTGCAGCCCTGCCTATTGCGACAAAAATAGCCAAAGCTGCCCTCTTTAAACGCAGCACATTGCACCGCGTTCAGGCACTGTGGGCCCTTACCTCGGGAACCCGCCGCCCGGCGGCTGCTGCATCATACCGCCCATGCCTCGCATCATATTGGCCATGCCGCCTTTCTTGCTCATTTTCTTCATCATTTTCTGCATTTGTTTGTGCTGCTTGAGAAGTCGATTAATGTCTTGAATCTGGGTGCCAGAGCCAGCAGCAATTCTCTTTTTGCGTGAGCCGTTGATGCTATCAGGATAACGCCGTTCGCCCGGTGTCATTGAGCAGATAATCGCTTCCATTTGACCAAAAGGGTTGGCATCAAGCTTTTCCTGCGCCACCTGCGCCATATTGCCCATACCAGGAAGCTTGTCCATCATGCTGGCAATACCGCCCATGTTGTTCATTTGCTGTATTTGGTCACGAAAGTCCTCGAGATCGAATTTTTTTCCTTTCTTAAGTTTAGAAGCCAGTTTCTTTGCTTTCTTTTTATCGATTTTCTGCTCTGCGTCTTCGATTAAAGAAAGCACGTCCCCCATACCCAAAATGCGCGAGGCAATTCGATCCGGATGGAAGATTTCAAGCGCATCGATCTTTTCGCCGAGCGCCAGAAACTTGATGGGCTTGCCGGTAATTGTTCGCACAGAGAGCGCAGCACCGCCACGCGCATCGCCGTCTGCCTTCGACAGAATGACCCCAGTTAAGGGCAGCGCTTCATTAAAGGCGGCGGCTGTCACCGCGGCATCCTGACCGGTCATCGCGTCAACCACAAACAGCGTTTCAGCAGGCTTTACCTCTGAATGTAACCCTCTGATTTCATTCATCATTTCATCATCGATAGCAAGCCGACCGGCAGTATCAACGATTAGAACGTCACAAAACTGTTTTCTCGCCGCAGACAACGCATCTTTGGCTATTTGCAGGGGCTTCTGCTCGATAGTACTTTCGAAAAAGTTTACATCTGCCTCAGCCGCAAGGGTTCTCAGCTGATCTATCGCTGCAGGACGGTAGACATCGGTGCTAACCACCATGACTTTCTTTTTATCCCGCCTCTTTAGCCATAGCGCCAGTTTAGCTGTAGAAGTCGTCTTACCTGCGCCCTGGAGACCCGCCATCATAATGACCGCTGGCGGCTGGACACTCAGATTGAGGCTATTGTCTTCAGCGCCCATCACAGATACCAGCTCGTCATTAACAATCTTGACGAATGCCTGGCCCGGCGACAGGCTTTGCATGACTTCCTGACCAATCGCCCGCAGTCGGACTTGATCAATAAATTGTTTAACAACACTCAGCGCTACGTCTGCTTCGAGCAGCGCTTTACGGACCTCCCGCAAGGTTTCCTGTATATTTTCTTCCGATAGCTTTGCTTTACCAGTAATACCTCTAAGCGTATTACCTAATCGTTCTGTTAGTGAATCGAACACGTAGTAACATCCTGAATCAGATTTCCGATGAACCTGTTATTATACCTAATTCTGATCCAAGTCGTGGCGTTGATATCAATTGAACCTGACAATATTTGGCCTTTTGGCGAGTCTGCTTTACCTATGTAGTGCCGGAACTCAGTTCTATTCACTCAGGGATGCTTCTTTCAACAAGAAAAACCTGATTATCATCATCGGGGTGATAGCCGTGTTAGCTCACGGCATCTTCAGTTTCAACGCGATTTTCACACAGTCAGGTATCAACCTGGGTATCTTTGAGATGGCTTCAGTCGTGGCTTTGGCCATCTCTGCCATTGTTGTTCTGAGCAGTTTGCATCGGTCAGTGGTCAACCTGGTTATTATTATTTTCCCCCTTTCCATGTTGACGATTGTTGGCACTTTACTCAACGAAAGCACCTACACCCCGAGACAAGACCTGACTTCGGGCATCGGCTTGCACGTTGTACTCTCAGTGCTTTCTTACGGCTTGCTCGCCATTGCTGCGCTTCAAGCTATCCTTCTTTCATTTGGCGACTACGAACTAAGACACAAAAAGATGACAACGCTACGATATCTTCCGCCACTACAAACCATGGAGTCGTTATTATTTGAACTACTCTGGGCAGGTCTCATTTTCCTCAGCCTGTCTATCCTCAGTGGATTTATTTTCTTTGAACAAATGAGCCGCGGCTTGATACACCACACTTCTATTACACTGATCGCGTGGATCGTGTTCTCCATATTGCTATGGGGTCGCCACCGCATGGGCTGGCGCGGTGCAACCGCTTCCCGATGGACATTATCAGGTTTTGCTCTACTGCTCGTTGGGTACTTTGGCAGCAAAATGGTCATGGAAATCTTCTTGGCTCAATAAATTTGGCGACAAAACGGCCACTTGTGAACTTGACATAAAATGGCCTAGGCGATACAAATATCGTCCCATAACAACACGAGGTCTCCATTCTTGGACGATCCGTCGATCGGCGCCTTATTTGGCGCTACTATTCTCTTAGTTATTCTCTCTTCATACTTTTCAGGCTCGGAAACCGCCATGATGGCGCTCAACCGTTACAGGTTGAAGCATCTAGCGAACGAAGGCCACGGCGGTGCTCGCCGTGCCAGCCGCCTTTTAGAACGCCCAGATCGGCTACTAAGCGTCATACTCATTGGTAACAATCTGGTAAATTTTACCGCTGCATCGCTGGCAACCCTCATCGCGCTGGAACTTTACGGAGAATCCGGCGTTGCTATCGCGCCAGTCGTATGCACGTTTGTCTTTCTGATTTTCGCCGAGGTCGCGCCGAAATCTATCGCTGCAGCGCACCCAGAAAAAGTGGCTTTGCCCTCTTCCTATGTGCTCGATTTACTTTTATTGATCCTGTACCCACTCGTATGGCTCGTCAACGGCATCGCTAACGGCATACTTGCCATGCTTGGCATTCATCATGACGATTCGGCGAGCGACCATTTAAGCAAAGAGGAACTGCGAACCGTTGTCTTCGAGGGGTCGCAGATCAGTGCACATCCACAGAATATGATGCTGGGTGTACTCGACCTGGACAAGGTCTCTGTCGAGGATATTATGGTACCCAGAACAGAGATATTCGGCATCGACATCGACGACGATATTGAAGATATTGTTGAGCAAATAAGATCTTCGCAGCACACCAGGATTCCAGTCTTCAAAGCTGACATCGACAAAATAATCGGCGTTCTCCATACCCGCAACGCAGCAAAATTTTTGACCCAGACCGAAATCAACAAAGCTGCGATTTTGCAGGTGATTGATGAAACCTATTTCGTGCCTGAAAATCAGTCTCTGCAGACGCTACTTTTTAACTTCCAGCAACGTAAGCAGCGACTGGGCATGGTAGTTGACGAGTACGGAGACATTCAGGGGATTGTCGCCATAGAAGACATACTCGAGGAGATCGTTGGAGAATTTACCACCGACCTGTCTGATACCAACATCGACATTCATCCTTTGGATGACGGGCTCTATCTGATCGATGGCTCAACGCACATTCGGCTGATAAACCGCCAACTCACCTGGGATTTACCTCAGGAAGGTCCAAAAACGCTGAACGGTTTAATTATCGAGTACTTGGAAACCATACCCGACTCAAATGTCTGCATGTTGCTTGAGGGCTATCGTATCGAGATAGTGCAAATTCAGGACAACATGATCAAAACCGCCAAAGTATCTCGAGTACCTGATCCGTTTTAAACATCAGCAGCCGTAAAGCAAGGGAGCGCGCTTTGCACTCGCGCACGGGCGTCACATTGGGTGACGATCCAGCAACCGCAATGTGATCCCAACCCGATTTGACGCATCAAAATACCACCGACTTTTGGTCCGCACATTTCGGCAAAGTACGCGCACTCGTGATGCGCTTCCTAACGCCAGCCTCAGACGATGTGCTTCAACGCCACTTGCGATTAATCGCGGCAATAATAGATTTGAATGCCGCTGTCGTTGTATTTTGGCTCAAACCAACGCCATAGTACCTATTCTCGTGCTCGTCATTGATAGAGATGATGCAGATAGCTTGCGCTTCTTTGCCCTCGTTAAGCGCGTATTCTTGATAATCCACAACATTAAGCGGTTCATTCAGGGTTTCAACCATCGCCGAGACAAATGCATCAATAGGTCCAGAACCTTCACCCTGCACTTCAATCTCATTTGCACCGACCATGACCCGCGCTTCACAGCGCTCGGTTGCGCCGTCAGAGGTAACATTATAGTCAACGAGCTTGTACGGTCCTTCAACATCAACATACTCAGCGAGAAACGCGTTCCAAATTGAGTCTGGCTTCAGTTCACCACCGTCATTTTCCGAAAGCTTTTGAACAATCGGGCTAAATTCCAGTAACAGGGGTCGCGGCAATGAAACACCGAAGTAACTCTCAAGTATGAACGCCACACCACCTTTACCAGATTGACTGTTGACCCTAACCGTTTCCCGATAAGAACCACCCACATCGACCGGGTCTATCGGCAAATAAGGTACCTCCCAGGTTTCATTGCCGTCTTTCTCAACGAACGACATACCCTTACGAATCGCGTCCTGGTGAGATCCGGAAAATGCCGTAAACACAAGTTCGCCCGCGTAGGGCTGACGCACGTGGATATCAATCTTTGTACACTCGTTCGAAACAGCGACTATTTTCGGCATGTCTGAAAGATAAAGCTCTGGATCAACGCCCTGTGAAAACATATTCATCGCCATCGTGATCACATCACAGTTACCGGTGCGCTCGCCATTACCAAACAAGGTCCCTTCAATTCGATCGGCGCCAGCCATCAGACCCATTTCGGAAGCGGCCACACCGGTCCCTCGATCGTTATGCGTATGCAGGCTAATCACCGCTTTCTCTCGCTCGGGAAGATGACGAATGAACCACTCCAGTTGATCGGCATAGATATTGGGTGTTGCCATCTCGACCGTCGAGGGTAGATTTAAAATAATCTTGCGCTCCACGCTTGGTTGCCAGACATTCATTACCGCAGCACAAATTTCAACCGCGAAGTCCATTTCAGTCGCCGTATAGCTCTCTGGCGAATACTCCAGCGTGACTTCAGTACCTGCTTTTTCCAACTCATCAGTCTGCGCTTTGACCATGCCAGTGGCGTCGGTCGCAAGCTTAATAACTTCTTCGCGACCCATATTAAAAACAACTTTACGCTGCAAGGTGCTGGTTGAGTTGTACAAGTGAAAAATAACTTTTCTGGCGCCAGACACAGCCTCACAGGTTCTGGTGATCAATTCTTCGCGGGCCTGGCACAAAACCTGAATAGTGACATCCTCGGGAATCATATCCTCTTCGACGATCAATCTGACGAAGTCAAAATCCGTCTGGGAGGCAGCAGGGAACCCAACCTCTATTTCTTTAAAACCCAACTCAAGCAACAACTTGTACATCTTAAGCTTCTCGTTGGGGGTCATCGGCTCGATCAAAGCCTGGTTTCCATCCCGCAAATCAACACTGCACCACCTCGGTGCTTTTGATATCACCTGGTCGGGCCAGGTACGATCTGGCAATTTAATTGGCTGGAACGGCTTATACTTGTGAAACGGCATTTTCTTCGTCACTGACGTTTGCACTATATTTTCTTCGGAGTTACTCATTTGTTTTCTCTTATGTCGGGGCAACATCTTTAATTTGCCACAAATAGAAATATTTAAACTGTTCTCGGATTCATATCATTGGCACAACGCAACCGGACTGAATCAACAGTTAACAAAGGCGAAGTAGGGTTTTGACAGGCCGCCTACAACGGCAGTCTTAGGATCAGTCCCAGGGATAGAAGTGGGCTCAAAGCCTTGGTCATCTGCGGGAGCAGTCCTCGGAGAAGACTACTTTTAGATGGGAAAGAGGCATGCGCGAACCAACCAATCAAATCGTCGACAGCGGATTGGTCGAGCAACTTGTTAGCAAGTTCTAATCTGCAATGTGATGCAATTGTTTTCACTTTAGCTCTGCACTCTGACTTTATTGACGAGCATAGTTTGCTCGCTAGTTGGCAAATATATCCGGTTCGCGGGCATATGCCAAGTTTTCACCCGAATTCGGACTCACATGCCAGATATTTTCACCAGATTCGCAGTTGAAGCTGCAAACCTATGCTCGGCAAGCTTTTGGTACTCGGGCGACTGATACCAGGCCATTGCATCTTCGTCAGTTGGGAACTCAATGAGCACCGTTCGTGTATAAGACCATTCCCCCTCGAGTGATTCCGGCGCTTCATCCACCGCCAGCATCTTGCCTTTATATTGTGAAAATATCTCGACAAACCCAGCCTCGTATCTCCCGTACTCGTTTCGGTCATGAATGTTGATCTGCGCTATCAAATACTTTGCCACATTTGTTCCTTGCAGTTTTTCGGATTCCACATTCCAAACATCGGAATCAACTCGCCGATATACGGCTACCAATATCCTCTGTCGCCGCCTCAGGACACCGCGACCAGATCTCGTTTGTATCGCTTAAAGTTTTCTACGTAATGCAGTGCGCTCATCTCTAAACCTTTCATCTGATCTTCAGACAATTGTTTCACCACCTTGCCCGGCGAGCCCATGACCAGTGAACCATCAGGAATCACCTTGTTTTCTGAAATGAGAGAATTCGCCCCAATCAAACAGTTCTTTCCTATTTTAGCGCCGTTCAGAATAACCGAGTTGATCCCCACCAGCGTGTTATCCCCAATTTCACAACCGTGCAACATGACCTTGTGCCCAACGGTGACGTTCTTACCGATTGTCAGCGGAAAACCTGGATCAACATGCAATACAGACAAATCCTGAACATTTGAGTTCTCGCCAATAGTAATCACGTCATTATCGCCCCTTAACACCGCGCCAAACCAAATGCTGGCATTCTGATGCATCACAACGGACCCGATCACCGAAGCGCTATCTGCGATAAAATAGTCGTCGCCGAGAATGTCGAGCTTTCTGTCTGCCAAATTGTAAATCATGTTTGTTCTCCTTGGATTTGGTGAGGATTATGCGGGCTTGAGGCTATGGCCAACAACTGTTTTATCCTCTGCGCTCACTCAATGTCGAAGCCAACGCCTTCTCGCAGAAATTCCTGCAAAATCATTGCTGTCAGTCCCCATATTCGATGACCTTGGTATTGATACTCTGGAATGACATGTTTTTCGCCGTGACGCTCTATCGTGTGGGTATCCGTGCGCGGGTCTCTTTCAAGGTAAGACAGGGGTACTTCAAATATACCGTCCAATTCTTCGGGATTTAGTTCGAGTTTTAGGCCGGGATCGATAAGCCCAACAAAAGGCGTGACAAACAAACCATATTTGGAAATAAATGGCCGTAAGTGACAAACGATCTCGACGTCCGAAGCCTTCAGCCCTATTTCTTCTTCACTTTCTCGAAGCGCCGTTGCTGCAAGGTCGATGTCTTCGGCGTCATACTTGCCTCCGGGCCAAGCGACCTCACCGGCATGGCTGTTCAGTTGCGGATGTCTTAACGTAAGGATGACGCCAGGTTCAGAGGAGTTGGTCACAGGAATCAACACCGCCGCCTGAGTTCTGGCGGCCGAATCCTGATCGTCCGTCACCGGCTCAAAGGTGTATCGCGCTAATCGATTTCTCAGATTATTAATCATGCTGTCAGGTACTGAATTTCTCGTGATTATACCGATTTGTGAATTATGAAGCGCGTGATTTTATGGTGCCGTGCAGCTGATATTGTCAGCTTGCTCAACGCGAGATAAAACAGCAGCTCGTACCATTCACCTTTTAGTCAACCGCACCTTAAGATATGCGTTTAACAATATATCCGATTACCCATTTATCCCTGGCAACTTCATCCAGCCGTCTAAAACTGATTTGTGTGGGCCTGTTCAAAATAAGCACGGCCTTCGACTAAAGGGTAAAAGCTAAACTGAATAAATTGAATGTTTGAAAAGTCCAGATCAAGCACACGGCCGCCAAATAAACTTGTATAATGTTTCGATGAACTTTTGTAACCAATGCGGCAGTGCCGTCAGCCATCGAGTACCAACCGGTGACACTCGTCCACGCTATATCTGTGACGATTGTGATCATATTCACTATCAAAACCCTCGGATTATCGCCGGCTGCCTGCCAGTCCACGGTAACCAAGTATTACTGTGTAAACGAGCAATAGAGCCCAGAAAGGGCTGGTGGACCCTGCCTGCAGGTTTTCTAGAAAATGGCGAAACCACCGCTGAGGGCGCACTTCGTGAAACTCAAGAGGAAGCCAACGCAAACGCAGAGATCATCGAGATTTACACAATGTTCAGCTTGCCGCACATTTCTCAGGTCTACATGTTTTTCAGAGCACAGCTACTCGACTTAAATTTCAGCGCAGGCGAGGAGTCTCTGGAGGTTGCGCTTTTCGAAGAGCATGAAGTGCCCTGGGAAGAATTGGCTTTCCCCGTTATCACGCACACACTTCAACATTACTTTGAAGATCGGAAAAACGATGAGTTTCCAATTCGAAGTGCGGATATCGTTTACAACAAACCAACGTAAACGATAACCACCGCGTTTAGCACCCGCTTAAGCGACAAATGCTCTGGCATTCCTGAACATTCTCATCCAGGGCCCGTCATCTAGCCACTCTTGCGGATGCCAGCTATTTTGCACCGTTCTAAATACCCGTTCAGGATGCGGCATCATAATCGTTACACGACCGTCACTGTTTGTCAGGCCGGATATTCCAAGCGGAGACCCATTCGGGTTCATCGGGTACTGATCAGTGTACTCAACGTCATGATCAACGTAACGCAACGCTATTTGCGAATCGCCCTGCAAACTTTCAGCAGCAGCGTGAGACAAATCTGCTCGACCCTCACCGTGTGAAACGACGATCGGCATATGCGAACCTGCCATTTCATTCAAAAAGATGGAGGGACTTTGTTCAACTTTTACCAGTGACAATCGGGCTTCGAACTGTTCTGACCGATTAGCAACAAACTTTGGCCAGGCTTCCGCACCGGGTATAAGTGTTTTGAGCGTTGCCATCATCTGACAACCGTTGCAAACGCCTAATGCAAAGGTCGATTTTCGCTCGAAGAAATCAACAAACTGACCTCGAATTTTCTCGTGAAACAGGATTGATTTCGCCCAACCTTCTCCAGCACCCAAGACATCGCCGTAGGAAAACCCACCACAGGCAACCAGTCCCTGAAATTGATCTCTATTGCTACTAGATATATCTACCTTACCTGAGAGTATTTCACTCATGTGCACATCAATGGCGGAAAATCCGGCGTTATGGAAGGCTGCCGCCATCTCAACCTGACTATTCACCCCCTGCTCTCGCAAAATAGCAACACGAGGTTTTACGCCCTTGTTGATGTAAGGTGCGGTAACGTCTTCATTGATGTCAAAGGTAAGGTCGGCGGATAGCCCCTGGTCGAGATCATCGGCGATTGACTGAAATTCTTCATCTGCACAGGCAGGATTATCTCTTCTTTTTTGAATCTCATAACTCGCACTTGCCCATCGCTGCTGCAATGCTGAGCGCGAGGCATTAAACAAAATATCCGCATCACCGGCGACACCAATGGTCACCTCCTGAATAGCGGAGGGTTTAGCGACAACCTGACAGCTAATCCCCGCAGCTTCAAATCGATTGATGATTGCTTCGACCGCATCATCGGCAACTTGTACAACCGCGCCAGGTTCTTCGTTGAACAGAAATCTCAGTATGGAATCAGACTCTGGCACGACAATTTCAAGCCCCATGCGCGCAGCAAAAGCCATCTCGACCATTGCGGCAAACAGGCCTCCATCGGAACGATCATGATAGGCAAGAAGCTGCTGTCTCAGATCACGGGACTGCATGAGTTCGAAAAAGGCTTTGAGCATACCGGCATCAAGCACATCAGCAACACCTGCCGCACCGTTGTCCGGTTCACTGTTATTTTCTTCGGTGGTGATAATCAATTGATTAAAACACTGACTCAATACCGAACCATTAATACGATCGAGACCATTAGACAAATCAATTAAGAGCAAAGATGTGTCTTCGTCTCTCGTTAATTCGGGCGTCAAGGTTTCGCGTACGTCTCGAACTGGCGCAAAAGCAGAGATAACGACCGAGAGCGGCGACGTCACGGTTTTTTCTTCTTCTTGCTCGCGCCAGGTTGTCTTCATCGACATGGAGTCTTTACCAACAGGGATACAGATTCCGAGTGCCGGACACAAATCGAGACCAATACTGGCAACGGCCTTATACAGATTGGCATCTTCTCCCGGATGACCAACCGCAGCCATCCAGTTCGCTGAGAGTTTGATGTCACTGATTTGCTCAATGCTTGCTGCCGCAATATTTGTGATTGCCTCTGCTACCGCTATTCTGGCCGAAGCCGCGCTGTCTAACAATGCAATCGGGGTGCGCTCTCCCATCGACATCGCTTCACCAGCGTAGCCAACATAGTCACTCGTGGTCACCGCCACATCCGCGACCGGTGTCTGCCACGGACCGACAAGCTGGTCTCTATGCACATAACCACCCACGCTACGGTCAGCAATCGTTATCAGAAAATTCTTGCTAGCAACGCTGGGGTGTCCCAGCACGCGATTTACCGCGTCATCTAAACTTATCTCGAGCTTGGGGCTACCACTCAGCTCACCCTCTGCATCACCAGCCGTATTAATCGAGACTGCATCAATCTGCATCTTGGGCGGCTTACCAAATAAAACGGACATTGGCAGGTCAACTGGCTCATCACCCAACAGCGAATCTGCAACATTCAAATGATCTGCTTCTATCGCCTCTCCCACAATGGCAAAAGGACAACGCTCGCGGGTACAGATCTCTTTAAACCGCTCAATGTCTTTCTGATTGACCGAGAGCACGTAACGCTCCTGCGACTCATTGCACCATATTTCAAGTGGAGACATGCCAGGTTCATCATTGGGCACGTTGCGCAGCTCAAACTCACCACCAACACCTCCGTCCTTGACCAACTCCGGTAACGCGTTCGATAGCCCGCCCGCACCTACGTCGTGAATAAATTCTATTGGGTTCTTTTCACCGAGCTGCCAACACTGATCAATCACTTCCTGACATCTGTGTTCCATTTCAGGATTGCCGCGCTGGACGCTGGCAAAATCCAGATCAGCTTCACTTGCACCGCTTGTCATTGAAGATGCGGCACCACCGCCCAAGCCAATCAACATTGCCGGACCACCCAACACAATCAACGCGGAACCGACCTCAATCGGCGTTTTGATGACATGTTCAGCTTTGATGTTACCCATACCACCGGCGATCATGATTGGCTTGTGGTATCCCCGAACTTCACCTCTGTGCAGCATTTCAAATGTGCGAAAGTAACCACCGATGTTGGGCCGCCCAAACTCGTTATTAAAAGACGCGCCACCGATAGGGGCTTCAATCATGATGTCCAGTGCCGAGGCAATTCGCGCCGGCTTTCCATGATCCATCGTTGCCTCTTCCCAAGGTTCAATCTGGTTCGGAATTTTCAAATTAGAGACAGTGAACCCGGTGAGACCGACTTTCGGCTTTGAACCACGACCCACGGCACCTTCATCTCTAATCTCGCCACCGGAGCCGGTAGCGGCTCCTGGAAAAGGTGCAATTGCTGTAGGGTGGTTATGTGTCTCTACTTTCATCAGGATGTGAATGTCTTCTTCGGAGAACTGATATTCTTTCGAATCCGGCGCGGGGAAAAAGCGCATGCCCGCGTGCCCATTAATCACTGAGGCATTGTCTTCGTATGCGCTAAGCACATTTTCGCCATTGGTTTTTTGGTAAGTGTTCTGAATCATCTCCATCAAACTATGTGGCTGCGCGTCGCCATCGAGTTGCCACTCTGCTCGGAATGTCTTGTGTCGACAGTGCTCGGAATTAGCCTGAGCAAACATCATTAATTCAACATCGGTGGGGTTCCGATTGAGGTCTTTGAAGCTATCTACGAGATAATCAATCTCGTCATCCGCAAGTGCGAGCCCCAGTTGGATGTTGGCCGCCTCAAGTGCCGATTTGCCTTGCTCCAACACGTCAACGCGCGCCAGCGATCGGGGGGGTGTTTTCTCAAAGAGGACTTCTGAAGCAGCAAGCTCATCAACCACGGTCTCTGTCATTCGATCATGAATCAACCCAGTGATTGCGGATTCCAGTTGACCTATAAGGCCATCTGAAATCGACTTCTCTGCCCCGGCCAAAGAAAAGGTATAAGCAATGCCACGCTCAATTCTGCCAATCTGACTCAGACCACAAATACGTGCGATATCTGTTGCCTTGGAACTCCAGGGGGAAATCGTGCCTAGACGGGGAATAACGAGTTTAAACAGCGAGACTGCAGCACCCGGATCGTCGGTCGAAACCTCGGCTGGCGCCACCTCATCTGCCTCCTGCCCGTAAGAGAGAATTGCCTCAAGTATATTTTGTTCTGAAGGGGTTAGCTGTTCATCACCATTGATGTGAATGAAATGCATAAATCGCGTCGTCAATTGAATCCCGTCACTCGCTGGCACCCGCGCCAAGAGCTCAGCCAATAACTTATTGACTCTGAATTCTGATAAAGCAGAACTACCCGGAAGCTGCATCATTGAGGTTATTTCTCCTGCCGTTTTTTCTTGAAAAAATTAGATATCAGCTCAGCACATTCAATTTGTCGAATATAAGGTACAACGTTGACGCGATGATTCAACCCGGGATTTTCCAATACACTCGCGGACGACATGATAGCGCCAGCTCTGGGTTCGGGCGCCCCGAAATACAAATTAGCCAGCCTTGCGTGAACCAACGCACCTGCACACATGGTGCAAGGTTCAATCGTCACATACATATCGGCATTCACCAGACGATGGTTCGATATGCTCGCCGCGGCATCTTTAAGCGCTATAATCTCTGCATGAGCCGTTGGGTCATGCGCACAAATGCTCTGATTGTATCCTCGCCCGATGATCTCACCATCACGAACAATCACCGCACCAACCGGCACCTCACCTATGTCACTGGCTGCCTTAGCGAGGGCAAGCGCTTCACCCATAAAATATTCGTGTTCCGCCGATAGAGAACCGGCGTCGCTTTCAGTCATCTTCTTCGAGGAGAATATCCACACCCAAATTATCCGCAATACTATTTAGCTCTGCGACTAAATCACCTATATCGACAGTATCTGGCACTTCGACCCTCGCATCAGCGCTAAATGTGAGTTCACCACTCATCGGTGCCGCGGCAATATGGGTCTCCATTTCCACCACATTCACACCCGCTTCCGCGAGCGCCTGCGTGACTTCATTCAAAATACCGGAGCGATCCGGCCCAACAATATTCAGATTCGATGATCTGGTTCGCAAAGCGGGTTCCGCAGTATCGGCTAATTCTATAACAACGGTCAGATGTTCGAGCGCCGACAGCCGCCCATTCAACTCATCAACTTGACCCTGATCGACTTCAACCAGAGCGACCCCAGCAAATTTATCCGCCAGATAACTCATACGGCTTTCGAGCCAGTTACCAGATAATGAGACAACGACGTCGGTTAGCGACTGAATCAAGCCGGGTCTATCCTGCCCTATAAAGCTGATTGCAACATTACGTTTCATGAAGGTTCACCTAGACGCATGGATCTATTCCGGTTTTTAGTTATTTTTAAGACGGTTAACTTTAAAGGCAGGCCTGTTTTGTCGTCGCCCAATAGCGTTTTCTCGACTGCCTGAAATGAAGGTGCCCATTTTGCGATGGAACCGCGACACAATCAATCACGGATTGATTTAAACCGAATTTTCCCGTTAAGTTTCTACCTTGCAGGGGTTGGGTTGATGCAAAGCGCCAAGCGCAGACGAGTGGAAAACTAACGAGAGCTGAAAAATCGCTTCAAACTAAGTTTTGAGCCCGCGTCGTTGCAAGCCTTAGTAATCTCGCCCATTTTTAGTCCATTCAGCAAACGCCTGATCCCAACTCGGTATAGCATCGGTTTCGTAACCGTGGACTCTACCACTTCCAATCTTCGGTAGACCCTTCATAGCACGGATATGGGCAGCAGATTTTTTGTAGGCAAGCATTTGATGCTTTGATTGCCATACCGTGAAAGTGTGTTGGAAACCATTTTTTGAGTTAAACAAGCAAAGCAACACGCCTTCGGCTTGTTGCGCTTTTTTTGAAGCAGGCAGTGTTAATACCCAAAACCGTATCCAGCCGAAAAAACCTTTTGGCTTGACGCCTGTCACTGAAACGTACATCTTTAATCACACTCGTTTATTGACCAGTTTACGGCTTTTAGGGACAGCCGGCATCGGAGGCATTCTTTTAACGCTGACACTTTTAGACATAAAAACTTTCGTAATGTTTTTCCCTAGCACTCTTAAACATACCAACCGTTTCGTCCATAAACCGGTTTCTGTCTTCTCTTGTGTTAAGCACCCAGATACACACCGTATCTTTACTGTGGTAAATCGCTTTCAGTTCGTCGTTGATGTCACAGATTTCCTGCGGCACATCTGTTTTGATACAAATCATTCGATTCCTGCTCCTAAATCGTCTTCAAAACTACGCTGTTATCTGTATCCCATGCCGTATTTTAAAACACATTGAGAAAGATAGCGCTGGTATTCAATGGCGCCAAAGAAGAGAGCACGTTAAGAGGAAACACCCCCAAAATATATAGATTTTGAAGCACCAATATATGTACCAGCAATTGTTATGTGACTATCAGCACATCTGCGACAAATAATGGCAGACTCCAAGGGATAACTCTGTCAATATCTCGCTTTTTCCTGTCGGTGATTTCTACGTTAGAAAGGTTGGGGGGGTTCATGAAAATTTTAGACGGCGGCATTGGACGCTACTTGAAGGCAATCGGCGCCCCTTTTCGACAACCTGAATGGTCTGCTCTGGCGCTAATGGAAGATCCTTCCTCGGTGATTACTGCCCATCAAGCATTCGTTGATGCTGGTGCTCAGATTATCACTACCAACTCTTACGCGGTTGTGCCATTTCACATCGGGGAAGAAAGATTTGCAGCGCAAGGTGCAGAACTCATCGCCCTCGCTGGCCAATTAGCCCAAAGGGTAAAAAACGCAAGTTCACGCCACATTGATGTCGCAGCAGGTATACCGCCTGTTTTTGGATCGTACAATCCTGATAAATTTATTGCCGCCGATGCAGAGGCTTTGCTGGAGGTGTTTAAACAGCAGTTATTGCCTTTCACTGATATCGTGTTAGCCGAAACCCTGTCTAGTATCGAGGAAGTGATCGCGATCCAAAAAGTGTTTGGCGACTGCGCTCAACCGCTCTGGATCAGCATGACGCTTGAAGATGAAGCTGAGTCGTCAGACTCTCGACTAAGATCCGGTGAGCTGCTATCCGATGCGCTGAATGCCATCAATCTTGATCAAGTGGACGCCATTCTTTTTAACTGCAGTCAACCCGAGGTTATGGCCGCCGCGGTAACTTTATCTGCACAACGACTTCCAACAACGGTCGATATTGGCGTTTTCGCCAACGGATTTCGTCCAATCTCAAACACCATTCAAGCCAACGATGGTTACTCGACTCTAAGGGACGATTTAACACCTCAAGATTATCTGGTATTTGCCCAGCAGTGGAAGGCTCTTGGTGCGACGATTATTGGGGGTTGCTGCGGTATTGGACCAACACACATTTCTCTACTTCATGCATTAAAAGACTAGTTTTTTAAGAAGCTGTTTTTAGGTCACGTCGATGCTCGAGCACCCAGCCCTGGGTCTACTCGCGTTTGTTCTCTTTGAATTTGCTGGCCATAACGTCAAACCCTCAGCATTTGCGTGCACAACGAGCGGGTAATCAGGAAACCAGAGGCAGCATCGCCCTCAGCAAATGACGTTTCTTGCACAGATTGGGCGAAACAGCCTGCCCTTAGGATGAAGGCTTTGAATCGCGTTATAACGTCAGATGGGACATGCTCGTTGGACGAAATCAACCCTCGTTGGACCAAGATGAGCCGCGGGGTTGGCTTTTTACGTGCGTTTCACCATTGCTGCCATTCTGTTAAGCCGCAAGTAGCCGCAGGGCCGGCGGGCGATGGATCAAGCGCTGGAGAAAATATAGCGCTGCAAGGAGGCAGGGCCTGAGAAGTAACCAAGCCCTTCCTTGTTGACACCTCTTCACACCGCATTACGTTCCCTGCCGGATAGCAAAACCCGCAAGAGGCTTCGGCCTGCTCGCAATCAACAAATACTTTTTACATGCGTCTTTTGAATCTTTTCCGCCACAAACAGCCCTTTTTATCGGTTACTCCAGGCATTTACATTCTTTTACATTCTTTTACATTACGATACATTGCTTATTACGAGGCATCTCAATAACCAAATCTACTGTAGAAGACTTAAGGAACGTTTGATGAAATTTCGTCATAGACTACATCTGGCAATACTACTTTTCGTTTCATTGGCATTTCATCATGTCGCGCCTGCAGCGAGCAATGAAACTGAAGAAAAGCAACTAGTAGCAGCTGACTCCATTGATATAGATGGCAACGGAGAACTTGATGCATTAACCGATGGTATGCTTCTGTTACGCAGTATGTTTGAGCTCACAGGTTCGCCATTAATTACAGGCGTTGTGGGTGCCGATGCAGTCTATTCGAGCGCGGAAGAAATCGAATTTCGAATTTCATCGATAGAATCACAACTAGACATTGACAATAATGGACAAGTTGAGGGACTTTCGGACGGTCTGCTTATTCTACGATACCTGTTCGAGTTCACTGGTCAGCCTTTAGTCCAAGATGTGATTCCAATTAATGCGCAACGGACGCAGCCAGACGAAATCCAGCTATATCTCGATAATTTAGCCCCGAAAAACATCACTTTTACTTCCGCTAAAAACTTTAATGTTCAAGAAAATGAAAAACAAATTGGCAAAGTATCTGCCATTGATACAGATGGCGATTTTCTCTCTTATTCACTAACAGGCACCGATGCTGCGTCCGTGAGTATTAATTCGATCACTGGAGCTATGTTTTTCAATCAGTCACCAGATTATGAGTTGAAGTCGACCTATGAAGTCGTGGCAAGAGTAACGGATGGCATCAATAGCAATATCCAAACCATCATAATTGCGATAACGGATGTGGATGACTTTGCGCCAATTTTCACATCTAGCAGCACCTTTGTAATGCCCGAAAATCAGACAGTCATTGGTTCAGTCACTGTGATGGATGTAGACAGTGAATCTACTTTTTACAGCGTCACTGGGAGTGACATAACAATTTCCACTGACGGTGCGCTCAGCTTTTCTTCAGAGCCGGATTTTGAACAAAGGAACAGCTATAGCGCTATCGTCACGGCATCGGACGGTCTAAATCAGAGCCAGCAAACTATCGATATCTCTATTACAGATATCAATGACGAAGCGCCTGTAATCACTTCCAGCGCATCTTTCATCAAGGTAGTGTCGGCCGATGCCGGACCCGTCATTGGC
>ERZ1048872.803-NODE-803-length-30616-cov-5.946173_pt1 | contig 30616 bp, 33 predicted proteins | sample MGYA00383100_ERZ1048872 | MGnify/ENA primary metagenome ERZ1048872 (study PRJEB29581, sample SAMEA5548370) | metagenome | biome: marine; feature: coastal; material: water | depth 50 m | study: Short-term variability in the microbial, nano- and picoplankton...
TTGATTGAAGTCATGGTAACGACCGCAGTGGCTCTCCTGCCCTATCAATCCCTACTTCAGCCTCCATTTTTGTGCGCAACATTTTGCGTAAATACTTGCATTTTTTTTGTTGTCTATTAATGTAACCTTATGGAGCGAGATACAAAGAAGATAATAAAACGTCTCAAGCGAGAAGGTTGGATCCTTCGCAATATCAAAGGGTCTCATCACCAATTCGTAAAAAATGAAAACCGTCTCACGATCCCGCATCCTAAAAAAGATCTACCCCTTGGCACAGCAAAGGCGATAGCCCATGCGGCAGGATGGACCAAAAGGAATGACAAATGAATACGTATTTTGCAGTGGTAAACAAAGAGCATGACAGCGCATACGGTTTGTGGTTTCCCGACGTGGAGGGATGCTTTTCAGCAGCAGATCGTGAAGAAGATATTATTAGTAACGCAATTGAAGCGCTATTACTGCACCTTGAAGACAAGGAGCAGCCACATGCACGACAGGTACATGAGATCGCGAGTGACCCTTCAGTTGCTCAAGAACTCGCGTCCGGCTCATATCTTATTGCAGTGCCACTCGTGACGGCAAAAAATCGCTCGGTACGGGTCAACTTAAGTTTAGACAAAGGCATTGTTGACGCCATTGATGCTGCTGCCCAGATGCGAGGGCTTTCTAGGTCCAGCTTTTTGGCGGAAGCTGCGCAAAATGAAATTAGAGGCCGTTGAAAAGTTTTACGTGAATTTTGCTGAGATTTTGCACGCGTATTTTGACTTACACGTGTCCTATCGATGGGTGCATTTCCTAAACCTAAATTTATAAAGACTGCTTGAGGTCTCGATAGAAATTCTCATGAGACCCGAGGGCAAGGAGCGAGAGCGTCAAAACTTCACCTTCATAGCTGTAAGCCAAAAGGTTTAGCTGATTTACCATTTTAAATTTGTAGACTCGGACGCCACCTAGATCTCCAGACTTAAGATCACCAATGAGTGGGTCCTGAATGAGCAGCTGTACTGCCTTGTCCAAATCTGCCTTCTGGTTGGCGTGTAGTTTCTTAACGGCTTTCGCAAACTGCCGAGACTGGAGGACTTGCATGTTTTATCCAAAATCGTACGGTGTCACATCACCACTGAGAACTTCGCGCTGCGCTAGTAAGATATCTTTAATAAAGCTGTAGGGTAAATCAGGGTTCTCTTCTGAGATTTTCCCAATTGTCGACCAGTATTCGATCTGCTTGGCTGTTGAGCGATGATACACATCGCCATAGTGACGCGCTTGCTTGATGAGCTCATCAGAAAGTTTGACGGATTGTGGCATGCAAATCTCCTTTGCGCCATTATGTTGCAAAAAGTGGTAAAATGCAACATGAGTATAATCTGCGCTCAGATGAAATCCTGGTAGTTCAGCTTGTGCTCGACGACCTTACAGTAACGCGCATCCAGTCTTGATTTTCGGTTATAACCAGCGTAATAACGTTGTAAGTGTGGAGGACAAATTGACCACTCTAAAAATCACATCTGTTGGAAACTCGGCGGGCGTTCTATTGCCAAAAGAAATTCTGACCAAACTCCGGGTCGATAAAGGGGACGTCTTGCATGTTATTGAAACGGAGAACGGCATTGAGCTTACTCCCTATGACCCTGAATTTGATGCTCAGATGGCGGTTGCAGAAGAGATAATGCACGAAAATCGTGACCTTTTGCGACGACTGGCAAAGTGAGGGAGCCGACATGGGTCAATTTGCGCGTCATAAAGGCATTTCATGATCGGCAAATTAATGAACATGGTGGACTACCGGGGCTTCGCGATGAGGGATTGCTTTTGTCTGCCTTATCAAGGCCCGAAAATGCCTACCACTATTCTGACCCGAAACCAGACATTGCTGAACTCGCTGCTGCTTACGGCTTCGGGCTCGCGAAAAATCATCCTTTCAATGATGCTAATAAACGCACGGCATTAATCGCAATGCGCCTGTTTTTGAAGTTAAACGGATACGATTTAGCAGCCTCACCTGAAGACAAGTATAAGACCATTATTCGCGTCGCTGCGAGTGATATCAGTGAAGATGAACTCGCGCAGTGGATTAGGAAAAACTTGAAAGAGATAAAAAGTTAAACCCACGTAATAGTCATTTACTTCAGGGGCTTGGGTGTTCCGATAAGCATAGATTCTAGGTCGTAATTGTGCCCAAGCTAATATTTGCACAGGGTCCCCAACCCTACCTATCTCAATGCTCTGGCTTACTATTTTGCGCATTATTTTGCGTATTTATCTTACGCTTCTTGCGATGCACGAATAGTGTAGCGTTATGGAGCGGGATACAAAGAAGATTATAAAGCGTCTCAAACGAGAAGGTTGGACCCTTCGCAATGTTAAAGGGTCTCATCACCAATTCGTCAAAGATGAAAACCGTCTTACGATCCCTCACCCAAAAAAAGGGATCTACCCCTTGGTACAGCAAAGGCTATCGCAAGCGCCGCGGAGTGGACTGAGAGAAGTGATAAATGAAAACATATTTTGCAGTGGTCATCAAAGATCATGACAGCGCATACGGGCTGTGGTTTCCGGATGTAGAGGGATGCTTTTCAGCGGCAGATCGTGAAGAAGATATCATGAGCAATGCAATTGAAGCGCTTTTACTCCATCTCGAAGATGAAGAACATCCACATGCACGGCAGGTGCACGAGGTTGCGAGTGATCCCACGGTTGCACAAGAGCTTTCATCTGGCACATATCTCATTACTGTGCCGCTCGTGACTGCTAAAAATCATTCCGTGCGTGTCAACCTAAGTTTAGACAAGGGAATTGTTGATGCAATTGACGCCGCCGCTCGGATGCGGGGGCTATCTAGGTCGGGCTTTTTGGCTGAAGCTGCGCAAAATGAAATTAGAGGGCGTTGACAGTTTAAATAGAAATTTTTCTCGGAATGTCACCCGCGCTTTATACTGAGATATAAGTTCTATCCAAATATGAATGAGCGTATTTGGGAACTTAAAACAAGCTCTATCGATGTGGTGTCTGCGTGTCGTAACCGCAGTATTTATGCCGTTACTGATGATGCTGTTTCACCAGGCCGTGGCGCGCGAGTGACGATGGATTACAGATAGGGTTTTAGCTTTCACAGCGTCTGCTTGAGATTTCGATAGAAATTTTCATGAGACCCGAGAGCGAGCAGCGTTAGTGTCAAAACTTCATCTTCATAGATGTACGCTAAAAGGTTCAGTTGATTGACCATTTTAAATTTGTAGACGTGGACGCCACCTAGATCTCCAGATTTACGATCACCAATGAGTGGGTCCTGCATGAGAATCTGCACAGCCTTGTCCAAATCAGACTTCTGGTTCAGGTGCAGCTTTTTAACGGCTTTCGCAAACTGCCGAGACTGAAGGACTTTCATCTTTTATCCAAACTCGTAAGGCGTGACGTCTCCACTGAGAACTTCTCGCTGCGCCAATAAGATTTCTTTAATAAAGCTATAGGGCAAATCAGGGTTTTCCTCTGAAATTTTCCCGATCGTGGACCAGTATTCGATCTGCTTGGCGGTTGAGCGATGATATACATCGCCATAGTGACGCGCCTGCTTGATCAGCTCATCAGACAGTTTTACAGATTGGGGCATGGAAATCTCCTTTGCGCCATAGTGTCGCGAATGGTTGCAAAATGCAACATAAAGATGATGTATGCCAAGAAAGGCTACTGGTAGTTCAGCTTGCTCTGGATTACTTTACAGTAAACAACCATCCAGTCTTGATTTAATCTCATAAGCGACAAAAACATCCTTGAAGTGAATACGAAGGTGACTTCTACATGGTAGCGATGGCTTTGCTAGCGCTTCTATCTAAAACCGAGTTATATAAATCGAAATAAAAATATTTAGCCAGCAGACTTTTATCTTTAATTGAATGGTTGCAGCCACGATTTTTTGTAACCCAATATGATCCAACTAAGCGGTGTGAATTTGATCAGTAGGTAATATAAGAAGACGCTCACAACAAATGCCCCCAAAACTGCACCAATTAACACCTGAAATTGTGACAAACCCATAAGGTTTTCAAGCAGTTTCCGTGATTTTTAAGCGTATGATGTGCCTTTTTCTGACCTAAGTTGGATCGAGGGTTGCGGGTAAATTTAAAAAACCCCGAAAGCGAATACGCGGCGAAATTTCAGCCCCTTCAAACAGCGTATAGTTTGGGAAGCGATGAAGAAAACTTTCTAATGCGATCTTCGCTTCCAACCGCGCGAGTGTCAGACCTACACAGGTATGGGGCCCTGCCGAAAACCCTAGATGCCGCTTGGCATTGGTACGCTGAATATCAAATTCATCGGGTTTGGGAAATACATCTGGGTCACGGTTCGCGGCGCCAATACACAAATGAATAAGTGTATCTTTGTCCAGTAAGACACCATCGAGTTCGATTTGTTTTGACGTTTGCCGGTTTCCAAATTGGTTCGGAGATTGAGTTCGTAGAACTTCTTCGACAGCGGTATCAATTAAGTTAGGATGAGCAACAAGGAGCGCTTTTTGCTTGGGATTGCTCCAAAGCATATGAAGTGCACTTCCTATCAAATTTGTCGTCGTTTCATGTCCTGCATTCAAAATAAAAATACAGTTCTGCAACAATTCAGTTTCCGATAATTCTTGATTGCCTTGTGCCTCTATTAGGCGGGTCAAAACATCGGTCTCGAGATCTTTGGGGGCTTTTTTTCGTCTGGAAACAAGCCCCTTGAGATAGTTCTTGAATTCGCAGACGGCTGCATTGCCTTTTTCTAATTGACTGGTGGTCAAATTGGGCTCTAAAGCCCCGAGGATTGCCAAAGACCAGTCTCGCAATGGCTCACGCTCTTCCATTGGTATTGCGAGTAAATTCCCAATAATTTGAATTGGAATTTTACTGGCATAATCATCAATTAAATCAACTTCCTGCGTTTTGGCGGATTTCAGTTCTAACTCGTCCAATAGAGCAATGACTGTTGCTTCTAACCCTTCTTTCATGCCTTGAATGGCTCGCGGGTTTAAAGCTGCGGTCATTATTTTGCGCACTCGGGTATGCAGTGGTGGGTCATTAAAAACCAGAGATGTAGTGTGGTGTTCAAAGAGTGCAGAGCCAACACCAAATTTTGGGCCAAAAGCTAGTTTTTTATCCGAAACAAAAGTGTTAACATCCTTGTAAATCAAGTTTAAAAGAGCATGCTTTGAAACAATGACAGAGCCATCATTTTGGGGCAATACAGAGGGGCCCTCTAAAAGGTCCTTGTAGAAAGGATATGGGTTTTCAAAAAAACCGTCTGGAATTCTAGATAAGTCAAACATGTTTTTAACGTTAACCGACCTGCTCTATACAGAGACTAAAGCAGAATTAGGCGGCCGTCTATAAATCTTATCCAGCAGTATTTTTGAAAGCAGTTGATAGACCCAGTTGTTCCGATTATCTATTTTAAGAGGAATTAGGAATTTGGTGCTGCTGCCAAAAAACACCCGCCAAAAGAACGCCTGATGCAAGACTAGAGTACGGTTTTATTTGAAGGAGAGGTATAATGTCCAATTTTGTTGCGCTGCTTGGTACCAAAGGTGGCCCTGCGATTAATCCGGGCTCTAATATGCCAACATCTAACCTTCTTAATTTGGATGGGCAGAAGATAGTCGTTGATTGCGGCCTGGGGGTTGCGCGCGGGCTCACCAACCAAGGCATGCACTTAAAAGAACTAAGTTTGATTTTCATTACACATTTGCATTCCGATCATTATCTTGAACTTGGCCCGCTTCTGCACACTGCTTGGACAGCGGGGCTTAAAACCAATGTGGATGTTTATGGCCCTGTGGGATTGGATGTTTATTGGCAAGGGTTTCTAGCATCAATGAAAAGCGATATAGATCTACGGATTGAGGACGAAGGGCGTCCCGATATCCGCGAGTTCGTGCGGTTTCATATTATCGACCAACCCGACGTTGTTACACTGGGTGATTTACATGTAACGGCTCTGCGCACATTGCACCCGCCGTTGATTGATACATTTGCGCTGTCTTTTAAATCTACAACGAACCATGTTGTGTTTGGTGGAGACACTGCATTTTTACCTGAGCTTGCAGAGTTTGCAAAAGGAGCTGATTTGCTTATTCACGAAGCGATGTTGGAAGATGCGATTATTCCTTTGGTGAAAAGGGTTGGCAACGGCGATGACCGGCTGTTGAAGCATTTGTATGCATCACATACATCAGCGTCGGATGCGGCCAAAATTGCTGCTTTGGCTGAGGTAAAAATGCTTGCGCTTAATCATCTCATTCCGACGGACGATCCGGACTTTACAATTGAACATTGGCATGAGGCCGTAAAGCCCAATTGGGCGGGGCAATTTTTCTTAGGCGCTGATGGCTTGAGGATTGAGTTGAGTTAAGAAGTGATAAATATGTCTTGTTTTATTTAGAGTCTTTAAAATCATTAGCCATATGCGATGCCATTTTGTGAGACATAATTTTGCAGAAATATTATATATTTGTCGGAGTAAGAACACGAAGAGGCCTTTTGCCCAGTGTTAGTTTTACGGGCAACTCACCTAAAAACTCACCATCGCCGTAAACGAGTTTTGCCCAGGAACCTGCGGTTTGGTTATCAATTTCGCATTGTGCAAAATAACTGTTAGTCACTTTTGGATGGGAGAGGTGCTTTCCTGAAATTGCCCTGTTTAGAAGATTAATGGCTGACAGTCTTGTAACAGAGCTTGCAGATAAAACATTCAATAAATCGGGCTCTTGTCTTGCAAGCGGCGCAATGAAAATTCCGCCTCCTGTATATTCGGTTGCAGCGCCTGCAATAATTAAGTTCTCTTGGCTGGTCTTTTTACCGTCTGTATTCAATTGGTAGCTATGGCACTTCAAATTTATAAAACAAAGTAAAGAGGCCAAGGTGTATAATATCCTGCCTTGCAGAAATGGTATTTTCGATGCGCGAAAAGCGGCCTCACTGAGCAGGCCGACGCCGGCGCATGTCAATGTGATCCTCGAGTGGTTTGAAAATTCAACCGACGCATATCTTGCGTGGTGTGTGATGCCATTTTTTAATGCTAGAACTGTGTCTTTTGCATTGTTAATTTTTAAAGACGACGCAAAGTCGTTGCCGCGTCCAAGCGGCAATACAGTCATCAATCCACCTGTTTCAACTGCTTGTTGTGCAACGATGTTTTGAAGTCCATCACCGCCGCAAGAAACCACTATTTCACCTTTTAACATTGCGTCTTTGGCTGCTTGGCCAGAGTGTTCCGGTGAGCTTGCAACCAAGACCTTTGATTTGTTTGGGTCGGCAATTTCAGCAATGAGTTGTTGCTTTGCCTTCAGGCGCATCTTTCCCGACTTTGGATTTATCAAAAAAAGATATCTGTCACCTTGTTTCATCAATTCATGCCATTTTTTATTAGAACCGACAGGTAGGATAACCGAAAGCTGATGAAGTTAAAGAATTTTAACTTCTATTTTGCATAAAGAGCAGAAGCGGGTTGGTCAAATTTTGCGGTCCCAACACAAACTAAGGTAGATAAGAATCAAACAGTCGCCTCAAGCGCATGTATGATCGGAGAGAAATCCACCGGCGCCAAACTGGCACCGCCAACCAAAGCGCCGTCGACATTTTGCAGAGAAAATATTTCCTCTGCATTGCTTGCTTTTACAGACCCTCCATAAAGCAAAGGAACATTATTGGCCGCCGAGCCAAATCTCTTGAGTAATGTGCGGCGGCAGAATTGATGCGCTTCAGTGATTTGCTCCAATGTAGGGATTTTCCCAGTGCCAATTGCCCAAACCGGCTCATAAGCGACAACCATTCGAGAGGGATCAACCTTATCTGGAATTGACGCCTTTAATTGAGTTTCTAAAACGGCAATCGTTTCACCTGCTTCCCGCTGCTCGAGAGTTTCTCCAATGCACACCACTGCTGTTAAGCCTGCGCTTTGCGCCGCGGAAGTTTTGTCTCGCACGATAGCATCTGATTCATTATGGTTTGCCCTTCGTTCAGAGTGCCCTAAAATAACTGCCTTTGCGCCACAATCAGCGATCATATTTGCGGAAATGTCTCCGGTATGGGCGCCGTGCTCAGCCGAATGACAATCCTGAGCACCAATTTTTAGCGATCTTGCAATTTCACAGGCTTTCGATAGCAGAGTGGCCGGTGGGCAAATCATAATATCAACGCGCGCGCTGTCATGAGCTGTGGCTAATTCTGCAATGTTTTTAAGGGAAACTTGAAGACCATTCATTTTCCAATTTCCAGCCACCATTTTTCTCATTTTTCGCCTCATATAATTTTTACTTTCACCGTCTTCTGTAGTAAAAATTGCCGTAATGAGCAAGGAAGGTAAGAATGATACCACGGCTGGATGCGGGTTCACTAGAAAATTTAGAAGGAAAAGCACTAAATCGCCTGAAATGGGCAGTGCATGAATTGGGATTTTTAGTAATTACCAATACGCAACTGAGCGCTTATGACGTTACTGAGGTTATTAAAAGCTACCACTGTTTTTTCTCACAGGACAACACCCAAAAGCAAAGAGTAAGTATGGTCCAGACCGGCTCTAACAGAGGATGGGGCCCTGGACAATCTGAGCAAGTCAACCCAAAGGCCAATCCAGACTACAAAGAAGTTTTTGATAGCGGCTTGGAATTGTTGCCCCAAGATCCGATGGCTGAATTATCTGTCTATGCAGCCAATAGGTGGCCTGACCAGCCTGCCGATTTTGCGCCTATAGTGAAATCTTATTTCGAAAAATCCATCAGCGTTGGTATGATTGTTCTAAGAGCGATTGCAGCGGCAACCGGGCGTGATGTCACCTATTTTGATGATAAATTTAGTAAGCCAATGGCATTACTAAGAGGCAATTATTATCCACCGCGGCCCGTGGGGGCTGGCGCACTTGATTTTGGGATTGCGGCACATTCAGATTATGGATGTTTGACCCTTCTGGCAACTGATGGCCAACCCGGTTTGGAAGTTCAGATGCCTGATGGCACTTGGCAATCTCTTACAGTTTCACCAGGGGAATTTGTGATCAATTTTGGCGAAATGCTTGAAATGTGGACCGACGGGGATATCAAAGCGACTATGCATCGTGTGCGCGGCAACGATGCGGAGCGTATTTCAATCCCAATGTTTTTAAATCCTAATTATGATACCAATGTCGCTCCGGCAGGGGAGGATAAGGTAATTTTGGCCGGTGAACATCTCAGCCGTAGATATAATGAAACTTATGTTCATTTGCAGAGCAAATGACTACATGCCTTCGAATTTGATCGACTCTCCACACCCGCAGGCTTCGGTCACGTTAGGATTTTTAAATTTAAAGCCAGATTCCAAGAGCGAAGTTTCGTAGTCAATCTCAGTTCCAAAAAGAAACATCTGCGCCATCGGTGCAATCATCACCCGCGCCTGACCTTGGGTCACAACCTCATCATGAGGATCAGCCGTCTCCACATAATCTAGGGTATATTCCATACCTGCGCAGCCGCCCTTTTTCACCCCAAGGCGTAATCCTAGGTGACCCTTTTCCTTCATGAGCTTTTCGATGTGTTCCTGGGCCCGAAGACTTAGGGTTACTGCGTTTTTTGTTTCAGAGTGACCAAACATCATTACTGCTTTCGCGGGTGTGGTTACATAAAGCCCAGTTCAAGCCGGGCCTCATCGCTCATCATGTCCATGCCCCAAGGTGGCTCCCAAATAAGGTCCACATCAACCTGTTTTACGCCCGCAAGCGGTTCTATGGCTTCGCCCACCCAACCTGGCATTTCGCCGGCAACCGGGCAGCCCGGGGCGGTAAGAGACATTTTGATATTTACTTCGTTCTCTTCGTTTATTTCCACAGTGTAAATAAGTCCAAGATCGTAAATATTTACTGGAATTTCAGGATCATAGACGGTTCTGCAAGCCTCGACAACGGAATCATAAAGCGGATGGTCCGTGCTAGAAGGTGCAATCAAAGGCGCTCCTTCTAATTGTGTTTGGGGCTCATTCATGGGTTTTTCCTGTTTATTTCTTGACTATTTATATAAGTAATGCCGAACAATAGGTCTAGAGCGCGCCGAAAAATTTTTTGTTAGCCCCGCACGGGTTTGCTATCTGGTAAAGTAAGATTGGCGACCTGCTCTGCAATTGGCTCCGTGTTCAATGGATGCAGATCGGCGTTAAATTCTGTTGGGTTCGATAAGCTTTGCCACATACCTTGAAAATAAATTTCCAACCCTGAAAAGCGGGCTTTATACCCCATTTTGCTGCTCCCTGGCACCCAGTAACCAAGGTATAAATAGGGTAGGTTTGCTTCTTTTGCCAATGCAACATGGTCTAAAATCAGATAGGTTCCAATAGAACGGTTGGCCACCATTGGGTCATAAAAAGAATACACCATGCTGAGGCCGTCTTCTATAAGATCTGTCAAAGAAACAGCCGCCAAGTCGTTGCCTATATTATATTCCACAACCCGAGTGCGTATGGGCGTTTCTTCGATCATTGCAGCAAACTCGAACACATCCATATCGGCCATGCCACCGGTGGCATGGCGTGCATTTAAATATTTTCGGAATAATTCGTATTGATCTTCTGTTGCCCAGGGTGAGTTGGCTTTTCGAATCAAGTCCCTATTGCGTTTCAAGACCCGCTTTTGACTTTTGCTCAATTCGAATTTTGAAAGATCAATACGGGCTGATAGACATGCAGAGCAATCCGAACATGATGGTCGATATAATACGTTTTGCGACCGGCGAAAACCTTGTTGGGATAGCGTATCATTTAATCGCTGTGCATCGTCGCCTTGCAATGCAGTAAACAGTTTTCTTTCCTGCCGACCATTTAGGTAGGGGCAGGGCTGTGGAGCCGTCACGTAAAACTGCGGCGCTATGGGTAGAGTATGACGCATATCGCTATGCTAGCAAGGCTTGGCCAGCTAATCAACATCATAGCTGCAAGGTGTCTTTTTCAAATGGCTTAAACCTGCATGATCAGGATCATTATAACAACCATTCTGCAAAGAAGGATACCGTTCGCACTCGGCTTTATCAAGTGTACAGCCGCCCGCGGGATGTAATTTGCATCCATTAAGCGGGGCGGCGGAATTGTTCCTTTAAAGGGTCAGCTTTTAAGCTTCTTGTGTTTCCTTTTCACGTTCGTTCATGAATTGATCAAACTCTGCCTTGTCTTTGGCATCGCGGAGGCGTTGAAGATATGTTTCAAAGTTCTCCTGCTCTTCTTTCAACCTCTGTAACGTCTGTTCTTTATAGGCGTCAAAGGCAGCGTTGCCTGTTGGCCGCTTTACCGAATGATTTCTGCCAAAATGCGAGCTTGAATTACATGATTTATGAAACACGGGTTTTCTCCAAATTATATAAGCTAGAAAAGCCAATCCAACTGGCCAAAAAAAGATGAAACCTAACACCATTGCGGCGATCCAGGCTCCCTTTCCTTTGCTGTCCAGCCAATTCTCAGTTCGCCCAAACCAGCTAGGCTCTTTAGGCAGTTGAGTATATGAGGTGGCAGTGGTCATTTAGGTCTCCATTGTTTATGTGAACATCCTTCACATTAATGGATATGGATGCGCTTAAGGCTGATTTCAAGTGCCTATGTAAATGTTTTTTACATTTTTTTTGAATCAGTAAAAAGCCGGATATCGGCACCGCATAAAAGTTGCAGCTTAGTTGGGCAGATGGAAAAAACATGGTTTGGCGTTCCAGCTGCCGCCCAAATTTTATCAAACTCAAAAAGTCGTGGGTCCATAAATGCTTTGACCGGGTTAAGATGTCCCACCGGAGATACGCCTCCAATTGCAAAACCGGTTTGCTCTCGTATGAAAGCCGCATCGGCTTTTCCTAGGGGTTCTTTGGCCAATTTGGTGGCTTTCTCTTTATTGACCAAATTACTACCAGCAGTGACAAATAAAATAGCTTGTTGTGTCTGGAGCCCGGCAAAAATAATTGATTTGGCAATTTGATCAATTTCGCAGCCTAAGGCCTCAGCGGCTTTGGCCGCTGTTCTTGCGGTGCCAGTTTCGACCACCGTATCGATAAACCCAGCAGTTCTTAATGCGGTTTTGACACGTTTTAAGCTTTTGCTCATCTTGTCCCCATTGACCATTAGCGCAGCAACGCGCAATCATGAGTATATGAATTTTTCAAACAGCATCCAGCATATTCCCCGTTCCTTTGATCCTATGCAGGGACGTGAGATTGCTGAGGGCTTTACGGATTTTCCACTTGAAATCCAACAGCTGCTGCAGGGCGCTGGTGGATCCAGCCCTTATCTCAAATCTCTTATTCAGAAAGAGTCTGTTTGGTTGAAATCAGCATTTGACCATCCTGAAACCTGTTTAACGCAAGAGTTTAAACAATTGTCAAACGTTGCGCCCGATGCATTGTCCAAAGCGCTTCGTCAGGCCAAGCGCCGGGTCGCACTATGGACTGCTCTTTGTGATTTGGCGGGAATCTGGCCGCTGGAAAAAGTGACGCACTGGTTGACTGATTTTGCAGACCTTTCAGTATCTCTGGCTCTAAGAGCGGCCTTGGCAATCCAACTTGAAAGGGGAAAATTCCCGGTTGGACCGGAAATTTCCGATCCCGATCACCTAGGAATGTTTGTTCTTGCAATGGGTAAAATGGGTGCTCATGAACTCAACTACTCATCCGATATTGATTTAATATGCTTATTTGATGACGGGCGGTTCGATCCCAAAGATTTTTTCCAAGCACGCAGTGCCTTTATCAACGCAACGAAAAAAATGACATCTCTGCTCAGTGATTTGACCGAATATGGCTATGTATTTCGCACGGATTTACGCCTAAGGCCAAATCCTGCAGTGACCCCGGTCTGTATGGGGGTCGAAGCTGCAGAGCGCTATTATGAAAGCCTTGGGCGAACTTGGGAACGTGCTGCGTTTATTAAGGCGCGGGTTGCCTCTGGTGATAGTAAAGTTGGGGCAGCATTTCTGAGCAGTATGGTTCCATTTGTCTGGCGGAAGCATCTGGATTTTACCGCAATTGAAGATGCGCATAATATGCGATTACAAATTCGCCATCATAAAGGGGTCGGGGGCCCAATTACTGTCAAAGGCCATGATATGAAATTGGGGCGCGGTGGGATCCGAGAAATTGAGTTTTTTACCCAGACACGGCAGTTGATAGCGGGTGGAAGAGATGCCGATTTGAGAGTTTTAGGTACCCAGCATGGTTTGGCTGCACTGGCGGAAAAAGGCTGGATCGAGCAACCCTTAGCAGAGATTCTGAGCGATCATTATCGCGCGCATAGAACGATCGAGCACCGCCTGCAAATGATCAATGATGCCCAAACCCATAGTCTTCCTACCTCAGAAGAGGGATTTGAGCGATTGGCTGCCCTCATGGGGAGCAATCGTGAAGATGTGCAAAAAGACATCATCCGGCGCCTGAAAGAAGTGCATGAGCTTACAGAAGGCTTCTTTACTGGGCCAGCGGCTCGATCAGAGCCAGAAAAAGAAGATGATTTTGAAGAGGTTACGGCATCTTGGCCGTCCTATCCGGCACTTCGCTCAAAACGCGCGATTACCATCTTTGACCGTTTGCGACCAGAAATTATCCGGCGGCTAACAGCAACGGAAACTCCGCAAGAAGCGCTTTTGGCCTTTGATGGGTTTTTAGCCGGGTTACCGGCGGGTGTACAATTATTTGCCTTGTTTGAGGCCAACCCCCAACTGATTGATCTATTGATCGACATTGTTGGGACATCGACCGGGTTGGCGCAATACCTGGCGCAAAATGCCCAAGTGTTTGATGCGGTGATCGGGGGCTCTTTTTGGAGCGATTGGCTTGGTGTTGATGCGTTAAGCAAAGACCTTTGTAATGAATTGAATGCCTTAGGAGATTATGAGCGTAAATTAGATGCGGCACGACGGTGGGGCAAGGAATGGCATTTCCGTATTGGTGTTCATCTTTTGCGCGGAATTACCAATCCTGAACAGGCTGCGAATCAATATGCCGAACTGGCCCAGGCTATGGTGCAAGGGCTTTGGCCGGAAGTGATTAAGCAATTTTCCGGAAAATATGGAATTCCGCCCGGCCGCGGCGCCGTGGTCGTAGCCATGGGATCGCTCGGTGCTCAGGCGCTTCATGCTGCATCGGACCTTGATTTGATTGTGATTTATGACGCTGATGGGATCGAAATGTCAGAGGGGCCGCGCGCTCTGAACGCCCGAATTTACTATGCGCGGTTGACGCAGGCGTTGGTGACGGCGATGACGGCGCCGATGGCAGAGGGGCGGCTTTATGAGGTCGATATGCGTTTGCGCCCCTCCGGCAATCAAGGGCCGGTCGCCACCTCGTGGCAGGCCTTTCAAAGCTATCAAAAAGACGAAGCCTGGATTTGGGAGCATTTGGCCCTTACCCGCGCGCGGGTGATTGCCGGGCCTGCCGTTCTGGCGGCAGATGTCGAACGCTTTCGTTGCACTTTGATGGGGCGGTCTGACACCGGCAAAATGCTTGGGGCGGTGGCAAAAATGCGCAACCGGATTGCGCAGGCGCGCGGAGCGGCGCAGTTCTGGGCCTTAAAGTCCGGTGCTGGGCGGTTGCAGGATATTGAGATGATAGCGCAGCTGGGCCATTTGGCAGCAGGTGGCGGCAACCGCCAAGTAAGTGCAGGACTTGACGCCTGCGTCGAAACTGGACTTTTGAATGACGCAGGCAGACAAGACCTTAGGCGCGCTTACCGGCTTTTGTTTCCTCTATGGGTGGCGCTTAAGCTTTTGTCGCGTGATGCGATTGAGCGTGATCAAATCGGAATAGGGGCGCAAAAAGTTTTGCTTAGACTGACAGGTGAAGAAACCATGGATGAGTTAGCTGCAGCGATTGAAGCCGTGACCACAGCCGCTGCTGCCACCATTGATAAACTGCTGCCCAAGCCAGAGGAAGATGCAGATGAAAGGTGACACAAACGACCCTAAGGCACTGATAAGAGAGGCTTATAATATAGAAGGTATCAGTGTTGGTGAATGCCGCACAATCTTTTTGGACTGGGCTTTGGGGGTGCCGGCCGAGGCCGATACGAAAAGTGTGATCCGTGCGGTTTTACTGCAATATGAGCCCGGCGCGCCAGATCATCCTATGACCGAAACTCTGCGTGAGGGCCTGTTAACGGCCCGCGCTCCGCAGCGCCGCGGCGGGTGGCGTGCCCGCAAGAGGGTGGTTGAATAAGCAAAATACCCTCTTTACGGGCACACTTCTAAGTCTATACTTAACCGGCTTTGGGGCGAGACATTCCTGAAGATGGAGGCGGAGGGTCTTCTGGCATTCTGCCAGCGGACAATCGCATTAGAAGAGCATTCTAATGGCCTGTTTCTTCATGGAGTAAAGCGTATGTATCTCTACTGGATATTGCTGTTTGCAGCAATTTTATGCGAAGTCATTGCCACCACATGTATGAAGCTTTCTGTCGGGTTTACCCGATGGCTGCCGTCCACATTAATGTTGTATTTTATAGTGCATCGGGCATGTTTATCACCTTTGCAATCAAGCGGATCGAACTGTCCATTGCCTATGCAATCTGGGCCGGTTTGGGCGTGGTTCTGACCACATTTATTGGCATAATGCTGTTCAAAGAAACCGTCACAACAGTCAAAATGATATCAACTGTGATGATTATTTGTGGTGTTCTCGGGCTATATTTATCGCAGCCAACCCAAGCTTAGGCTGCGCTTTTGGGGGCAATTTGGCCCATCTGTTTTGCATCGGTATGACGTCAGTATCACGCAGGTGGCAATTTTGCCCTCAAAAGGCGGCATTTTAGCGCAAAATCGTGCTTAAAGCGCGGCGGCCGTGCGGGCTAAATCTGTGATGCCCTCCCAGTTGCCCGCATCGATCAACGCTTGTGGGGCGACCCAGCTGCCGCCTACGCAAAGCGTATTGCTCAGCCCTAGATAGTTTGGCGCATTGGCGGGCGTAACACCGCCGGTCGGGCAAAAACGCACTTGGGGCAGGGGCGCTCCGATGGCTTTTAAGGCCGGTGCGCCGCCATTGGCTTCGGCGGGAAAGAATTTTTGCACCCGATAGCCACGTTCCAGCAGACGCATCACCTCGGTAGAGGTGGCCGCCCCGGGTAGCACAGGCAAATCTGCCGCTTCACAGGCGGTCAGTAATATATCTGTCGCCCCCGGCGAGACGCCAAATTTCGCGCCCGCCGCAACGGCATCGGTCACATCCTTGGGTGTTAGCAATGTGCCGGCGCCCACCACGCCGCCCTCTACTTTTGCCATCTCGGCTATCACCTCAAGCGCGGCGGGGGTGCGCAGCGTGACTTCAAGCGCGGGCAGGCCTCCGGCTACAAGCGCCTTGGCCAGTGGCTGCGCGATGGCAGGATCTTTCACCACCAGCACTGGGATCACTGGCGCAAGGGCGAATATTTTTTCCGCTTCTATACTGGCACTTTCAGGTGTCATATCTTTGTCCTTTTGATCACTTAAACCACAACTGCGGCGCCCTCAGAGGCGCTGCCGACGTTTTGGCGAAACATTTCAAACAGCTCGCGGCCGACGCCGTGTTTATTGTCGGATAAATCCATTGTAACGGGCGCGCGGGCGCTAAAGCCTTCGCTTAGAACCTCAATCTGTCCGGTGATGGCATCAAGTCGCATGATATCGCCATCCTGTAGTTTTGCGATCGGACCGCCGGCGGCGGCCTCGGGGCTAATGTGGATGGCGGCGGGCACTTTGCCCGATGCGCCCGACATCCGCCCGTCGGTCACCAGCGCAATGCGCAGGCCGCGATCTTGCAGCACTGCCAAGGTCGGGGTTAGCCCGTGCAATTCGGGCATCCCATTGGCCATCGGTCCCTGAAAGCGTACAACCACAATCGTATCTGTGGTTATTTCATTGTTTTTAAACGCCTCTTTAACCGCTTCTTGGCTGTGAAACACCCGCACCGGGGCTTCGATCATATGGCGCTCGGGGGCAACAGCCGAGATTTTGATCACCCCGTGTCCAAGATTTCCACTCAGCTGTTTCAATCCGCCGCTGGGTTGAAACGGATTATGTGCGGGGCGCAGGATTTTTTCATTTTGGCTTTGCGTCGCTGCAGGATGAAATTCAAGCCCGGCGGGGGTTAGTTTTGGCTCGTTTTGGTACATATCAAGCCCATCACCAACCACGGTTTTAACGTCTTGATGCAGCAACCCATCTGCCAGCAACTCGCCGATCATATAGCTCAGACCGCCGGCTGCATGAAAATGGTTCACATCCGCAAGCCCGTTGGGATAGACTTTGGCCATCAGCGGCGTCACTGATGAAATATCGTCAAAATCTTCCAGCGTAAGCTCAATGCCAGCCGCGCGTGCCATGGCTGGCAGGTGCAGCACCAAATTGGTTGATCCGCCGGTGGCCATCAGCCCAACAATGCCGTTCACAAAGGCCCGCGCGTCCAAAATATCGCACAGCGGCCGGTATTGATTTCCAAGCGCTGTGATTTGCATCATTTGCCGGGTGCCATATTCGGTCAGCGCATCGCGCAGCGGCGTGTTTGGATTGACAAAGGAAGACCCCGGCAGGTGCAATCCCATAAATTCCATCAGCATCTGGTTTGAATTCGCCGTACCGTAAAAGGTACAGGTGCCCGGTCCGTGATAACTGGCCATTTCAGCGCGCATCAGTTCGGCGCGGTCTGATTCACCTGTTGCAAATCTCTGACGCACTTTGGCCTTTTCGTCATTGGGCAAACCAGAGGTCATTGGCCCAGCAGGAAGGAAAATACCAGGTAGATATCCAAAAGTGGCCGCTGCAATAATCAGACCCGGGACGATTTTATCGCAGACCCCAAGATAAATCGCCCCGTCAAACGTATTGTGCGATAGTGCCACACCGGTGGCCAGCGCAATAACATCGCGCGAAAACAGCGAAAGTTCCATGCCGCCCTGACCCTGCGTGACCCCATCACACATGGCCGGCACCCCGCCGGCAACCTGCGCAGTGCCACCCGATTTGCGTGCGGTTTCGCGGATTAGATCAGGATAGTTTTCAAACGGCTGATGCGCGGACAGCATATCGTTATAGGCACTGACAATGGCCAAATTCGGCCCGCGGTCTTCGGCCAGCGCGGTTTTGTCATCCCCCATGGCTGCATAGGCATGGGCTTGGTTGCCGCAGGCCAGATGCGCGCGCCGGGGCCCTGCATCGGCTGCAGCGCGCATCCGCTCCAAATACTGGCTGCGGTGGCGCTCTGATCGGGTTTCGATGCGTTCAGTCACCTGTGCTATGGTCGGATGCATGGCTAAGGTCCTTTATTTCTGACTGCTGCGACACAATATTGTCACGCTATGTTAGCGCTAACTATTTTTCAGTTACACCAGCATGCGTCACTGTGCAAGAGTTTCTCTTCAGGTGCAATTGAGGCTTTAGCATTTTGTTAAAACTGCGTAAGAGAGAGCATGATAAATTCCGAACGCCCCCGTATCCGATTGCGCCCCAATGCCATGGTTCAAAAATTTCGCCATGGGTTTCCCTGGGTCTATGATAATGAGTTGGTGATGGACCGGCGCAGCCGGAAAATTGCCCCCGGCAGCTTTGCGGTGCTGGAAAGCGCAGTGCGCCAGCCACTGGCGCTGGTCACGGTCAATCCGGCCTCGAAAATCGTGGCCCGGGTGCTGGCGCGTGACCTCGAGGTCCAGATTGATCAAGACTGGATCACCGCCCGATTGCAAAAAGCGCTGGCGCTGCGTGAGCAGCTTTATGACGCACCCTTTTACCGTTTGGTACATGCCGAGGCAGATGGGTTTCCGGGTGTGATTATTGACCGGTTTGGCGATGTGGCGGTGATACAGCCCAATGCCGCCTGGGCAGAGCAATTCATTGATGTGCTCTGCGCTGCACTGGTGGCGGTCACGGGGGTAACATGCGTGTTGAAAAACGCCGCTGGACGTGCGCGCAGCCTTGAAGGGCTTGATGGGGAAAATGCGGTTTTGCTGGGCTCGGCGCCAAAGCATCCGATCCCGGTGGGAATGAATGGTGCCGTCTATATGGCAGATCTGCAGGGCGGTCAGAAAACCGGGATTTTTTATGACCAGCGTCCAAATCATGCCTTTGCTGCAAAATTGGCCAAGGGCGCGCGGGTGCTGGATGTATTTAGCCATGTAGGCGGCTTTGGGCTGGCGGCTTTGGCGGGGGGGGCAAGCGCGGTGCTGTCGGTAGATGGCTCGGCCGCAGCGCTTGAACTGGCCCATCAGGGCGCCGAGGCCAGCGGTGTGGGGGCACAGTTTGAAACCCGCAAAGGTGACGCTTTTGAGGTGCTTGGCACGCTGGCTGAAAGCGGCGCGCGATTTGATCTGGTGATCTGTGACCCGCCTGCGTTTGCCTCATCTAAGCCTGCGCTTGAGGCCGGGTTGCGCGCCTATGAAAAACTGGCCCGTATGGCCGCGTCCTTGGTGCAAGAGGGCGGCTATCTTGGGCTATGCTCGTGCTCGCATGCGGCCGATCTGGCACGGTTTCGCAGCGCCTCGATCCGCGGCATTGGCCGCGCGGGCCGCGCCAGTGCATTGATCCACACCGGTTTTTCCGGCCCCGATCATCCGGTGCATCCGCACTTGGCGGAAAGCAGCTATCTAAAAGCGCTGTTTTTCCGCCTATGAAGCTGTTGTTTGATACCTGCGTGCTCTATCCCACGGTGATGCGCGAGATGCTGCTGGGCGCAGCAGATGCGATGGGCTGGCAGCCGCTTTGGTCGGCGCGCATTTTTGACGAATGGGTGCATGCGGCTGGCAAGCTGGGCCCCGAGGGTCCTGTTTTTGCGCGCGGTGAAGTTGCGCTGTTGCGGGCCAAATGGCCGAACGCAGAGATCAACTGGCCGCCCTCTTTAGAGGCCCGCCTATGGCTGCCTGATGACGCAGACCGCCATGTATTAGCGGCGGCTATTGCAGGATCAGCAGATCAGATTATCACATTGAATGCGAAAGATTTCCCCAAACATATTCTACGTGAAGAAGGGGTTGATCGCCGTGATCCCGATGCGCTTTTGCTGCAGGCGTTTGAGGCCGCGCCAGAGGCGATGGCTCGGGTGGGCCGCGCTATAAAAATGCGCGCTGAAAGCCTGTCGGGCGCGGCTTGGCAGACGCGCGCCTTTTATAAAAAAGCCCGTTTGCCCAAGCTGGCCAAAGCCCTGGCTGCTGTTGAGGGGTAACGCGGGCGGGTTTATACCGCCAAACGTCTGGGTAAAGCCGCCTTCGGCGAGAGTATTTGGGCAAAGAAAAAATCAGCCCAGAAGCAATCGCAGGCGGCAGGTGGGCGCGCGCGAGTGACCTGCGCGCTGTGCGATCCTAGTGCGCCTTAGCCGCGTAAAATGCTGCGGCCGGCGTATTCGGCGCTGTCGTCGAGTTGCTCTTCGATCCGGATCAGCTGGTTGTATTTCGCCAGCCGGTCCGAGCGCGCCAGCGATCCGGTTTTAATCTGACCGCAATTTGTTGCCACCGCCAGATCGGCAATCGTGGTGTCTTCTGTTTCGCCAGAGCGGTGCGACATCACATTGGTAAAGCGCGCGCGGTGGGCCATATCGACCGCCTTGAGGGTCTCAGAAAGGGTGCCAATCTGGTTGACTTTGACCAGCATCGAATTGGCGCAGCCCTCGGCAATGCCGCGGGCCAGACGCTCGGGGTTGGTGACAAAAAGATCGTCGCCCACCAGCTGTACTTTATTGCCAAGTTCCTGCGTCAGCATGGCCCAGCCCGCCCAATCGTCTTCGGCCATGCCGTCTTCGATCGACAGGATCGGATAGTCGCGGCTGAGATCTGCCAGATAGGCAACGTTTTGTTCAGAGCTCAGCGAAATGCCTTCGCCGCTAAGCTCATAGGCGCCATTGCGGTAATATTCAGTGGCGGCGCAATCGAGCGCCAGATAGATGTCCTGGCCCGGTGCGTAGCCGGCCTTTTCAATGGATTTCAAAATGAAATCAAGTGCATCACGGGTCGAGCTAAGGTTTGGTGCAAAGCCGCCCTCATCGCCTATTCCGGTGGAAAGACCAGCTTCAGACAGTTGTTTTTTCAACGTGTGAAACACTTCTGAACCCATGCGCACCGCATCGCGGATATTTTGCGCAGCCACCGGCATGATCATAAATTCCTGAATGTCGATCGGATTATCCGCATGTTCACCGCCATTGATGATATTCATCATTGGCACCGGCAGGACGCGCGCGGCAGTGCCGCCGACATAGCGGTAAAGCGGCATGGCGCTATGGTCTGCGGCGGCTTTGGCCACCGCCAAAGACACGCCCAAGATCGCATTTGCGCCGAGCCTTGATTTGTTATGCGTGCCATCAAGGGCAATCATCGCGGCATCTATTGCCTGCTGCTCGCTGGCATCAAAGCCCACCAGTGTTTCGGCAATTTCGCTGTTTACCGCTGCCACTGCAGCTTGCACGCCCTTGCCCATATAGCGGGTTTTATCACCGTCACGTTTTTCTACCGCCTCATGGGCGCCGGTTGATGCGCCCGAGGGTACAGCGGCACGGCCCATGGTGCCATCTTCTAGGGTGACGTCGACTTCAACTGTTGGATTGCCCCGGCTATCAAGAATTTCACGTGCGAAAATATCGTCTATAATGCTCATATCGGGTCCTTTGCGGCGCAGCCAGTTGATTTGTTTGATTTGGGGCAGTCATAGGCAATCATACACAAAATGGCCAGAGCTATCCGAGTTGTGGCTGTAAGCGGGTCTGCAGCAGGGTGACGCAGGGTAAACGTTAGGCAGTTTGTGGTGCGCGGCGCAGGTTTTCACGCCAGAAGGTATAGAGCCCAGAGCCTATGATAATCACAGCCCCGGCAAGGGTTTGCCAGTCTGGCTGTTCGTTCAAGACCGTTACGGCAATGGCCAGTGCAAACAGCAACCGCGAATAGCGAAACGGGGCAATCACCGACACATCGCCGATGCGGGTGGCCAAAACAATACAAAAATAGGCCAGCCCGCCGATCACACAGGCACAGCCCATCAGCGCCCAATGCGCGGGGTCCGGCCAGATCAGAGGATCGAAAAACGGCAGCGCAATCAGACCAGCAAGGAGTGAGGCAAAAAACGCATAAGCCGTCACGGTGTAGGATGAAAGTGCCGGCGGGATCAGCCGAGAAGACAAATCACGGAAAGCCAGAAACACGACCCCAATAATTGCCAGTATCGAGGCCGGTTGGAACCCATCCATGCCCGGACGTACGACGATCAAAACACCCGTAAAGCCCACCAAAATCGCGCTCCAGCGGCGCCAGCCCACCGCTTCTTTGAGGATCAGTGCGGCCCCCATCGTGACCAAAATCGGAGTTGCCTGCAAAATTGAGGTGACCGTGGCCAGCGGGATCCAAGCCAGTGCAGGCAGGAAAAACAGCGGCGCAAAAATATCTGCAACAAATCGGATGGCAAAAGGTTTGTTGCGCATTTGGGGGCTAAAAAATGGGTCGCGTCGAATAATCACAACGGCTGAAAATAGCAAAAATCCCCCAAGGCCGAGCAGGATCAGCAGCTCTGAGATTGGTAAGTCCCGGGCAAGTATTTTCAATAACGTGTCCTCGACCGCAAAGCCGGCCATGGCAAGAAGCATGAAAATTATACCGCGCAGGTTATCCATATATCAGGGGTCTCGATTGTTAAAAAAGCGAAGGCGGGGTTTTAATGTCACCGCCCAGAGTGATGAGCTGTCGCGGTAAAAGAAATGTCAAGAAGCTAGGCAGACCTTTCGGGTTTGATTGGCACGCCGTAAAGTTCAAGTTTATGGCCCTTGAGCCGGTAACCCAGCTTGGCGGCAATTTTTTCCTGCAATGCTTCAATGTCGGGATCAACAAATTCGATCACTTCACCGCTATTGAGGTCAATCAGGTGATCATGATGATCGCGCTCGGCGTCTTCATAGCGGGCGCGTCCATCACCAAATTCCACACGCTCAAGGATGCCTGCTTCTTCAAAAAGCTTGACCGTACGGTATACGGTTGCAATCGAAATTGCGGCATCCAGCGCGGACGCACGTGCATAAAGCTCTTCTACATCGGGGTGATCTTCAGCGCCTTCTAGAACACCGGCAATGGTTCGGCGCTGGCCGGTCATTCGCAAACCTTTGGATTCGCATCGTTCAATAATAGTTTCCGGCATCGGCTTTCCTCAGGCGCATTTGCAAGGCTTCATTTAGATTATTTCCCTTGCGGTGCAAAGGTTTGAATTTGCCGCACCGCAGAAAATCATTGACATTTCTGCCTAAAACCCTCACAGCGCTGGATAAGCGATAATTCCTGCCGCGTGAGCAGTCAACAGGCCATTGGGCACTCGTGCCCCTTGTAAACGGCCGCATAAGAGTTTTCGCACCGTTCCCAAAATCACGCGTGGGCACACACGCATGGCACTTGATCGGGTATTTGACCTGCTCAGGCGACGCCATGTGCCCAAGTGACCTGACTGTCTTTCTTGGCAGGCGGGCAAATGAATACGCGCCAAGCCCAAAGCTTTGGCGTTGAAAGGATGACTTTGAATTTATTCCAAGAAATGGGCTTGCCCGAAAAACTCGTTGCGCGCGTGGCCGCTTTGGGAATTACCGAGCCAACGCCCATCCAAACCCATGCCATCCCAGCGGTGCTGGACGGCAAAGATGTGATGGGACTGGCGCAAACCGGAACCGGAAAAACCGCAGCTTTTGGTTTGCCTTTGGTGGCATCATTGCTTTCAGGTGGCAAAAAGCCTGCGCCCAAAACCGTGCGCGGTTTGATTTTGGCCCCGACCCGCGAACTGGCCAAGCAAATCAGCGATAATCTAAACAGTTTTGTGGAAAATACGCCGCTAAAAATTGGCTTGGTTGTGGGCGGTGCGTCTATTAACCCCCAAATAAAACGGCTTCAGCGGGGCACAGATATTCTGGTGGCAACGCCGGGGCGCTTGATTGATTTGCTCGATCGTCGGGCTTTGACGCTGGAAGAAACCACCTTTTTGGTGTTGGATGAGGCGGATCAAATGCTTGATCTGGGCTTTATCCACAGCCTGCGTAAAATCGCATCCCTACTTCCGCCAGAGCGGCAAACCATGTTGTTTTCCGCCACCATGCCAAAGCAAATGAACGAGCTGTCAGCCAGCTATCTGCAAAATCCGGTCCGGGTCGAAGTGGCCCCGCCGGGCAAAGCCGCGGATAAAATCACCCAGTCTGTTCATTTCATTGCAAAATCGGAGAAACCGGCTTTGCTTATTGAATTGATCGACAAACATCGTGATCAGTTGGCGCTGGTCTTTTCGCGCACCAAACACGGCGCCGAGCGGTTAAAGAAAAACTTGGAAAATGCCGGCTTTGCGGCAGAATCCGTGCATGGTAACAAATCCCAAAGCCAGCGGGAACGTGCCTTGAGGGCCTTTAAAGCGGGTAAGGCAAAAATCTTGGTTGCAACCGATGTGGCTGCACGCGGCTTGGATATTCCTGATGTGCGCTTTGTGTATAACTTCGATCTGCCCAATGTGCCGGAAAACTATGTCCACCGTATCGGCCGCACGGCGCGCGCCGGCGCGTCTGGCGCGGCGGTGGCCTTTTGCGCCCCGGATGAGATGGGTGAGTTAAAAGCGATCCATAAAACCATGGGGATTTCTATCCCCGTGGCCTCGGGCCGCCCGTGGGAAGATCTGGGCAACAGCGGTGAGGGCAAGCCGAAAGGCAAGTCGCGCAGACGGCGGCCAAACCGGTCAAAAGAACATGGAGGCAACGGCGGACAAGGCCCCACTGGTGCCCAAAAAGCCCGGCATCGGCGTAAGGCAAAAGCCGCACGTTCGGCAGCCTAAAAGCGAAGTTTTGCGGCGGCGCACATTTTAAGCGCCGCCGAAAATAAAGGCAGATTGATTTACATCAGATCCGGCTCGCGGCCGAGCCGGTTGGCCAATCTGGACACCGTAAGCCCCTGAACAATGATTGAAAAGACCACCACCACATAGGTCGCGGTGAGGATCAAGGGCTTCCATTCGCTGTCCGGAAGCGACAGCGCCAGCGCCACTGAAATACCGCCCTTGAGCCCGCCCCACGTCATGATCGGTATGATGCCGCGAGAAAATTGGCGAAACGGGCGAAGCGCCAAAACCGGCACCGCAACCGCCGCCAGCCGGGCCACCAGAGCCAAGGCAATAGCAAAGCTTGCGGTCATTAAGATCGAGCCGTCAAAGGCAATGGCAAAGACCTCAAAGCCGATCATCAAAAACAAGACCGCATTGAGGATTTCGTCAATCAGGCTCCAAAACGCATCAACATAATGGCGGGTTTCTTCGCTCATGCCATGTTTGCTGCCAATATCACCGATCAGCAAACCGGCGCAAACCGCCATGATCGGCGCCGAAACATGAAGCCAGACCGAAAGTTGATAGCCGCCAAACGCCAGGGCCAAAGTCAGCAGAACCTCTAAGGGATAGTCATCAATTTGGCGCATGACCCGAAACACGGCCCAGCCCAGCACCACCCCTAGGATCGCGCCGCCCAATGCCTCTTGGAGGAACAAACGCGCGGCTGCATAAAGCCCGCTGCCGTGATGATCATCTGCAGGAAAAGCCAGTCCGACAAGCACCAAAAACACCACATATCCAACGCCATCATTGAACAGGGATTCGCCTGCGATTTTGGTTTCTAGGGATTTTTTCAAATTGGCTTCGCGCAAGACACCCAAAACCGCCACCGGGTCAGTGGGCGAAATTAAGGCCCCAAATACCAATGCAATCATAATGGGAATTCCGGTCATCCAGGCAAACCCCAACCCGAAAATCACCGTTGAAAGCGCAACCCCGATGGTGGCCATAAGCATGACCAGGCTCCATTCGTTTCGCAGATCGGATAATTTGACATGCAGCGCACCGGCAAAAAGCAACAGCCCAAGCATGCCTTCCAGCAGGGCGGTGGAGAAATCAATCCCGGTAACGGCTGTGCGAATGGATTCTGCAATGCCCAATTCGGGCAAAAACACATCAATCCCCATGGTGCCCAAAGACGCCAAAAGCGAAACCACCAGAATGCCAATTGCACTTGGCAGTTTGAAGAATAGATAGTTAATAGCTCCAAATCCTGCGGCAAAGACCAACAGAAGTGATGTTATTTGTAAAATATCCATGCAGGCTGGTTCCCCATTGTCGTTTGCTCACAAACCATAGCAATAAATCTTTTTATAATAAAGCTTTATGAAAATTCGTGAATTGTCGGGTTTGGCTTGACCTCGGCGGTGGATTGTTTTTGGGTTTGCCCATGTTGGAAAAACGTTCGGTTGATGCGCAAGGCGCAATGATGTTGGTGGGGTTTTCCCTGTTGCTGGCTTTTAATCAAGTGGTGATTAAAGTTGCCAACGGGGGGTTTCAACCAGTTTACCTTGCGGCGCTGCGCTCGCTTGGCGCGGTTTTTGTCTTGGCGATCTGGATGCGCTGGCGCGGTAGACCGATGCTGCCGGCACCGGAAAATCTGTGGCCGAGTGTCCTATTGGGGGCACTGTTTTCAGCCGAATTTATATTTTTGTTTCTGGCTTTGGACCTGACCACGGTTTCGCGGGTGAGCATTTTATTTTATTCCATGCCGATCTGGCTGGCAGTGGCGGCGCATTTTTTGTTGCCCAATGAAAAACTGAACGGGCTGCGTGTGGCAGGGCTTGTGTTGGCGATTATCGGCGTTGCCTGGGCGGTTTTTGATCGAAGTGAGCTGCGCGAGCCCAGTTTTTGGGGCGATATTCTGGCGCTAAGCGCTGCAGTTACATGGGCCGGTATTGCGCTGTGCGTGCGCATGACGGGCCTTGCGCGCGAGCGGCCAGAGACGCAGTTATTTGTGCAGCTTTTGGTGTCTTTGCCGCTGCTTTTTGTAGCCTCGCTGTTTTTCGGTGATCTAATGCGTGATCCGATGCCGATCCATTGGGCCGGATTGGCATTTCAATCGGTTGTGGTGGCTTGTTTTGGATTTTTGTTCTGGTTTTGGCTGGTCAGCGTTTACAAAGCCTCGGGCGTTGCCTCGTTTAGTTTTTTGTCGCCGGTCTTTAGTGTTGCTTTGGGATGGCTTATCTTAAACGAGCAGATCAGCAGCAGTATTATTGGTGGTTTAATCCTTGTGGCTGCCGGGCTTATGTTGATTAACCGAAAGTGATTTTGAACGACATGGCCGTCTATTGAGCCTTGAGCCCGGGATTATTTGAGTATTTTAACAAAGAAAAAGGTATAGGGGTGACAGATTTTCCCGAAGTTTATTTTCTGCGCCATGGGCAGACAGAATGGAATTTGCAAGGCCGGTTTCAGGGCCAAAAGGACAGCCCCTTGACCGCGCTTGGGCGCAGGCAGGCGGAAGATCAGGGGCGGCTGTTGCGCGCGTTGATTGCAGATTGGCGCGCAGTGGATGTGTGGGTCAGCCCTTTGGGCCGCACGCGCAAGACGGCGGAGATTGCGCTACGCAATGTGCCGGCGATGCCCGAAATTGTGCCCGAACTGGCTGAGATCAATGTTGGCGGCTGGCAAGGTCTGCGGCGCGCCGAAATAGAAAAGCTGGAGCCACGGCTTGCCACTGGCAGTCAAAGCGAGCGGTTTGAGGTGTATTTTAGCAGCCCCGGGGGTGAAAGCTATGACGCGTTCAGCGCCCGTATACGGCAGGTTTTAGAGGCTGCGCAGCGGCCAACGGTGATTGTGACGCATGGGATTGTCGGCTGTGTGCTGCGCGGGCTCTGGCTGGGGCTTGAGCATAGCCAGTTGGCCGGGCTTCCGGGCGGGCAGGGCTGTATATTTCATCTCAAAGAAGGGCGCGAAGAGGTGCTTTGGCCAAGCTGATCAGGTGCCGCAAAAAGTCGCCTCAATCTCTTCCTCGGCGCTTGGCGGGCGGCGTAGATCTGCAAATTCAGGGGCATCGCTATAGGGCGCTTTGATGGCCGACAAAAGGCGGTGAAACGGAGCATAATCGCCGTTGGTGGCAGCCGAGATCATTTCCTCGATGCGGTGGTTGCGCGGAATGATCGAAGGATTGGATCTTGCCATCACGCTCTCGGCATCTGGCTCTTGGTCAAGCCGGCGTTGCCAGCGTTCTTGCCAGTGGTCGAATTTGTCCGGTTCAAGAAACTGATCACGGGCCACAACGGTGCCAAGCGCGCGAAAGCTGTTGGTGAAATCGGCCTGACCATCCGCCATCAGCGCAAGCAGATCCCCAATGAGCGCATTGTCACCTGCCTTGGGGGCGGAAATGCCAATTTTGGCGGCAAACACTGCCCGCTGGTGCTGATCGATCTGTTTTGGCATGGCGTGCACGGCGGCGGTGAATGTAGAAATTCCTGCATCGGTATCCGGCATCAATGGCATCAGAGCGGTGGCCAGTTGCGCCATATTCCAAACGATAATATTGGGCTGGTTGCCGTAAGCATAGCGGCCGGCGTAATCGATTGAGGAATAAACCCGCATCGGATGATAGCGATCGAGAAAAGCGCAGGGGCCATAATCGATGGTTTGGCCGGCAATCTGGCAGTTATCTGTGTTCATCACCCCATGGATAAAACCAACGCCCATCCATTGAGCAATCAGCTTTGCCTGGGCTTCAATGACCGCTTTCAGCAAACCCAAAGCACCATCTGCTTGGGGGTAATGGCGGGCAATTGTATAGTCCAGCAGCGTCTTGAGGCCGTCAATATCGCGCTGCGCTGCAAAAAACTGAAAGGTGCCCACGCGGATATGGCTGTCGGCTACACGGGTTAAAACTGCGCCGGGCAGGGCGGTTTCGCGCAGAACAGGCGCGCCGGTTGCAACCGCGGCCAGAGCCCGTGTGGTTGCAATGCCCATATGGTGCATGGCCTCGGAGACCAGATATTCGCGCAGCACGGGCCCAAGCCAAGCGCGGCCATCGCCGCCGCGCGAATAGGGGGTGCGCCCCGAACCTTTGAGCTGAATATCGCGGCGTTTTTGATCTTGGCCAAGGGTTTCGCCCAACAGCAGCGCGCGCCCATCACCCAGATAGGGATTGTACTGGCCAAACTGATGGCCGGAATAGACCTGGGCAATGGGCAATGCCGCTTTTGGCATGGTGTTGCCTGAAAAAACCGCTTCCAATTCGGCATCACTGCCGCCGGTTATGCCCATATCGCTGGCCAGTTGTCGGTTGAAGGCAATCAGCGAAGGGGCAGGCACCGGCTCAGGTTCGAGTCGGGTGTAAAACCGCGCAGGCAGCTGATTGTAGCTATTGTCAAACGGGATCACGAGCGGGTCTTGGGTCATAACATTCTCATGCGGCTGCCCTTGGCTATATAGGCGAGGTGTTTCAACTTTCCAAAAAGCATGCTTTGTTTTTCAGCCGCCGCAATGTTTATAGCCGCGATAGGCGGTTAGTAAGCAGGTTAAAAAAACCATTGGCATCAAGATCGCCGATAAAGGTGGCGTTGGCCGGGCGGTCCGTGACCCGCCACCAGTCAGCAACACTCATACCGCGGGTCAGCTCAGAGCGGGTTTCAATTTCGACATTGATATAGCGGCCGGAAAACAGCTTGGGCTGGATCAGATAGGCGGTCACGCAAGGATCATGCAGCGGCGCCCCAGCGCTGCCGTATTTTTCTTTGTCAAAGCGTTCAAAAAAATCAGTCATCTCTGCAACGGCGTTTCCAACCTGAGTGCCCAGGGCGCGAAAAGCGTCATTTCGGGATTTCGTAACCAGCGCCTTATGCGTCACATCAAGCGGCATAACGGTGATATCAATTCCGGATCTAAATACGATATCAGCCGCTTCCGGATCGACATAGATATTGAACTCGGCTGTTGGTGTGATGTTACCAACCTCAAAATATGCGCCGCCCATCAAAACAATGGCGGCTATTTTTTTGGCGATATCGGGGGCTTTTGTCAGCGCTGTTGCTATATTGGTCAGCGGTCCGAGCGGGCAGAGCGTGATCGTGCCGCTAGGGTGCTCGCGCAGTGTTTGAATAATAAAGTCAACCGCATGTAGGTCTTGTAAAGGCATTTGAGGGTCGGGCAGCACCGGCCCGTCAAGACCAGTTTTACCATGCACATGCTCGGCCGTGACCAAGGTGCGTCCGATGGGACAGTCACATCCGGAAAATACCGGAACATCCGTTCGCCCGGCCAGTTCACATATGATACGGGCGTTTTTTTGGGTGAGGGCAAGCGGCACATTACCGGCAACCGCTGTAATGCCAAGCACGTCTATTTCATCGGGAGAGGCCAAAGCCAGTAAAATTGCCACGGCGTCATCTTGTCCGGGGTCTGTATCGATGATGATTTTTTTTGCGGGCATTATTTACGACCTTATTGGAAAGTTTCATGTCTTGCATGGGATGCATGCTGGATCAACCCATTGATTTAAGGGCATCTGCCAAAAGCCAAGGATTTCTTTTGGATGGATAGACCTGCCAAAAAGGGACAGCGCCACAAAAAAATTATCCCGAAGAGCAATAAATTAACTTGATTAAAATAATCGGAATTGACAAATCCTACAATATAACTCAGAAACCAATCCAACTATGCAAACCGACTCAAAAACACGGAGAAATATCCCTATGAAAATATCCAAATCAAAAGTCCGTGTTATTGCATTGGCGACTGGTATTTTGTCGTCCAGCGCCTTGGCTACAGCGGCATTTAGTGAAAACACATACGGCCCCTTTCCCGTCACTGTGAAAGGCTATAGCGGAAGCAAAACAAATTCAGTTTCCTATAC
>ERZ1048872.805-NODE-805-length-30579-cov-10.398211_pt1 | contig 30579 bp, 26 predicted proteins | sample MGYA00383100_ERZ1048872 | MGnify/ENA primary metagenome ERZ1048872 (study PRJEB29581, sample SAMEA5548370) | metagenome | biome: marine; feature: coastal; material: water | depth 50 m | study: Short-term variability in the microbial, nano- and picoplankton...
AAGATTATTATGGCGCTCAAATTGCCATGAAATGGATGCCCACCGACAACCTGTCTATTACCCCCAAGTTCATGTACCAGAAAATTAAAGCTGACGGCCTTCCCTTTGCCGATGTCGATTCTGAAAACATGGAAACAAGGCGTTTCTTTGATTCTGACGAACCGGGTGAGGACGAGTGGTGGATTGCGAGCGTTGTTCTTAACTGGTCACTCAGCGCTGGAGATGTGACATCTACAACCGCTTTTTACGAGCGTGACACTTCTGAGTTCGAAGAAGAGCACACCTTCCTCGATTTCATCTATGGCGCCGCAGTGGGTATTCCTATCACTCCATTAGAGTCGGTACTAGAGACCACCTCGGAATATGAAAACTTCACCCATGAAACGCGCTACACCAGCAATTTGGAAGGCCGTATAAACTACACCGTAGGCTTTTTCTATGGCGATAGTGAAATGATCCGAGGCTATCCACCTGCCCTACAGATTGGTGCCAACGCAGCTCTAGACAGCGCCCTTGGCATACCAGCCCCCGGAACAGCCGGAATCGTTCCTGGTGATCTTATCTTCATTACTAGCCAGCCCGAGCAAGTTGAAGAAATGGCACTGTTCGGTGAGTTCACTTTTGACCTCACCGATCGCATTGCGTTAACCGCAGGCGGGCGCTGGTACGATACTGAGGTTTCTTTTGATGCGACCTCGGATGGCTTTGCCAACGGGGGCCCCAGCGCATTCTCAGGGGTACAAAGTGAAAGCGGCTTTAATCCCAAGGTAATGGCCTCTTTTGATGCCACTGACAATCTCAACTTTTATGCCAGTGCCGCCAAAGGCTTCCGTATTGGTGGTGTTAATGGCCAAGTCTCTCCAACCCTTTGCGGTGACGAACTCGATCGCGTAGGCCTCGATCCTGATTCGCTGCGTACCTATGATTCAGACAACCTTTGGAGCTATGAGGTTGGCGTAAAGTCGCGACTTGCAGACAACCGCGTATCCCTTAACGCGGCTGCGTTCTTTATCGACTGGAGCGACTCCCTGCAAGTACAACGCCTTGCTTGTGGTTTCCAAGTGGACGCAAACGTTGGTGATGTTGAAAGTAGAGGCTTTGAGGTGGAGCTCTCTGCAGCGCCCATTGACGGTTTAACCCTTGATGTTGGTGTTGGCTATACCGACACAGAGGTCGCAAGCGCCGCTGGAGATGGTTTTCCGGGTTACGCTGAAGGCCAAGCACTCCATGGGGTTCCTGACTGGACGGGTACTGGCTCAGCTCAATATATATTCCCCGCCTTTAGTGGTTGGGATGGTCGACTGCGCGCAGATGCGAACTACTATGGGGACAGCACTAGTTTCAACAACGGTGCAATCGTCGATAGAGATAGCTGGTCAGCTCTCAATCTCAGAGCCGGCGTGCTCAATGAAAATTGGGATGTCACTCTTTTCGCCGACAATGTCACCGATGAGCGCGCTAACCTTGCGGACAACCGGTCAATTGCAGCCGAGATGCCCGGACGGCCACGTATCGTGACTAATCGACCTCGAACCATTGGTCTTGAAGCGCGCTATCGTTTCTGAGTAGAGACATTTGGCTACGAACAGGCGCCTGCAAAAGGGCGCCTTTTTTTTGGCTTGGTTTTGATTGACGTAGATGCGCAAAAGGTTGTGGCCACATTTTGGGGCTGCCAGCAGGCCTTTCAATTATTATCTTCGATCAATGACTCGCTTCGCCTTGCCCTCAGAGCGCGGCAGCCCTCCACTGCTGTGCACTTGCATTCGACAGCTAATTCCTACCAGATTTTTGATGCGCTGCTGTAAATCACTAGCCTGTGCTTGGGCGTCGTTTGCGTCAGGCTTTTCCTCTACATGCAACGTCACCTCATCCATGTTGCCCGCACGGTTAAGTTCTATTTGATAGTGTGGTGACAGCTCTGGCTTTTGCAAAAGGAGCTCTTCAATTTGGCTGGGGAAAACGTTGACGCCACGAATAATCAGCATGTCATCAGAGCGCCCGGTGATTTTGGCAATCCGCCGCATGACGCACTCACTCCCTGGTAACAGTCGTGTGAGATCTCGGGTGCGATAACGAATCACGGGGAAAGCTTGCTTGGTTAGGCTGGTGAAAACCAACTCGCCTTCCTGACCCTCTTCTAATACATCGCCGGTTTCGGGATCTATGATCTCCGGCAGGAAATGATCCTCCCAAATGGTCGGTCCGTCTTTGCTGTCCACAAACTCCTGCGCAACACCTGGCCCCATTACCTCGGAAAGGCCGTAAATGTCTGTCGCGTCTATGCCACAACGCGTTTCGATCGCCTGTCGCATAGCGTTGGTCCAGGGCTCGGCACCAAAAATTCCAAGGCGCAATTTGAGTTCTCGAGGATCGACCCCTTGGCGGTCTAGCTCATCGGCGATGTTAAGCATGTATGACGGCGTCACCATGATGATGTCAGATTGAAAATCCTGCAGCAGCTGCACCTGCTTTTCGGTTTGACCACCCGACATGGGAATGACCGTGCAACCCAACTTCTCTGCGCCGTAATGAGCCCCTAAGCCCCCGGTGAAAAGCCCATAGCCATAAGCCACCTGAACCCGATCACCGGCCCGACCTCCCGCCGCCTCAATAGAGCGCGCAACACAGGTTGCCCAGTGATCTATATCATCCTGGGTATACCCAACCACCGTGGGTTTTCCTGTAGTGCCACTCGACGCATGAATTCGCGCCACTTGGTCCATGGGCACACTGAACAGGCCAAAGGGATAGTGCGCACGAAGATCCTGCTTAGTAGTGAATGGAAACTTTTTTAAGTCTTGCAGGTTTTTTAAATCACCAGGATGAACGCCTGCCTCATTAAATTTTTCCCGGTAAGGTGGTGAATTATCAAACACGTGCTGTAGTGTTTGTTGCAGGCGGGAAACCTGTAGTGCCTCCAAACTGTCTTTGGATAGCCGCTTCACATCGTTCAAGGAGGTAAGAGTTTCTGACACAGCCAGTTTTGCCTTGTTCAGTTGGTATACTTAGATTTTAAAGTAATACAAGTGCAGCATTTTGTGCAACGTTTTTGTATCGTATTGAGCCTAATGCAGCTCCCGTCGAGGAAATAATTTGAGTATTGCGAAACAGTTACAACCCATTATCAATGCCTTTCGAGAGAGACAGCCGATGCGGGCAAAGTCCCTCATCATCACGCTCTTTGGTGACGTCATCTCTCAGCATGGTGGAGAGATCTGGTTGGGCAGTATTGCCAAGTCGGTAGACGCTTTAGGCGTTAATGATCGTTTGGTTCGAACTTCAGTTTTTAGACTCGCCAAAGAGGGCTGGTTAGAGGTCGAGCGCGAAGGTCGCAAAAGCTTCTATGGGTTCACCCGAAGTGGCGGCAAGGAATACCAACGCGCGGCACAGCGCATTTACAGCGCTGGCGGGGACAGTTGGCGCGGCGGTTGGCAACTGCTCATGCCAACACATTTGCCCGAGCACCTGCGGGACGATTTCAGGCGAAGTTTAACTTGGCTTGGCTTTCGCCCCATTAGCAATGGCACCTTCGCGCGCCCGGGCGGGGACGAGGAATCCATACGGGACTTACTGGACGAGTTTGACCTCAGCAGCGGCGTGGTGGTTATGGAGGCAAAAACAACGGCGCTTACAACGTCAAAGGAGTGGCGTGCCATCGTCAGCGAGCAATGGCAACTGAGTCATCTTGAGGAAGACTATCGGCAATTAATTGGGTTGTTCAGACCGTTAAAAAAAGCCCTCGATAAAGGCCAATTAGCAACACCCGTTGAAGCCTTCCAGGCTCGACTGCTGCTCATCCACGAATACCGCCGTATTCTCCTCAGAGATACGCCGCTGCCTAATGACCTTCTCCCAAACCGCTGGCAAGGCACGGTCGCGCGACAGCTTGCACAGGCTTTGTATCGGGATCTTGCTGCGCCCTCTACCCACTACATCCAAACCGAACTGGTGAATCGACAAGGGCGGTTACCAGAGTCAGAGCATTATTTTTATGAGCGCTTTGGTGGCATCGCCAAAGCGCTCTAGCCGCTGAAACCGGTTTTTTGACTGAAACAGCCCGTAAGGATTGTTAGGCTCCAGTGGTATTTTTTTCCTAATGTTAAGGCTGCTTAATCCTGTCGATTACTACGAAGCTGTAACGTCATGTCCGCCTCAGCTGTCGGATCGTCCGCCACTGTATTGGAGAGTGTTCCAATCGATGGGCAGGTAACCTCTACGACATCACCCGGCGCCAGATACTTAGGCGGATCAAACCGGGCACCCGCACCATTTGGCGTACCTGTTGAGATCATGTCTCCAGGTTGCAGCGTATAAAAAATTGACAAGTAGCTTATGAGGTAATCAAAAGGAAACATGAGATTAGCCGTTGTGTCCTGCTGTCTTAACTCCCCGTTGACCCGGGTCTCTAGGGACAGCTCAGCGTGACTGCCCACATCAGCAGCGTCCACCAACCAGGGCCCAATCGCTCCGGAGCAGGGAAAGTTTTTGCCTTGAGTCACATTGAACTTGGCATGACGTACCCAGTCGCGAATCGTGCCCTCATTCATTAGGGTGTAACCCGCCACATGCTCCATTGCTTTTTCCTGGGGTATGCGATGACCCGCTTTACCGATCACCATCACGATCTCTCCCTCATAATCGAGCTGCGGGCTCTCGGGGGGACGCCACAGGTTTTGCCCACTACCCGTGAAGGACTCTTGCCCTCTCATAAAAAGGCTGGGCCACTCGGGATCCGGCGTCTTGTCTTTGTACTCGGCATTCCGGTTAGCGTAGTTAACGCCGATACATATGATTTTGGGCCCACAAACTACAGGTGGCAGCAACACCACATCAGTCACCGCCACATCCGGCGACTGCTGATCAGCCAGATCCGCGAGGGACGCAATACCTTGGCCGCGCGTCAGTCGCTCCAAAACTGACCCACCATAACGCGCCCCTAAATCGACAATGCCGACCCCGTCAGTCGTCACTCCCCATGAGACTTTTTCTCCAACTCTAAAACTTACCGCTCGAATCGCCATTTTTATATCACCGGATTTTTAATAGTTTCTGCAGGTACCGGAAAGGTCTTCCTTTCCTCTGCAATGCGCTCAAACCAAACTCGCCGAAATTGCGCCAACGCATTGTCGCTCGCTAAACCACGGGGCTGAAAATCACCATGTGCTTCGAGGAGCTGCTGCTGAGCCTCAATAATAACTTTGTCCTCATAAAAGCCATCGAACATTGCCGCTTTAAGCGTTTCCCCCGCCTCGTTGTCACCCTTACGAAAGTTCCGTAGGTACTCCCAGAAAAAATGCGAGGAGCTTCTTGTCTCCGGGGTCATATATTGGCAGTTGCGGAACTCCAATAACTTGGGCTGTTGCGCCTCTTGATCCCAACCCTCGGGTCCAAATTGAGTGTCCATGAGAAAAATACCGGGGGTGTACATACGGACAAAGTTTCTGCGGTCCACAACCATATCAGCAGGCCAAGGCGTAATCTTCTGCAAATATGGCGGCTGCTCACTGCCCCGGTGCCAGCGCTCAAATTCAAAACCGTTATCGAGTTTGTCCACGTGCTGAGCCGACTCTGTGGCGTAGTCTTCCGATCCCCCAAGGGTCGAGGTGTGCACGAAAGCCAAATGCGAAAAGTCGGCAAGGTTATCAACAATGAGCATCCAATTCGCGTCGTAGTGCAGATAGCAACGATTGGGAAGCCCGCACCACTCGGGATCCTCCAAAGGCTCAAAGTGTGGAATATCCTCCGAATTGGCCTTATCGGGTTCTCCCATCCAGATCCAAAGCATTCCCCCTCGATCAACCAACGGGTAACTGTGTACTCGGTGGTTACTGCTGATTTTTGCCTGCCCGGGGATTTCAACACACTGACCCGAAGGGTCGTATTTCATCCCGTGATACATACACCGCAAACAGTCGCCCTCGATACGGCCCATCGATAGCGGCGCAGATCGGTGACAGCAGCGGTTATCCAAGGCCACATAAACACTTGATGCGTTCTTGTAGATGACAATGGGTTTCTCCAGCAATGTTCGGGAAAAGGGTTTGCCATCCTCGATTTCACTCGTCCAGGCTGCCGCATACCAGCAGTTGTATAAAAACCATTCTTCAGCTTCGCGCATTCGCCCCTCGCCTATGGTGCTATTCAACGACCAACTAGCTCGCCTCAAAGCTCATAAAGCTTGAGGCCATGAAAAAAGAACCGGACTGTGAGCAACCAATATGCTCGTCTATATTGTTGGCCCGCCGCATAAAGGGTAACATGTTACCCAATATGGCGCACTTTGTGCCAGTGCTGGGAGATCACGATGCCACCTACCACCGTTTTTGTCGACAACGAAGCCCGAGCAACCCGCTACTTATCACGCTTTAAAAAAAGCGTGACGGGCCACTTTATTGACGGCGAGTGGGTAGCAACACAAGGCCAACAGACCTTTACCAATTTAGACCCAGCCACCAATAAATCCTTAGGAGAAATTGTCGCAGGCACAGAATCTGACATGGATCGCGCCTGCGAAGCTGCGGCGAACGCCTTCCAAGACTGGTCCGCCATGCCAGGAGCCAGCAGAAAGAAAATCCTGCATCATTTTGCGGATTTAATCGAAAGCAGGGCCGATGAAATTGCTCTTGTTGAATCTTCCGATTGTGGCCAAGCGATTCGATTTATGAAACAGGCCGCCATTCGGGGTGCCGCGAACTTTCGCTTTTTTGCCGATAAAGCCACCGAAGCGAGAAACGGACAATCACTGCTTCAGGCTGATCACACCAACTTCACACTACGCAGCCCGATAGGCCCAGTGGGCATCATAACGCCATGGAATACCCCGTTCATGCTGGCTACTTGGAAAATTGCACCGGCACTCGCCGCAGGGTGCACCGTTGTGCATAAACCCGCGGAATTGAGCCCACTGTCAGCACATTTACTGGCGGAGATTAGTGCGGAGGCCGGTATTCCTGCCGGAGTGTGGAATACAGTGCAGGGATACGGAGAAACTGTAGGGCGCAGGCTTTGTGAGCATCCCGCTATAAAAGCGATAGCACTCGTTGGTGAAACCCGAACAGGCAGCCAAATTTTGCGCCAAGGCGCCGACACGATCAAACGGGTGCACCTTGAACTTGGGGGGAAAAACCCTGTCATTGTTTTTGACGATGCCGATTACGACAGGGCGTTGGATGCTGTCATTTTTATGATCTACAGTCTCAACGGCCAGCGCTGCACCTCTAGCTCTAGACTGTACATTCACAACGGTATTCGTGAGCGATTTTTGCAAGATGTACGAAAGCGCGTTGAAGCTTTGGTCGTCGGTCCACCCTTAGACCCTGCAACCGAGGTAGGGCCTCTCATTCATGAAGGGCATCTCAAAAAAGTCATGCACTACCTGAGCGCAGCAGTTGAAGACGGCGCTACCGTTGCAGCGGGCGGAAATCGACGCGATGACTTGGGAGCGGGCAACTATGTGTCCCCCACCCTATTCATTGACGCCGATAATAAAATGCGCGTTGCAAGAGAGGAGATTTTTGGACCTGTGCTCACCGCCATCGGCTTTGATACTGAAGAAGAGGTGATCGCCCTTGCTAACGATACAGACTTTGGACTTGCAGGTTATATCTGGACCAAGGACACGGGGCGAGCGATGCGTTTGGCACAGCGCATTGAAGCTGGGATGCTCTGGGTCAACTCAGAAAATAATCGGAACCTCCCCTCGCCTTTTGGCGGGATGAAGATGAGCGGGATGGGGCGCGATGGCGGCGACTATAGTTTTGATTTCTATATGGAAACCAAAAATGTTTGTATTGCTCACGACACCCACAGCATCCCCGTATTGGGACAGCGAACTTAAGGAATCAGGTCTATGGGAAGCATCGCATTTGCCGCAAAAATAACCCATGTTCCGTCCATGTACCTGTCAGAAATGGATGGTCCCCACAAAGGTTGTCGTGACGCTGCCATTGCAGGCCATCATGAAATCTCGAGACGCTGCCGTGAATTGGATGTGGATACCCTTGTCATATTCGACACGCACTGGCTGGTTAATTCGGGCTACCACATCAACAATGCCCCGCACTTTCAGGGCGTGTATACCAGCAATGAACTCCCTCACTTTATTAAAAATATGCCCTACGACTACGAGGGAAACACGGCTTTAGGAGAAATCATCGCCGAAGGCTGTAGCCAAGCTGGGGTCAACACCCGAGCCCATAGCGATACAACCTTAGCTTTAGAATATGGCACCCTCGTGCCTATGCGCTACATGAACGAGGACCGCCACTTCAAAGTTGTTTCTATTTCGGCCATGTGTCAGGTCCATGACCTAGAGGAAAGTGGACGGCTCGGTGCTGCAGTTAGAGCCAGCGTGGAGCAGCATTACAGCGGCAAGGTCGCCTTACTAGCATCTGGCTCACTGTCCCATCGCTTTGCGCAAAACGGTGTCTCTGAGCACTACCTTCACCGGGTATGGTCACCAATGATGGAACAAATGGATCGAACGGTGGTTCGAATGTGGGAGCAGGGTAACTGGCAGGAGTTTGTCGCCATGCTCCCAGAGTACGCCGACAAATGCCATGGTGAAGGATTTATGCACGACACCGCCATGTTACTTGGCGCACTGGGCTGGGATAATTACGAGGGCAAAGTCGAAGTGCTGACGCCCTACTTTGGCAGTTCAGGAACAGGGCAAATCAATGCCGTGTTCCCAATCCAGTAAATCCAAATCGAGCGCCGCTAACATGCCACACTTCATCGTTGAGTTTTCAAACAACCTACCCGAAAACGCTCTTGATATACCCACGTTACTAGAAACCCTGACAGCAACCGCAGTGAATACTGGCCTTTTCCCAGAAGCGGGCATCCGAGCAAGGGCTTACCGCGCCGATTACCAGCATGTTGGGGCAGGTGACGCCGCCAATGGCTTTGTGCACGTTACGATGAATGTTGGTCAAGGCCGTAGCGAGCAGGACCGCAAAAAAGCGGGAGAGCGGATTTTTGAAGCGCTAAAAAATCATATGGAGCCGCTGTTAGAGACACAAAAAATAGCGCTGTCCTTTGAAATGCGGGAAATCAACTCCGTGAAGTTCAACTTCAAAAACACCTGAGGACACCCATGCTAGATTCTATCGCTATAGAAAACGCAGCCGCTGCACTTTTTGAAGCCGAGCAAACAGGACAACAAATCAAACCTCTGACACTCGCCTACCCTGATATGACCATGGATGATGCCTACGCAGTACAGCGGGCTTGGGTGGATCGCAAAGTCGCAGCTGGCGATCGAGTAACGGGTTACAAAATTGGCTTAACATCGCGAGCCATGCAAAACGCCATGAACATCACGACACCTGACTTTGGGGTGCTACTGGAGAGCATGTATTTTGCTAACAACAGTACAGTGGTTGCTGCAAACTTCTGTGATCCAAGAATCGAAGTCGAACTCGCCTTCGTCATGAAAAAATCGCTATTTGGCAATGACGTCACCATTGAACAAGTGCTTGATGCTACCGACTATGTCGTGCCCTCTCTCGAGCTGATCGCCGCACGTAGTTTTCGCACCGACCCTGAATCGGGATACACCCGAAAGGTGTTCGATACCATTGCCGACAACGCAGCCAACGCCGGGTATATTGTTGGAGACAAGCGATTTGCGCCTGAAGACATTGACCTCCGCTGGTCCGGAGCCATTCTCTATGTAAACGGCGAAGTTGAAGAAACCGGGCTCGCTGCCGGAGTGCAGGACCACCCGGCAAAGGGCATTTGCTGGGTTTGTAAGCGTTTTGCCGCTCACGGCGTGGGATTAGAACCGGGGCAATTAGTACTCAGCGGATCATTCACGCGACCGGTAGTGGCAAAAGCTGGCGACAAAATGACCTGTGATTACGGGCCGCTAGGGACTATTGACGTAACCTTTACCTAGGAATGAGATCATGAACCTGCCACGCAACTTGTTTTTGGAGCGACTCAAAAAAGGCCGAACTTTATGGGGCTGTTGGCTGGGTTTACCCGACCCCAATGTGGCTGAAATTGCTGCCAATGCAGGTTTTGATTGGTTACTCATAGACCACGAACATGCTCCCTTTGAGCTCAGTGATGTCATGGCGCACCTGCGCGCAATGGCACCCTACCCCGTAGCACCGATAGTCCGCCCCGTTAATGGTGACCCCGCTCTCCTCAAAAAATTTCTGGAGATGGGTGCGCAAACTTTCATCGTTCCTATGATTGACACGCCGGAGCAGGCACAAGCTTGTGTCGATGCCGTCTACTATCCACCAACGGGACACCGAGGTGTAGGGACCGCTCTAGCGCGCGCCTCGCATTGGAACCAAGTGCCCGATTACCTGCACAACGCCAATGGCGAAATTTGTCTCATCGTGCAGGCTGAAACCGTCACCGCGCTGGAGAACCTAGATGCAATTTTAGCGGTGGAAAATGTACACGGGGTATTCATTGGCCCTTCTGACCTTGCAGCCTCTCTGGGGAAGATCGGTCAAGGCAACGATCCAGAGCTTATGGCCCGCTGTATAGAAGCCATCAAAATCATCAAAGCCGCCGGTAAGGTTGCTGGCATCCTGACGGCCCACGAAGAGTTAATACAACAAAGTGCCGAAGCTGGCGCCGATTTCATCGGGATAGGCGTTGATACCCTACTTTTGGGGGAGGCTCTGAGACAGCGAGCTGCTAGTCGGCTCTAATTTTTTTGTCTCTATACGTTGTTGTCACCCCCTATAAGCGGCTATAAACACGATCTGTCCTTTCCTTCATCTTTTGGTGTTTCAACCAAACGAGGTACGCATGAACTTTGAGTTCTCAGAAGAACAACTAATGCTGCGTGAGCAGGCCCGAGGCTTTTTGTCGCAGCACTGCCCTCCTACCCGAGTTCGCGAGGTCTTTGATGGCGAGCAAGATTACGACGCGACGCTGTGGAATAGCATCGCTGAAATGGGCTGGACGGCTACCGCTATACCTGAAGCTTACGGAGGTTTGGGGCTGGGATACTACGAACTGGCTATTATCGCTGAAGAATTGGGCCGTGCGGTTGCACCAGTCCCATTTTCATCGTCAGTTTACCTAGCCACCGAGGCCCTCATTGCCTTCGGAAATGAATCTCAAAAGGAACGCTGGTTGCCCGGCCTCGCGTCGGGTGAGTGTATAGCCACGCTGGCACACGCAGAAGGCGCAGGGCAAACCACTGCAAAATCGCTCACAACTTCGCTGTCGGATGGCACCCTCAGCGGTGGAAAAAAACCCGTCGCCGACGGAACAAGTGCAAATATCGCCATAGTCACAGCAGCCGCTGGAGATGGCTCGGTGACCTTGTGCCTTGTTGAACTTGATCAGGACAACGTGGATCGCAGCCCCATTCAGACCTTAGACTTTAGTCGTGGCCACGCTACCCTGACTTTCAATAACGCCACTGCAGAAGCCTTGGGCGACGGCACTATTGCATGGTCGGCCTTTGAGGCGCTACTTGATCGCGCTGCCGTACTCATGGCTTGGGAGCAGCTGGGGCTTGCTGACAAAGCCCTAGAACAGGCCTGTGACTATGCACAACAGCGCTATGCCTTTGGCCGTGCCATCGGCTCGTTTCAAGCGATCAAACACAAACTCGCGGGCATGTACGTTAAAAATGCCCTGGCACGCAGCAACGCGTATCACGGCGCGTGGGCCTTAGCGAGCAACAGCGACACCCTACCCCTCGCAGCATCGACTGCCCGGGTGGCCTCCATACAAGCATCATTAAACGCAGCACAAGAAAACATTCAGACCCATGGCGGCATGGGCTTTACCTGGGAATTTGACTGCCAGTTTTATTATCGGCGGGCCAAGTTATTGAGTCTTGCGATCGGCTCTGAACGGCACTGGCAAGACCGCCTCGTCACCGCCCTCGAACAACAAAAACCTGCAGCCGCCTAAGGTCACGGAGAACAATCCTATGGATTTTAAAGATACGCCAGAAGAAGCCATTTTCCGCAGCGAAGCTGCAGCATGGATGGCCGAGAACCAGCTCACCGCCGAAGACAAGCAAGGGTTAAGTCGACTCGACGTTGCGAAGCTTTGGCAAAAGCGCAAATACGACGGTGGTTGGGCTTGTATCGGCTGGGATAAAAAATACGGCGGGCGTGGAGCATCCGCAATTGAGCGGGTTATTTGGGATCAAGAAGAGAACAAATATGATGTGCCCTCCCGTTTTTTTGTGATTGGTCAGGGCATGATCGCGCCCACCATCATGGCCTGGAGCACCCAAGAATACTGCGACCAATTTCTTCCTAAGTTGGCGAGTGGCGAAGAGATCTGGTGCCAGTTATTTTCTGAACCCGCCAGTGGCTCAGATCTGGCTGCGCTCCGAACAAAGGCAGAAAAAGATGGCGACGAGTGGGTCATAAACGGCCAAAAAATATGGACCTCAGGGGCGCACTATTCCGACTATGGCATGATTGTCACCCGAACCGACCCTACCGTGGCCAAGCACAAAGGCCTCACTGCGTTCTTGGTCGACATGAAGGCTGCAGGTGTCGAAACCAAGCCAATCAAACAGCTCACCGGTGATGCAGATTTCAACGAGGTTTACTTCACCGACGTCCGTATACCCGACAGCTACCGCCTCGGTGAGGTGGGACAAGGTTGGCAAGTTGCGTTGACCACTCTCATGAACGAGCGCCTTGCTATTGGTGGTGGCGGTGCTGGCGCTGACGTACCGCTGGCAATGAAAATTGCGCAGACGGTCTCTATTAATGACCGCCCGGCAATTGAGGATAGTGCTGTGCGTGCAAAAATTGCCAATTTTCATGTGCAAGAAGCCGGGCTTAAGTACAACGGCTATCGCGCCCTCAGTGCACTCTCCAGGGGCGAATTACCCGGCCCAGAGAACTCTATCGGCAAATTAGTGGGGGCACCAAAATTACAGGATATCGCCTCGTTTTGTATGGATCTGCTCGAGGAACATGGTGCGCTTTGGGGGGATGACCTCGACTTCATGGCGGGCGCTGCACAACGGTCTTACATGGGCGCTCCCGGACTCCGGATTGCCGGGGGTACCGATGAAATTATGACCAATATCATTGCCGAGCGCGTGCTGGGACTGCCACAAGACCCACGGGCAGATAAAGGCATTCCGTTTAATGAGGTGCCCACAGGTAATTGAACCTAAAGGGGCTAAATCATAAATACCGCCGGGTAGGCCGACGCCGCCCTGCGGGGCTTTAAGCAACCTTAATTCGAAGCAACCTTAATTCGCAGATGAATGCGAGCAAATTTCCGCCCTTTTATCGCGCAAAGGGCGCGTTCAATTGTTCCCGTCAAAACCAAGTGAGAGTCTCCAAGGGAGTCGGCATAGCGCTTCGCCGAGAGCTGTGGTCAAGGGCTTTAAAGGCCCGACACTCCCTCGACGGTAGGTTCACAATCACCGATTCAAGCAGACAGAGTAGCCACACTAAAAAACTCAATTTTAGGCCTTATCGGGACTGGAGAATTAAGCTGAAATGTTCGACACTGGCGGCATCTTTTAGGGAGAAGACATCATGAAAACACGCGCCGCTGTGGCCTTTGGAGCCGGCAAGCCTCTGGAAATTGTTGATGTGGACTTGCAGGGTCCTCAACCCGGTGAAGTCATGGTAGAGATCATGGCAACCGGTGTTTGTCATACCGACGCGTTCACGCTATCAGGAGACGATCCCGAAGGTGCTTTCCCCGCGATCTTAGGGCATGAAGGTGCTGGGGTTGTTGTCGAGGTGGGCGCTGGTGTGACTAGCGTAAAACCCGGAGATCATGTGATTCCGCTTTACACACCTGAATGCCGCGAATGCAACTTCTGCCTGCATCCAAAAACAAATCTTTGCCAAGCTATTCGAGAAACCCAAGGTCAGGGGGTCATGCCCGACAAGACCAGCCGCTTCTCCCTCGATGGCGAACCCTTACTCCACTACATGGGCTGCTCAACGTTCTCTAACTTTACGGTCCTACCCGAAATTGCGGTTGCCAAAGTGCGAGAGGATGCCCCCTTCGACAAGATTTGCTACATCGGCTGCGGTGTCACCACCGGTATTGGCGCGGTTGCGTTCACGATGAATGTTGAAGCCGGATCGACGGTTGCAGTCTTTGGTTTGGGTGGAATCGGCCTCAACGTAATTCAGGGTGCACGTCTCGTAGGTGCCACTCGAATTATTGGTGTCGACTTGAATAACGACAGAATCGAAATGGCAAAGAAATTTGGCATGACCGACTTCGTCAACCCCAACGAAGTCGATAATGTGGTCGACCATTTGGTTCAGATGACCGGTGGTGGTGTTGACTACAGCTTTGAATGTATCGGCAACGTAAACGTCATGCGCCAGGCGCTAGAGTGCTGTCATAAAGGCTGGGGACAAAGCTGCATCATTGGCGTCGCCGGAGCCGGACAAGAGATTGCTACCCGGCCTTTCCAGCTTGTCACCGGACGCTCCTGGCGAGGCACGGCATTTGGCGGTGCCAGAGGCCGCACCGATGTACCCAAAATTGTTGACTGGTACATGGAAGGTAAGATTAATATTGACGACCTAATCACCCACAAGATGCCCCTCTCGGATATCAACAAAGCTTTCGATTTAATGCACAGCGGTGAAAGCATACGTTCTGTGGTGGTTTACTAGATATGGCTGAGGTTATTGACAGTCATCGCTGCTTTGGCGGCGAGCAGCGGCGCTATCGTCATCATGCTGAAAGCCTCGGCTGCGATATGGTGTTTTCAGTATTCCTGCCCCCACAGGCCGCTGACGGACCAGTTCCTGTTCTCTACTACCTTTCTGGTTTGACCTGCACCGACGAGAACTTCGTCGCAAAGGCCGGAGCCCAGCAATATGCAGCAGCGCATGGCATTGCCATTGTGGCCCCCGACACCAGCCCCCGTGGTGACGGTGTTCCCGATGACCCAGAGGGAAGCTGGGACTTTGGTTTAGGTGCCGGTTTTTATGTCAACGCCACTCAGGCCCCCTGGAACACGCACTACCGAATGTATGACTACGTCGTGGACGAATTGCCCGCACTGGTCAATACCTTGCTGCCAGTCGATGGTCAACGGGCAGGTATCACAGGCCACTCTATGGGCGGCCACGGAGCTCTCACCATAGGCTTGCGGAATCCCTCACGCTTTCGATCAGTTTCAGCTTTTTCGCCCATTTGCTCACCGGCAAATTGCCCTTGGGGCCACAAGGCCCTAGGCAATTATCTCGGTGCGGACACCGCAGCTTGGCTAGAGCACGACGCCTGTCACCTGATCCAACAGACCGAAGAGCGGCTGCCTATTTTAATTGATCAAGGTGGTAACGATGGCTTTCTAGTTGAGCAGCTCAAGCCTGAATTACTGTTAAAGGCAGCCACAAACGCCGGATACCCCGTGACACTTAGGGTGCAAGCGGGTTATGACCACAGCTATTTTTTCGTGGCGAGTTTTATCGGTGAGCACTTAGCGTTTCACGCTGCAAACTTAAGTTCCTAGCAGATTTACTGCACCCAAGGCGACAAACCAAAGGGGGCGTCAGGAAGCTCAGCAAGATGCCATCGCGGCGTATTTTCGAAGTTGTCGTCTAATCTACGTAACCTTGGTACTTTGTTAATGGTTGCGGTGTTGGCGCTGCAAAAGCCGTTATTTAACCATCCCAGCGCGGCGTTGAGGGACGACTCTTCAGGGTCCCCGAAATTACGCGTCAAATCATCTTTCGCCGGACAAAACGTAAAGCCGCCAGAACTGACCAGCCCATTGTAATAGCCTCCGTTACCCTCGCCATTGACAATCTGAAACGCTATGAGGCGGAGACGGGTATCGCAACTTGCCCATTCGGGCACCTGGCTCTGATCGAAGGCATACTGCCCCACGGCCTTCCCCAAGGTATCCTCCCCAACGATGACCACTTCGATATGGGGTGCCAAACTATTTATCACCAGCTCGCTGGCCGATGCGGTACCCCCAGTAGTGATAAAAGCGATGCGCATGGGCTGCATAGAGGTTTCAAGTGCGGCAAACACTGCCCCAAAATCCTCCTCACTGTGCATGTCATTGTGCGTAATTCTCCAACTGTCTTGACCGGTAGCCGCAAGCCCTCCCAGCAAGTCCAACATGGTGTCCGCAACGCTAACTAAGCCACCACCGTTGTAGCGAAGGTCAATCACCAGATCGGTTACCCCAGCATCCCGAAAAACTTGGGTGGCGTCGGCCAGAGCATCATTCGCCGTTGATATAAAGGATCTAAGGTTGAGGTAGCCCACGGGAGTATTCCCCGCTCGTTCTAACAGCAGAGGTTCCGTCGCAAGAGGTGGCGTCACTAATTCGCGCTTCGTTAACGTGACCTCTATAACGGACTGCTCCTGTCGCACGCGAAAACTCCGCTCAACACCGGCTTCTGAAGCACCAAACACCTCAGCGGTGGTCGCCTGCCGTTGGGACAGTTGCGCGATGGTTTCAAAGCCATTGCCCACATCAATCGCCAACACTTCATCGCCTCGCCGAAACTCAGCATCGCCAGCGGGCCCGCCCTGAAGAACATCGGAAAACATAAAGCGATCCAGCGAATCAAAGGCATAACTGAATCCGTAACCCACGTAGGCACCAGTGCTGCCCTGTGCGTTGTCAGCGGCCTGAGTCGTGATGTATGAAAATCCAGGATCTCTGCCATCCGGAGCTAACGGAGCCGTGATGGCGTTCAGGTAGGCCTGTGCAGTTGGATAATCGTCTGGGGAAACGGGGGCAAGCTCCTCGTACCATAGGTACCAAGACTGAGCCACCAGACTGACAAATTCCTTTTTCCCCTCTTCTCCGCACGCCTGGTCAACAACTGGGGAAGCTCGGCGGGCAGCTTCAATAGGCCCGACAAGCCCGTTGAGAATCTCACTGGGAGAAGCTTGCACACCTTGAAGGCTCGCACAAAAAGCCGCAAAAAAACTGAGTATCCGTACTGTCATTCCCACGTTTTGAAAACCTCGCTGTTTGATGTAGTCATGATAAACGAACACGGAAAGCAGAGCATCTGTTTCAGCTGGCGCAATGGGACAGCAGCGCCTAGCCTAAGTGCAGAAAAGACAAAACAAGACATGTCGAATCTTCTACGTTACGGAAGTAACGTCCTAGGGCTTAGGCGTCCAAGGCGGTGCGATCAACCGACGCTTACCATCTGACGCGAGCACCACCCTCTGGCTATCGAGCTCAGTCCGGTCCCATAGCTCACAAGTCACCTGTTTATGCTTTTGATCCAAGCCCTCACAGTAGTTGCTGTAACGGCACAACATGACGTCAGGTCCATAACCCGTCCGCACCTTCTCAAACCAATCTGGATCTGCAAGTGCCTGTCGAGCAAAGCCGACAATGTCGGCTTTTTCGTCAGCGAGCAGCGCTTCAGCCTGATCAAAACTATAAATTCCACCTGCGGTAACCACAGGCGTTGTATAGCCAGCTTCGCGTATCGAGGCACGAATTTTTGCTACCGGCTCTACGTTCCGCCCCCAAGGCCCCTGCTCATCCGATAAATACGCCGGCATGCACTCGTAACCGCTTTGGCCCGTGTACGGATATGCCGCCGCACCAACCCGCGGCTGTTTTGCATCATCAAACTTGCCACCACGGGACAGACTCAGAAAATCCATGCCTGCGGCTGCAAAAGCCTGTGCAAAAAAGCAGGCGTCATCAAGCCCACTCCCTTGATTTATAATTTCATCGCTGAGGAAGCGGCATCCCACCGTGTAGTCCGCTCCCACGCTTTCTCTAACGGCTTTGTAAACCTCCAGCGGTAAACGCATGCGCTCCGCTGCGCCCCCGCCATAGCCGTCTGCTCGAGTATTCGTAGCCGATAAAAATGAAGACATGGTATAGGCATGGGCGTAGTGCAATTCGACACCGTCAAAACCGGCGGTCTTTGCCCGTAGTGCAGCTGCAGCAAACAGCGGCGGTAATGTTTGAGGCAGACCAGCGACTGCGGGGTTTTCCATGTCGGTGACACGATCGCGAGCACCGAACTGCAGCGCATCCCACTCCCGAGCACTCAAAATACTTTCGAGGGTGTCGCTAGATAGCGACGCCAACGCCTGCCTAACTTCAGCCTCTGGTGCGTCATTTAGAGCTAGCGCTTGGCGGTGCTCAGGGGTGATCACGAGAAACCGATCAAAATACTTTTCTGGGTCGGGGCGCTTTCGAATATTGAGGAAATCGATTAGCTGAATCAAAAGACGCGTTTGCCCCTCGCTCGCCTCCCTCACAGCATCAGCGAGTTTCTTCAACCCGTCGATGTAGCGATCGTCAGAAATACGTAGCAGTGGGCCGCTGGGGATGTCTCTAATACCCGTCGCCTCTACAACAATCGCGCCGGGCTTCCCCTGCGCGAAACGGGCGTACCAGTCAATGACGTCCTGAGTCACTTCTCCAGCTTCGTTAGATCGCCATGGCACCATTGCCGGTATCCAAGTGCGCTGCACTAACTTTACCGACCCGAGGTTTATTGGAGAAAACAACTGCGATGAGGCAGCTTCATCACGAGTCGGCCAGCGCGCTACAGTTGTTTGATATTTAATTCGCTGAGGGGGCTTCCACACTGTAGTTAATCCTCCAGTAGGGATACGCCACGCTTGAGCTGGCCGAGATGCTTCATAATCTGCTGATGCTCCGACTGAGACAGATCGCCCAGCATTTCCACCACCCAACCCTCGTGAGCTGCAGCCATATCCGCAAAGCGTCTGCGGCCTTTCTCGGTCAGCGTAACGCACAAAGTTCGGCGATTATCGGGGACGGGACTTCGATCAATGAAGCCCTCTCCTTCGAGTTGGTTGGCAATGCCCGAAACATTGCCGCCTGACACCATCATTCGCTGAGATAACTCTCCCATCGTTAATCCGTCGGGCGCTCGCTCCAGCTGAGCCATGAAATCAAAACGTGGCAGCGTGGTGGCAAATTCTTCCCGCAAACGCGCGCGCAGACGTTGCTCAATCATGTTCGTACAAGTCAGCAGTCGCAGCCACAGGCGAATGCTTTGGTGATCTTCGCTTTGTACACGTGACTCATGATTTAGTTCTGTAGCGGTCGCTTTGTGGTTCAAAACCTATCCTCACCTTGCTTGAAGAGCCCTAGTTCAGGGCCAAAACATAGCTGGCTCTGTCTCGACGATAATAACATTTTAAATATAAAACGTTTTGTCTATACTAGTCCAACATTTTAGATTTAAAGTATCAGCGCTCAAAGAGCTGAGAAGGAGTTGATATGAAGGTGGTATGTGTAGGTGGAGGCCCCGCGGGGCTGTACTTCGGCATCAGCATGAAGCTTCGCAATCCCGAGCATGACATTGAGATCTATGAGCGGAACAAACCTGATGACACATTTGGCTGGGGGATTGTATTTTCAGATCAAACTGTCGACAACATCACGGCGAATGACCCTGTCAGCGCCAAAACGATTGTCGATGAATTCATCCACTGGGATCTAATCGACTGTCATGTCGAAGGCAAAGTCGAGCGATCGGGCGGCCATGGGTTTATTGGACTCGGACGTAAACGGTTTCTCCAACTCCTCCATGCACGAGCACGCGAACTTGGCGTAACACTCAAGTTTGAGCAGGAATTTAGCCTTGACGATATTGAAGGGAAGTTTGGCGATGCTGATTTAATTGTTGCCAGTGACGGTCTCAACTCAAAAATTCGCAACAGCAACCTCGATGTTTTTGAAAGCACTATAGAGACTCGCCCTAACAAATTTGTGTGGCTGGGAACGCATCAAACTTTCCGGGATGCTTTTACTTTCATCTTCGAGAAGACTGACCACGGCTGGATTTGGGCCCACGCTTATCAATTCGATGACAACACCTCAACGTTTATTGTTGAAACCACACCAGACGTTTACGACGCTCTGGGGTTTGAGCACATGAGCCATGAGGAAAGTGCGGAGACTTGCCGAAAAATCTTTGAGCAATATCTCGATGGCCACACCTTAATGACTAACTCCGGCCATGTCCGCGGATCTGCCTGGATCAATTTTCCTGCCGTTTACTGCGACAACTGGATTAAGGACGACCGCGTGGTACTTATTGGTGACGCCGCTCACACTGCGCACTTTTCAATTGGATCCGGCACCAAATTGGGCCTCGAAGACGCAATCTCACTGGCCAAGCATCTCAACGTGGACACCACAGTTCCCACCGCACTGAAAGCCTACCAAGAAGAACGGAAAATCGATGTTTTAAGGCTTCAAAACAGCGCAAGAAACGCCATGATCTGGTTCGAAAATGTCCCGCGCTATATCGAGGCTTTCGACCTCAAACAATTTAACTACTCAATGCTGACCCGCAGCCAGCGAGTGAGTCATGAAAACCTTCGACTTCGTGATGCCGAGTGGCTCGAGAGTATGGAGCAACACCTGACCACGACTTTTGGTGTGGACGGGTCAAAAGGCCCAACGCCACCGATGTTCCTCCCCTTTCAACTGAAGGATATGAAGCTCAATAACCGAGTCTGTGTATCACCCATGTGTATGTATAGCGCCACCGACGGACTCCCTGATGATTGGCATCTCGTCCATTACGGCAGCCTCGCTAAAGGCGGCGCGGCACTGGTCTATACCGAAATGACCAACATTAGCGCTGATGCGCGAATCACCCCGGGGTGTACGGGGATCTGGAACGACGAACAAACTGAAGCATGGGCTCGTATTACCCGCTTCGTGCACGAAAATACTCAGGCAAAAATGGCAATCCAAATCGGTCACGCCGGTCCCAAGGGCGCCACACTGGAACCTTGGAAGTGGGACCCCGCTATCCTTGATGAGCCGTTGCCCAACGATCAGCAGTGGCCGTTGCTATCGGCGAGCGATCAACCCTTTGACGACTATAGCCCGGTGCCCAAAGCGATGACTCGCGAAGACATGGACTACGTACTCCAACTCCATGTAGAGGCGGTAGTTCGCGCCGTAAAAGCTGGCTTTGACATGATCGAAATGCACGCAGCCCACGGTTATTTGTTGTCATCCTTTATTACCCCTGCGTTGAACCGGCGTGTCGATGAATACGGTGGTTCTTTAGAAAACAGATTGCGCTACCCGCTTGAAGTTTGCGCAGCCATGCGAAAAGCGTGGCCAGCCGAAAAACCCATGTCCGTTCGCATATCAGCGCATGACTGGTTGGGCGCTGAGGGAGTGACCGAACAAGACTCCGTGGCAATCGCAAAAGCCTTCATCGCGGCTGGTGCCGACATTGTCAACGTGTCAACGGGTCAAACGAGCCACCAAGCTAAACCGCAACCCGGGCGTATGTTCCAAACACCGCTGTCAGACCTCATTCGAAACGAGGGCCGCGTGCCGACCATCGCAGTGGGTAACATTTACGAGATCGACCATGTGAATAGCATTATCGCGGCAGGCAGAGCCGATCTCGTCTGCTTGGCCCGCCCGCACCTAGCGGACCCTAACTGGACTTTGCATGCAGCAGCAGAAATGGGTTATCGAGGGAAAGGCGCGGCAGAACCCCATCAATATTTCTTGGGTTATCGACAGGCTCATACACTGGCTGAACGTGCACGAGAGACGTCGTCGTGAGCCGCCACGCGCTCATTACAGGAGCCGGAACCGGCATTGGTGCGGCAATAGCAAAACAGTTGTTCAACGAAGGCCATAACCTCTCCTTAATAGGTCGGCGGCTTGAACCTTTGGCAACACTTGCTGAAACATTGGGGGACTCCTGTAAGGCCATTACTGGCGATGTCACTAATCGCCAGAGTGTTGAAGCGGCTTTTTCTGAAGCCACCGCTAACTTTGGCCCTGTGGAAATACTGGTTAACTGCGCCGGGGTCGCGCCATCGGCCCCCTTTCATCGCATCGAATTCGCAGACTGGCAAAAGACTCTGGACGTCAATTTAAACGGGGTCTTTCACTGCACCCAAATTGCCTTGGGCAACATGAAGACTGCCGGCTGGGGTCGCATTGTCACCATCGCCAGCACGGCCTCCCTGAAAGGCTTTGCCTACGTCAGCGGGTACTGCGCGTCCAAGCACGCGGCACTTGGCTTAACGCGCGCACTGGCACTTGAAACGGCCCAGCAAGGCATTACAGTGAATGCGGTCTGCCCGGGCTATGTCGATACTGATATTGTGCGCGAGTCCATTCAAGGAATTATGGCAAAAACTGGCCGCAGTGAAGCCGAAGCACTACAACACTTTACTCAGAGCAACCCTCAGGGGAGACTCATCGAAGCAGATGAAGTGGCGGCCTCAGTGAGCTGGCTGTGTTCAGAGGGCGCCGCCAGCGTTACGGGACAGGCGATTGCCATTGACGGCGGCAGCACCGCATAGGAGACAGGAAGCGCATGCAAACAACCACCATGAATCACTATCAAGCCGAACACTTTCTTTGGGAGTGTGATGGCGGCGTCGGCACGATTACGCTGAACCGCCCAGAGCGAAAAAACCCACTGACCTTTGAGTCATATGCCGAATTACGCGACCTCTTTCGATCGCTGGTGTATGCCACCGATGTGGATGCCATTGTGATTCGTGGTGCAGGTGGTAACTTTTGTTCCGGCGGTGACGTCCACGAAATTATTGGCCCTCTAACCGAAATGAATATGAAGGACCTCATGGCGTTCACCCGAATGACCGGGGATTTGGTCAAGGCCATGCGAGCCTGCAGACAACCGATTATTAGTGCCATCGAAGGTATTTGCGCCGGTGCTGGTGCCATCATCGCGATGGCAAGTGACCTGCGTTACGCGGGCCCCTCCGCTAAGGTCGCTTTTCTCTTCAATCGAGTGGGTTTAGCCGGATGCGATATGGGGGCTTGCTCAATTCTGCCGCGGATTATTGGTCAGGGTCGTGCCAGCGAGTTACTTTACTTTGGACGTGCGATGAGCGCCGAGGAAGGTGAACGCTGGGGCTTCTTTAACGGCCTCAGCGATACCCCTGATGCTGACGCCCATAAAGCCGCACATCGGATTGCGGCAGGCCCAACCTTTGCCAATGGCATTACCAAAACACAGTTACACCAGCAGTGGAATATGTCGGTCGATCAGTCGATTGAGTGTGAGGCTCAGGCCCAAGCCATTTGCATGCAAACGGAAGACTTTAAGCGCGCCTACCGCGCGTTTGTTGGCAAGGAAAAGCCAGTTTTCGCAGGTGACTAAGCCAATTCGAACGGCTTGAGGAAAAGATTATGAGCGAGACAAGTTATCTGGGTTGGCCTTTCTTTGAAGAGCATCACAGAACACTGGCGAGTACGTTGGACACCTGGGCTGAGGCACATATGGCGGAACTTACCGCCAACGAGCATGAAGATCTCGATGGCACTTGCATTGCACTGGTGCGGGCTTTGGGTGAGGCAGGGTTCGCCGGATACGCGGTGCCCGCCAGCGGCGGTGGCAACCACGAAAAACTCGATGTTCGAACGCTTTGTATCATTCGCGAGACTCTAGCGCGGCACAGCGCCCTCGCCGATTTCGCCTTTGCGATGCAAGGCTTGGGAAGTGGGCCCATCTCACTGTTCGGCTCCGAGCAACAGCAGTCAAACTACCTCAACGCCGTGGCTCAAGGCCAAAAGATCAGTGCTTTTTCCCTGTCCGAGCCCAATGCTGGCTCGGATGTAGCAGCTATGACCTGCTCCGCGCAGCGCGAGGGCGATGAATGGGTGCTAAACGGCACCAAAACGTGGATTTCCAATGCGGGTATCGCAGATTTTTACACCGTGTTTGCACGCTCCAGTGACGCCGGCGGCGCCAAAGGTATTAGCTGTTTTATCGTCGAAGCAGGAACACCGGGCTTCGAGGTCACAGAGCGTATTGATTTAGTCGCTCCTCACCCACTAGGCACACTGCAATTTTCAGACTGCCGTATTCCGGCACAAAATTTAGTTGGAGAAGAAGGTAGAGGCTTTGGAATTGCCATGGCTACTCTTGACGTATTTCGATCAACGGTCGCCGCAGCCGCGCTGGGCATGGCCCGTCGTGCCCTTGATGAAACTCTCGATTACACCGCCCAGCGTGACATTTTTGGCGGCAAACTTGGGGATCTGCAGCTTGTGCAGGCAAAAATTGGTGAAATGGCCCTAGGAGTCGATGCCAGCGCGCTGCTGGTGTACCGCGCTGCCTGGACTAAAGACTGCGCGGCGGACCGGGTCACTCGGGAAGCCGCCATGGCGAAATATCACGCAACAGAGACTGCCCAGCAGGTCATTGATGCCGCGGTACAACTGCACGGAGGTAAGGGCGTCACAAAAGGTTACATCGTTGAATCACTGTATCGCGATATTCGTGCCCTGCGAATCTACGAAGGTGCTAGCGAAGTTCAGACGACAATAATTGCCCGTCAAACCATTAACAATCACGAACTTAGCCAAGCCTGAAAAAACCTTTTCCCGTCGGTCTTTATCGACGGGCCATCAAGCAGAAGAAGAAAAGCAACCCGTCGCGGCATCTGCTTCGCCCCTGATTCGCGGTATGCTTACATAGCCCGAGCAACGTACCGGTTGAACGCAGACAATACAGGCTGAAGCTCTGCCGGTATTTCCTGTGCCCCCTCTTTAACGGGCTAAAAATTGACGGGCTAAAAATTAAACTGACTTTTGAGTAATGCCGCGATGAACCTAAACGACTGCCATAATTTTTCGGATTTTCGTCAGCTGGCCAAGAAGCGCTTACCAGGACCTATTTTTCACTATATTGACGGTGCCGCCGATGACGAGCTCACGTATCGCAGAAATACCGCCGCTTACGAAGACGTCGATCTGGTGCCCAATGTGCTTCGAGGTGTTGTCGATATTGATATGTCTGTCGAGGTCATGGGGCAGAAGCTAGACATGCCGCTGTATTGTGCACCCACTGCCTTACAGCGGCTATTTCACCACGAGGGAGAGCGCGCGGTCGCCCGGGCGGCAACCAAATATGGAACCATGTTTGGTGTTTCGTCTCTTGCCACGGTTACAGTAGAAGAAATCGCAGAACTCGCTCCGGGCCCCAAACTCTTCCAATTTTATTTTCACAAGGATCGAGGCCTCAACAACGCCTTGCTTGAGCGGGCCAGAGCCGCCAATTTTAATGTCATGGCACTCACGGTAGATACGATCACAGGAGGTAACCGAGAACGGGACCTTCGCACTGGGTTTACCTCACCACCCAAACTGAACTTGTCCTCGATGTGGAGCTTTGCCACCCACCCCGCTTGGGCCTGGAATTTTTTTACTGGAGACAAATTTGACATGCCCCATCTCTCAGGGCACATCAATGAGGGGACCAACGTCGCCGTCTCTGTGGGTGACTATTTTTCCACTATGCTAGATCCCACGATGAGTTGGGACGACGCAGAAAAACTTTGCTCCCAATGGAACGGACAGTTTGCGTTAAAAGGCATCATGAGCGTTGAGGATGCTCAGCGTGCCGTTGATATAGGATGCACGGGAATTATGGTATCCAACCACGGTGGTCGTCAGCTCGACGGCTCAAGGGCGCCCTTCGATCAGCTTGAAGAAATTTGCGATGCCGTTGGCGACAAGATTGATGTGATTTGCGAGGGTGGAATCCAACGTGGCACCCATGTTCTCAAAGCGCTATCGGTTGGTGCCAAGGCAGTCTCGGGAGGCCGGCTCTATCTTTACGCGCTGGCTGCAGCCGGTCAGGCGGGTGTGGAACGCGCTTTAGGTAACTTCAAAACTGAGATAGAGCGCGACATGCGCCTGATGGGCGTACAGCGCGTCGATGAGCTGGGACGAGGCAATTTGCGCAAGCGCGGGGGCTAGATTCGTCTAGCGGGCCCTGAGGGACCCACAGGAGCCCTCAGATTCAGATTTGACCCGCACCGCCTGCAACAACATTACTTGATGGCGTCAGCAACATGCCACGCGGGCCGGCTTTCTAGTCGATCGATGTAGGCGTTCAGCGCCACAAGCTCATCGCTGACACAGCCAAGGCGTCGACTCATGATGCAAGCGTGCCCCAGCATAATATCGGCACCCGAAAAATCTCCGATTAAATACTCCTTGTCCGACAACACCTCTTCCAGCGGTAGGAGTGCACGGGACAATAATTTCTGAGCTTGTCCTAGTACGACCGGATCCCGCCTGTCCGGCGGCAATAACAGAGTGTGCACAACAATGGTGTTCATGGACGGCATAACCATGCCCTCGCAATAGTGAAACCACTGCAGGTACTTACCGTAACTGGGATGCGAAGAAGCCGGCTTAAGCCCCCCGTTCTTGTGGCACTCAAGGATGTAATCAACAATCGCACCGCTCTCCCAAATTTGCTGTCCATTGTCCTCAAGCACTGGAATTCGCCCCAGAGGGTGCCGCTGTCGATGCGCATCCGACTTCAAGTCCTCAGGATGGAAGCGCATCGCATTTAGCTCGTAGGGCAAATCCAGCTCAGCAAAAAGCCAAGCGACACGCACCGCACGGGAATTAGGGGCAAAGTGAAGAGTTAGCATGAGTGTCTCCATGTTTGTGTAGCTTTAGCTAGCCGTTAACCACCGACCAAACCTTAGCTGGACATCTGGGAGGTGGCAAATAAGAAGTGCCATCACCGCCGCCGCATATGCACCGAAACAGCCCCGCGGCCAAACCTCTCAGATAGTTTTTTTGTACTCGTCAAACCGACCCAAAGTTTTTCCAGAAGCCTTGCAATGCAGCGGCACTAATCACCGATCGCCAACACAATTTTACCGCGAGTGTGCCCATGCTCAGAGCGCTGGTGCGCCTCTACCGCAGCCGCAAGGGGAAGCACCTCAACGGGTGGCGCGGGCAAAATTCCTTGCCCGTAGAGATCTGCTAACTCAGCCAGCATCGCGCCATCCGGCCTGTGATGTAAAAACTGAGTGCGAATGCCTCTAGCCTCAATTTCAGGTAGCGCCGGTGGCTCGTTATTCATAAATATGACAGTGCCGCCATCTTTAGCCAAGCCAATGGCCGTTTCAGGAACGCCATCACCCAAGAGTGTTTCAAGTATCACATCCAAACCTTCGGGCTCTAAATCGCAGAGGACCTGAGCATAATCTTGCTGGGTATAGTCAATGACAACATCGGCACCCCGCTCACTGACGTAGCCCATGCTGGCAGTGCTGCAAGTCGCATACACACGAGCTCCCAAATGCTTCGCCATGGGGATAGCCACGCTACCAACCCCTCCCGCACCGGCCTGTATCAGCGCTGACTGCCCCTGAGCCAGCCCGCCATATTCATGAATCGATTGCCATGCGGTGAGACTTACCAAAGGCAATGCCGCGGCCTGAAACAAATCGAAACCCTCTGGAACCTTCGCGATAGAAGCTGCGTCGACGGGAACATATTCTGCATAAGTTCCATGCTGAATAGACCAGGTAAAGGCTAATCCCATCACGAGATCACCCGCCTGCCAACCTGAGTTCACGTCAGTCCCCAGAGCGACAATTTCGCCGGCAAAATCCCAACCAGGCACTACCGGAAAAGTGCGAGAAATATATTCCTGCAATTCACCGCTGCGCAATCTGCGATCAATAGGATTCACGCCTGCCGCTGCAACACGAACAAGAACTTGCTCTGGGCCGGGCTCAGGTATGGCCAACTCACCCACTTCGAGCACCTCTGCAGAACCATGTTGACGATAAAAAACTGCTTTCATAGAAGCGCACTCCCAAGGTTGTATTTAGCGCTCAAAACGAAGATGAGCGCGAGCAAAGCACGGTCTCATCAACATCGAGTGCCCTGCTGCGCCTTTTTTCAGGTTATACAGGTAACAGGCGGGAGTGAAACTGACAATAGAAATCTTCAAGCTCCTCGGCTACGACAATGGAGTCGGCAGCGCCGGTCATCCCGCCTAATTGCCGTCAATAAAAATAATATTGAATTTTGATAATACAAAATGAATTTCGCCATGATGGGGCTCGCTAACAATTCGACGCCAAACATCGGGGGAATTGAGGTGTAGGCCAGATAATCACATTAATTCTTCGGGGCGTGGGAGCGTGGGAGCGTCAGTGACACGTTTTGCACCGAATAATCTCAACAGGATCTCAAGCCAGATTACTTCGGGTTACAATTACGGCACTGGCAACGGTGCTGACCCTGCGCCCTGTCTCTCTTTTTATTAGGACCCATGAATTATGCCGGACGCTCGAGCTGCAGAAAGCCCCGCCATTACGCTGGATGAGCAAAGCATTGTCGATTTTGCGCGACTTTTTGATCCTCAGCCCTACCACCTTGACCGTGCGGCCGCAGACGCCTCAATTTTTGGTGGGCTTTGTGCCAGCGGCTGGCAAGTGGGTGCGCTGGCATCACGGCTCACCGGTGAAGCGCTCGCTGCTGAGGGAGTTGCGTACATCACCACCACGAAGGTCAACAACATGCGTTGGCTGCGCCCTACCTTCGTCGATGATCAATTAATTGCACAAGTCTCATTTGGCGATACCTTGCCTAGCAGCCCTGTGCCTGGCTGTGACTCCCTCGATGTTGCTGTGGTCCTGAAAGATGCCAAAGATCAAGCAGTGGCTGAGATGACCTGCCGAGTCGCAGTAGCCAAGGACGAAACGCTATGAGTGCCTTGTATTTGCGAAATCGCGGGTTCGAAGATATCCCCGTGGGTGAGTTTCACGTGTTCGGCAGCCACACCTTTAGCGAACTTGAAATGATCGAGTTTGCGAAGCGCTACGCACCAACACCCGAATTTATGGATCCCGAAGCTGCTCGCCAATTACGCTGGGGCGGTCTCGTGGCGACACCTTGGCACCTCTGCGCCATGTGGATGCGCAAAATGGTTGATTACATGGAGGTCTATGCCCAAGGGGTCAATGACGGCCGCAGAAATGGCGCTGGCGTTGCTATCCTTGAACTCGACTGGCTGGAGCCTGTACGGCCCGGCCATACCCTGACCTACACCTATGAAATAGTCAGCAAGTCGGACAAGGTGGTTCGCGATCGCTGGGGCATTATTCGCAGTCGCAATGAAGCGTTTAACCAATACGGTAATAAGGTGATGACCTTTGAAATTGATATTTTAGCGGAGCGAAACCACTGACTGGTCGAAGCGACCAATGACTACTTAGCTATCCAAAGCAGATAAGCCACAATAACCGCCGCAATAAAAAACGTTTCACCGACAATTAACATAACGGGCTTCATCCCAATGGTCATGACCTCCTGCATGGAGGTCCGTATTCCCAAAGCGGCAATTGCCACCAAGAGCAGCACAGGGGCAAGATTGGCCACTGGCTGAATAACCTCTGAAGGTATGAAACCAGAGCTGTTCACCGCGAATAAAACAATGAAGCCAATGAGAAACAGAGGAACGGCAGGCGCTTTTTGCCGATCCACGGCTGCACTGACTTTGGTGCGAAAAACAAACCCTATCATCAACACCACCGGCACCAACATTGCCACTCGAAGGAGCTTGATAAAAGTCCCCAAATCGCCTGTTGCGGGTGACACGCTATAGCCAGCTCCGACTACTTGCGCAACATCATGAATTGTTGCGCCGATAAAAATTCCCATTTCCTGGTCATTCAACTGCAATACATCCCCGATAATCGGGTAGAGCACCATGGCAATGGTACTCAAGCTAGTCACTCCAATAATGGTAAAAAGCGTTTGACGCTGGGTATCTGGCCCTTTTGGCAGCACGCTGCTAATCGCCATCGCCGCCGAAGCGCCGCAAATCGCCACGCTGCCCCCCGTCAGTACACCCAACTGCCGGTCACAACCCAAGAGTCGGCTCAACACAACACCAAACAGCAGGGTTGCTAGCACTGCAAATATAACAAGTAACACGGGGGTCCACCCTAGCGAGGCTACATCTGCCACGGTAAGACGCAACCCCAGCAATGCCACACCTAACCGCAGGGCCTTCACCGCTGCCAACTCTAAGCCTGGTCCCACGCGAGGGGTTTCGTTTAAAAAATGAAAGGCCATGCCGAGTAGTAGGCCCATTAGCATGGCAGGGGCACCGTAACGCTGGGCAATAAACGAGGCCGCAAGCGCCACCGCTGTGGCTACAGCGACACCGGGAAAGTATTGTGCCCAGGCGGTGGTTAGACGGTCGATCACTGAGCAACCTGTGTGATTAGGGATGACTCACTCTGAATTAAATCATCAAAAACAGCCGAATCTTCCCCCAACATCGCAGCTTTTTGCGCTCGACGAATAAAATCTGCTGTCACCACATCCTGCGCTTTTACCGCATCTAAAATGGCGAGTAACCGCGAGGTCGTTCGGTGTCGCGTTGCGCCATACCCCTTGACCATACCACCGCAATCCGCAATAGCTTTTGCAACCTCTGTCGAGGGTGCCGCCAACACAGCTAAAAACCAGCGGTCAATCATTTCCCATTCCTGACTAAAACCCAGAGTTTTACGGCGGCCGCCTTTAAGTGCTGCGAGCCGTCGCAATGCCCACTGAGTCAGCACCTTGTCTGTTCGCAATTTTCTAGCGCCCAACACGGAGCCCAAGACTTTTGTCAGCAAATCGGAGTTCAACAATCGCTGCCCCCATGTTTTAGGGAGTAGCGCGGCAACTTCTTCAACCCGCGGATGGAAAAATTCGGTGACCTGAATGTACTGACCTGCAGCTGCACGAACTTCCTCACGAATTTCCTCCTCTCGAGCAGGCCGGCACTTAAGCTGCGCTACTCTTGGAATATCCTCAAAGGCCATCCA